>WNGQ01009280.1_pt1 | contig 10712 bp, 6 predicted proteins | sample 5407661 | NCBI WGS metagenome assembly WNGQ01 (sample SAMN13153382, study PRJNA577476) | soil metagenome | isolation source: 60 cm soil or saprolite under Garry oak tree replicate 2 | place: USA:California | collected 2016-06-15 | reverse complement strand
TGGACGACACGATGGAAGACATCATGCGACTGGCGACAAGCGAAGCGATGCTATTTAAATATGGGAGCGGCACGGGAAGCGATCTTTCCACCTTGCGCAGCACGCGTGAGAAGTTAAGCGGCGGCGGCAAACCAAGCGGACCACTTTCGTTCCTGAAAGTTTACGATCAAGTCGCCAACGTGGTGAAGAGCGGTGGCAAAACCCGGCGCGCAGCCAAGATGAACACGCTGAAAGATTGGCATCCGGACATCGAAGAATTCATCGATGCCAAACAGAAGGAAGAAAAGAAAGCGTGGGCGTTGATCGAACAGGGATACGACGGCAGCTACAACGGCGATGCCTATGGCTCGGTCATGTATCAGAATGAAAATCTAAGCGTGCGTGTGAGCGACGAATTCATGCACGCGGCGTTGGAAGACCGGGAATGGTGGACCCGGCGGGTGCGTGACGGTTCGCCATGCGAACGCAAAGATGCGCGGACATTGCTCCGCAAAATCGCGGAAGGAACTCACATCTGCGGCGATCCCGGGATGCAGTTCGATTCCACCATACACAAATGGCATACCTGCAAAGGAACTCTACTAATCCATGCAGTGAGTACCTTTTCCTCGATAACACCGCCTGCAATCTGGCTTCGCTTAATTTGATGAAGTTCAAAAAAGCGGATGGCATGTTTGATGTCGAACGCTTCAAAGCGGCGGTGCGCATCTTCATTACCGCGCAGGAAATTATTGTCGATAACGCCAGCTACCCCGTCAAAGAAATCGCGGAGAATTCGCATATCTTTCGCACGCTCGGGCTCGGTTACGCTAACCTCGGCTCGCTCGTGATGAGCTATGGCTACGGCTATGACAGCGTGGAAGGTCGCGCGCTTTGTGGCGCCATCACCGCGATCATGACTGGCGAAGCCTACGAACAAAGCGCGTTGCTGGCTAAAACGATGGGACCATTCCCGGGTTATCGCGACGCGCGCTGCAGCGGGGTGACCAAACCAGTGGCGAAAGATAACGTCGCATCGACGCTGGAAGTGATCGATCTGCATCGAGAAGCGGTCGAGGAAATCCCGGACGCAGCGGAATTCGCTTATTTGAAAGAGGAAGCTGCTCGTGCCTGGGATCGCGCAGCCGATCTCGGCAAGCGTCACGGTTATCGCAACGCTCAGGTAACAGTGCTCGCACCCACCGGCACTATCAGTTTCCTAATGGATTGCGATACCACCGGGATCGAGCCGGATATCGCGCTGGTGAAATACAAATTACTGGCCGGTGGCGGAATGCTAAAAATCGTTAATCAGACGATTCGACCCGCACTGGAACATCTCGGTTACTCGGAGGAAGAGATCGCGCGCATCATCGAGCACGTCGATCTTTTCGATACGATCGAGGACGCCACGCCCGGCGCCGATCACTCCGCCGTTCTCGCGGGAAGAGCGGAGGCGGGCCGACTTTATCCGACGCCATTACGAGCAGAACATCTCCCGATTTTTGATTGCGCATTTCGCGCGCATCTGGGGGAGCGCAGTCTTCATTACATGGCACATCTGCGAATGATGGCGGCAGCGCAGCCTTTCCTCAGTGGCGCGATCTCGAAAACGGTGAACATGCCGGAGAACGCGACCGTTGACGACATCATGAATACCTACGTGGAAGGATGGCGGCTGGGGTTGAAATCGATCGCCATTTACCGCGATGGCTCGAAGCTTTCTGCCCCGCTTAACACCAGAAAAACGCGCGACATGGGCTCGCTCGATGGAGTGATCGACGTCACAGCCGAGCGGGAAGATTTGCACAACCGGATTTTGGAACTTGAAAACGAAATCGCGATCTTGCGCGGACGGCCCTTTCGGCACCGCATGTCCGATACCCGCATGTCGTTGACGCACAAGTTCGAGATCGCTGGGCACGAAGGCTACATCACAGTGGGGTTATTCGACGATGGCGAGCCCGGTGAGCTGTTTATCACTATGGCGAAGGAAGGCAGCACGATTGGCGGCTTGATGGACACCGTCGGCACCCTCACTTCTATCGCCCTACAATATGGAGTGCCCTTGGAAAGCCTGGTAAAGAAGTTCGCCTACCAGCGTTTCGAACCGAGCGGGTTTACCAAAAATCCTGATATCCGGAGCGCGACCAGCATTACCGATTACGTGTTTCGCTGGCTTGGCTGCCAGTTCATCAAAGGCTACAAGGAGGCGACCGCGCCGCACCGCGGGCAATCGGAGCTGCCACTGAAAGAGCTTGCGGAAATGGAAAAGAAGGCGGTGAACCGGCCGGTGCCCGATCTGCCGCGCACGGCGGAAAAGGAATTAATCGATGTGATTACGAGCCATTCGCCGAACGAGGGAAATCCGAAGATGTTGAGCAAAGGCTACACCCACGCTGATCGGGTCAAGGTAGCCTTGGGCAACATGTTCATGGGCATAGTTTGCTCGGTCTGCGGCAGCGACAAAGTTATTCGCGCCGGGGCATGCGGTGTTTGCATGCAGTGCGGCACGAGCCAGGGCTGCAGTTAGACATGAGGAAATTAGAATGCCGAAGAAACAATCGCACGAAGTTCGATCAGTGGACGATTTGTGCGAAAGAACTACGCTCGAGAACAAACGAATAACCGAATTTCAGCGCGTCAGAAGAGGCCGTCGATAAGCGGTCATTCTGGCGGGTGTGACACGAGTCAGGGAGGTAGCTGATGCAGCACAGAGACGTTCAAATGAACAGTGTCTATGACGATAAGGTTCTCCGTGAAGCTATTCGAAACTTCATGGACGCAGGGCGGATTGCCACTTCAGCAGAGATTAGGCTGGTTTGCCATGGTCTCGCCAGCCTTGCGTTTTCCATCAACGAACTGCAGAAGCGTGTACATCTTGTTGAAGAGAAAGTTGGCGTGTCTCCAATGCGAGATATTCAGGAATTGCTTGGCGCTGCGACGTGCGAGTGAGGCGAAAGTCAATTGTAGACAATGGGCGAAGGCTCAGTTCTAAATACGAAGCCGCTTGGAAGAGAAATAGGCGGTCTTTTTCTCGCACTGGTCCGGACTGGATGGTACGAGCCGCAGACCTTTCAGTTGCCGGACTAGCCAGGGATGCAGTTGGTGGGTTGCAGGGCCGAGAGGGATGCGGCCGTGCGGGCAAAGCTTGTCTTCCAGTTAACGCCGGAATGCGAGATAGCCTCTGCCCGTTTTGTATAATTCTAGTCGGCTTGTGATTTCGCAGGCGAACGTTGCTTGGCCGAGCCGGACAGCGTGATCAACAGCTTTTGACGCTGTTTCTGCCGCCCGATCGAACTCATTTTGATTGGCATAGGCCGCCGCCAGTGTGTCAAGAAAACGCGGATTGGCGTATCGGGTGGCTTCGCAACATCTGCGGGCTAGCTCTTCGGCACCATGTGGTTTGCGTACCCGTTCATCCGGCGAGGTGGCGAGCAACCAGGCGAAAGCATTTACACCGGCGAGATAAATCGGCCGCTGTTGCAAGCCCTGATCGACAATCTCATATGCCTCATCGCATTTAGCTTGTTGAGCCAGGATCAGTGCCTTGTTCCAATGCGAGCGGGCATAGGTGGGTTTTATCTCGATCGATCGGTCGATGTGTCGCGCCGCTTCTTCGACCTGATTCCGAGCGAGCAAGACCTCTCCAAGATTGTTCTCCGCTTGGTAAAAGCTCGAATTGAGCCGGACAGCCGCACGAAAGTGTTCTTCCGCCCCTCCTGAAGAGCCGCCTTCCATCAGATTGACCCCGAGATTGTTGTGCGCCAGCCAGCAATTCGGATTTTTGAGCAACGTGTCGCGCCAGACTGTGTCCTCGCTCTTATAAATGAAACATTGTCGTGCAGTCAGCAGGGCCAACACAAAGAGGACGAAACCCAGTGCCGCGTTTCGGACATGGCGGCACACGCCAGAAAGAACATTAGGAAATGCACTCGCCAACGCGATCACCCCCAGGCTCGACAGATACTGCCAGTGATCGGCGACGAAGGAGAATTGCATTGCATAACCGTTGAAGAAGCCAAGGATTGGTCCCAGGGTGACGATGAAGAACGCAGCGGCGGCGAAGGGTCCTTTACCGATGGTTTTGCGCATGAACCAGAGAGCAAGGAGGCAGAGCGCGACAAACGCGGGAACGAGCAATAGCCAAAGCGAGGTCACCTCCCACCGGGGATAGATGAAAGTGAGATCGTTAGGCCAGAGTAGCTTGAAGAAGTAGAAAAGAATGGCCCGGCCTGCGATGATACAACGTTGATAAAACTCCAGGTTGAAAAAAGCCCCGGCTGCTCCGACGTGATGGACTTCGAGCCACGCGGTCAGCAGCCCCATCGGCAAACCGACTAGAAAATAGAGAAGCAACGGGCGAAAATCCGCCGGGCGAATTTGTTCGCGTTTCCACCAAATAAGAATAGCAATCACGACCGGAAGCGAACAGGTCACGCTCTTGGAAAGCAGAGCACAGATAAAGAAGAGCAAGGACAGAACAAACCAATTCCCTCGACGCGGCAGGTCGCGGGTTTCCAAGTTTTCAAAGTTGAGGTAGGCGAGAACGCTTCCAAGGAAAAATGCGGTCGAAAGAAGATTTTTGATTTCGGTGACCCACGCAACTGATTCAACCATGACCGGGTGCAGGGCGAAAACAGCGGCGGCGAACCAGGAGCCGCGCAGGCCGAGCTTTCGCAGGACGAACCAAAACAGGACTGCGTTCAGTGCGTGCAACGCGACATTCACCGCGTGATAGCCGAATGGATGAAATCCCCAGAGTTGATATTGAATCCAGAAGGCGGTGCCGGTGATTGGGTAATATTGTTGCAAGGCGAGGAGATCGAACCAGAGCCGATAGAGACCGTTCAGTCCTTCAAGCGTGCGATTGTGCATCAACCACGCATCGTCGTCCCAGATGAAGCCATTGCGGAACGCTGTCAGATAAGCGAGTACGGTAAGGGCCACGAGAAAAGCTGCTTTGGTGGAGGTTCTCATGGGCGCGGGACTCAGTCTGGGCATGTGCTGCTGGGGCATGGAATAGCACAATGGATGCTTGGGCGGCCGTTGATGATTCGGATCTCAAACGTCGTGCGTGATTCCCCAGATCAAACACTCGAAAAAAAGATTTCGTTTGCCGGTTGATCCCAATGCCATGAACGAAACGGAAACCGCACAAGGGAACTGCGCAGTCTCTTTGGAGGCGATTTGGTTTCGCATCCCGTTCGAGTCCGTGATTGGTTTATGGATTAAAAGCGCGGGAGAAAAACAGGACCTCAGACGAGGAATTTTGAAAATCATTTCTGGGGGACAAACTGGGGTTGATCGCGGGGCGCTCGACGCCGCGCTTGCATTTGAAGTTGAGTGCGGCGGGTGGTGCCCGGCGGGACGGTTGGCCGAAGATGGAACAATTCCGAAACGTTATCCGGTGATGGAGTTGGCGAATGCCGGATATGCCGAACGCACCGCACGGAACGTGGCGAATTCGGATGGCACGCTCGTTATTTCAAAGGGAGAGCCTATCGGCGGGACACGTGAAACGATTGATCGCTGTGTCGAAATGCGGAAGCCGTATCTCATTATTGATTGCGCGAGTATGAGTTTCGAGGAAACGATCGAAGCGGCCACGGAGTTCGTTAAAAGTCTGTCATCCCGAGCGGACGCGAGGGACCTCCCAGTTGGTCAGGAGACAAGCGGACGTTCGAGAGCTTCTTCGGTCCGAGCCGGACTGGCATTGTCTGCGCGACCCGGAGTGACGATGACAATCGTGTTGAACGTGGCCGGACCACGGGCCAGCCAATGGTCAGAAGGCCACCAAACTGCGCTACAAATTGTGTCAGGCGTTTTGCGCCTGCTTAGTGGACAGAACGACGCCAGTGAATACAGTTCGTGACTCGCCAAGCGGCGACCCCTGAACATGGCACAAAGCGAAGCAGAAATTCAGCGTCAGAAGGAAATGCAGCAGGCGGAGGAGCTGCTTTTCAGCGGCCGGCAGGAACTCGGTTTCGCCAAGGGACTTTTCCTGGGAAATTTTGTCGCTGACTGGGTGATGCCGTATCCGCGGCTTGACGCGACGCGGCAGACGGAATTGGACAGTGCACTGATCGAAGTGCGCCAAATGCTCGATCGCGACCTCGATCCGGACTGGATCGATCGTAATGCCGATATCCCGCGGAACCTCATCGATGGACTTGCTCGCACCGGTGTTCTCGGGATGACAGCGGCACGGGAATTCGGCGGCCGTGGTTTCTCGCAAATGCAATGCTGCCGCATTCTGGAGGAGATCGGGAAACGGGACGCTTCCACTTCGGTGTTTGTTAATGCTCATCACTCGATCGGAATCCGGGCGTTGCTGTTATTCGGCACCCGTGAACAGCAAGCGCAATGGTTGCCGGCGCTGGTGGCGGGAGAAAAACTGGCGGCCTTCGCTTTAACCGAACGAGAGGCTGGATCAGACGCCGCCAATGTCCGAATGACCGCCAAGCCAAGCGACGACAGCTCGCATTACGTTTTAAACGGCGAAAAACGTTACATCACCAACGCTGGCATCGCGCAGGTCTGGACGGTGATGGCGCGAACGCCGGTTTCGAACAAGCCGGGTAAGGACGCGATCACCGCGTTTCTCGTCACGCCCGACATGCCGGGAGTGGAAATGATCGAAGCTCGAATGCCAAAGCTCGGGATTCGCGGCACCGCCACTGGTCGTTTTCGTTTAAACAACGTGCGCGTGCCGAAAGAAAATATTCTCGGCCCGCTCGGCAAAGGTTTGCGCGTCGCGCTGACCGTTCTGGATTTCGGGCGTACCACTTTCGGCGCCTGTTGCACCGGCGCGGCCAAACATTGCCTGCAACTGGCGATCGAGCACGCCAACTCCCGTCAGCAATTCAAAAAAACACTGGGCAATTTCGATCTGGTGAAAAAGAAAATCGCGCGCATGGCAGCCGATATTTACGCGATGGAAGCAATGACGAACGTGACCGCATCGCTAATCGATCGCGGGCTCGAGGATTACATGATCGAAACGGCGATGCTGAAAGTTTTTACGACCGAGCGCCTTTGGGAAGCGGTCAACGACGCCTTCCAAATCCATGGTGGCTCCGCTTATTTCGATGATAATCCGTTGGGTCGCATTTTGCGGGATGCGCGAATCAATCAGATCGGCGAAGGGTCGAACGAAGTGCTGACCTCGTTTATCGCGCTGGTCGGAATGCGCGGGCCAGGAATGGAGTTCAAAGAAATTTACGACACGATGACGTCGTTCTCGATAAACCGAGTCGGCAAAGCGTGGAGCGCGGGCATGAGCCGGTTGGGCGCGACCGTTCGCACGCCGAACGTGCCAGTGCAAAGCGCAGAGTTGCGCGCTTTCGCTGGACACCTCGGACGTTTGATCTGGCGCTTCAATGTCGCGGTCAATCGCGCGTTGGTTGTTTACCGCGAACCGGTCCTGGACATGCAGCTGATTCAGGAGCGAATCGCTGGGGCAGCGATGGAATTGTTCGCCTCAACCTGCACACTCAGCCGCTGGGATTCGGAGTTGCAGGCATCTCAACGCAACGGTAACGCCGCCTCGAGCGATTCCTCCGCGCCCGGGCTTTTCCTGCGCCAGTCTTTTCGGCGCATTCGAACTTTTCTGGATTCGTCAGGGAACAACGACGACAAAGCGATTCTCGCCACGGCAGATTCGGTCCTCGGGAAAACGCGATAATTTTTGTATCGGTTAGGCGCGAACATCAAGCCCGGTTTGGTGCGATCCTGCTGCGTTGGCAGCGCCCTTTTCTTTTGTCTCGCCGTCGGGTTGAAACTTAACGGTTCCTCGGTGGGAATGTGGCGCAATCTTCTCACTGAGCCCGGAATTGCTCGGGGCCTGATTCTATCCTCACCGAAGCATCTGCGAGTTGACGAATGGGCCATCTGGACGCCCGCGATGCTCTCGCAAGCACGCCAGAACCCACCGTTTCCGATCGAAAATCCCAGTCTCGGCGCTGGACGCGCGCCACTTCTCATGAGCGTTCCGGTCGCCTATTACACGACATTTTTCCGTCCGCAGTTGTGGGGCTTTTTCGTTTTCGATTTCGAACATGGATTTTCGTTTTATTGGTGCACGAAGGTTTTCGGATTACTGCTAGCGGTTGCGTGGGCACTGCGACAAATCGGCGTCCGGAGCTACTTGCTCGCGATTTTCGGCGCGATCTGGGTACTATTTTCCAGCTACGTGCAATGGTGGTTTTCGTCGCCAGGTATGCTTCCCGAAATGATCACCACCTGGGCGATCTGCCTGGGATGCGCGGTGTGTTTTTTCAAAGATCGACATCGCGGAAAATTGGGGCTGGCGCTGGCAGGTTTCATTTTTTGCGGCACCAATTTCGTTCTTTGTCTTTATCCGCCTCACCAAATTCCGCTCACGCTTTTGATGCTCGCCATTTTGGCCGGTGTATGGCTCGAAAACTGTGACAAGGAGGATTCCAAATCGACAATCCGTGCCTTGCTTCTCATCGGAACGGGGTTGTTAGCAATCGCAATCATGCTGATTCCATATTGGATTGACGTACGAGGGACACTCGAAACGGTGGCACACACGGTTTATCCCGGACAGCGTCGCAGCGCAGGCGGAGATCTGTCGCTGTTTAAATTATTCGCGGGTGTACTCGGTTTTTTCGAATCCGAACAAACCGTGCCCGCTGTTTACGACAATATATGCGAAGCGAGCAATTTTTATCCGCTCTGGCCCGCGGTCGTTCTTGCGACCTTCTTCGCTCGCTTTCGAAATAGGACGCGCATCTCTCCGTTACTGGCAACACTATCGATCTTTCTCATTTGCTTCAGTCTTTATTGCGTGATGCCGCTGCCGGTCTGGTTGCTGCGCGCGACGCTTTTGAATCTCGCCACCGAACGTCGCGCTCTTCTTGCCATTGGACTCGCAAACATTTTTTTGTGCTGCTTCTTCCTGGATCGATATCGCGCGTCATTTCTGTCCAAGACGACTGCGGGCATCTGTGGGGCCGTTCTCTGGCTCGGAGTGGTGTTTCTTCTCTTGCGAGGACGGACTCCGAACGCCGTCTATTTCAGCGATCCATGGCACTGGATCCAGCCGCTGGCGATCAGCGCCGCTATTCTCCTGCTCTTTTTCTGGGAAGCGCTCCGGTTTCGTTGGCTGCCAACAGTTCTGGGCGCGCTCTTGATTTTCAGCAATGCCGCAATCAATCCGGTGATGTCTGGCCTTGGACCTTTGCTCGGATCGAAAGCGTTTAAAGAAATCGATCGCATTCGAGCGCAGGATCCCGACGGAAAATGGATTATCTACCACACTCGTTATTTCGCGCAATTGGTTAAGGCGACCGGTGCACCAGTCTTCAATGGCACTATGATTGTGCCCGATCTGGCGCTTCTCCACCAGCTCGATTCCGGCGCAAACGAGTCCACTTATAATCGCTACGCAAATATCGGGTGCGAGGTGCCGAGGAAGTCCCATGAAGTGAGTGCGAGTTTGGTTTATCCCGACTTTTACATTTTGTTTTTGCCGCCGGACCTGCCGGTTCTGGCCAACGCCGGATACCGCTACATTTTATTTCCAAAGGAATGGACCGACGGACGGCGGTATGGATTCACTTTGATCGAAAAGATCACACCCGGTGATCTTTGGATCTATCGGCGCGACTAATTGCGCATCTCGAATGCGAAGCTAAACCCGAGAGCGGTAAATAGCGCGATGCTCCGCCATCGTTGTACGATATAGCAAACGGCCTGTCCGCTAATCGCTCTTCCAGCGCGATACTTACTTCACGATGTTCAGTTGGTGTAGTATTTGTGTCGCCGTTTGATCATAGGTTCCATTCTGAACGAAAAACAAGAAGTAGTGACTTAAATCCACCGCGCAAACTACGGCTACGACTGCGGTAATAAAGATGGTGAGAACGATTTGGGTAAACGCGAGGCAGCGAAGCGGTAGGTCCCACATGGCAGTGTAGCGCAGGCTCATCCCGTAACGCAGATTCGACATCAGCAGATAGGTGACTGCAAGAAAGAGCGCGAAATAGCGATTGACGGCCTCCTGGAAACTTAACCGCCCAAGCGCAGCCAGCGCGAGCAGAGTAACCAACGGGCTCATCGCGATAAGATCGAGAATATAACGAAACCAGGGACCATCCCCGGTTTGAATAACATAACCGGTCGCATACGTCTTTGAAATGTTAGCCTGGAACACCTGAATCAAAGTAGTTGGCCCGCCAGAAGCGATGACCAAGATTGTCGCGCCGGCCAGCGCGCCGACGAACGTGGTCATAATGAGAGGCAGACCTACCTGTCCAATCTTAAGCCAGCGGTTGCATGCGAGGATACTGAGAATACCGACGAAGACAAAGGCAGCGTTTTCCTTGGTTATTACCATTAGCGCGATGCTCGCTCCGTAAGGCACGAGCCACTTCAGCGAAGGAGGCTCCTGCATGTTTTCCCAAAGCAACCAAAGCGTCAGGATAGCGGTAAAGGCGAATACGCCGTCGACGTAGGCTCGTTGTGCCAATTGGATCTGCATCGGGGCACAACTCAGTAACGCGCTCACCGCTATGGCAGCAAGTAGTCCAACCGCCCGGTAAATAAAAAGGGCACTAACAAGTACGGTAAGAACGGTGGCGGAGCAGGCGATCGCTCGTAAAGATATCAGTGGCACGGTATTAAACATTTGATGCCAAAGAAACGCCGCCGCGATTAGCGTTACCCGCGTAGGGGGGATAACGGCAAAGTCAAGCGTTGGTTGA
>WNGQ01007185.1_pt1 | contig 10713 bp, 17 predicted proteins | sample 5407661 | NCBI WGS metagenome assembly WNGQ01 (sample SAMN13153382, study PRJNA577476) | soil metagenome | isolation source: 60 cm soil or saprolite under Garry oak tree replicate 2 | place: USA:California | collected 2016-06-15 | reverse complement strand
GCAGGAGCCAGTCTTGTTGATCTAGCGCCAAGAGATTCAGCAAGCGGTTGAGCGCGGGACCGTCCGTCAATCGCAATGAGGCAATGAGCGCGCCGTGCTGCTCACAGACTGCTAACAAGTCCTGAAAGCAAACCAATAACGACTTCATGGCCTCATCGCTCCTAGCTAGAAGCGCTTGCTCATGCGTGTTCGACAGTTCCCTCGCACGTCGCTGAAGTTCCTGTACAGATTGTACAGAGAGTTCGCGCTGATTGCGTAGTTCGGCAATCCTGGTGAGTGTTGAGGAGCGCTGAGTTCGCCGGTCAAACTCGTTAATTTCCGTTTCCACCTTAGCGGCCAGGCCCTCAGCTTCGGCCAGCTTTTCAGCGTAGGTCTCTTCAGCCGGTTTGCCTATGCTTCGTGCCAGGTCAGCACGTGCCAGTTTTACGACGTGCAGCGCTTCCGCTCGTTTGGCCTGGAGGTCAAACGATTCTTTCTCTGACGACTTGCCTCGAGCCAGAAGCACAGCCAATTCCTCACCCGTCGCCTGATGCTCGTTCTCAGCTTGATCGAGTAGCTTGCGGGTCGCTGCCAATTCTTGCACAACTTGCACCAAGTGCTCTCGTGCGTTGGCAGGTTGTGCGGTTGGTTTCGTTTTCGTTGTGATAGTTGACATAATATTTGTCCTTTCTATTTCTGTCCGGGCTGCAGCGCGTCTGCAATCCGGGTTAGCAACTGGTTCTGTTGTTGCGTGGCGTCCAGGAGGTCGAACAAGAGCAAGCCGAGTAACTGTGCTAATCCGTCGCCGCCATAGTTTTGCCAGTTCTCATAATTCTTGCGAGCCACCGTGAACAATTGCTTCAGCTCCTCTTGACTAAGCCGAGTAACAACTGGTGGAGCAGGCTCCTCTACTTGCACCGGTGGCACTTTAGGGTTTTGTTTCAATGGATAAGTCCTTTCTTATGCTGAGTCTGCTGTACGTTCTTTGTACAGCACTATCCAGCCTTTCAATATTTGTAAATCCTCATTTGGCCAGGACCTGAGATCAATGTTCCCATTGTGAGATCTGAATGAAGATCCAATACGCTGCCAGAAGCTTGACCAGCCCTGCCGCTCTTCATCGTTAAAGCAAGGCTCGTTAAACAGGTTGCCAGCGTCTAACGGCTCGGCCCATTCCCTTTCAAGCAGATCTTCTATCTTGTCGATACGCCTCTCAAAAGAGCCAAAGTTGGTAGTCATCCTATATAGTTCTCCTCATGGCCCTTTTTGGGAAGCCAGAACGCTATGCCCTCTTTCGCCACCACCTCTTCATAGCCCGGCAGTGGCTTTCCTGTTGCAGGGTCGTAGATCACCACACTAGCGATATCTTCCTCCTCTGCTGGCGGTGAAAGTGCCTCCTCAATCCGCGCAATGCGCCTGCGCAATCCATCAAGACTCATCCTCTATACCCCTTGCTATACCCGTCACGCCCGTTGTCTGGAATCCAGAGGAGCGGGCCGGGCCTATCTGCAATGTGCTCATAACCTGGGAGCACCATCTTTGTGATAGGATCGAAGATCACCACATTGCAGGCAACTTCCTCTTTAGGGGCTAACACCTCCTCAATCCGCTCGAGTCGTCGCTTGAATGCATCAAAGTTTTTCACCCAAACGCTCCTTAATGATTTCTTCGATACGGTCAAGCCGCATATCCAGACCGTTCGCTTTATGAACTTGAAAACCCTGCTCCAGGATTTTGGCTGCTGCTTGTACCCTGACGTAACTTGAAACTTTTACATCCATGCACGCCACGAGCGTCACGATCGCGCCCTTTGCTGTCTTCTTGAGCAAGCGCAAGGCTTCATCATAGATCGCGTCTTCTGCCTGGTGGATAGCCGCTTGAAATGGAGCAAGCTTTTTCCATCGTTCGACAGTCACGCGTGATACACCTGTCTTTTCAGCAGCCTGTACCGCGGTATGCCCTTCAGCAAGAAGTAATGCCGCCTGATGCTGTTTTGCCGTCAGCTCTTTTTCCTCCTCAGATGTATCATTGTGTTGCTGCATAGGCCCTTATCCTTACATCAATAGTCAACCAGTCTGCTCAATTCCACCGAGCTTTTACCGAACTTTTACCGTCGCTTTGCCCCACATTTACCCCATTTTCACCCCACATAGAGACTGACCTGGCCGAGCAGGTATCTCTGCCCTCAAGAGACTGCATCACGTGTGAGTGTTGTCGCCAACGAGTCACGAGGTGACATACTCTCTCGATAAGCATCAATACTTGCTCGGCCGGTCCGAAAATGCGCCGACTGGCATCTCTACCAGCAAAGAGATGCGGCGCGGTACGTGTCATGTGTTGGTTCCTCCTCATTTATAAGCTGCGTGGTAGCGCCAGATGATACTCCTGCGTTGGGTCAATTCCCTGGTAGCCTGCGCCTCTACTGCTCGCTTCACTTGCTAGCAAATCCTCATGAGAGCGGCCAGGCTTGCGAGGGCCGTGCGAGAGACTGACTGGCTCCTTCGTTGGACTAAAGAGTGGAATGGTCGCGCCAGCATCGACGAGTTCGCTGATTGCATACCACTTATCAAACTGGCCTTTTTCCCCGCTATAGTCCAAGCCATCAATAGCCCTAGCAGTCGCTGCCTGATCGGACTCTTCGGGAATCGTTGTCAATGCTACTTGCATCAGAACAGCAAAGTCCCTGGCAGGACATATGGCAACCGAACATTTCTGCCCATCTAAAGCTTCTATATACAGATTGATGACTTTTCGATAAGACACACTTGGCTCATTGCTTCTTCGTATCCCAGTCAAATCGGTATCATCCTCCATTCTCGATGGTCCAAACAACGTTTGTAAAAAAGCTTCCATCTCCTCGTCGGTGACCTCCACCAAGTCAAGCAGTTCATCCCCTATCATGCTGCATCACTCTGCCTGTCTGACATGCTCTTGTCAAGTTGTCGGCACAAGCCACAGTAGAGTCCGAGACCGTTACGCCGCCACGAGCGTCTATGGAGTCGAGGCGACGGACAAAGCCGGGCTGATCCTGCTACCATAAGCTTGTGCAACATGACTCTATAAGAATAGACGGATCTACGCAGACTGAGCGGCATTTGCTTGCCTACCGTCCAGAGTTCCACCTGGACCCGATCGTCATAATGCAGGAACAGATTGTGCCTCTCGATGTACTCTATGGACTGCTCAGTACTCATCACTCTTGCTGTCATGATTGCGTCTATCTCTCTCCTAATTGATGGTTACGGTTACATTTGTTACACTTACTTTTGGGTTTCTCTTATACGAATCTGACTTTTTGAAAAAGGTAGGAATCAAGTGTGTCAAGTGTAACTGTAACCAATCATTGTGCTTCCTTTTTTTGATAGATTTCGGGATAGACGTATAAGCCTCCAACGCCTCTTTTTGACTTTTTGTCTATCTTTCTCACGTCTCCAGGAATATAGCCTTTGGCTTTAAGGCTCTGTGCAAGGCTTTTCGGGCCTTTCGGATATTGCACATTATTGTTGTCACACCATTGTGTATAGCTAGTCGTTACATCTTCATTGGCAGTCCATCCACCATCAAGGTCTTCACAGCACTCATCAAGCCATTGCTGAACAAAGTCGAGTTCATTGCGGTGTGCCTGCGTTGTTTCCGCAATGATGTCAGGTGTAGTGAGTCCTTTGGATCCCAGCGCATACCATTTAATAGCCCCTTCAACGATCCACCATAAGACGCCCTTTAGGGCCTCCGGCGACTTAAGCCGTGCCTTCTTCGTTTTATCTTCCATACCCAGGAAGCTATTAGGAAACTCGATAACACGCACCCGTCCCCATAGGGCATCATCTTCAGGATCACCATTGACTGGGTGATTGCTCATCATCCATACTTTGAATTGCGGGCGATATGAAAAGAAATCTCTATGCTTGAAGCAGCAAGTGATATGGTCGCCTCCAGTGAGTTGCTTGATTTTCGCAGGGTTGAGTGACTGACTCTTATTGCTTTCACTGGCAAAGATGATTCGACTTGGCTTCAGCGGTGCCAGGTCAAAATTGCTCACATCGCCTTCTCGTTTAGCAGTGAACGAATTGAAGTCCACCATCTTTGATATAGGCGTTGGAAGGAGCGCCATAATCGTCTCGGCAAATGTACCCTTGCCGCTCCTGGTTGGGCCAAACAGGTAGAAAAGAATCTCCTCTTGCGTATGTCCAGTGAAAGAATACCCTAGTGCCATCTGTAGGTAGTCGATCACGTCTTGCCCTCCACCTATAACGCCGTTGAGGTAGTCAACCCATTCAAAGTAATCTGCCTGGTCGTACTCGACTGGCAGGCAGTAAGTAAACCGCTGTTCTCGTGCGTGCTCTTCAGTCTTCCCAGCGCGCATATCTACCACGCCGTTTTTACAATTTAGCTTATCGGGATCGGTGTCGAACTCATCAATGCTCACACTTACAAGCGTTTTGAAGCGACTTACACAACCACTGACGCGGCTCTCATCGGCCTTGGTACACTTGACAATAAGTTCTTTATCAGCTTTTACCGCGGCGATTCTGCGTGCGCGTAGTGTCTCGACGGCATGTCTTCTGACTGTTGCTCCGTCAGCATCAAGTTGCCAGTGTGTGCCAGTGTAAGTAAACCATCCACGAGTTGAGCAGTATAAGAAATCTTGACCAAACAGGGCAAACAGGGCGTCACCATTGCCGGCATCGTCAGCACTGAATCTGCAAAGATTCTCGGCTGTAACGCTTGTGCCACCGGAGTTATGGTTTCCATTTCCATTGCTCGCTGCTATCGGTTCATCAGGTTTAGGCTCATAGCGCGGCATTTCTTTAGTCGGTGTGGATCGCGGCGACTGCTGCTTATTCTTAGGGGTATATGCATCTGGTTCATAATGTGTCCTGAAATCCTGCCAGCCTTTGCCGTTGCATCGGTTGTGGCTACATTTGTAACCGAAACCATTAGTAGTGAGAAAAAGGTTAGCGTTGTGGTCCGACTCGCCGCAAAATGGGCATTGTGGAAGCGGCCACTTGTACCCGCCCTGGTAGTCTTGTCTTTCACCGGTGATAATGTTATGGTCGCGGATCCACTGCTCTAACCACTGGAGGCTATCAAGAGATTGCGGGTTGCTTGAAAGTGAGGGAATGCGTTGGGGCTGCACAGCAGCTAGGCTAGGAACTGCAATCGCTTCTAGCAGTTCCTTGGAGACAAAGTGGAGCTGGGCAGGCACTTCTAGTACACCGAGGTGTAAATACTTCCATGGTTTATGCCATCAGAGCCTTTCCTTGGTAGGTCCATTTAAAAGGTTTCGCCATGGTGTGGTTATAATAGTCGATGAAAGCCAGCACTTTGGTTTGCAAGTCCTCAACGGAAAGAAACGAGCCCCGTTTGAGCACCTTGCGCACCAGAATGCTGAGCCAGATTTCAATTTGGTTCACCCAAGAACTATGCTTGGGGGTGTAATGGAACACGATCCGGTGGGTGGGATCACGCAAAAAGGCCGCACGACTGGGCATGGAGGCCAGAATGCCGCATTTGCCTTTGATCCCCAAATCCTGATCGATGCCACTCTGCTCGGCGACGAAGCGTACCAGTGCCTCGGACTGATGGATATTGAGATTGTCACAGACGATATGCCAGCGGGTGGCCGCCGGATCAGTAGCCACCACGCTCTGGACATGCGCCAGAAAATCTTGCTCCGTGCGCGTGGGTCCGCAGCTGGGAGCCACGATCTGTCCGCTGACCACATCCCGACTGACGATGAAGGTGCGCGTGCCATGACGAAGGTACTCAAATTCGCGCCGCTCCACTTTCCCAGGGGCCAGAGGCAATCCTGGGTGCTTGCGTTCGAGCGCTTGTACGCCAGTTAACTCATCAGTGCTCATCGTCCGCTCTCCTTGCTTGACCACCTCAGGGGCCTGCTGATACACCTGGCAGGTCGCCACGATGGTTGCCTCGCGCTGCGGGTCAGCTGGTGGAGTGAGCCAATAGCGGATCAGATGCGGTTGGAGCCCCCCTTTTTTAAGAGGCGCGAGGCGTGTCGTGGAGAAATGTGCTGGACAATGCCGCGCTGCACCATTTCATCGGCAATTTCTCGCCCGGTCCAGTGGCTGATGGGGCGTTCCTTTGGTTGATCGCACGCCATGGCCACCATCTGGTACCGTTGCTCGGTGGTGATCTGGGAGGGCTTGCCTGGACGTGGCACATCGCTGAGTCGTTGGGCCACTGACAGTTCGGTGAGCGGGATCGCTTGCAAGCTGATCCAGCGCCCGCGCCAACTGCGCACCGTATCCACATTGACTCCCAGTTCTCTGGCGATTTCCGCATTTCTTTTCCCTGCGGCTGCCCCCAGGATCATGCGCCCTCGTTTGGCCAGTTGTTGGGGCGTCGTATGTCGATGGACCAGTGCCTCCAGTCGTTTCTGTTCTTCCTCGCTTACCGTCAGTTCCGCTGGTTTTGGCCCTTTTTGCATCTCTTCTGCTCTCCTCTTTTTCCTCCTATTCTACCACAGAATGATTTCAGCCTCCATGTACTAGTATGCGACTCATCCTATGCGGCCATTTGGCAGTATCATCGCCCTTGCATGCTAGCGTTCCGTACAATTTCCATATCCGACTTGGGTTAAACACTGACTTATCAATATGCAGTCCTTCACCGTCAAATCGGTTGGCGAGTCCTTCTAAGGCACGTTTCAACAGATCGGTATTGTCCGAAGTATTTGCTAAATCAATCCGGTAGGGAAGGTGAGCGCCATTGCCACTATCACACAAAAGCGGATCAGGCCATCCCAGCTTTCGCAATTCCTCCCGGATATATCGACCATGGGCGAGCGCCTTTTCATGCTGCGCATCTGTTGATGAAATTTGGGAGATGCGCTCCGGATCGGAGTCGATCGGAAGCCAGTTATACCCCATAATAAGGTTATCGGGTGTGCTGTAGTCTTTTTTCAGCTTGATAAGCTTGTTGTATGCTCGCCCTAACAGATCTGGGTGACAGCGCTGGAGCGTGATGTAAAAACCTAATGCAGAGCGGATAGCCGATAGGGCCTGAATTGCATCATCAGGATTATTGAAGTAGCCACCTAGCGTATCAATATAACGCGAGGCTGATTGTGTTGAAGCCTCAAGAACCCGCACTTCAAACACTTGCCCCGGCTCTACCAGGGTGTTTAATGTACGTCGTATCTCTACAACGTCAATGAGCTTCCTTACGGCTGTCTGTGGAGATCCTGCCATCACGCTACCCCCAATCTGATGGGAGAGGTCAAGCGTGATGAATGGGGGTGTACGTACAACTTGACGTACTTGTGGTTGTATGCTATGATTTTCATGTTGGTGGTTTAACCGTCAGTCAGGTTCCTAGCAAAAGATGCCTGCTGGCGGTTTTTCCTTTCTCTTAGCTACAATTGACTTCGTAAAATCTATGCTTGCACTATCTTGTACTAACAAGATGACATGCAGTATGTCCTAATCTAGTACCTTGTCTCTCTACCCTTAGCGGGTAGAGGGATGTTTACATAATAAGCGAAAGGGTGCCGCACGTCTATAGTACTTCCTTCCCATAATGTCAAGGCCAATAAAAAAAGGTTAGAGGCGCAAGCATCCCTCAGCATAGGTGCATTGCATCTATGCCAGCTACAACTTGAGTCTCCAACCTTCAAAAACTGCGGTGAGTATAGCATTACCATCACCTCCTGTCGATTCAAATTACTTTTTGGTTCGTCTGGTCCTGGAATATATGAGACCCAGCAGGAGCTGGTAGCCTCAATAAGTCCTTCCCCATATCCATGTCCCGAGAGTAACATCCTGCCGTCGAGTGACGCCAATTCCCCACAATCATCCTCACCAGATGCTCAGCCTCGTCCTTGTCCATTATCAACCTCCTGTCTTCGTGGGCGTCGCTGCCGGTGGAGGCACTGGCGTTAGCGTCGGTGAAGGTGTGGATGTTGAAGAAGGTGAAGATGTGGGTGTCGAGGAAGGTGAAGGTGTCACTGTTGGCGAAGGTGAGGGTGAAGGTGAAGGAGTCAGTCCTGGTGCAGGTGTGGTTCCACTAGGCACCAGAGGGCCAAGGGGAATGTTTTCCTGACCATTTATTTTGATGGAAGAGGCACGCGAGATCAGCACAGCGAAGCTCAAAATGCACACCATAATGACAGTGACTGTGAGGGTTACACGAAAGAGCTCGCGCTTTGAGGGACGCTGAGCGCGAATATAGCCCCATGCCACGAAGACGGTCGCAGTCGAACCAAAAAGGGCGGCAAGCAGACCAATGACATCACTAATACGCATCTCTTGTTCTCCTACTCCTTGTTCGCTCGCTGGAGCTGCACTTGAAACCAGTTCTCTACCTTATCCCACTCAGCTTCTCGAATTTCCTGGTAGCTACCGACTTGAAAAGCTGTCCTTAATTCATCGTGAATCGTTTGATAGGGTTTGCCGGTTGCTTTGCTCAGTTGTTTTACAAACGTCTGTACCTGACTCTTATGTGCTGGTGTCAGTGTTTCTGGTCCTAACCGCTCTATGATCTCAGGGATAAAGGCAAGGACCCGTCTATGTTCATCTAGCCGGCTGTCAACACTCCCTTGCCATTCTTCAAGTACATCAAGCCTAGTATCTGTGGTTGCTTTCCATTGATAGAATGCAGCCATTTGGAGGTGATAGTCTGCCCAGGCCAGGGACGGAGCATTTGATGCTGGCCGCGTCGGTTCAGTGATTGGCTCGTCTGTCACCAGGCTAGCAGAAGCAGCGATAGTTCGCTGCTTGGATGCCCAGGCATAGAGCACGTCTACGACTTCCCGTTGGTAGTGTAGAACGTCCGGGCGAACCTCCTCCCTCACTCGTTTGGGATCGATGCCGGCTAACCAGAATGGAACGGCATGGAATACCAATGTGGGCATGATCTGCGGGCCTCCATCGGTCTGGACCTGCACATGTACCAGGTCTTCAGCAATCGCCTCTGTGCGCTTCACGCGGGCGACTTGTGCTCCTGGATCCAGTTGCAGATTGTCACATAAATAGCGGAGAACCACGCCGGGGCGACCATCAGGCAAACGCACAACGATAATTGGCTTACCGTAAAACGTGATGATTTGTTGCTCAATAGGGATGAGTGCTTGTTCTTCCTGCAAATTACACCTCTTTAAAAGGGGTCTTCATGATGGCGACCCCTTGCGATTTGTCAAGTACTTTCTTTCCGTTGTGGATAGTATCAAACAGCGATACATGTGGGGTTTGACTCATTATTCCGTCTCCTGGCAATCATCACAGATCCGCCCAAGTAGCTCCCTCTTTCGGCCAGTTGTCTCATAGTATGGCTGTGAGTGGAGGGTGCAGACATCTTTTCCGCATTCCATACAGACCTCATGACTCGTTACGTACAACCCACAGGTGCACATACCATCGAAGAGGCTTTGTTCAACCTTTTGCCAGTACTGATTGTTCAGAAAAAAGATGAAGTCGTTGAGTTCTTGGAGGCGCTGACTATATGGTGGCTCAGATTTCTGTAACTGTTCTGCCTTCCATGAGACGCCTCTGGCATGAGCACTATAGATGCGCTGCGCACTTCTCTCCTGTTCCCTCTTGAGCCAGATAACCTCTTTTCCGGCTTCCTTGATAGCTTGTGTAACGGCTTCCCTGGGTGAATGGCTCATGTGTTCTCCAATCTGTTATACTTATTTCATATAGTATTGGGGCTAGCGGTGCTGTGAAGCTTTCCAGGTCTCTCTCACACTGCTAGCCCTGGCTATGCCGCAGGCTTATCCTCAGCTCTGTCCTCTTTCTTACGCCCTGGCTGGCCCTTCTCTATGGAATAAGCATCAACGTCAGCTTTCCAGTACAGCATTAGATGCTCGTGGAGCTTATATGTTTTGAACTTTCCATATTGAATGGCCAGCGTCCGAACATACTTTGTGGTTGTGCCGAGCTTTTCAGCAGCTTGCGCGGCGGTGTACCACTTGCTCAGATCAATCTTTTCAGTCTTTTCGCTCTTTGCCATGGTTATGCCTCCTAAATACTTTCATTTTCCTAAGTATAATGTCCTGAAACCTCATTGTCAAGTGCCTAGGACATCATAAATAATAATGGCCTAGGACAGTACCAATGTACTATGAAAATTGGTACTAAGGTACTATGGATATTGCTTGCAATTAATGTCCTAGGACATTATACTATTAACAGTGAGAGGGCACCTCGAAGCACTTTCAAAACTGAATAGCCGGTCAAGCCAAAGCGAAGAAGCACAAAGCCAGGGCCACAAACCCCGGAATGATACAGACAGAAGCAAGGTAAGGCGAGCAATCGATCAGCGAACCGGCAAACGAAAACAAAAAGAAAGGCCAGCGAGTTGCTGGCACAGTTCACGACTCAACCTCGTAAGTAAAAGTCGTTATCGAAAGGATATCACACATGACAACCGCTGACATTCTGAACGTCACCCAAGAGCAAATCGACCGCTGCCATCGTATTCTCCACGAGAATACGGGCGAGATCTTCTACCAGGTCGAGAGCGAGTCAGACTCCACTGTTGAGTACGAAGTCCATTTCATCAAGGGTCGCGGGTTTACCTGCACCTGCCCGGCTGGTGCATCTGGCTTCCATCATTGCAGCAAGGGTACTTGCAAGCATTGCCGCTGGGCAGTCGCTCATGCAGTCGCCTTCAAGACTGAGCAAGCCAAGCAGTCAGAAATCACCCACCTGGTTGATCAAGGCTGCGACTTCGATACCGCTGCACGCATCCTGGCTGCGAACGAGCAGCCATTCC
>WNGQ01007184.1_pt1 | contig 10713 bp, 5 predicted proteins | sample 5407661 | NCBI WGS metagenome assembly WNGQ01 (sample SAMN13153382, study PRJNA577476) | soil metagenome | isolation source: 60 cm soil or saprolite under Garry oak tree replicate 2 | place: USA:California | collected 2016-06-15 | reverse complement strand
GCCGAAGCCCGCAGCATCATCACGGCGATCCTGAAAGAGCGCGGCGCGCGCAACGTCACCAAAGGAAAATCCATGGTGACGGAAGAAATCGAGCTGAACGCCCATCTCAGCGCCCACGGGATAGACCCGGTTGAGACGGATCTCGGCGAGTACATCATCCAACTTCGCAACGAGCGCCCGAGCCACATCGTGGCGCCGGCCTTTCATCTCAGGCGTGAAGATGTGGAAGCGAGCTTCCGCGACAAGCACGAGACTCTTCCCCCAAATCGAAACCTGGAGAACCGGCCGGCGCTGGTAAGCGAGGCCCGTGCGGTTCTCAGGCAGCACTTCGAATCGGCGGATGCCGGAATCACGGGCGCGAATTTTCTCGTGGCGGAAACCGGAACGGCGATCATCGTCACCAATGAGGGCAATGGCGATCTGACGCGGCTGCTGCCGCGCACGCATATTGTGGTTGCCGGAATCGAGAAGATCGTACCGCGGCTGGAAGACGCCTCCATCCTGCTGCGCCTTCTGACACGCTCGGCGACGGGACAGGAGATCACCGCCTATGTGAGCTTTATGAGCGGACCCAAACGCGCCGGCGACGCCGATGGGCCGGAGGATTTCCACGTCGTATTGCTCGACAATGGCCGGAGCGCGCTGCTCGCCAGTCCCGCGCGCGAAGTGCTGCACTGCATCCGTTGCGGCGCGTGCATGAATCATTGCCCGGTCTATGGCGCCATCGGCGGTCACGCCTATGGCGCGACTTATCCGGGTCCTCTGGGGGCGGCCCTCGATCCCGGTCTCGACGGTTTGGCCAAGACCTATCACCTCCCCAATGCAACGAGCTTCTGTGGCCGCTGCGAATCTGTTTGTCCCGTAAAAATCCCGCTCACCCGCATCATGCGGCACTGGCGCAATGAGAATTTCGCGCGCGGTATTCCTTCTTCGGCTTTCAATACCGGATTGAAACTTTGGAGTTGGGTGGCGCTTCGCCCGAGCCTCTATGGGATGGCGGCGCGCGGGGCGGCCAAAATGATGCGGCTGATCAGTGGACGCCAGGGGCGGCTGCGCTCGCTCCCCGTTCTGTCGGGCTGGTTCCTGGTTCGCGATCTCGCCAAACCCGCAGCCGAAAGTTTCCAGTCGCAGTGGAAGAAACGCCGCGCGGGAAATCGCCCATGAGCGCCGCGCGCGAAGCGGTCCTGCAGGCGATCGCCCGAGGCCGGCCGCCAGCGCGCGCCGTTCCGGGTTATCGTCTTCCGTCTTGGACCGTCGATCCCGCCGCCCATTTCATCGCAAAGGCAAAAGCCAGCGTTGCGCATGTTCATGAAATCAAATCCGCAGGAGAGGTACCTGCTTCGATCTGGTCAATCATGATGGAGATGCGGCTCCCACCGCGCCTGCATGTTCCCGAGAATTCGCCATTGCAAGCGCTTGCCTGGGATCGCGCGCCCGGATTGATTTTGACGGCGGCTCCGCCCGACGGAAATGCATGCGCCGCTGCCGCGGCCGATTACGGAATTGCCGAGACCGGCACCCTTGTCTTCCTCTCAGGGCCGCGCAGTCCCTCGTCTTGGCATTTTCGCCCCGGCTGCGAATTCGCACTGGTGATGCGCGACACTATTGTTCCGCGCTTCGAAGATATCGCCGCCATTCTGACCGCCGGGCCACGCATGCCGGCCACGCTCAATCTGGTGACCGGCCCCTCGCGCACCGCCGATATCGAACAGACCATCGAATTGGGCGCGCACGGCCCTCGCGACGTGCATATCCTTATCGCCGAATAGTTTTTTCCTCGGCGCCACCTTCCATTTACCTTATGCGGGAAGCTTGGCCTAAACGCGCCATTAAGTTGTGCACCCTATCTTCGGTTGAACGCGAAGCACTGTTTCAAAGACAGCTTGGGGGGATGTATGCGCGCGCGCCAATCGTTGTGGACGGCCCAGCAGGGCTGGACCGGCAAATCCGAGGGTAAGGCCGATCTTTTGCTTGTTTTCGGAGGCACGGCCGCGGTGACAGACAAGAGCCGGTGGGGCGATGTGTTGCGCCGCCACCCGGGGGCCATCGTCCTGGGCTGCAGCACCGGCGGCGAGATTCACGGCTCCGACGTTCTCGACGAAAGCCTCTCCTTGACGTCATTGTCGTTCGATCGCACGCGATTGAAAAGTGCTGAAGCGGCGGTAGCGAATGCCGGCGACTCTTTCGAGGCGGGCAAGAAGATCGGCAAGCAGCTTGCGGCCGCCGATCTGAAAACGATCTTTGTCCTTTCCGATGGCACGCGCGTGAACGGCAGCGAGCTCATCCGGGGTGTACGCGCTCATGCTGGAAGCAAAGCAGTGATCACCGGCGGCCTCGCCGGCGATGGCCCCCGCTTTGGTACGACCTATGTCGGCTTGAACGATGCACCCGCACCCGGGCGAGTCGCGGCCGTGGGTTTCTACGGCGATGCGATCGCCGTAGGCCATGGCAGCGCGGGAGGCTGGGACGTGTTCGGTCCGGAACGCCAGATCACGCGCTCCAAAGGCAATGTGCTTTACGAGCTGAACGGAAAGCCGGCACTGGATTTGTACAAGCATTATCTGGGCGACGATGCCAAGGGGCTTCCCGGCAGCGCGCTTCTGTTTCCGCTGAAGGTATTTCCGCCTGATCGTCCCAACGAAGCTTTGACCCGCACCATCGTCGCAGTCGACGAACAGGAGCGCGCAATGACGTTCGCGGGGGACATGCCTCAAGGTTATTGCGCGCAATTGATGCGCGGCAATTTCGATCGGCTGGTTGAAGGAGCCGCCGATGCGGCGCACCAAGCGGCTCTGCCGCTCCCGGGTGATCGCGTCGCCATACTGGTCAGCTGCATCGGGCGCAAACTGCTTCTTGGCCAGCGGATCTGCGAGGAGGTGGAGGCGGTGAAGGATGTGTTCGGCGATGGTACGACGCTGACCGGCTTTTATTCCTATGGCGAGGTGTCGCCCCACGCCGCGACCGATTGCGCCGAACTGCACAACCAAACCATGACCATCACCGTGTTTGGCGAGACAGCTGGTGCATAAGCTTCTCCTCCGTCAATTGCGAGCGGCAGCGAAGAGCGACAGCAAGGAGGTTGATCTCCAGGCGCTCAGCGCGATTGTCGATCAGACCTATGCCGAGTTCGATCGCGAGCGCCGGCTGAACGATCGCGCCGCGACGCTGATGGAAGAGGAACTCAAGGCTGCCAACGCGCAGGCCAAGCGCGAACACGATACGGTGCTCGCCGCCATCCTCGGCCATGCATCCGAGGGCATGGTGGTGATTGGCGAAGGCGGCAGCGTAGTCATTGCCAATGCCGCCGCAGAGAAGCAGTTCGGAGCGCGGGCGGGGGGGCTTGCCGGCTTCTCGCTTGGGCGGTTGCTGGGTGCTGAGGCCCATCGGGTTGCGCAGGGCGAATATCCTCCCGGCGAGCTGCCGCAACTTTCGGGCACGAGGCTGGACGGCCGCGTGTTTCCTGTCGAGTTTTCCTGTGCAAGTCTCGACATGGCCGACGGCCAGCGTCAGCTTTGGATGGTGCGCGATATCTCGGAACGCGTGCGTGCGCAACGTGAAATCATCGAAAGCCGCATGCGTTTCCAGGATTTCGCCGAGGCTTCATCGGATTGCTTCTGGGAGATGGATCACACGCTTTGCCATGTCGAAGTGAGTTCCGCAGCAGAGTCCAACCTTGTTACGCGGCTGCCGAGCTTGCTGACACCCGCACCCGGATCGCGCGTTCCACCCGGTGTTGCCGAAGACAGCTGGCGCTCGCTGCGCCAGCACCTTTCTGCACGGCAACGCTTCCGTTTGCGGCTCGATCTCAAAGGCGACGACGGCGAAATCCTGTATGTCTCTGTGAGCGGCAAGCCGGCCTTCGACCTCGAAGGCCGCTTTAGCGGCTATCGGGGGACGGCTCGCGACGTCACGACGGAACTCATGGCGCGGGAAGCCGCGCGCCGCGCCGAGCGTCGTCTGATCGAGGCGATGGATGCCGCGCCTTGCGCGGTGGCTCTGGTAGATTCGGATCTCCAGCTGGTCAGCGGCAATTCCGCGTTGAGGACTCTGGCCTCCGCGATAGAAACAAGGCTGCCGTTTGGCCGCCCATTCTGCGCGTTTCTGATGACATCCTTGAATGTCGAAGCCATCTCACCCGAAATTCTGCGCCGCCTAGCCGATACCGGCGAGATGCGGGAAATCGAAATCGGCGGTTCGTGGTATCTCGTCGCGGCCTGCGGCCTCTCCGACGGCGGCATGGTGCTTACCTTCTCGGACATTTCCGTTTTGAAGGGGCGCGAAGGCGAACTTGCCGAGGCCAAATTGTCCGCCGAATCCGCAAGCCGGCTCAAGTCGCAATTCCTCGCCACGATGAGTCACGAATTGCGCACGCCCCTCAACGCCATATTGGGCTTTTCGGAGGTGATCCGCGATGGCGTCTTCGGCCGCCACGAGACGGCGGCAGAGAAATATGCGGAATATGCCGGCTCAATCCATACCAGTGGACGACACTTGCTGGCGCTCATTTCGGAGATTCTCGACCTTTCGAAGATCGAAGCGGGAAGTTATGTCCTCGACAGGCGGACGCTCGATTTGCGGGAGATGGTGCGAAGTGCACTCACGATCGTCTCGCCTGCCGCGGCGACGGCCGGCGTCGACCTTCGATCGACGCTCCCCGACGCGGAAGTCTGGTTTGCCGCCGACGAAAGGGCCGTGCGCCAGATCGCCATCAATCTGCTCGCCAATGCCGTAAAGTTCACGCCGCGAGGCGGGCGCGTGACCGTCGAGGTGAGCGCTGCTGATGCCATGGTGGAATTCGCCATCAGCGATACCGGGATCGGGATCGCCCAGGAGCATCTGCCCGCTGTGTTCGAGCCCTTCCGCCAGGTGGATTCGAGCATCAGGCGACGGCATGAGGGCACCGGATTGGGCCTGGCCATCACCAAAAGGCTGGTGGAGCTTCATGGCGGCACGATCACCCTGCAAAGCGAACTGGCCGTCGGAACCACGGTGTGCGTGCGATTGCCAGGACGCCTTGCCGAGGTGGATTTCCCCACCGCTAAAGGTGCCGCAGCTTAGGGCTGTTCTTCTCCTGCGGCCTTGCACCACCTAACCCGCGGGAGTTACTAGCATCTCGACCCAAACGAGATGCCGTTATCCCCGTCATGACCATCGAGCCGTCGCCAGAAGGATCTGCTACGCCGGCATGGCTCGCCAGGGTTCCGCGCGTCTTCCGGCACTATAATTACCGGCTGTTCTTCGCTGGCCAATTGGTCACCCTGCTGGGCACCTGGATTCAGAGCGTAGCCCTGGCCTGGCTGGTCTACCGGCTGACTCATTCCTTGATTCTGCTGGGCGTCGTTTCCTTCGTGTCTCAGGCGCCAATTTTCTTCGTCACCCCTTTCGCGGGCATGATCGCCGACCGCCACGACCGCCGCTCGGTCTTCATCGTGACCCGGACTCTGTCCATGTTGCAGGCCGCGATCCTGACTGTGCTGACGCTCAGCGGCCACATCGAGATCAACGCCATCATCGTGCTTGCGCTCGCGCTTGGCATCATTACGGCCGTCGAAGTCCCGGCCCGCCAGTCCTTCACCGTGGATATGGTGGGGCGGGAGGATTTGCGCCAGGCTATCGCCTTCAACGCCATGATGTTCAACCTCGCGCGCACCGTTGGACCGGCGATCGGTGGGGTGATCGTGGCGGCCATCGGAGAAAGCCTGTGTTTCCTGTTGAACACCGTTTCTTCCGGTGCGGTCTTGACGAGCCTGTTCCTGATGCGGGTGGAGCGGCGCGGCGAACGGCCCACGAGCAAGCCCTGGGACGATCTGAAACAGGGATTCGTCTATGTCACGCGCCATCCGCACCTTCGAATGGTGCTGTTCCTGTCGGCGACCTGTTCCTGTTTCGGAACATCCTATCTTGCCCTCATGCCGGCCTTTGCCCAGGACATCCTGCATCAGGGAGCGGACGCTCTGGGCTATGTCATTAGTGCCTTCGGCGCCGGCGCCGTTACCGGAGCCGCGCTCGTCTCCAGGCTGCCAGAGCGCCATCTGCCGCTGACACCTACGATCATGGCGGTGGTCTTGGGAGTGAGCCTTATCGTCTTCGCCAACGCGCATTCACTCCTCGTTGCGATCCTTTTGGTGATCCCGACGGGCTTTGCCTATGTCGGCATCGCGGTCTCCAGCAATACGCAGGTACAGACCCTTAGTGAGGATGCGATGCTGGGGCGGGTGATGGCGTTCTACGCCATGGGTGCGTTGGGAAGTCCGCCGCTCGGCGCGTTGCTGCTAGGCTACATCTCCGATCTTATCGGCGTGTCCAATGCGTTCATGATGAGCGGCGCTGTCTGCCTCATTGCGGCCGGCATCTCCCTGATGAGCTTGCGGCGTCGCGGCATGATGAACCTTAACGAACTCCCTGAGGCGCAGGAGCCATGAGCGCCGAACACGCGCCGGGCGAAATTTTGGGGGCGCTTCGCCGCGCCACCGCATTGCATCAGCTGGGACGGCTCGATGAGGCGGAACGCCTCTATCGCCAAGTGTTGGGAGCCGCGCCTAGTCAGGCCGATGCCCTGCACTTTCTGGGCGTCCTGATGGCCCAAACGGGCAGGCCCCTGGAGGCTGCCGTGCTGATCGATCGCTCGATCTCTTTCGACCCGGCGAATGCCGGCGCCTTCTACAATCGCGGCAATGTCCTGCTCGATCTGAAGCGCTTCGATGAGGCGCTGGCAAGCTATGATTCCGCGCTTCTCATTCGAAGCGATCATCTGGGCGCCCTGATCAATCGCGGGGCCGCGTTGCAGAAGCTGAACCGGCTGCAGGACGCTCTTTCCAGCTATGAACGTGGTCTCGCTTTGGACCCCAATTCGACGACCCTCATGTTCAACAAAGGCAATACTTTGCGTGATCTCGGGTTTTTTGAAGAAGCAATCGCTGCTTATGATCGCGTGCTTCAACGAGAGCCTGAGAATTTGGGTGCTTTCAACAATCGCGGCGGCACATTCTTAAGAATGCGGCGGTTCGATAGCGCCCTGGCGGATTACGACCGCGCAACCGCGCTGAACCCCGCAGACGCCGAGCGGCATTACAACCGCGGCAACGCGCTCATCCGGTTGGGACGGAACGCCGAGGCGCTCGCCGCCTATGAACACGCGCTCGTTTTGAGGCCAGACTTTGCCGGCGCCCATCAGGCGCGGGGAAGCGCGTGTTTTGCCGCGGGCGATTATGAGAGGGCCTTTCTCGCCTATGACGCGGCCTTCCGGCTCGACCCCGATCTCGATTATCTCGAAGGCTACCGTCTTCACGCCAAGATGCATATTTGCGATTGGACGGCTCTGTCGGAAGAAATGGGCAGTCTCATAATCCGTCTGCGCGGGGAAAAACGCGCGGTCGAACCCTTCATGCTTTTGCCGGTTAAATCATCAGCCGAGGATCAGCTGCGTTGCGCGCGCATCTATGCCGCGGACAGATATCCCACAAATTCGTCCGCCCTGTGGAACGGCGAAAACTATCGGCACGACAAAATCCGCGTCGCCTATATGTCCGGCGAGTTCCGCGAACAGGCGACTTCCTATCTCACCGCCGATCTTTTTGAGTGCCACGACAGGACTGCATTCTCGATTTACGGAATAGCCACCGGGGCGAGCGACGGCAGCCCGATGCGTAAGCGGCTCGAGGCAGGATTCGATGTTTTCGCCGACATGACGGCGAAATCCGATTTCGAGCTCGCGCATTTCATTCGCGAAGCGGAAATCGATATTCTGGTCAATCTCAACGGCTATTTCGGCCTGGACCGCACGGCGGTGTTCGCCGCGCGCCCCGCCCCCGTTCAGGTCAATTACCTCGGTTATCCGGGCACCATGGGGGCGCCCTATATGGATTACATCATCGCCGATCGGCATGTGATCCCCGATGACGAGCCTAGCCATTATTCGGAAAGTGTGTGCCGTCTACCCGACACCTATCAGCCAAACGACCGCAGGAAGGCTGTCAGCAGCAGAATCTTCAACCGTGCCGAATGCGCGTTGCCTCAGACCGGAGTGATCTTCTGTTGTTTCAACAACAATCATAAAATTTTGCCGGATATGTTCGACGTCTGGATGCGCCTGCTCGCCGCAGTTGAGGGCAGCGTGCTCTGGCTGCTCGAAGGAAACGCGGCGGTCAGGCGCAACCTGATGGCCGAGGCCGAGAAACGCGGGGTCTCGTCCGAGCGGCTCGTCTTCGCTCCCATGATGCCGTTGGCGGATCATCTGGCGAGAGAGAGGCTGGCGGATATCTTTCTGGACACGCTTCCGCACAATGCGCACACCACCGCGAGCGATGCGCTTTGGTGCGGCGTGCCGCTGATTACGTGCCTGGGCAGCACGTTTGCCGGACGGGTCGCGGCGAGCCTCTTGAATGCGATCGGATTGCCGGAGCTGATCACCACATCGCTTCAAGATTACGAAACTCTGGCCCTAAAGCTGGCGCGCGATCCCATGCTTCTCGCTGACGTAAAGGCCAAACTCAACCACAACCGGGACGAGTACGCATTGTTCGACACGCCCCGCTTCACGCGATACATAGAAGACGCGTATCGCATCATGTGGGAACGAGCCGCGCGTGGGCTGCCGCCAGCGAACTTCGATGTGGAAGCATGGCAGCGATGAACAACACGAGACCTCCACAATCGCCGCTGCTGCGCGCGCATTTTCAGACCCCCAGCGCCGACCTGATGGCCAAGCTGCGCCAGGCCTCCGGGTTGCATCGGCAGGGGCAGCTTGCCGATGCCGAACTGCTCTATCGCGAGGTCCTCGCCAGCGCCCCCGATCAGCCGGACGCGCTGCATTTCCTGGGTGTGTTGCAGACCCAGCGCGGCCGGCATGAGGCCGGCATTGCGCTGATGGATCGCGCCATCGCGATCAATCCGCGCAATGCGCCGGCGCAATACAATCGGGCCAACGCCCTGCGCGACATGGGCCGGACAGAGGACGCCCTCGCAGCCTACGATGCGGCGCTCGCGGTCAAGCCGGACAATATCGCGGCCTGGAACAACCGTGGCGTAGCTCTGCAGACATTGACGCGCTATGACGAGGCCCTCGCGAGCTATGACCGCGCGCTTGCCTTGAAATCCGATCATGTCGATGCGCATGTCAATCGCGGCAACGCGCTGATGGCCCTTGATCGTCACGCCGACGCGCTGACCGCCTATGGAGAGGCCGTGGCTCTGGCGCCGCAGGACGCCTCAGGCTTGTATGGCCGCGCGAATGCGCTGGCCAAACTCGGCCGGCCCGAAGAGGCGCTTGCGTTCTATGACCGCGCCCTGGCCGTGAACCCTGGCGACCCGCAAATCCTCAACAATCGCGGCAACACGCTTTCGCAGCTCAGCCATTACGAGGAGGCGATCGCCGATTTCGGCCGCGCCATCGCGGCCTCTCCCAACAGCGCGGACGCTTTCACCAATCGCGGCGATGCCCTGATGCAGCTGAGGCGGTATGAGGAAGCGCTGGAAAATTACCGCCGCGCACTCGAGTTGGATGGGCTTTCTGCCAGCGCTCTGTATGGGCGCGGCTCGGCGCTGGTGGAACTCAAGCGCCACGGCGAGGCGATCGCGGCACTGGACCGTCTGCTGCGCCAGCGGCCCGATTACCCTTACGGGTTGGGAATGTTGGTTTATGCGCAATCGACCTGCTGCGATTGGCGCGACACCGCGCGCGCGACCGAAATGATCGAGGGCATAGGCGCCGGAAAACGCGTGACGACGCCGCTTGTTCTCCTGGCGGTTTGCGATTCCGAAGCGGAGAAATTGCGTTGTTCCCAGATCTTGATGCAGGACAAATTTCCGCCGCGAGATGCATTGTGGCGAGGCGATATCTACCATCACGATCGCGTTCGCGTTGCCTATCTTTCCGCCGATTTGCACACTCACCCTGTCGGCATTCTCATGGCAGGCGTGTTCGAACATCATGACCGCGCGCGTTTCGAGACGATTGCGATCTCCCATGGCCTGGACGACGGCGGCGACATGCGCGGCCGGCTGAAGCGCGCATTCGACCGCTTTATCGATGTGCGCGGAAAGAGCGATTCCGATGTGGCCTCGCTCCTGCGCGCGTTGGAAGTCGATATCGCCATCGATCTGACGGGGCTGACGGCTAGCGGACGCCCCGGAATATTTGCCTACCGGCCCGCGCCGATCCAAGTAAATTATCTCGGCTTTGCGGGAAGCATGGGCGCGGCCAACATCGACTATATCCTTGCCGACAAGACTGTTATTCCCGAGAAACAGCAGCAATATTATGCCGAGAAGATCGCCTATCTTCCCGATAGCTACATGCCTCATGATTCTAAGCGGGCGATCTCGGCAAACACTCCCTCACGAATGGAGCTCGGCCTGCCCGAAAAGGGTTTTGTCTTTGCCTCTTTCAACAACAGCTACAAATTCGCAGCCGCCATGTTCGACGTCTGGATGCGGCTGCTGCGTGCCGTCGAGGCAAGCGTGTTGTGGCTACCGAGCGCCAATCCGGCGGCCATGCGCAATCTGCAACGCGAGGCCGACGCCCGGGGCGTCTCGCCCGAGCGCATCGTGTTCGCCCCTCATTTGACCGCAAACGAAGATCACCTCGCACGCCTGCGCTCTGCAGACCTGTTTCTCGACACATACCCTTACAATGCGCACAGCACGGCGCTGGATGCGCTTTGGGCGGGTTTACCGGTCCTCACCATGAAAGGAGAGAGTTTTGCTTCCCGCGTC
>WNGQ01017227.1_pt1 | contig 10714 bp, 4 predicted proteins | sample 5407661 | NCBI WGS metagenome assembly WNGQ01 (sample SAMN13153382, study PRJNA577476) | soil metagenome | isolation source: 60 cm soil or saprolite under Garry oak tree replicate 2 | place: USA:California | collected 2016-06-15 | reverse complement strand
AAATGCGCGTGCAAAGCGCCGTGAAAATGGCCTTCCTTCGCGTGCTGGCTGCTCAGGAACTGCTCCATGCCCGGCGCGACCTGGCCAAGATCGCGTTGGATGCCGCGGAGACTCAGCGGCGCCTGATGAATACGGGCCAGGCCGACGAGACCGAAGTGCTCGAAGCGGAAGTGGAAGCGCGCAGGATGCGCATGAGCGCGCGGATGCAGGAGAACACGCTGCGCGAAGAGTGGCGTTCTCTCGCGGCCGTGATCGGCCAGCCGGATCTGCCATTGACTACCGTGGGTGGTGATCTGGAAAAAGGGTGGCCTGATGTAAATGAAGAAGAAGCAGTGGAGACGATCGCGAAAGAGAGTCCTGCCGTCCGAATTGCCGATATAGCGGAAGCACGCGCCCAAACCGTTCTAGGCCGTGCCAGGCGCGAGGCGATTCCCGATGTCCAAGTTCGCGGCGGAATGGAATACAACCACGAACTGCTCGGCAGCGCTCCGTTCGCAAAAGGCTGGGAAGGAATCGCGGAAGTCGCCGTGCAGATTCCGCTCTTCAATCGCAACCAGGGAAATGTGGCGGCGGCCCGCGCCGACATCGATCGCGCGTCGCAGGAAAAGAAGCGCATTGGGCTCACGCTGCGGGAACGCGCGGCATCGGCCGTGGATCAATACGCAAACGCGCGCCTGATGGCCGTCGAGTATCGCGACGAAATGCTTCCTCGCGCGAAGAAGGCTTATGGTCTGATGGTTGAGCGATATGGCCAGATGCTGGCGTCTTATCCCCGCGTCCTGGATGCGCAGCGAAAACTCTACGAATTACAAATCGAGTACATCGCCGCGCTCGAAGGCGTCTGGACCAACGGTATCGCGCTGCAAGGATATCTGCTGACTGACGGCCTGGAAGCACCGGCTCGTCCCGGCGAAGTCGATCGCCCCGTGCGCGAAACCAACGTGCCAATGCCTGAGAGGACGATGTCTCCCGGGGAATCGGTGCGCAATCCGTAGTTTTCGCCGGGCAGGTTTACCCCTGATTAGCTCAGCTTTCATAAACAGGCCCTACGAGGTCGGCTCTGGACAGCGGGGTTTCTGGACTGTCAGGGAAGAAGCGCGCAAGTTTTGGCACTACGGAACATCTCATAAAGCCGTGTACATCGGCGAGCCTGTGACGCGGGATTCTGATGTCGCTTAGCCATTCCCCAAACTCTACTTCTGGGGAAACTTGTGGTTGGAAATCGAGGTCTTTTTTATTGCTGAGAGGAACGCTTACCTCGATTGCATCCTCGAAATCCTTGACCAAAACAGCGGGATTAACAGGAACGAATATCGGGAAGCTAGTGGATGCTAGCGGAATGACCTTATGCTTGTCGAAATTGCAAAGAAGATTCAATTGCCAAAGGGGATGCTCTTGCGGCACACCAGGTCCGTGATACGGCTGAAGCAATTCAATTTCCTTAGCCACAGCATCGGGAAAGTAACTCAGAATCGTGGTAAGTCTCTTGGATTTTTCCTCGACAATGGGGAAGCAAATATTTCTCGAGAAGTCTCTCTTGGCGTCGGGAAGCGCCAATTGCCATGCGGCTTGGTCGAGGCGGGAACGCAGACAATAAAGGAATTCTCCGAGCAACATTCCGATGATCGGCGGAATCGGGTTCTGCTGCGTCCGACAGATGTGCCGCGCATTCTCAATGTCATCCTTTCGGATGACGGTGTAGACGTCTTGCAGGTAGATAGCCAATTCCCGATTGAGTGCATCAAGGTGCACTTGTGCCCGGGCGATTTTCATCTCTATATAAACCAAACGATTCATCAAGCGGAATGATAACAAGCGTTATGTTGATTTCAAGGGATAATTGGCTAGAAAAGAAGTCCTCGGACTCCGACGGTATCGAGTGCGCAACACTGGTACCCCAGTAGCGTTGACCAACCGAAAATTCAATGGGTACCGTGGAGGGTAGGGCGCCCGGGTGTCGGCGGAGGCATTTCCGCTGATGAAGATCAGGAAATTGACGATGGAAGGTCTGGAAGTGCAGTCAGGTTCCTTCCCTCCGAGAACCGAACCCATTCGCTCCACGGGGGTTTGTGTTGCCAGCGCCGCCCTCGCAGCGCGGCAGATTGATTGAACGATGCCAACAGTAACAAAAGCCGGAAGATACGAAATCGTTGGTGAACTGGGCCGCGGCGCCATGGGCGTCGTTTACAAGGCCGTGGATCCGGTGATCGGACGCACCGTCGCGGTCAAGACTATCCGGCTGAGCGAAGAAGGCACGGGACTCTCGCGCCCCGAACTCCTGACGCGATTCCAAACGGAAGCGCGCGCCGCTGGTTTGCTGACCCATCCCAACATCGTGGTGGTTTTCGACGCAGGCGAAGAAGACGGGCTCTACTACATCACCATGGAGCTGGTTGAGGGAAAGAGTCTGCAGGCCCTGCTCGACGACGGCCATGGCTTTCCATTGCCGCGCACGCTGCGCATCATGGAGCAGACCTGCGGCGCGCTGCAATTTGCGCATGAACGCAACGTCATCCACCGCGACATCAAGCCGGCGAACCTCATGCTAACCGCCGACGATACCGTCAAGGTCACGGACTTCGGCACGGCGAAGATTCTGCAGTTCGGCACTGTCCAGCAAACCGCGCACGTCATGGGCACCCCCAGCTACATGTCGCCGGAACAAGTGAAGGGCCGCGCCGTCGACGGCCGCAGCGACATTTTTTCGCTGGGCGTCATGCTCTATGAAATGGTAACCGGCGAAAAACCCTTTCCGGGCCAGAACATCACCACGGTGATCTATAAGATCGTCAACGAAGAGCCCGTGCCGCCGCGACAGATTAATCCCTCGATTCATTCCGGGATCAGCGCTATCGTCATGAGGGCGCTGGAAAAAGAACCCGATCAGAGATACCAGAGTTGCCGCGAAATGCTCGAAGATCTGCGGAATTACCGGTCCATCGCGCCGGCGAGCGGTAACTCGCAATCGACCATGGTTATGGGCGGAGGCTCGCCTGCGGCGACCGTGATTTCCGGAAATGTGGCCGGTCGTGGCCTGAACGGCGAAGAGCAAACCGTCATCGCAACAGCACGTTCCCTAACTGCGCGGGCATCGGCTCCCGGCCAGACTCCCGTTGTGCGGCGAACGGGGGCCATCGCAGCCGCCCCGGAACCTGCGAAGAAGAAAAGTGTCCTCGGGACCATTTTCGCGGCGATTCTGCTTCTGGGCGTGATTGTCTACGGAGCAAACAAGATTAAGCCAGTGTTCGAGGCCGCGAGAGAACTTCATGATTCTCAGAAAAAGGGCAGCAGCTTGCCAGGCGCCGCGCCAGAATCCAATCCGGACAATTCGGCGGCAGGTTCGACTGGGACCGAGACTTCTCCTCAACCGAAGGGCGCGGCGGACGGGGCAAGTGCGGAGCCGAAGCCAGCGGAGTCCAAGCCCGCAGAAAACGCCCCGGAAAAACTGGCGCCGAGGAAAACAGAAGCCTCGACTAGCTCCAAAGCGGCGGAATACAAAGGCCGGATCGAAGAGGCCATTTCCGAAAAAGGATTAAGCGGACGTGTGAGAGTCCAGGCTGCCGGAAACACGCTGACGCTCGCCGGAAAACTCCGGCCGGCCGAACATGGCGCGCTCTTGAAATTATTGCGGAACGCTCCTTCGGATGTGCGCGTTATCGATCACCTCGAGTACGACGACACACCTGTGGCTGCCGCTGGTGGCAGCGAGGAGGGCGCCCACCCCGTTCCTGCGGCGGGGCGTGGAGCGATTCATGTCGTTACCGACGTGATCGGCGCCACTGCCGTACTGCGCGGTCCTGCAGGCCACGTCCTGAGTAAATGCGAAACGCCCTGCAGCTTTAACAATTTGTCTCCCTCGCGCTACAGCCTTGAAGTTCAGAAAGAAGGCTATCAATCCGTTCAAACCGCGCTGCAAGTAAAGAGCGGCGACGCCCAGGATCAGAAGATCAAACTCGAATCGCTGGCCAAGGGCATTTTCATCAGCAGTCAGCCGCCTGGAGCCGATGTCTTCATCAATGGCGCGAAACAGTCAGGCCAGACGCCAGTGACGCTTCCGCTCGCGCCCGGACAGTACAACCTCGTCTTGCGGCTGCAGGGTTATGAACCGTACGCTGGAGGCATTCAGGTCAAGGACAATATCCGTGCCGCTTAGCGAAAAGTCTGCGAGTCGGGTCGCTTGGGCGCAGGTGAATTCCATTCCGAAAGGCGCAGAAATCATCGTTGACGGGAACTCCACCGGACAGTTCACCCCGGCCCGCGTGCAGGTGCCTTCCGGAATGCACACGATTACGCTGCGTTTGAATGGATTTCAGCAAGCAAAGAGGACATTTCAGGCCAGCGAAGGGGGCACTGTCCCCATTGAAGAGTCGCTTCACCAGAAATAGTGAGCAGAACTGTCTGAGTTAGGGGCAAGTCCCTCCCTGCCGTCCCCCATGAATCATACTTAGAAAGTCTACCCAAGACGTAACATTTTGTTACATCAGCGCGAATTGAGTCCTACAACTCTCGAAAATATTCGTTACAAACAAAGGACTTAGTGTCAGCTACTTCAGGCCGGAAGCGTGCCTGCATTATAGGTAGGGATCCTCTGTCCTTACGCGAAATAACCGCGCTTCGGCAGGCGGTTCCCCTCGCTGCTCGATGCGGCGTGGACGATTGTAAGCAGGCAAGCGGAGTCTCATTTGGTCCTCAGGGCCACACTACGGGTCCAAGAAGCAAAGCGCGAGGCGCCGTCGCCGCAATCGGGCCCGGCTGCCACGCCGCGTACTTCGCTGCGCCAGCTTGCGAATGCGGTCTCCCGAATTCCAGTGCGCGTTACGGACCAAAAAGCCAGCGACGTTCAACGCGCGCTCCGAAGCCTGCACTTGCTCATGCGGTCAGAGCGCCTTTACGAAAAGGATCATCCGCACAGACTCGACAGCCTGGACGGCGCCTACGACTCCATCCGCTATGTTACCGAACTTCTGGGCGGGCTGGAGATTCGAGTGGAACGCGGCGGTTTGGTGGCGGCGAGGATCGGCGACGCCCACCTGCCGGACGCGCGCGGAGAAATGCAGGCGCTGGCGGCCGACCTGCAACGCGCAGGAATTCACGCGTTGGATTTCTCGAAAAAATTCCATGTAGGCGAACTGGACACGCTCACGCGACTCGTGAAAGCTTCATTGCTAAGATCAGAGGAGCCGGCGAACGGTGGCGGCAATGCCTGGTGGCCGGCGCGACTTCTGGAGAACCACGTGGAAGGCATTTCCGTGAATACGCAAACGGAGCGCAGAGTGGACACCGTGCTGGCAAGTCTCATCGGCGCGCTCGTGGCGTATGGCGGACATTCCCCGCGCGAGAAGGCCGATGCGCCCATCCAGGCGCCGGATTTTGACGACCTCGTCGCAAGCCTGCGGCTTCTGGCACGGCTGACTCCGCCCCTTGAAAGTGCGCGCGGCCTTTCTCCGGAAGAAGCAGCACGCGCGATCCACGGCGCGATGGAAGAAGCCAGCCGTGACAGCGTCTGCATGCTGCTTAGTTCTGTCTCGCAGTATGGGCCGCTGGAAGGCGAACGCCCGCAACCGTATTTGTTGCGCCTCTCCGAAAACGTCGTTTTTGAATTTCTTAGCGCGGAGTTTTCCAGCGGATCGCTTACCGCTTCATCCGTGAGGCCGACAATCTGCCGCTTGAGCAATGTCATCGTCGAGGCCGGCGGCTATTCCGGTCCTCACTCTTCGCAGCATCTTTCGTCGCTGGCGGTCACCTGGGCGACAGACGCGCACCGCGAACAGCTAATCGATCGGTTCTGGCTGGAACTTCCGCCCCGAGAAAAATCGGCTGTTTTGCGCGGCCCGGATGTGTGGTGCGTTCCGGTTGCGGCGCTGCGTCACACTCTTGGGCAGCTTGCCGATGCCGGCGCCGATGCTCCTCGCCGCGAAGCGCGCAACATCGTCCTGAATTACGCGCGCCGCATCGAACACTCGGATCCTTCGGCAAGGCGCTCGGTTGCCGCCGGTCTCAACGAACTGTCTTCCATTATCGAGTCCCTTTGGCCGAATCAGTTGCCGGAAGACCTGAGCCGCGGGGCCATGAAGGCGCTGGACGCGGAGAAGTCTCCGGAAACCGCCGCCCTGCTGGCGGCCTTCGTCGAATCCCTCGGGCGCATCGCCGTGAATCGCGCCGACTATTCCGGTTTCGAAACCATCCTGACGGGCTTGGAGCGCGCTCCTCAGGACAAAGAACACGATCACATGGCAGCGCTGGCAAACCGTCTGGTTGCGCAGGATCGCTGGCTCTTACTGGTGGACGCTGCTCTCGCCAACCGCCCTCTGGATCCATCTCTGCCCCGGCTTTTGCAGCGCGATCCCGAGCGGCTCCTCGACCGCCTGACCTTGCTTCTGACCGAACCGCGAGGCGCGGAAATAGTGCCCCCGATGGCGCGGCTCCTGCGCACGATCGGAGTGCCCGTTCTGAACCTTCTCGAAACGCGGCTCTATGAGGCTCGCCGCCAACGCGTGACCGCGGCAATCAAGCTTTTGGCTGCCGCTGACCCTGAGCGGCTGTTGCGGGGCCTCGCACGCGCCATGGCAAGTTGGGAATGGAACCTTCAGGACTTGGCAGTCAGTGAACTTTCACGCCCCAACAATTCCGCATCGGCACTGAGCACCGCTTTCGTTTTTTCCGCCATTCTCGCGGACGCGCACCCCATGGTTGTTCCCATGATGATCGATCAGCTCGGCCTGGCGCAGGAAACCACTGCCGTGCCACAACTCATGGAAATCGCTGCCGGCGAACACGAATCTTTGCGCGACCAGTTCGTGCGCATCAAAGCTATCGAAGCGCTGGGCCGCATGCGCGCCTCCGAAGCCGCCGAACTCCTTCGCAAGCTGTCGGAGAACCGCGAGGGCCTCACCTATGTGGAACCGGCTGGCTTGCGTGCCGCAGCGGAAGATGCCCTGGCACTGATCGAGAATCGCCCATCCTTCAAGCAAGCGGCGGCTGCGTTCGGAGCGCCAGCGCTCTCAAGCTCCAGCTACGTCATCCCACGACGCTACACTCGAGTTCCCCTGGACTCGCCGCTTCGTGCCCAGATCGACGGCGCGCCTGGAGGCCTTGCCCGCGTCAAGACCATCAGCCTGGGCGGAGCCTACCTGGAGTCCCGCGGAAAACTCAGTATCGGCGACTCGATCAAACTCGAGGTCCGCGCCGGTCTCCGCAAGATCAATTTCACCGCTGTCGTCCGCAACATCGGCCCGGACGGCAGCGGCATCGAATTCGTGCACATGCGCGACGAAGACCGTGAAAAACTCCGCAAACTCGTCCAGCGCCATCTCCAACTCTAGCCGGCTCCTGCTTATACAGCCCGCCTTGTTCCAGGATTTGGGAGTCGCTCCCCTATCCTGAATCTGACGTCACCGCAAGTATGGCGACAAGAAGCGACATTCCGTTCTTCCCCCGCCGTTTCGTACCTTGTCTCTTGCCAGTCTCCCTGCTTTCGTGGATTCTGCGCAGGTGCCCGGTGTTCCCGAAGCAGTTCAAATCAGGTTCTGCAGAGCCAAAGGCGCTGCCGCCCCCTTGTAGTTCGTTTTCGGCGACGGCGCGGAAGTTTTCAGTTGAAAGCAACGCTGTATTGCAGTAAAAGCCGTGTATTCAATTGTTTCATTTGAAAAACGGCGGGCTTATCCCGTCACCGCTGGGGGTAGCGGAAGATTAGTGGGTGCCAAAACAGGAGGACTCATGCAACGCAATCAGGGTGTGGGTGTGCCAACAGCTTCGCGGCCGCAGGTTCAATCGACGGCGAACCGCTGGAGTTCGCGAACTAGATTGGCAGCGTGGCAGCAGCTTACAACTGTAACGATCCTGTGCCTGCTGCTAGGTGGCGGGATGACCCACGCGCAGGGCGTGAATACCGCTTCTCTTGCGGGAACAGTCCTCGATCCCGCCAACGCTGCCGTGAAAGGCGCAAAGGTCACTGTGACTAACGTGGCCACTGGTTCCGAAGGGAGCGCTATTTCAGATGATGCCGGCCGGTACAACCTCCTCGGCCTCCCGCCTGGCCAGTACAAGGTCAGTGTCGACGGCGGATCGAATTTCGAGGTTTACAAGATCGATTCTTTTGTACTCACGGTTGGCGATAGCGTCACGAAAGACTTCAAGTTGGTGCTCCACGGCCAGCAACAGTCCGTCGAGGTGTTTGCCGAGGCCTCTAACGTCGAGCCTTCCAAGACCGAGGTCTCCCAGACCGTCGGGCAGCGCCGCATCGAAAATCTCCCTATTAACGGCCGCAGCTATATCAATTTTACTCTGACGGATTCGCGGACCGTTCGTGACAATTCTCAAACCATCGGCCCGGCTCCCAACAGCGGCTTGGGCATCGGCGGCGCACGCGCTCGCGGAACCATGGTCAGTGTTGACGGCGCGGATGCCGTCGACAATTCCATCAATTCTATTCGCTCGACCCTCTCTCAAGAGGGCATACAGGAGTTTCAGCTCATTCTGAGTAACTACAACGCCGAGTACGGCCGCGCCAGCGGCGGTGTCATTAACATCGTCAGCAAGAACGGCACCAACGATTTTCACGGCAACGCCTTCGGGTACTTGCGCAACAAGGCTTTTCAGGCCCGCAATCCCTTTTCTGGCCAAGTCGACCCCGTCACCGGCAATCTCAATCCGATCAAACAAGCCTACACGCGCACGCAGAGCGGCCTTACCTTCGGCGGCCCGATCAAAAAGGATAGGACTTTTGCTTTTATCTCCTACGAATACACGCAGCGCGAGGAGTCCGGTTTCTCAAGTATCGGCACCGGAAACTTCGGACTCGCGCCACTGAATTGCGGCGCCGGCTGCCCGCTGAACGGCTTGCCGATGACCGTCCCACAGGGAAATGCGGTGAATTCTCTCCTCCAAGCCGGACTCCCGGGTCTGGCGCAAAGCTATGCCGTCTTCATGGGTTCAGCATCAAATGTCGCCGTCAACGGACTGGACTTTGGTGCCTTGGTGACAAACCTGTCCGGAGGCTCGATCACTCCGGTCAATCCGGTTGTCACACCGGGCGGAGTCTTCTTCCAAGAGTTCCCACTTCCTGTTTCGTGCCCGAGCGGCGCTACGGTGAATTCCCTTGTTTGCAGCGGAGCCGCCGCAGTAGGTCCCAAAGGTTCCGTCGTGCCCGCGGGCGCCGTCCCCTTGCCTGCTTCCTTCGCTCCACTCAATGGCGTTCGCGGCAACTACCCCGTCATGGAGAAGACCAGCCTATGGTCTGCCCGTATCGATCAGGTCTGGAGCAATCGCAACAAGTCGTTCCTTCGTGTGGGCGTTTCCCCATCTCTCGTGACCGGCCTTCCCTCCACTTCGCAGAATCAGGTCTTCGGTCAGAATTCCGGCACACGCGCCGGCTTGAACCAATCGCGCGACCTCAGCTTTACCTTCCAGCACGAGACCACCGTAAGCGGCTCCGCTGTCAACGAGTTCCGCATGCAAGTCGCCCGCCGCGGCTTGCACTTCGGCTTTTCGCAGCTTCCGGGTGGCTCGAATATCGCCGTGAATATACCTGGGTATGCGTATTTCGGGCGAGAACCGTACTCCACGGTGGATCGTATCGAACGCCGGTTCGAGTTCACGGATAACTTCACGTTCGTCCGCGGCAACCACAGGTTTAAAATGGGCGCCGACCTCAATCTCATTCAATTGCGCTCCAAGAAAGCGCAGATTTTTGAACTCGATTTCGGCGGCGATGTGAACTTCGGCGGTTTTTCGGCCTCGACTTTTGGTTTTCCTGACAGCGTTCCCGGTGTCACCGCACTGCCGGGCACCACCGGCTTGCAATCCTATGGCCTGGGCATTCCAACCTCGTACATCCAGGGCATCGGAAATTCCAACAGCCCCTTCGACAATATCCCCATGGGCTTTTTCGCGCAGGACAACTGGATTCTGAACCAGCACCTGACCATCAATTACGGCGTGCGCTATGATGTGGAGATCAGCCCGCTCTTCGCGCCCGCCACCGCCGTCAATGCCGCTGCGGAGCAGGCCCTTGGCGTTGTAGAAGGCATTCCGCGCAATTACAAGAACGTAGGTCCCCGAATTGGATTGGCCTGGGACCCCGCCGGCAATAAGAAGACCGTCATCCGCGCGGGCTTCGGACTTTTCTACGACCATCCGCTGCTGGCCACGGCGTTCGACGCCGTGACTGCCGACGGCGGCCGCTCCGTCCAATTGCTCTCTACGGGCGGCACGCCCTCCGCTTGCGGCCTCATCACCGCGGCTTGCGCCAACGGCTTGGACACCCCTGCCAATCTCAACGGCTCTTCCATATTCCAGGGCGTGCTGAACGCGCTGCCGAGCATGTTTTACTTGCCCAATCAACAGCGTTTCGATCCTCTTGCGGCAGGTTCGCTCTTTGCAAATCAAAATTACCTGGCCGCCGGATTCCCGCTTCCCATCCTCCCGTTCACGCTCCCCCTGGCGAAGAATTTCAAGTACGGGTACGCGAACCAGGCAAATCTCACCATCGAACGAGAAATAGCGGGCTCCTGGAAATTCAGCCTCGGTGCCCAGAGGACCCGTGGAGTGCACCTGAACCGCCCGCAGGATGTCAATTCCACGGATCCTCATCTGCTGGCGCAGAATGCGTTTAATGCCGCTGCCTCGGGGCTCAGTGTCGGCAACCCGCTGACCGTCGTCGTTCCTTCCAACGCGCCAGCGTTCTCCTGTGCCCAGACGGGGGCCGCGTCGAGCA
>WNGQ01007182.1_pt1 | contig 10714 bp, 11 predicted proteins | sample 5407661 | NCBI WGS metagenome assembly WNGQ01 (sample SAMN13153382, study PRJNA577476) | soil metagenome | isolation source: 60 cm soil or saprolite under Garry oak tree replicate 2 | place: USA:California | collected 2016-06-15 | reverse complement strand
CGCCGCAGCGTTCTTGCTCGCGGAGGACAAGACATGATCCATGCAACGACCGCCCTGACGATCGTGCTGATGGCCGCGGCGACCTATGTGACGCGCGTTCTCGGCTATGTCGGCTTGCGCAATCGTGTTTTGAGCCCGCAGGCGCAGACTGTCATGGAAGCGGCGCCCGGATGCGTGCTGATCGCGGTGATCGCACCGAACTTCGTCTCGGAGCGGCCCGCCGATCTCGCAGCGCTTGCCGTCACCGTGGTGGCGGCGATCCGGCTTCCGATGCTGCCGACGGTCCTGATCGGCGTTGCCGTGGCGGCATTGCTGCGGCAAATTCTGGGGTGAGGTACCTAAGAGGCAACGGGTAGCTCGAATGCCACAAGGGGAGGGATCAGCGCCGTCAGGTGCGACGCGATCTGGGACCCATCACAATTTTCCGGTCTTTGCGAAGCTGGAGCCGCAATCCCGTCGCCAAACGAGATTGGTGGTTATGGGTCCGGATTTCGCCGGGACGACAAAGCTTCTGCCGGAAGCAACCGCGATGCGGCTAAAACTTCTCCACCCAGGGCCGCAATTCCATCTCCCAGGTCCAGGCGCTGCGCGGCTGCTGCAGCACGCTCCAGTAACTCAAGGCAATGGCGTCGGGGTCGAGCATCGAATCCGGCCGGTCGGGGGCCTCGCCGCGCGCCGCGCTGCGGATGCCGCCATCGATCACGAAATGCGCGACATGAATGCCCTGCGGCGACAATTCTCGCGCCATGCTCTGCGCCAGTCCGCGCAGCGCGAATTTGCCCATCGCAAACGGCGCCGATTGCGCATAGCCCTTGACGCTGGCGGAGGCGCCGGTGAACAGGATGGCGCCGTGCTTGTTGGGCAGCATCCGGATCGCCGCCTGCTGCGCCACCAGGAAGCCGCCGAAGGCGGAGACGGTCATCGCCTGTGCGACCTCGGCGGGTACCAGGTCGACGAACGCGCCGCGCGCGCGACCGCTGGCGTTATAGACCACGAGATCCGGCGCGCCGAGTTCGCGCTCGACCAGGCCGAACAGCCGCTCGACCTCGTCGGCGTTGCTGGCATCGCAGGCATAGGCGCGCGCGCCGGTCTCGTTGCAGAGCGCGCCGAGCTTCTCGATCTTGCGGGCGGCGAGCGCGATCTTGATCTTCTCTCCGGCGAACCGGCGGGCGAGCGAAGCGCTCAGGCCTTCGCCGGCGCCGACGATCAGGGCTGTCTTGTAGCTCGGCGTGTCCATGGCCTGTCCTTGGCTTTGAGGAAATTGCGTGACCTGAAATATTTAGAGCATGATCCGGTAAAGTGGATAGGGGTTTTGCGAAAAGATCATGCCCAAATGGAAATAGGCTGGGCGATCATATCGCCGCGTCATTGGCTGATCTATCATCATCCGAACCCAAATGGGTCGGCAGGACAGGGCGGAAGACCAGGGATCAGAGAAATGCACAAGCCCAACAGACACGAGGAGAAGACGGCAAAAACCGCGGAGCCGGGACTGCTCGCGCCGGATACCTCGGGGATGAATTTCTATCGTGCCGATCCGGCGCTGACCGACCTGTTGCGCATCCACCTGGATGATGGGCTGTTCCGCCATATCGAGCCGCATCTCGACCGGTTGGGCGCACTTGCCGGCGGCACCCTCGACGACTACGCGCGGCTGGCCGACCGCCATGTGCCCATCCTGCACCAGCGCGACCGCTTTGGCCGCGACCTGCAGTGGATCGAATACCATCCGGCCTACCGGGAATTGGAGAAGACCGCGTTTGGCGAGTTCGGCATTCACGCGATGTCGAACGCCAAGGGCATTCTGGGTTGGCCCGGCAAATATCCGGTCGTTGCCAAGCACGCCTTCACGTTCCTGTTCAACCAGGCCGAATTCGGCCTCGGCTGCCCGATCAACGTCACCGACGGCTGCGCCAAGCTCTTGGCGAATTTCGGCAGCCCGGAATTGCAGGCGAAATATCTCGACGGCCTGACCCAGACCGACATGGCAAAGCTCACCCAGGGCGGCCAGTTCATGACCGAGAAGGAGGGCGGCTCCGATGTCGGCACGCTGACCACATCAGCGGTGCAGGACGGCGAGCACTGGCGTCTGACCGGCGAGAAATGGTTCTGCTCGAATGCGGATGCCAAGGTGGTGATGCTGTTGGCGCGGCCGGAAGGCGCCGGTTCCGGCACCCGCGGTGTCGGCCTGTTCCTGATGCCGCGCTTTCTCGACGACGGCTCGCAAAATCACTACCGGATCGTGCGTCTCAAGGACAAGCTCGGCACCCGCTCGATGGCCTCCGGCGAGATCAAGCTGGAAGGCGCGATCGCCTATGCCGTCGGCCGGCTCGACCGCGGTTTCGTGCAGATGGCCGAGATGGTCAATTCCTCCAGGCTCTCCAACGGTGTCAAGTCGACCGCGCTGATGCGCCGCGCGCATCACGATGCGATGACGGTTGCGACCAACCGCGTGGTGTTCGGCCGCCGCATCGTCGATCTTCCGCTCGGGCGGCGGCAACTGCTGAAGATTATGCTTGCGACCGAACAGGCGCTGTCGATGAGTTTTCTCACCGCCGACGCGCTCGACCGCGCGGAAGCCGGCAGCCAGGACGCGGCCGCGCTGCTTCGTATTCTCACGCCCACCCTGAAATTCCGCGCCACCCGCGATGCGCGCAAGGTCTGCGGCGATGCCTTGGAGATGCGCGGCGGCATCGGCTACGTCGAGGAGTTCGCCACCGCGCGACTGTTGCGTGACGCCCATCTCGGTTCGATCTGGGAAGGCACCGGCAACATCGTGGCGCTCGATGCGCTCAAGCGGGCGGTCGGCCGCCACGGCGCGGAATCCGCGTTGGCCGCCGATCTGCATGCGCGTCTCGACGACGCAGGCCTCGTGCCGCAGGCCTTCCGCGACCGCCTGCGCGGCCTGACAGATCGCGCGATCACCTTTGCGCGGGAGGTGGCGTCTCGCGCCGATCATGAAGCCGAGGCGCGGCGCGCCACCAGCCTGCTCTATCATGTCGCGAGCGCCGTGGCGCTTTGCTGGGAAGCCGCGCGGATCCACGACATGCGTGGCGATGGGCGAAGGCTGCTGCTGTCGCGGCTGGTGATCGATCATCGCCTGTCGGCGAGTGATCCGTTCCGGCTCACGGAAAATGCCGCGCAGGAGCGAATCGCCAGCCTCCTGCTGGGCGAGCGCGCGGTGGGCATGGCCGAGGTTGGCGAACTGGTTCTGGCGGCGTAGGCTGCCGCTCTAACTTCGCGTTTAAAAACAAAAATCTAAGGGAGACACCGATGAAGGCCGCCGTCCTGATGGAAGTCAACAAGCCGCTCGTGATCGAGGACGTCAGCCTTCCGAAACCCGGTCCGCGCGAGGTCCTGATCCGCACGTCAGTGGCTGGCCTCTGCCACTCCGACCTGCATTTCATGGAAGGGCTTTATCCGCATCCGCTGCCCGCGGTGCTCGGCCATGAGTCCGCAGGCATCGTCGAGCAGGTCGGCTCCGACGTCACCTATGTGAAGCCGGGCGACCACGTCGTCACCTGCCTCTCGGTGTTCTGCGGCACCTGCGACAACTGCACCACGGGCCGGCCGGTGCTCTGCACCGACACCACGGTGAAAATGCTGCCCGGTGTCTCCGACCGCATGTCCTGGAGCAAGCCGGAGAAACTGCATCAGTTCCTCAATCTCTCCTCCTTCGCCGAGCAGATGCTGGTGCATGAGAACGCCATCGTGAAGATCCGGCAGGACATGCCGCTCGATCTCGCGGCGCTGATCGGCTGCGGCGTCGTCACCGGCTATGGCGCGGTTGCCAACACCGCCAAGGTCGCGCCCGGCGAAACGGTGGCCGTGATCGGCTGCGGCGGCGTCGGCATGGCGGCGATCAACGGCGCCGAGATTGCAGGCGCCGGGCGCATCATCGCGATCGATACCAACCCGGCCAAGCTGCAACTTGCGACCAAGCTCGGCGCCACCGACATCGTCGATCCCAGCAATGGCGATGTGGTGCAGCAGGTGCGCGAACTGACCAAGGGCGGCGTGCATCACGCCTTCGAGGTTCTGGGCCGCAAGGAAACCGCCGAGCAGGCCTTTGCGATGCTCGCGCCCGGCGGAACCGCGACCATCGTCGGCATGATCCCGTTCGGCCAGAAGATCGAGCTGCACGGCTTCGATTTCCTCCGCGAACGCAGGATTCAGGGCTCCTCGATGGGCTCAAATCATTTCCGCGTCGACATGCCCCGGCTCGTCGAATTCTACATGCGCGGGCGATTGCACCTGGAGGACTGGATCTCGGCGAAACTGAAACTCTCCGAGATCAACGAGGGCTTTGCGGCGATGAAGGCCGGCAAGACCGTGCGCAGCGTGATCATGTTCGACGCGTGAGATTCTTGACCTCTCCCGTACAGCGCGGCGAGAGGTCAGGAATGACCTCACCGCGACACATGCGCCGAGACTGCGAGCCAGCGGCCGTTCTGCTTGGCCCAGCAGTCGGTGTAGCGGCCGGAGTTTTCCTTGCCCTCCGCGGTGGTGTAACTGGTCGCAGCATGGATGATCGCGAAATCGCCCATCACACGAATCTTCACGTCATGGGCCCTGAGATTGGTGATCGCCACCGGCATCGCGGTCTGCGCGAGAAACGCCGCGCGATCGACCAGCGACTTGTCGGGATTGGAGCAATAAAAATCCGGCGCCAGGATTTCGTCGAACCGCTTGACGTCGGAGTTCTGTACCGAAGCGACATAGTCGCGGTTGAGTGCGATCAGCTCGTCGATGTCCTCGTTCATTGATTTCCTCCGGTCTTTCCCGCGCAATGACGGCTCAGAATCAATCATCAAACATCGGCGGCGGGACGAAGCCGCCGAACTCGCGCTCGATCAGCTCGGCCAGCCTGAGCGGCGTGCGGTCCTCGAGCCAGGGGCCGACGATCTGCACGCCGAGCGGCAAGCCGTCGGGCGAAAAGCCGATCGGGATCGCGGTCGCAGGCAAGCCGGGCAGCGTGGCAAAACCGGGCCAGGCGAGCTGGTCGGGATAGATGTGATCCTTGCCGTCGATCGAAATGCGCCGCGCTTCCTGTTCCGCGGAGTGGTCGTGCGGATAGGCCGGCGTCGGCATCACCGGGCAGATCACGGCATCGAAGCTCTTGAACAGCTCGCGCCATTGCGCCCGCAGCCGCGCCCGCGCGCCGTCCGCCACCACCCAGTCGCGATGGCTGAGCGCAATGCCGCGCAGCCGCTCGGCCGACAGGCTGAGATCATCGGGCGCAAGCTGGGCGACGGCAGCCTTGGCACCGGCATAGACCTCCGGCGGGAGCCCTGCGCCGATAAAGGAGAGCAACATGCGCATGTAGAGCCGTGTCGAGACCGCGAAGTCCGGCAGCAATGGGCTCTCCCGTGTCACCATCACGCCGGCCTTGGCGAGGTTCCCGGCAAGTGTCTCGATCGCGCCGCGGACGACCGTGCCGGTCGGCATGACCGGATCGGTATCGACCAGCAGCACGCGGAAATCCTTCAGATCATCGTGGCGCGGCGGGGGAAGTTCGAGCCGGTAGGCCTTGCCGGCCTCGAGCGGATCGGGACCCGCCATCACGTCCAGGAGCAGCGACAGGTCGGCGGCGCAGCGCGCCATCGGGCCGATCACCGCGAGGTCGCGGTCGAGCGGCACCGGCTGAAAAGGCGGCGGCGTGTGGCCGCGCGACGGCACCAGCGCAAACGTCGGCTTGTGGGCGTAGACGCCGCAATGGAACGCCGGCACGCGCAACGAGCCGCCGATATCGGAGCCGAGCGAGAGCGGACCATAGCCGGCGGCGAGCGCGGCCGAAGAGCCACCGGAGGAGCCGCCGGGAGTGCGGGTCAGATCGAACGGATTGTTGGTGACGCCGTAAATCTCGTTATAGCTCTGCCAGTCGCCGAGTCCGAGCGGCACATTGGTCTTGCCGAGGACCACGCCGCCCGCGTCCCTGACGCGGCAGACCGACAGCGCATCTTCGGCGGCGATGAAGTTCTTGTGCGACGGAATCCCCCATGTCGTCGGCAGGCCTGCGACGTTGTAGGATTCCTTCACGGTCACGGGGAGGCCGAGCAACGGCCTGGTTTCGCCGCGCGCGAGCGCCGCATCGGCGGCGCGGGCAGCCTCGAGCGCGCGGGCGAAGTCGCGCACGCAGATCGCGTTGATTTTGCCGTCGTGGCGTTCGATGCGGTCGATCGCATCCTGCGCAAGCTCGACCGCGGACACCTTCCTCGCGGCAAGATCATCCGACAGTTCGACCGCGGTTTTGAAACTCCATTGCGATTTGGCCAAGGCGCGCTCCTGCATCTGATCAACTCCTGCGAGTGGTGATGATGATCAGTTTAGGCCGCGGCGGCAAGGCGCGTTTGACGGGAATTGCCTTGGTGAAAGATTCAGCCCGGCAACATCCGCTGCATGACGCGGTCGCGATATATGAAGAGATGGGCGAGCGCCGCCGCAACATGAATGCCGATCACCGCCAGCAGCGCCCATTCCGCCGCCTGGTGCAGCCCGTCGATGGCCTTGCCGGCGGCGGCATTATCGGACGCGAGCATCGGCAGCGGCGTCAGATAGAAGAAGGAGATCGACCAGCCGCGGAATGAGGCGAACAGCCAGCCGGTCACGGTCGTCGCCAGCACCAGCGTGTAGAGCAGCCAGTGCGCGACCCCGGAACTCAGCCGTTGCCAGAGCGGCAGCGAACTTTCCGGCGCGACCGGATGGGTCAAGCGCCATGCCAATCGCAGCACGATGAGAGCGAGGATCACGATGCCGAAGGAGACATGAAGGGTCATGCCGGCGCCGGGTTGCTGGCCGCGATGGATGTCCGGCATCAGCCAGCCGATCGAATATTGCACCACGAGAAGCGCCATGATCAGCCAGTGGAAGAACTTGGCGGTGGTGTCGTAGTGCAGGCGTGTGGTCATGAAAATCCCCGGTCAGACTTGAAACGTGCGCGCAGATCCTGCTCTGAACTGGGCGCGGCGATGCCGGCGATTTTTTGAAGTTCCCGGCAGAACCCGCCACGAGCGATGCTGGAACTTCAAATCGGCGGCGAGATGACTTCCTTCCGAATCGTCAGCCCGCGTCATCCCTTATTTGAGCCTAGGCAGCGCCGATCAGGATGCCGACCCCAAGCACGATCGCGCCGCCGAGCACGATCTGGAATGCCGCCTGCAGGAAAGGCGTGTCCATGTAGCGTGCGCGGATATAGGCGATCGCCCACAGTTCGAAGAACACCACGATGCCTGCGATGCCGGTTGCGATCCAGAATGCATTGGCCCAGGAATCGGGCACCAAATAGGGCATGGTGTGGCCGAGGCCGCCGAGCGCGGTCATCAGCCCACAGGTCAAGCCGCGCAGCCAGGGCGACCCGCGTCCGGTGAGCGATCCGTCGTCGGAGAGAGCTTCCGCGAAACCCATGCTGATGCCGGCACCGATCGAGGCGGCGAGCCCGACGAGGAAGGTCTGGAAATTCTGATGGGTCGCAAATGCTGCGGCAAACAGCGGCGCGAGCGTCGACACCGAGCCGTCCATGAGTCCGGCAAGTCCGGGCTGCACATATTGCAGGACGAACATCCGCCGTCGCGTTTCGTCTTCCGCGGCGCGCACGTCCGGCTTGAGAATCTTGTCGGTGAGCTTGGCCGCGAACTTCTCGTGGCCCTTCTCGGCCTCGGCAAGATCGCCGAGCAGCCGCCGCACGCCGACGTCGTGGGCCTGGTCGGCCGCCCTGGCGTAGAACCGCTCGGCCTGGAACTCCATGGTGCCGACTTCCTTGCGGATGGTGTCGAGCGACAGGTTCTTGGTCAGCCAGACCGGGCTGCGCCGCAGGAAGCCCTTGACGTCTTCCCGGCGGATCGGCGGGAGATTGGCGCCGAAGCGTGTCTCATACATCTCCAGCAGCATGTGGCGGTGGCCCTTTTCCTCTTCCGCCATCTCCTCGAATAGCTTGGCCGAATCCGGGTAGCGCCCCGCGAGATCTTCCGCGAAGGTCATGTAGATGCGGCTGTCTTCCTCTTCGGCGGCGATTGCGATAGCCAGCACTTCCCGCTCGCTCAAATCGGCGAAATTCTTCATCCACGCACCCGGTTCATTATTAGAATATTTCTAAACTTTATAGAGAGCCGCCTCTCAAGGGTCAAATTGCAGCCGACCAAGACATTGTGGAGGCATTTCCTCCAGTTTCCTGATCCAGTATCGGGAACATGAGCTGAGCGAAGTCTGTTCGTCCGAGTCACGCATCCGGAGGTGTCATGAACAAGGTCAAATACCGCTTGAACGATCCGCGGCTCGCGCCGCGCCGGACCAAATTGGAAATTCCGGGCTGGGCAGGCACGCGCGAGCCGCGCACGACGGGGTCGCGCGAGCAGGTCTGGCACTGCGTGCCGTTTTCGGAAGGCGCGCAATATGGGATAGAACTGTTCTACCCCTATGACAATGAGTTGCACGTCACGACCACAGATGGCCATCTCGTGATGACGGGCGATTGGGGTGAGCCGCCCGACGGCGGCGTGCAGTGGCCGCCGTTCCGCAATTTCGGCGACGGTTTTTACACCTATCAGATCCTGCTGGACCTCAAGGTCGACAAGGGCCTCGCGGTTCGGACCGAGCCGCATCCGCGCTTCTACACCGATCGCACCGACACGGTGCCGATCGCGGTTCCCGCATTGATCCGCAACTGGTGGCCGATGATGTTCTTCTGCGTGTTCAAGGCGCCGGCCGAGGGCCGCACTCATATCTTCCGGCCCAACGAGCCCTTCGCGCAGATCATCGTGATCCCCGAGGAAGCCGCATTCGAACTGGAGCCGATGAACATGGAAGAGGCGTCCGAACGCGAGTTGCAGGCGCGGCGGATCTACAACAGTCGACCGAATTTGTCGGCGGGGACGGAGTGGACGTCATCGACCGAAACCGTGTTCGACGGCACTTATCGGCATCTGCATCGTGCGGCGAAGGAAAAGGCCCGCCAGGAATAACCCTCAGGCCCTCGCGCCAAAGAGACCGCACCAGCGAAAGACGGGACCTGAAGGTCCCGTTTCGTGTGATCGAATCTCCCGAACGCCATCAATAGCGGTGATGGTGATGGTGATGGTGATAATGGTGATGGTGCCGGCGCGGAACGACCACGATTCGCGGCACGTATCGGCGATACGCATGATGATGGTGGTGATGATGATGGTATTGCGCCAGTTGGACATTGGCGTCCGCCGACGGCGCCGGATGCTGCTCATCGACCGCCTGCAGGAGCGCGGCTGCATCCGGAATCGGTTCGAGCAGTTCGGCGAAGGAATTGGCCCGTAGCGTCTCCGCGGGGCTCGGGTTTGGCGCGGCTTGCGCCGTGTTCAACGTACCGACGGCAGCCACCGCGCCCAATAGTCCAGCAATCCTCTTGTCCATGAATCTCCTCCAAGCCACATCGACCGAGACCTACAACACAGGCAACGCGCGATTGTTCCCCGAAAGACCGCGCGCGCGGTCCCATCGGATGTGGATCGCTTAATCCGCATCACGCAAAAAGAAACGGGACCCGAAGGTCCCGTTCATCGCGCATTCGATTCGGCCCGCGTCGCCCTCAATAGTAGTCGCGGCGATAGAAGCTGTGATGATGGTGATGATGGTGGTGGTGATGGTAGTAGCGACGATACCGCGGCACCACGACGACCTCACCACCATAAGGAGCATAATATCGCGGATAAAACGCGTGATGGTGGTGATGATGATGGTGGTGATGGTACGGGTAGTACTGGGCTTCCTGCACCGTGGCTTCCGGCGCTGGCTGGGCCTCGTCCACCGCCTTCAGAAGCGCTGCAGCATTCGGGATCGGCTCCAGCAGCTCGGCGAAGGAATTGGCCCGCAGAACTTCGGTCGGGTCCTGGACGGGCGCCGCTTGCGCCGCATTCAGGCTGCCGAGCGCCGCTACCGCGCCCAAAAGTCCAGCGATCTTCTTGTCCATGTCGGTCTCCAATGCGCATGTGGATAGGCGCAACGCGGTCCGTGCGCAACGGTTCCGCGACTATCGTGCCATGATGTCAGACCGACAATGAACCCGTGATGAACTCGCCGGGCCTTCCATCCGCGACTTGCTGGATGAATTGCCGCAGCACTTGGCCGACCCGCTCCGGTTGCTCCTGCTGCACCCAGTGGCCGGCGCCCTCGATGAGATGGCAACCGAGGAATCTCGTGCAGGCACTCGCCTGCATGGCCTCGAAGATCCCGGGTCGCTGGTAGGTGCCCCAATCTTGCCTGCCGGCGATGAAGGCTGCGGGTACGTCGATGGTCCGGCCGGACCAGGTCGCGAGCTCCGCGTTGAACGCGCCCGAGGTGCCGCAGCGATACCATTGCAAGCCGCCCTGGAATCCGCTGCGTTCATATTCGGCGCTGTAGACGGCAAGTTCGCGGTCCGGCAGCCAGTGATTGGCCGCGATCGTGGCCGCGTCCGGCATTTCGTCGGCGACGGTCTCGGGCATGGTCTTGGCCAGGTCCATCACATAATAGGTCGGCAGCTTCGCAAGTTCGGCCGCGCTCCAGTTCTCGAGGCGATGCGGCTGGTTGGCTTTCCAGTCCGCGCTCTTGTGATGGTAATAGGCGCGCAGGAAATCATGCACGCCTTGCGGCGCACGATGCATGTCGGCATCGGCCTCGCGCGTCGAATAGTACCAATGATAGTGCTTGCGCGGTCGCGGCAATGCCGCAAGTTCGCGATGAACGGGATCGCCGGGCGGAGCTGCGGCGG
>WNGQ01007173.1_pt1 | contig 10718 bp, 9 predicted proteins | sample 5407661 | NCBI WGS metagenome assembly WNGQ01 (sample SAMN13153382, study PRJNA577476) | soil metagenome | isolation source: 60 cm soil or saprolite under Garry oak tree replicate 2 | place: USA:California | collected 2016-06-15 | reverse complement strand
CTCGCCGGCCGCACGATAGGCCTTGGTCAGATTGCGGATGCTGAGCACGATGAATTGACGTCCTGATGCCGTCGATTTGAATGTCCTGCACTGCACATATCAGGCCTGTGGTGCAAGATCACGACCGGAATTCCGGCTCGGAAAATGCCTTCGGGCCGTTGCCTTGGACACGCCGGTACCGGCGGGGCAAATGCAGTGTTGCATTGCCTGTCGCCCGGCAGTTACCATTCGTGACGCCCGCGCGATATGCGGGCCAACGATCAATAGATATAGCGACGGGGAAGGAACATGGCAGCGCAGCCGACGCCCAAAGGCGCCTGGAAGATCACATTTCTGTTGTTCCTCTTCATGCTGGTGAACTTTGCCGACAAGATCGTGGTCGGCCTTGCCGGCGTGCCGATCATGACCGAGCTGAAGCTCGAGCCGGAGCAATTCGGCGTGCTCGGCTCCTCCTTCTTCCTGCTGTTTTCGATCTCGGCGATCGTGGTCGGCTTCATCATCAATTCCGTCCCGACGCGCTGGGTGCTGCTGGTGCTCGCGGTGATCTGGTCGCTGGCGCAGTTTCCGATGGTCGGCACGGTCGGATTAACTACGCTCCTGACCTGCCGAATCATCCTCGGCGCGGGCGAGGGGCCGGCCGGCTCGGTGGCGGTCCACGCGATCTACAAATGGTTCCCCGACGAGAAAAGGACTCTCCCGACGGCAATCCTGGCGCAAGGATCGGCGTTCGGCGTGATCCTCGCGGTGCCCGCGCTGAACTGGGTGATCGTGCACTATAGCTGGCACCATGCCTTCGGCGTGCTCGGCGTCGTCGGGCTGTTGTGGACGGGCGCGTGGCTGCTCTTGGGCAAGGAAGGTCCGCTGGCCGAGGCCTCGGCGGCACGCGCGCCCGAACCTCGCGTGCCCTATTTTCAGCTCCTGACCTCGCGGACCTTCATCGGCTGTTGTGCCGCCACCTTCGGCGCCTATTGGGCACTGTCGCTGGGGCTGACCTGGTTCACGCCGTTCATCATCAAGGGCCTTGGCTTCTCGCAGGCAGACGCGGGATGGATTTCGATCCTGCCCTGGGTGTTCGGCGCCACCATCGTGCTGCTCACGGGGTGGATCTCGCAGGTGTTGATGGCGCGCGGCGTTTCCACCCGCGGCGCGCGCGGCATTCTCGGGTCCGTGCCGCTGATCGTTGGCGGCGCGATCCTGGCGACCATTCCCCATATCGATGGCGCGGGCTGGCAGGTCGCGGTGCTCGTGGTGGGCTCGGGGCTGTGCGGATCGATCTACGTGGTGTGTGCGCCGATGATCGGGGAGTTCACGCCGGTCTCGCAGCGCGGCGCCGTGATCTCGATCTATGGCGCAATCTACACGCTCGCCGGAATCCTTGCGCCATCGGTGATGGGCAGCGTCATCCAGCATTCCGGCTCGCTGCTGGCCGGCTACCTCACCGGCTTCACCATCAACGCCGTCATTCTCGTCGTCTCCGGCCTGCTCGGGCTCTTGCTGCTGTGGCCCAACACCGAGCGCGCACGGCTGATGGCGCAGCAAGCCGCGCGGCCGAAATTCGCGTGACTAGAAAGTAGGTGCGTGAGGTGGGCAAGGCCACCAGGCGCATGAATGCGCGCCCGATGGCGTGCCCACCATGTCAAAGGTTCGCGCCAGATGGTGGGCACAGTCGCCCGAAGGTAGCCATGCGAAGGGGCTTCCATGTACCAGATCTTTTGCGTCCTGATGGCGGTGATCGGATATGGAACAGCGGCACAATGTCAGACGCCACAGGCAGGCACGACCGCAATCACGTTTCAGTCTTCCACCTACGGCGACTTTCGCCAGATTCTGGTGGGAGAGGCCGCGACCGGAACGATCACGGTTCAGGCCAGTCTGGGCTTTCCGGAACAGGCAAAGGATCGATATCCCGCCGTCATCGTCGTTCACACGCTTGGCGGCTATCGTGATGCCAATGAAGGCTACGCCGCCGCCGAACTGCGCAAGTCTGGCTTCGCCACCCTGACCTACGACAGCTTTGCCGCGCGCGGAACGACGGGGGAGGCCCTGTCGGGGTCCCCTGCCTACTTGCCTATCGGCGTGGCGGACGCCTACGCCGCGCTGCGGCTGCTTTCGAGCGACCCCAGGATCGACGCCGATCGCATTGCCATTTTGGGTTTCTCGTTTGGCGGTGAAGTGGCGCATCTGACGGCGTTCGAGCCGCTTCGATCGGCGCTCAATCCCGGACCAGGCCGCTTTGCCGCGCACGTCGCCTTCTATCCCGCCGGGAGCTTTGGCGTGATTGCCGAACGCGGCGCCTATACCGGGTCTCCAGTGCTGATGCTGCTCGGCGAGAAGGACGACAATCTGCCGTTGGCGAAGATCGAGAACTATCTGGCCTACGCGAAAGCCGCGGGCAATCCGGCCCCGATTGAAACCGTGACCTACAACGGCGCCTACCATGCGTGGACGGTCCCGAACCTGACCACCCTGCGCTTTTACCCGGACCTCGTCAGCCTCAAGAAATGTCCGCTGATGCTGCTCGGGCCAAAGGGGCCGGTGTTTCTCGTCGACGGTCAAACCAGGCCATTCGATCCGAGCTCCGTGGCCGCGTGCCTGGGTGCGGCGCCCGGATATTCAATGGGATTCGATGCAGCGGTTCGGGCCCAATCGATCGCCGATGCGGAGCGGTTTCTTCAGCGCAATCTGCAGCTGTAGGGCGTGCGGATCAACGTTATTGAGGTGAGTCAACATGGCCGGCATGCCGCAAGTTCTCATGCGGGCCGGCGCTCGCTTATCCTTCCCTCCGCGAAGCATCGCTTCGCGTGGAGAGGGTGGCCGGCCGAAGGCCGGTCGGGTGCGGGCGGCTGAACGAAATCAGCGGATTCGGAATGCGCTGAAATACCCCCACCCCGGCGCTTCGCGCCGACCCTCCCCACCGCTCGCAAGCGCTCGCCGGGGGAGGGATAGGAAAGAGCTTCGCTGGCGCTCGCACGTTTCCTCGTCCGTCCTTCGCCACTCTCTACGACGCCGCGGCCTCGATGCCCTGCGTGCCGCCTCGTGCCCCGCGCACCAGCCGGCCCGGGCGCGCGCCGGTGGCCTGTCCCTCGCGCCGGGTCACCATGCCGGAGACGATGGTGGCCTCGTAGCCGTCGACCTGCTGCAACAGCCGCCGGCCGCCGACGGGGAGATCGTAATGCACCTTCGGCGGATGCAGATGCAGCCGGCCATAATCGATGATGTTGACATCGGCCTTGAGGCCGGGCGCGAGCAGGCCGCGATCGGAGAGCCCGACCGAGAGCGCGGTCTTGCGCGACTGCGCCGCGACCACGAAGGGGATCGAGAGCTTGTCGCCGCGGCTGCGGTCGCGCGTCCAGTGCGTCAACAGATAGGTCGGGAAGCTCGCATCGCAGATGATGCCGCAATGCGCGCCGCCGTCGGAAAGGCCGGGCACCGAGAGCGGATCGCGCAGCATGTCGCGCACCGCGTCGAGGTTTCCTTCCGCATAATTGAGGAACGGCACATAGAGCATGCCGCGGCCGTCATCCGTCAGCATCGCGTCGTAGGCGAGTTCCTCAGGCTTGCGTCCCTCGCGGCGGGCGCGCGCACCGAGCGCGTTCTCCGGCGGCTGCTCATAGTCGGGGGGATCGCCGAGCAGATACATCTTGTCGTAGTTCGGCCGAAAGAACAGCGGATCATCGGTCGCGGTCGGCGTCTCCTCGAGGATCGCCGCGCGCATCTCGGGCTTGCGCAAATACGTCAGCCGCGCGGCAAGCGGCAGATGCGCGATGCTCCGGTAGCTCGGATGGGTCTGGAACGGGTTGCGCGACAATTCGAATCCGAGTAACAGCCCGACCGGGCGGGCCGCGATCTGCGCCGTGATCGACAATCCGCGCGCGGCGGCGGCGTTGATGGTGGCCATCGTCTGGCGCCAGCGCTGCGGCGACCGGTCGGCTTGCGCGACGGAAAACGAAATCGGACATCGGGTGTTTTCCGCGACCCGCAGCATCATCGGCAGATCTTCGTCGACGGTGCTCTGGTCGAGCACGAACTGCAGCACGCTGCGGCCGACGCCGTGCATGGAGCCTGCGATCGCGGTCAGCTCGTCCTCGCCGGCCTTCAGGGTCGGGGTGAAATCGCCGGTCGAGGTGCGGTGGTTGAGCGTGCGCGAGGTCGAAAAGCCGAGCGCGCCGGCGCGCACCGCCCCGCCCGCGAGATCAGCCATCGCCTTGTTGTCCTCTGGTGTCGAGGGATCGCGCCGCGCGCCGCGTTCGCCCATGACATAGACGCGCAACGCGGCGTGCGGCAGCTGCGCGCCGATGTCGATGTCGAAATCGCGCTTGGCGAGCCAGTTCATGTAGTCGGGAAAACTTTCCCAGGCCCACGGAATGCCGGCGCTCAACACCGGCTCGGGAATGTCCTCGACCCCTTCCATCAACTGGATCAGCCGGACGTGATCGCTCGGACGGCACGGCGCGAAGCCGACCCCGCAATTGCCCATGATCGCAGTGGTGACGCCGTTCTGCGACGACGGCGTGATGTCCTGGCTCCAGGTGACCTGGCCGTCATAGTGGGTGTGAATGTCGACGAAGCCGGGCGTGACCAGTTTGCCCGTGGCGTCGATCTCGTCCTTGCCGGTGGCGAGAACCTTGCCGACCTCGGCGATGCGGCCGTCCTTGATCGCTACATCGGCATCGAATAGGTCACCGCCGCTTCCGTCCGCGATCGTGCCGCCGCGGATCACGAGGTCTGGATTGGTCATGGCATTTCATCCCGGGCTTTTTGTGTTTGCCCGCATCATGGGTCGCCCCGTGATGCTGTCAACGGGCGGGGACGGGGATCAGGAATGCATCAAGTCGCGGTCGGCTCGGCGCTCCGGCTTGCGATCGGTGAGAAGCGACAGGCCCGTTGTCATGACCATGAAGATCACGGAGGCACCGAACACCCAGTGCGGCGCGCTCTGGTCCATGATCCAGCCGAACAGCAACGGGCTGACGATGCCGCCGAGATTGAAGCCGGTGGAGACGATGCCGAAGGCGCGGCCGGCAGCGCCCGGAGGTGCCGCATTGCGCACCAGCATGTCCCGTGACGGCGCGATCACGCCGGAGAGGAATCCCGCGGCCATCATCGCGACGGTCAGCGTCCAGCCGGGCAGCGTCACGAGCGCGATCAGCAGCACGATCGCGGCATTCGCGGCAAAGCAGGCGGCGGCGACATAGCCGTGGCGCTCGGTGTGGTCGGCGAGGAAGCCGCCCGCGAGCACGCCGGCGGCGCTCGCCGCGAGGAACGCGGTCAGCGCGACATTGGCGGCAGAGTAGGACGCGCCGTAGCCGCTCATCAACGCAACCACGCCGAAATTGTTGATGCCGGCAACCGACAGGCTCAGCAGCATGAATAGCGCGGTCAGCGTGATCAGTGCCGGGGTGATCACGGCCTGCTTCGGTGCGTTCGCGCTGCCCGGCTTTGTCTTGTGCGCTCCGGCATCGGGAATGTTCATGGTGACCAGCAGCAGTGCCACCAGCACGCCGATCGCGCCCGCCGCGATCAGCGCGCCGACGCCCCCGGACACCGTGACCAGCGCAGCAACGATTGCGGGTGCAACCGCGCCGCCGAGATAGCCGGCAAAAGTGTGGATCGAGAAGGCGCGGCCCATCCGCGCCTCATCCATGTGCTCGGCCAGGATCGCGTAATCGGCGGGATGATAGACGCTGTTGGCGAGCCCAAGCAGCACGGCGCAGGCGATCAGGGAAGCGTAGCTCAGATGCAGGCCGAGCAGGATCAGCGCGAGCCCGCCGAGCGTCAGTCCACCCAGCAGGATCCTGCGCGCGCCAAAATGGTCGACGAGATAGCCGGTCGGCGCCTGCGTCAGCCCGGACACGACGGCAGACACGGTCAGCGCGAACCCGAGCTCGACATAGCCGACACCAAGCTGGCTCTTCAGGAACGGGAACAGCATCGGCAGGACCAGCAGATGGAAATGGCTGACCCAATGCGCGATCGAGATCCCGGTCAGCGTGCGCAGCGTACTGTCCGCCTTGCCTTGTTGCGGTGCGGCGAGAACGTCGACCATTGCAGTTCCGTTTCACTCCCTGAGGGAGCGGAAACTATCGGGGAGGGCGGTTATTTGTCCATGAACGCGGGCGCATGGCAGGTAGCGCGGGTGGGGGAAGTGATGGCAATCGGATGCCTCCACATCGTCGTCCTGGACAAGCGCAGCGAAGCGGCGCGCCGATCCAGGACCCATTACCCCAGGGAGCAGTTGGGCGAAGATTCGTGGTTAGCGCTTCGCGCCAAACTTCTCCCTGGGGTAATGGGTCCTGGCTTTCCGCCAGGACGACGGCGGAGCTCGAAGCGCTAGCGCGTCCTCACAGCGGCTCATCATCCTCGCCATACCGATCACGCTTCGGCGTCGCGATGTCGCCGTCCTCGTCATCGTCGTCGGTGTCGCGCGGCGGCGTGGGCTTCCTCGCCTTGTCGTCCGCCTTTTTCGGCGGCTCGCTTGGTTTGGCGGTCTTGGCCATGGCTGATCCCGGATGGTGACGCTGCATCCGATTTTACCCGCAAAATATCTGCGGTTCCTGACTTATCTCAAGGGCCGCGGCGAGGCTGTCAGCCGTGCACCACCGGCCCACCCGCCTTCTTCCAGGCATCGATGCCGCCGGCGATGTGCGCGGTATTGGACAATCCGGCGTTCTTGGCCGCAGCCACCGCCATCGCCGAGCGTTCCCCGAAGGCGCAGAAGAACACCACGCGGCGGCCGGTGGCGGCCACGACCTCGCGCAGCATGCCGCCGGGCTTGAGGCTCTCCTCGACCGTCGGATAGGGCGTGTGCAGCGCGCCCTCAAGCATGCCGTGCTTGGCGCGCTCGTTGCTCTCGCGCAAATCGACCAGCAGCATGTCCGGCCGGCCGAGCGAACGGATCGCCTCGATTGCGCTGAGCGCGCGAACCTCCTTCTCCAACTCCTCCTGATGCAGGCCGACATGCATGTTCGCCGGCACCGCCACGTCCATCATCTTCGGATTGGGCAGCTTCAGATTGGCCATCAGCTCGATATATTCGTCGACCGAGCGCACCTGGAGCCGCGGATTGTAGCGCTTCTCCTCGCCGATAGTGGAGACGGTGTCGCCCTTGTAGTCGTGCGCCGGGAAGACCATCGTCTCGTCCGGCAGCTTGAGCAGGCGATTGAAGATCGACTCGTATTGCGCGCGCGAAGAGCCGTTCTGGAAATCGGTGCGGCCGGTGCCGCGGATCAACAACGTATCGCCGGTGAAGACGCGATCGCCCATCAAATAGGAATAGGAATCGTCGGTGTGGCCGGGCGTGTACATCACGTCGAGCGACAGGCCCTCGATCGTCACCCTGTCGCCGTCGGCGACCCGCATCGCCACCACGTCGGCCTTGGTCTGGTCGCCCATCACGGTCATGCAATGGGTGCGGTCGCGCAGCTCGCCGAGGCCGGTGACGTGATCGGCATGGAGGTGGGTATCGACGGCCTTGACCAGCTTGAGGTCGAGCTCGCGCAGCAACTGGCAATAGCGGTCAACCTTCTCCAGCACGGGATCGAGGATCAGCGCCTCCCCGCCGGGGCGGCTGGCCAGGACGTAGCTGTAAGTGCCCGAAACGCTGTCGAAGAGCTGGCGGAAGATCATGGCAAGACCCGGCGTGGAGTGATTCCAAATTCTACTACGTAGCGGGTCATAAAGAGAAGTAATGTACTGTTAAAATAAGAAAGTTTAGAAGATTTTTATTGTGGCTTGATGGCCCCTCGGCCGTCGTTTCGGGGTCATCCGCGGAACGCCCCTCGAATCTCGAGCGCGATCATGGACGCCATAGCGCCGCCTCACCCACCGCTGTCATTCCCCGCGAAGGCGGGGAATCCAGTACGCCGCGGCTTCTCCGTACCCGTCACCGTCTCTGGAATACTGGATCGCCCGCTTTCGCGGGCGATGACAGCGAGGGCGTCGCGAGGAGTTTACGGCCTCACCAGCATGTAGCCGTTCTCTGTGAGGAACAGGATCTGCCCGACCCCGACCTGCACCGGCGTGGCCGCGGGGATGAACTCCGGCCGCTTGCCCGTCTCCCGCTCAACCGTGTCGACGGTGTTGAGGCAGATGTCGAAGCGGACGCCCTGGGCGATCAGGCTTTCGACCTGCTTGCGGCGGTCGCTGCCGGCGAGCAGGAGATCGATGCCGGGGCCGAACGCCACCACCTCGATCGCGACCTTGTCCGGGTCATAGAACTTCAGCAGATTGTTGGCGACGCTCAGCACCAGCGCCTGCTTCTTGGCGTCACCGTCGGACAGTTGCAGCACGATCTTGTGCTCCGCGAACGGCTTGTCCTGGAGCGGCACCTGCTGCGCCATCGCCGGTGCGATCATCACCCAGGCGAACAACGCCAGCATCACCATGCGAAACGTCCGCCAACGCGTCATCCCTGTCCTGCAATGCCTGGATTGCCCTCAACGCCCTTCAGCGTGACGCCGGAGCCAAGCCGCTCCGGCATCATCCGGCCGGAGCGCAGATATTTGCCCACCACATCCCACACCGGCGCGCCTTGCTGGCCGTTGACGGAAGCCCAGCCCGCGACCTTGTAGCGGTGGTTGGCGACCAATGCTTTGCCGTTGTCGAGCTTCAGTTCTGAGATGCGGCCGCCTATCGCGCTGGTCGGCGTGCAGGTGTAGCCGAGGCCGCCGGCGCGCACCATGTCGCCGCCCTGCTGGTAGTAGGGGTCGGCGTTGAAGAGATTGTCGCAGACGTCCTCCAGCACGTCCTTGATCTCTGCGCCCGTCATCTCCTGCACATAGGTCTCGGGATAGGTGATCGCGGTTTCCGCCAGCAAATCCTCCATGGTCAGCGGCTGGCCGGACAGCGCGGTGACGCCCCAGCGAAAGCCCGGCGACAGTGCGATCTCGGCATCAAGCTCGGTGCGCAGCGCGGCGCAGATTAGTTCGTCCACGGGGCCGGCGAAATTGTCGCGGCGATAGAGCAGGCGATCGGGTGTTGCGATCTTCTCCGACCAGTCCGTCACGAACGGCGCGCGCACTCGGCCGATCAGCTCGGCCATTGCAGGATCGGGCTTGAGCAGCTCGGAATAGACCGGCAGCAGATGATACCTGACATCGCTGACCTTGCCCTTGTCGAGTGCGAGATCGAGCACGGCCAGAAATTTCCCGTTGGAGCCGGCATTGGTGACGAGCGTCGAGCCGTTTGCGTTCTTCACCGCAATCGGCTGCGGCACGGCGTCATGGGTATGGCCGCCGAGAATGACGTCGATGCCGGTGACGCGGCTTGCGAGCTTGAGGTCGACATCCATGCCGTTATGCGAGAGCAGGATGACCGCATCGACCTTGTCGGCGCCGCGCAGCGTATCGACATGTTTTTGGAGCTCTTCCTCGCGGATGCCAAAAGTCCAGTCCGGCGTGAACCGCTTTGGATGCGCGATCGGCACGTAAGGAAAAGCCTGCCCGATGATCGCGACGCGATAGCCGCCGAGCTCCTTGATTGTCGACGGCTTGAACACGCGGCCGCTCGCCTTGTCGAAGGCGCGGGCGTCGTTGAACGCGGCTTCCTCGGTCAGGAAGACGTTCTGCGCCAGGAATTCGCCCTTGAAGTGGTCGAGATTGTCGCGCAGCGCCTGCTCGCCGTAGGTGAATTCCCAATGTCCGGTCATCGCTTCGATGCCGAGCAGATTGGCGGCCTCGACCATGTCGCGGCCCTGCATGATGTTGGCGAGCCCCGAGCCCTGCCAGAGATCTCCGCCGTCAACCAGCACAGAGTGCTTCTCGCCGGCATCGCCGCGGAGACGGTCGATCAGCGTCTTCAGATGCGCGAAGCCGCCGAGCCTGCCGAAGCGGGTTGCGGACTTCTCGAACTCGAAGCAGGTGAAGGCATAGGCATCAGCGCTGTCCGGCCGGATCCCGAACCGATCGAGAAAGGCACGGCCCACCAGATGCGGCGGCCGGCCCGCCATCTCACCGATGCCGATATTGACGCTCGGTTCGCGGACATAGACCGGATTGAGCTGCGCATGGGTGTCGGTGAGGTGGAGGATCCGCGCATTGCCGAAACGTTCGATGTCGTAGATGCCGGCGGTCTCGGAGCCGCGCGCAAGCCGCGGCAGGCTGACCGAGGCGGCGACAGCGGCTGTGCTCTTCAGGAAATCGCGGCGGCGGATCGCCATCCCAAATTTCTCCGCGCCTATTCTCGGCAGTTCGAAGGTTCCACGGCGCTTTATTCTAGCGGATTTCCATCGCCTTCCAGGCCTCTTTTTCAGAGGTCGCCTGGAAGATCGATGCCTTCGCCAGCGCCTCGGCCTCTTTTGCGGCTGCGACTGCCCGGTCGAAATCGCCGCCATCGGCCGCTTTTTTTGCCGCCGCCAAAATCGAGACGGTCGTGGTCCACTGGTTGCGCAAGTCGGCGGCCTCCTTGAATGCGGCTTCCGCGGCAGCATAGGCCGCCTTGAAGTCCGCGTCAGTCGCCGCGCGCGCCGAGGGCAGCGCGACGGTCAATGCCAGCAGCATGGCGAGAGGAAGTGACCGCTTCATGGCCGCGCTCCCGGCCCGGAAATCGGCAAGCCATTGGCGACGTAGGAGAGGAAATATTCGACGTCGCGATACTCGTCCGCCTGCGGCTCCAGCGGAACCGCACGGGTCTGGCTGTTGCAGGTGACGAAGCGGCGGCTGGTCGTGCCCATGCCGCTCCATTCGGAGCGGTAGATCGGCATCGCATTGAGGATGCCGAGC
>WNGQ01023590.1_pt1 | contig 10719 bp, 11 predicted proteins | sample 5407661 | NCBI WGS metagenome assembly WNGQ01 (sample SAMN13153382, study PRJNA577476) | soil metagenome | isolation source: 60 cm soil or saprolite under Garry oak tree replicate 2 | place: USA:California | collected 2016-06-15 | reverse complement strand
CTCTTTCAGGTTCTTACTGGTTGAATGAAGCAAGCTAAAGCTTGAACTCTGAACATTGGCAACCCCGGTTCAGAGTTCAACCTTTAGGTTGCGCCTTCATCTAGAATGATCCAACGATTTACCTCACAACCTCAATTCATCAACTCGAAAATTCCCGCGGCGCCCATGCCGCCACCCACGCACATCGTCACCATTCCGTAACGGCCGTTGCGTCTCTCCAATTCGCGCAGGATCGATGCGGTCAACTTTGCTCCCGTGCAGCCAAGCGGATGACCGAGGGCAATCGCGCCGCCATTGACGTTGACCTTGTCGGGATTAAGCTCAAGCATCTTGATCACCGCGAGCGACTGCGCGGCGAAGGCTTCGTTCAATTCGATCAGATCGATCTGATCGAGTGTCAGACCTGCAAGCTTCAATGCCTTCGGAATCGCGAAGACTGGTCCAATCCCCATTTCTTCCGGCGGACAACCGGCAGTTGCGTACGCTACAAGTCTGGCCATCGGCTTGGCGCCTAACTGCTTTGCGCGGTCTTCCGACATCACAACCGCCGCCGCCGCGCCGTCAGACATCTGCGAAGAATTGCCGGCCGTAATCGTTCCTTTGATCTGAAATGCAGGTTTCAATTTTGCGAGAGCTTCGGCTGAAGTGTCGCGCCGCGGGCCTTCGTCTCTATCGAAGGTTATTTCCCGATGCTGCTTCTTGCCTTTAGCGTCCAGTTCTTCGACCGTGACCGTCAAAGAAACAGTTTCATCTCTGAATCTATCCGCCTCAAGGGCTGCGACCGCCCGGCTGTGCGAACGCAGCGCAAACTCATCCTGTTCTTCACGGGAGACTTCGTATTTCCGCGCGACGTTTTCAGTCGCCAGGCCCATGCTCAGATAAAAATCGGGATAATGTTCGACCAAATAAGGATTCGGCCGAATGATGTGCCCGCCCATCGGAATCATCGACATCGATTCCAATCCGCCGGCAATAATCACTTCAGCGCCGTTGGTGCGAATGCGATCGGTGGCCATCGCGATCGTCTGCAATCCCGAAGAACAAAACCGATTGATCGTCATTGCGCTGGTCTCAACCGGCAAGCCAGCGCGAATCGCCGCCGCGCGCGCGACGTTCATCCCTTGCTCGGCTTCGGGCATCGCGCAACCCATGATCACGTCGTCAACCTCGCTTGCTTCCAATCCCGGTACGCGGGCGATGGCTTCTTTGATGACGGCTGCGCCCAGGTCGTCCGGGCGCGTGTCGCGCAAAGTTCCCTTCGGCGCCTTGCCGATGACAGCTTCTTTCATTTCAACCTCAACGCGGCTTCGCCGCCTGATGTGCGGAGAGGCTATGCCTTTCCGCACATCGGGCAGCAAAGCCTCACCCGACGTTCTAATTTCTCAAAGGCTTCCCCGTCTTCAACATATGCGCGATCCGTTCCTGCGTCTTGCGCGTTCCGATCAGCGACAGAAAAGCTTCGCGCTCGAGATCGAGCAGGTACTGCTCTGAAACTCGCGTCGCATGATTCAGATCGCCGCCCGTCAAAATCCGCGCCAGCTTCTCGCCAATCAACGCATCGTGATCCGAAATATATCCGGCGCGCTTCATCAAGTGGACTCCCAGTTTCAAAGTCGCCAAGGCTGGATTTCCCAACGCGAGAATGTCTGTGCGTTGTTGCGGCGGTACGTACCCGCTGGCTGCCAGGGCCAACACTTCTTTCTTCCCATCCGCAATCAAACGATCCGGATTCATCGAAATGGAATCTTCATCGCGAAGAAAACCAAAACTACGCGCTTGTTCCGCCGATGTGGCGACCTTTGCCAGCGCGATCGTTTCAAAAGCGCGCTTCACGAACGGAAAAGGATCGGCGTCTTTCATATCCGCTGGAATTGAATCGAGCGCGCGGACCAGCATCTCTTTGGTACCGCAGCCAGCGGGAATGATGCCGACTCCGACTTCTACCAAGCCTATATACGTCTCAGCAGAAGCGCGTACCCGATCCGCGTGCAAGACCATTTCGCAGCCGCCGCCAAACACCATCTGAAACGGCGCGACCACGACCGGCTTCGGCGAATAACGCAGGCTCATTACCGATTGCTGAAAGAAGCGCCCGATCATGTCGAGTTCTTCCCAGTTCTCGTCCTGTGCCTCCATCAGCATCAACATCAGATTCGCGCCGACAGAGAAGTTCTGGCCCTGATTGCCGACAACCAGACCAACGAAATTCTTCTCAACTTCGTTGAGCGCGACTTTCAACATCTCGAGCGTGTCGCCGCCGATCGAATTCATCTTCGAATGAAACTCGAGACCCGCGACGCCGTCACCGAGATCGATTAACGAAGCGCCAGAGTTCTTCTTGATGACGTCGGTTCGATCCTTCAGAGATTTCAGATTGATCGTGCCCGGCGGATCGGCGAGCGGCCGATACTCTTCGGAGGCGAAGTCGTAATAGAAGTGTTGGCCGTCCTTCTTTCGGTAGAAAGACTTCACGCCGGCATCGATCATGCTCTGTACATTCGGCGGAATGTTGCGGCCTTCTTCTTTCAATTTCGCGACTGATTTCTCAACCCCGATTGCGTCCCAAACTTCGAACGGCCCAAGCTCCCAATTGAAGCCCCAGCGCATCGCGCGATCGATTTCGACGACCGTATCAGCGATTTCCGGTATGCGATCAGCGGCGTAGCAAAGCGCGCGCGAAAGTGTCTTCCAGAGAAACGCGCCAACCCGATCTTTGGACCACACAAGCGTCTTCAGTCGCTCCCGCGTGTCCTCGATGTTCTTCGCCAGCTCGAGCGACGGGAGCTTCACTTTCTGCGACGGTCGGTAATCCAGCGTTGTGGTATCGAGCGTCCAAATCTCGGGTTTGTCGCCGTCGCTCTTTTTCCGCTGATAGAACCCCGCCTTCGTCTTGTTGCCGAGCAAGCCCTTCTCAATCATCTTCGTGACGAACTCAGGCATGACGAATCCCTCGCGCTCCGGATCGTCAGGAAGATTTTCATGCAGGTTCTTGACCACGTGTGCGAACACATCCAGGCCGACCAGATCGAATGTTCGGAACGTCGCGGTCTTGGGACGACCGGCCGCCGGACCGGTGATCTTGTCAACTTCTTCGATTGAATAGCCGTCTTCGAGCATCGTACGCATGGTAACGAGCGCGCCGAACGTGCCGATCCGATTCGCGATGAAGTTTGGACGATCCTTCGCGACGACTACGCCTTTGCCTAGTCGTTCGTCGAGAAACCCAAACATCGAACACGACACTTCCGGCTTGGTCCATTCCGTGCGAATTAGTTCGACCAGGTGCATGTAACGCGGCGGATTGAAGAAGTGCATGCCGAGGAAGTGCACCCGACAATCTTCCGACCGTCCTGCGGCGAGTTGGCGCAGCGGAATGCCGCTGGTATTGGAAGCTAAGACTGATCCCGACCGGCGATATTGCTCAACTCGTTCGTACAGACTGCGTTTGATTTCCAGGTTTTCGACAACGGCTTCAATGATCAGATCGCAGTCCTGTAACTTAGGCAAGTCGTCTTCGAAATTTCCGATTGTTAACAGGGAAGCGAGGTCAGAAGTAAAGAACGCCGCGGGCCTGGCTTTTTTTGCGGCTTCGAGCCCGCCACGCGCGATGCGATTGCGAACGTCCGCCGACTCCAGAGTCAGGCCCCTGGCTTGTTCATCCGCAGTCAATTCACGTGGAGCAATGTCGAGCAGTAACGTCGGTATCCGCGCATTCGCTAGATGGGCCGCGATTTGTGAACCCATCGTGCCGGCGCCGAGCACTGCGGCCTTTTTGACCGTTTTCATGGCCCTCAGATAATACTGAATGAGTATTCATTCAGCAAGCGGGAGTGCCATGCGAGTCACTGAAATTTCTGCGCACGTCACTCGATCCCGCAAAGGTTGGCGACGAAGAAAGTCTTGTGAGCTTTCTTCGCCCGAACATTTTGGCGAATGAGTTGAAATCCGCTTCAACCCAAGTGTTCCTAACTGCGCTTGAACGATCATTCGAAAAAAGCTAATCTTATTTCATCAGTACGACAATTGGCTCTGACGTAATCTTCCAGGAGGAGGGATTTTTATCGCATGCCTGAAGTTGGAGACATGGCTCCGGACTTTGAACTCGGGAGTCATCTCGAAAAAGGGAAAAAGGTGAAGCTCTCGGATTTCCGAGGCAAGAACAATGTGGTGCTGGCGTTTTATCCGCTGGCCTGGACACCCGTTTGAACGGCGCAGATGCCCGCGTACGAGGCCGACCTCGAACGCTTTAAGGGCTATGATGCTCAGGTTCTGGGCATTTCAGTTGACAGCGTGCCGTGCAACACCGCGTGGGCCAAGAGTCTCGGCGGGCTCTCTTATGACCTGCTAAGCGACTTTCATCCCAAAGGCGAAGTGGCGCGCAGCTACGGCGCGTACCGCGCAAATGATGGAATTTCCGAACGCGCGCTGTTCATTGTGGATAAGGAAGGCAAGCTCGCCTACAAAGACATCCACAACATTGCGGATCAGCCGGACAATGAAGATCTTTTCGAAGTGCTGAGGAAGCTGTAGGCGAGAAGTCAGAAGTCAGCGATTAAGACGTCAGGCGCCGAGTCGATTGCGATTTGGCGTCTGGCATTTTGTTTGCGAATTGACGCCCGATATCATTCACACCTCGCTTCAGCGAGGTGTTCGTCGCGCCGCAAGCACCGGAAAACCGTTTCAACGGTTTCGAATAAGCCGTTGAAACGGCTAGACATACAATCCGCCGTCTCTAGTCACCTCGTTGAAGCGAGGTGTTAATGAGAACGGAGTCGCCCAGCAAGCGCGGTTTGTAACTCTGTTCAGATTTGCTAACCTACTTTCCATGACCATTTCGAGAAAATGCGTTCCCTTCACGCCATTTGAGCGTGAGCTGTCGAAGAGCATAATTGCGATCGTGACTGCCGGGGGAGTTCACTTAAAAGATCAAGAGCCTTTTAATATTGCCGACGAACTTGGTGATCTAACCTATCGGGAAATCTTGCCCGATGTTGATTCATCACAGTTGATGGTGACGCATCATCACTACGATCATACCGACGCTGACCATGACATCAACGTCGTATTTCCCATCGATGTGCTGCGCGATTTGGAAGTAGAAGGTTTCATCGGTGGCATCGCAAACAAGCACATCGGCTACATGGGCTACACGATGCAATTGAAAGCAATGTACGAAGGTACGGCGCGCGAAATTGCCAACGACATCGACAAGACTTCGCGCGCCGATGCGGTTGTGCTCACTGGTGGTTGACCGAACGTCTGTCACCGGACGGTCGTCGCGGTCCAACGTGAAATTGAGATGAAAGGCATTCCGACGGTGCTGATTACGGTCAGCCCGGAAGTCTCGGCGCAGATGCGACCGCCGCGCGCGCTCTATCCCAAAGGCTTCAAGGTCGGTAACAGTTTGGGCCGCCCCGGCATGCGCGAATTGCAGAAGCAAGTCTTGCGCGACGCGCTGGGACTTCTGACTGACGACACGCGGCCCGGATCGATCAAAACGATCGAGTATCCCGAATACGGCGAGCAGTACGAGCCGCCGCGGGTGAGAAAATCTGCCGCATAAATTCGCCGATAAATTCGCTGGACAAAAGCGCCAGCTTCACGATAGACTCCCCGCCAATGCCAGTGAACTGGACGGTTCATTAAAAAGTCGCAAGACAACTAATGGTCGCGCGTTTCACTGTCATCATGGAACTTCCGAACTATTGTTCACCAATTCTTTACTAGGAGATGCGCGAAATGAGAAAAGTCAAAGCAGTTGCAATGAGCCTTGTCTGCGCGGCGGTGCTAATGGCGGCTTCCTCCGCAGCCCTGGCCAATACTCCGGCGGCCGCGGGAAAGGCGAAGTCATGCTGTGGGAAGAACCATAGTAAGGCCTGTTGTAAAAAGAAAAACGCGAAATGCTGTAAGCCAAAGATGAAAATGTAGCCATTCGACGAGCCGTGTCAGACCAAACGGTTGGGCGGCTTCCGCGATTTCCTTGCTCGCAAGTAGAGAGAGTCAACCAATTCTGCGCCAGCGAAGAAGAGTTAAGTCTTCAGGCCCGCTGTCCTTGGTTGCTTAAGTTGTTGCGTGTTAGAGTAGGTCCACGACCTTAAACTTTAGCATGCGAATAATGGCAACTGTGGAAAAGCGGGTTTTGTTTACGCTTATCATCGTTATCGCGTTGCTTTCCAGTGCGTGGGGCAATGTCCTGGCAGCCTCCTTTTGCCCACACTTCGCTCAGAATCACGTTCGCAGCTTCAAGCATTCTGCACAGCAGCCGGTATCAACTGAAGTAGCTTCACACGCGGGAACGTGTGGCATGAATATGCCCGACATGCAAATGGAATCTATGGACAACTCCCAGGGAGACCCGGATGCTCCGGTTGCCCAGACAGACGCGGCGAATGATTCGAACACGGATGCAGATGCTTTGTATCATCCTGGCGAACCTTGTCCTCATTGCTTGATGCATTCGCAGCCAACCTCAGGAACCGCGACCGCCGTCGCAGTTGATCCTTCGAAACGATTGGTTGAGGCAAACGCGCCGGCAGACTTTGCAATGGCTTCGCCTTCCGCTCTCATTCCCATTACACCACTGGAGCATGGGCCACCGGGCAACTCCTTCCCCCGCCATATTCTAATCAACGTCTTCAGAATTTAGTTTCCCTTATTTGAACGTCGCTTTATGGTTGGGTTAAGTGCAATAGGCATTTCCGGCTTAGTACTTACGTCAACTGAGAATGGTATCGCTCAAGGCCAAGGCATGCAGAATATGCCTGGAATGAACATGAGCAAGAGCAAACCCGCAGCGCAGAAGAAAAGTACTGCGAAAAAAAAGCTAGCCAAAAAGCCCAACATGGCCAACATGCCAGGCATGAACATGTCCGGAATGAAAATGTCGGGGATGCACAAGCATACTCGACGGAAGAAGCGAACCGCGCGAAAGACACAGTCAACTACGAAACATAAAATGGGCAATATGCCGGGAATGAAAATGCCGGCAACTCAGACGTCACCGACTGCTAAACCTTCACCCCAGCAAATGAACATGCCGGGAATGAAAACGCCCCAGACAAGTCCGTCTCCATCCTCATCGCCCCGGAAGATGGAGATGAACATGCCTGGGATGCAGATGCCGACGGCATCTCCGAATCCGCAGGCGTCTCCGCAACAGAAGATGGAAATGAACATGCCAATGCCCGCCGCATCTCCCGGTGCATCTCCTCAAAAGATGGAAACGAATATGCCGATGCCTTCTGCGAGCCCGTCAGCAAGTCCGATGGGTCAAATGCCCGGCATGGACATGAGCGGAATGAATATGGATAAGGGTTCGCTCGTAGTGATGTCTGGAACCGGTATGGCCGTTCGTCTTGGCGCCAGTGAATCAAACGTCATGAATCTCGGGCAGATGGGTTCTGGAACCTCTTGGCAGCCAACCATGTCGCCCATGTACATGATGGACAAGATTGCGGGCAAATGGTTACTGATGGCTCACTTCAACTTAGTCGCCGGACTCAATTCTCAAGGTGGACCCCGCGGAACGACAAAGTTTGAATCCGCGAACTGGTTTATGCCGATAGCGTTCCGGCGCGTGGGGCCCGGCACGCTGCAACTTCGCGGTATGTTCAGTCTTGAGCCTTTTACCTTCGCTCGAGGCGGTTCTCCTTTACTTTTTCAAACCGGAGAGACGTATAAGGGCCAGCCCATCATCGATAGACAACACCCGCACGATCTCTTCATGGAATTGTCCGCGCAATACACGGTGCCCCTGGGCGAAAAAGGATCGTGGTTTACTTACTTCGGTTATCCCGGCGAACCCGCACTGGGACCGCCCGCATTTATGCACAGAGCATCGGCTGCGGAGAATCCCTCGGCTACCCTTTCGCATCACTTGCAGGACTCGACGCACATCAGCTTTGGCGTCCTGACCACGGGCATAACCTATCGCGGCTTCAAGTTGGAAGGAAGTATATTCAATGGACATGAACCCGATGAAAACCGCTACAACTTCGACGCTAACCGCTGGAATTCGCGGTCCGCACGTTTGAGTTATGAGCCAAACAACAACTGGTCAATGCAGGTATCGTATGGTTTTCTTCGCAGTCCGGAAGCATCTGAGCCTACGACTGACATTCGCCGCGTAACCGCTTCAGTGCAGTACAACAAACCATTGAAACGAGGCAATTGGGCGTCCGCTTTCATCTGGGGACGAAACCACACCAGTAGTCCAGGTGAGGTGCACAATCTCAATGGGTACACGGCTGAATCAACCGTGAACTTTCTCGATAAGAACTACCTTTACACGCGGCTTGAATTGGTTGACAAGAATGAACTGCTCCGCGTAAGTGACCGTGCGCTCCTGGGAATCAAGGATAACCATCCTTCATTTCGGATCGGCGCTTACACATTTGGCGGTGTCCGTGATATCTGGAATACCAGGAAGGTCTCGATGGCAATCGGCAGCGATCTGACTTTCTACTCAAAGCCCTCCGTGCTCGATCGACTCTACGGCAACAATCCTTTGTCGTGGCGGCTGTTCCTGCGCCTGCGACCAAGCAAGATGGAGATGGGGCAGATGCACGGAATGCACGGCGGAATGAATATGCCGACTAATCCGCCAACAAAACCATAGGAGAAACGAAAGGAGCAACGTGCGAAAAATAATTCTTTCAGTTATCTCGACGCTGGCTGTGGTTGGTTTGCTAATTGGCGGTCTCCTCTGGTACGTGCGTGGGGAAGGATTCAGTGCCCGTGAGCAGCCTACGTGGATGGAGCGAACGATGGCGCGGAATGCCCGTAGGATTGCGACGCCTGCGGGTGCTAAGGCCTTGATGAATCCGCGTCAGCAACAAACTGCCGACATGATCGCCGAAGCCGACGAACATTTCGTCGAGCACTGCGGAATCTGTCATGGAATCGATGGGCGCGGCGACACTCTGATTGGCAAGAATCTTTATCCCAAGGTTCCTGATATGAGTCAGCCGGATAGCCAGCAACTGAGCGATGGCGAACTTTACTACATCATCAGCAACGGCATCCGGCTTACCGGCATGCCCGCGTGGCGTTTTGAAGATAAACCAGAGGCAATCTGGGATCTCGTCAGCTTGATTCGCCGGTTACCGAAGCTTTCTTCTGAAGAATTGCAGCGCTTGCAAAAAGCCGCCCGCGAGGCAGGCGGAGAAATATCCGAACAGGCGGGTGAGCCTGAGAAAACGGAGACTGGTGAATCGCCCAAAGAAGGTGAAGCAAAACCGGGGCACAAGCACATACACAAACGCTAAATAGGACGAGCAAATAATTCACGAGCGAGGAGATTAGAAAATGAGAGTCTTGGAAATACTTCAGATGCCGATGGGTGGGACGTGCTGGATGTGAATGTTCGGATGGATTGTAGGGATCGGTCTGATCATCCTAATCGTTCTGGCTATTATTTATCTTGTGAAGAATTTGTCGAAGCGCTGACGTGCCGTCAATCATCAGCAGCATCGGACAGGCACTGTTCATGGCTTTTGCCATGTTCTGGGAGATTCTTTGGCCGTTGATCTTTGGTTTCACCTTATCCGCGATCGTTCAGGCGGCGGTTTCCAAGCGCGAGATGAGCCGGCTGCTGCCTGATGACTCTCCGAGATCGTTAGCCATCGCCTGTGGTCTCGGCGCGGCCTCTTCATCTTGTTCTTACGCCGCGGTCGCGCTGACGCGGTCAATCTTTCGGAAGGGCGCCGACTTCACCGCGGCGATGGCTTTTGAATTGGCGTCTACGAATTTAGTGGCCGAACTCGGCATCGTTCTGATTGTCCTGATGGGCTGGCGGTTTGCGATCGCAGAATTCATCGGTGGGCCTTTGATGGTCGTGCTTATGGCGGTGCTCTTCCGATTGTTTCTGAAGCGAAAGCTCGTCAAGGAAGCAAGGGAGCAAGCCGACAAAGGAATTGCGGGCAAGATGGAGGGCCATGCTCGGATGGATATGTCGGTGACGGAGGGAACATTTGCACAACGCATCTTCTCAAGCAAGGGCGTGACAGCCATCAGCCATTACTTCGTCATGGATTGGGCCGCTGTGTGGAAGGATATTGCCGGCGGTCTGCTGCTGGCAGGAGCACTCGCGGCCTGGGTGCCGAACGATTTTTGGAAAATGTTTTTCCTGGCGTCGCATCCATTGCTGGCAAAACTCTGGGGGCCGATTGCCGGTCCCATCATCGCCATCGTGTCCTTCGTTTGCTCAGTGGGCAACATTCCGCTGGCGGCAGTGCTATGGAATGGCGGCATCAGCTTCGGCGGCGTCATTGCCTTTATCTACGCCGATCTGATCGTCCTGCCTATACTCGACATTTATCGCAAGTACTACGGATGGAAAATGAGCGCTTTCATCCTCGTGACTTTCTACGTGGCGATGGCGGCGGCAGCTTTGGTAGTCGAGTTCCTGTTTCAGATGCTGGGGCTGGTTCCGTCGCAACGCAGCGCTCAAGTCGTCGAGGCTTCTATCAGTTTCAACTATACCACGGTGTTAGATCTGATCTTCTTGGTTGTCGCGACGCTGCTTCTGGTTCGGTTCTTCATGACGGGCGGACTGAAGATGCTGCGCAAGATGGACGTTAGTGGTCACGTGTAACGAGAAAAGTTTGAGAGGAGAAAGGATCATCATGAAAAAAAAGCGTGAGTCCGGATTTCGTGACGCGCTGGCAGCTTTGACAGTGATTGCTGTAGGTGCTTCCCTGTTTGTGCTGCACGGAATGA
>WNGQ01007170.1_pt1 | contig 10721 bp, 6 predicted proteins | sample 5407661 | NCBI WGS metagenome assembly WNGQ01 (sample SAMN13153382, study PRJNA577476) | soil metagenome | isolation source: 60 cm soil or saprolite under Garry oak tree replicate 2 | place: USA:California | collected 2016-06-15 | reverse complement strand
GCGCTACACGCAGAGTCACCAGAATCCGGTGAACCGCGTCTGCCACACGATCGGGATCCCGCTCATCGCGGTGTCCATCCCGCTGTTCGCGATCGCGCTGTTCGTGCACGGCTTCTGGCCGGTGCCGCTGGGCCTGTTCGTGGTCGGGTGGGCGTTTCAGTTCATCGGCCACGCGTTCGAGGGCAAGCCGCCGGAGTTTTTCAAGGATTGGCGCTTCCTGTTCGTGGGCCTGCGGTGGTGGCTGGCGAAGCTCCGCGGACGGGCCTAGGCGGCCGGAGAGCGTCCGGCAGCCTCGAGCATCCGCCGGCGCTGGCCCGGCACCACCATGTCACGGTCCACGACGTCGCGTACGATCCGGGCAACGAAGCCATAGCCGCGCGGCTCGGCGGCGAGCCAGCGCCGCCACTCCAGCTCGTCGAGCGCCGCGGCGAGCGCCTCGGCCCCCACACCCGCCGCCCGCCCCAGTAACGCCGCCGGCACGCGCCCGTCCAACACCGCCGCGGCCAGGAGCACACCCTGCGCGTCCCGCGAGAGGCGATGGAAGTTGACCCGGACCGCGGCGGTGATCGCGTCGGGAAGATCGCCGGGAAACGTCTGCTGCAGCGTGCGAAGCGGCTGCGGCCACGCACCCCGCACCGCCTGCAGGTCCAGTCCCACGGCCACGGCATTCAGGAGCTCGACCGCGAGCAGCGGAATCCCGGCCGAGTCCGCGACGATGCGGCGGGCCAGGCGCTCGAGCTGCATCGCGTCGTACGAGGGCGCGCCCCAGCGCGCCAAGGCGCGCAGCGCGTCTGCGTCGAGCGGCCCGAGCGTGACGCCGGTGCCGGCCAGGTCGCGTCCCAGGTGGGCGCGGACTTGATCGAGCTCCTCGCGCCGCTCGTGCGGCGCCGCGGTGACGAGCAGCAGCACGCGCGAGCGCGTCAGGTCGCGCGCCGCCGCCCCCAGGGCCAGGAGCGACTCGCGGTCGAGCCAATGCGCGTCGTCCACGACGATCAGGACGGGCTGCTCGTCCGCGACCACGCGCAGCGCCTCGGAAAACGCCCGCGCCGGCGCCGCGAGCGGTGCGCTGCCGCGCAGCCCGGCGAGCGTCGCGGGCGAGGCCGCGGCGATCCCGGGCGCATCGAGCAATCCGGCCCGGGCGATGCCGAGGACGCCGCTCCAGGGGTCGCTTCGATCCGCCTCGACCGCGCGCACGGCCGCGATCACGGCGCCGTCGAGCCGCGCGCGACCGGCCAGCTCCTCGGCAAGGCGAGTTTTGCCCGTGCCTCCGTCGCCTTCGATGATCGCGACGCCGCTGCGTCCGGCCCGGCACGTCGCCCAGGTGGCCACCAGGCGCTCGAGCTCCCAGCTCCGGCCGACCAGGGGAGCGCGGCGGGACTCGGGCCCCGTCGGCGCGGACGCCGTTTCGGGAAGGCGCCACGCCCGTCCCTGGCGGATGCGATCCGCCAGGGAGCGTGTCTCCGAGTCCGGCTCCGCGCCGAGGTCTCGCTGCAGCCGCTCCGCGAACGCGGTGAAGGCCTTCAGCGCCTGCCCCCGGTCGCCGGCGAGCGCGAGCGCGCGCAATCGCGCCCGGACCGCGACGTCGGAGTGCTCGTCGATCTGCTCAGCGCGGCGCGCCGCGTCCTCGGCGCCGGCCAGGTCGCCGCGCGCCAGCGCTCGCGTCGCCAGGCACTCGAGTACCGCCACGGAGCGGCGCTGCCAGTGAGTCCGCTCGGAGGCCATCCAGTCGTCGAATCCGGAAGCCCCGGAGATGCTGAAGCCCTCGAGGAACAGACCCGCGATCAGCCGGGCCGCCGCTTCGTAGTCCCCCGCGGCGCCGCAGGCGTCGAGCTGCTCCACGTCCAGCGACACCGCCCCATCGGCCAACCGGACGTGTGTCCGGTCCGTCTCGATGCTCTCGCCCGCGTAGGCCCGCAGCGTCGACACGGCCTGGTTGAGCGAGTGCCGGGCGTCTTTCTCCGCCTCATCGCCCCACAACAGCCCGATCAGGTGGTCGCGGGCCCGCGCGCGCTTGGGCGATCGGGCGAGGTAAACGAGCAGCGCGAGATTCTTGTGCCACTGCAGGCTGGCGGGCACGCTGCCGTCGTCGAGCCGCACCATGGGCGGGCCCAGCGTCTCGCAGCGGATCATGCGACGTCGCGGCAGCGGCGCGCCGTGGCGCGAACGGCGGCGCTGTCGGCGCGGGCGCGGTAGCGCGCGTCGGCGCGAGCCCAGATGCCCGCGACCCGGCGATACGACTGGCATGCACCCTCGTCACCCGCGGCGTCGAGCAGGACGGCGAGGCGCGATCGGGCGAGCGTGCTGAAGCCCCAGTCCACGTCGGCCACCTGGGGCGGGCCGCTGGGCCGCCCCGCTACATCGGTGTTTTCGTACCAGCGGAGCTCCCGCTCCACCCCGTCCGCGTCGTGGCGGGCCTGGTACCAATCAGCCCGCAACAGATGCAACACGGTGCGGAAGAATGGATCCGCGACCTCGGGGTCGCCCAGGCTGTCGGCCTGCAAGGGCGTCAGCGAATCCGTCATGCGAATCGCCGCGGCAGCCCGACCGGTACGAGCCAGCGCATCGGCTTCGAGCAGGCTCGCGAGGGGGCGCCGACCGGGCTCGCCCTGGAGCAGTCGTACATACGTATCGGAATCGGGCAGCGCGCCCAATCGCCTGCCGAGCAGGAGGAGCATCCACGCGGCCCGGCGGCGGGTCGCGCGCGTACTGACGCCCGAGTGCGCGTGCGCGACGAGGCCGCGAGCGATGTCCGCCCAGCGCCCCGAGGCATCGACCTGCCCGGGATCGAGGAGCAGCAGCGCACCGTCGAGCTCGGCGGGGAGAAGCCTGAGCTCGACCCGTCCCAGTCCACGCAACGCCTGTGCGGCGGCTCGCGCCGAGTCGACCATTCCCAACGCCAGGTAGCCGGACAGCTCGGCTACGAGTCCGGACTCGACGAGGGCCGGCGCGTCGTCGCGCGCCGCAAAACGCCGCCCGAATGCCACGGCACCCGCCGGCGCATCGAACGTCATCAAGTAGCGGGGCCCGGCGGCCAGATCGGGGTATTGGCCGGCGCCGGTCTGCGAGAGCGCGATATCCAGCGTGCGACCGCAGGCGTCACTGCCTTCGAAGCGGCACACCAGTCCGAGCCCAAGCAGCGCCCGCACTTCCTGGGAGAAGGAGTCATGGGGTGGACCGGACTGCTCGAGCCGCCGATACGCCGCCCGTGCGGCGATCTCCTTGCCGTCGGCCGTCAAGGCCCACGTCAAGTGCTCCCACGCCGGCAGGAAGTCGGGTCGAACGCGCACGACAGCCTCGAGCGCCGCGATCCCATCGCGCAACGACTCCCCGATCAAGGGCCCCCGATGGTACGTCTCGTCGGCCAGCGTGAAAAGGGCCGGCAGGAAGCCCGGCCGCTCCCGCACGACGCGTTGCAGCGTCGCCAGCGATCGGACCAGGGGCTCACGCGAAGCGCGGATCAGGTCCTGATATGGCGGTGGGAAGGAGTCGATGTGACTGAGGTAGCGCGCCGCCCGGTCTTCGTCCAGCGGCCGCCCGAGCCATTTGTCCACCTGCGCGTGGCGCCAAGGGCACAGCCAGCACGTCGAGTCGATCGCCTCTGCGGCGTCGTAGGCCCTGTCGGCCTCGCCCCACCGCGCCTGGGCGAGCAGCCGCTCCGCGGCGAGCCACGCGGCAAGGCCGCGCGCGGTTCGGGGGAGCGCTTTGATCGGCAGTATGGGATCGAGCGGGTTCTCGTGATTCCAGATTTCACGCACGATGCCGTAGGCCAGCGTGTCGGCCAGGAGCTCGAGATGACCTGTGTCGCCGCGCGCGAAGATCGCAGGGTCCGACGCGCTCGCGCCCCCGGCCACGTCGATTTCGGCGCGAACCGAGTCCCCACGGGCGCACACCGAGCCCCGCACCAGCACGGTGGACCGCTTGGTGAGCCAGGGCGGCCGCGTCGGACCGGCCACGGAGAAGTCCACGTAGCCCTGTAGATCGCGCACCAGGCCGCGCGCCACGCGATCGCCGGCCCGCGCGGCGACCGTACAAACGTCTTCGAGCGGCGAGACGACCAGGCGCAAGCCGCCGGCGCGGGGAAACGGCCAGGTCTCGTGCATCACGGCCCAGGTGGCGGCAGTGCCGACCAGCAGTCCCGCCGCCGCGAGCCCCGCCGCTCGCAGCTGGTACTGACGGACCCTGGTTTGCCAGAATCTCCGCTTGAACGTGGCCGCGTCGGGCCAGCGGTCGTAGGGTTTCCACGCGAGCGCACGCCGCAGCACCCCGATGGCGACCCGGGGCACCCGCGCCCAGACCCGCCCACCCGCGCTCTGGGCTTCGAGCCAGTGACGGGACGTATAGGCTTCGTAGATCACCAGCGCGCCCGCGTACAGATCGCTGGCGGGAGACGCTTCGGCGCCAGCGAGCTGCTCCGGCGACATGTAGGCCCGCGTGCCGGCGCGCGCCCCCGGCTCGATGCGCGATTGCTCGGAGTCCTGAACGGCGGGCGGCACGTGCTGCGCGATGCCGAAGTCCACGAGCACGGCTTTCTCGCCGTCCCAGAACACGTTGGCGGGCTTCACATCGCGATGCACGACCCCGTGCAGATGCGCATGCTCGAGCGCATCGAGCAGATCCCGCCCAAGCTTGAGCACCTGTCCGCGCGGCATGGGACCCGCACGCAGCCGGTCCGCGACGGTATCGCCGTCGAGGTACTCCATGGCGTAGTACGGGAGCCCGTCGGCCACGTCGGTTTCGTGGACCTGGACGATGTGCGCGTGGGCAAGACCGGCGAGCGTCTGCGCCTCCCCGATGAACCGCTGGGTGGCCGCAGCCGTGTGCAGCTCGGGCCGGATGACTTTCACCGCCACGAGGCGGTTGAGCCCGAGTTGGCGGGCGAGGACGACGATGCCCATGCCCCCGCTCCCCAGTACGCGGTCGACCTGGTAGCCCTTCTGGGCAAGAGCGGCACGCACCCGCTCGAAGAACGTGGACATGGCCGGTCGGGTGAGAACTTCCGGGCAGACGGGCGGAAAGTCAAACGACGTCGACTTGACCCAGCCTTGACCGCCGTACGGCAACGTCAGGTCGGGCGGCGATGCTGACACAACGAAAAGGAGGGTCGACAATGTACCCCGTGACGGCCCGGTGGATGATCGGCGTGATCCCGGCGGTGATGCCCATCTATCTGGCAGCCCAGACGTTGGGCCTCCCGCTTTCGTACCGCCCCCTCATGAGCGGCTTCAGCGCCGCGCTCGATGCCGGCGGCGACAGGGGCGGCTTTCGCACCATCGGGCTCACCGGCATTGTGGCGCTGGGTCATATGACCGCGGATGGCCAACGGATGGCTCTGTTCAACCTCAGCGGCACAGTCGCGCGTGTGTCCGGGGAGAGCGGCGCCGCCAGCACGAGTGTGGGCGCCGAGCTGAGCCTGTTGGGGTCGTTCGCGGTCGGCGTGAACCGGTCCCGCTGGGCCGGCGTGACGCGGACCTATATTCCCCTCGCCGCGGCGCTCCCACTGGTAGGATGCGGCGACGCGAACCACCTCCTGTTCTTCTACGGTGTGCCGGTGTGGAATTTCGAGCGACTGGAGCCGCCGACCGGCGCCGCGTGGCAACGGTCGTGGGGCTCCGTCAACCTGGGCGCGTTGTTCGAGCTCAAGTCCGGGCTGGGATTCCAGCTCGGGGTGGCGGGGCTGTTCCAGCGCCCGACTCCGGATCCGTATCGTCGCGTCGTGATCGGCGCCGGCGTGCATTTCTCACCGCATGGCATCCTCGCGGCAGCCACCGCGGCCTCAGCGGCCCCGGCGGCCCCCGACCAAAACCGCTGGAGGTGCAGCGTCGCGCTGTAGCGACCATCTGATGCGCGCTACCACGGTCCGGTCTTCCTCTCCGGCACCTGCTCCGCCACCTGCACCGGCGGCGCGCCCTGCCGCTTGAGGCGCGAGTTGAGCGCCGGCAGCTCGGCGGTGAGCGTCTGCCGCCAGCGGCGCACAGCGCCCGCCACGCTCTCGCGCAGCGCGGCAAACACGGCCCCCGCTTGCTCGGTGGGCTCGCGATCGGCGCTCTCCACGATGGTCTCGAGCCCGGCCAGCTCGTCCCCCGCGGCGCCCGCCGCGCGCGCGAGGCTGTCGGCCAGGCGCTCGAGGGCGGTGAGCGAGCTCCGCGTCACGCGATCGACCGAGCGACCGGCGAGGTCGCGGATCTGGTCGCGCGCACTGCGCAGGCCCGCCGCGAGCGCATGCTGCTCCGCCATCGCGTTCCAGATGTCGAGGCCGAGCCGCAGCTGGGACTCGAGCGCGGAGTCGGCGACGTGGACCCGCGGATCGAGTTCGACGCGCAAGGTCCTGGTGTAGACGCCCTCCCCGACACCGAGCCGGACTTCGTACAACCCCGCTAAGACGAGCGGCCCCTGCGGCTCGGCCACGGTTCCCTGGCCGGCTACGGCCGCGATGCTGTAGCCGTAGCGCGCGGCGGGCGGCGGAGCGTAGCGCAGGTCCCACACGAAGCGGTTCAGACCGACCGTGCGCGTGGGCGGCGCGAAGCGCGGCAGCCATTCGTCGGCCACTTGCGGCGCCTCCGCCGGCGGCGGCGGGCGGTCGTCGCTCGAGAAGCGGCGCACGACACCGCCGCGCGCGTCGCGAATCTCCACGGTCACAGAACCGGGAGGCACCGCGCGCAGCAGATAGTCGATCACCGCCCCGGCCGGCGGATTCGTGCCGTGGGGCTCCTCGGGCGGCAGCGGGGTGTCGTTGCCGACGCTGCGGCGCAGCCGGACTGCCGGCGCCGGAGCGAACAGATGGACAGGAGCGCGCAGCGCCGAGTCGCCCAGCTGGCGCAGCGGCGTGAGATCGTCGAGCACCCAGAACGAGCGACCGTGGGTGGCGGCGATCAGGTCGCGGCCGTGAACCGCGAGGTCGCGCACCGACGCCACCGGCAGGTTGAGCTGCAACGACTGCCAGTGGTCGCCATCGTCGAACGAGACGTACACGCCCGTCTCGGTGCCGGCGTACAATAGCGCCGCACGCTCGGGATCGGCGCGGACGGCTTGCACGTACGCCCGCGGCGGTATCCCTGAGTCGGCGCGCGTCCAATGCGCGCCGCCGTCCCGGGTCCGATAGATGTAGGGCGCGAAGTCGTCCACGCGATGACGGTCCACCGCGGCATACGCGACAGCCGTGTCGAAGGGCGACGCCTCGAGCAAGCTGATGGCGCTCCAGGGGAGCAGGCCCTGAGGCGTCACGTCGCGCCAATGCGCGCCGCCGTCGCCGGTACGCTGAATCAGCCCGTCGTCCGTCCCCGCCCAGAGCGAGCCCGCGGCGCGAGGCGACGGCGCAATCGAGTACACGACGCCGTAGCCCCGCGCGGCGGCGTTCGCGACCGTGGTCGGGCCCGTGTCGGTCGCCGCCCGGCGGCCGGCGGCACCGGTCAGGTCGGGGCTGATCGACTCCCAGTGCAGCCCGCCGTCCCGTGTGCGCAGCACCATCTGCGCGCCGAGATAAAGCGCGTGCCGATCGACGCGATCGAACACCAGGGGCGAGGTCCAGGTGAAGCGGTATTTCCGCTGCGGCATCGGCACGCCGAAGCTCGAGACCGGCCAGGGGGAGATGTCCTGCGACTGGCCGGTGTGCCGATCGAACCGATGCACGCCGCCGTAGGTGTCCCCGCCGTACACGATGTCGGGATCGAGCGGGTCGGGGGCGATGTAGCCGCTCTCGCCCGCGCCCACGGGCGCCCAGTCGCGGAACGTGATCTCGCCGAAATCACTGCGGCTCGCCACGCCCGCGGTGCCCGCGTCCTGCTGGGCGCCGTACACGCGGTAGGGGAAGACGGCGTCCGTTGCCACATGATAGAACTGCGCCGTGGGCTGGTTGTACCAGCTGCTCCACGTGCGGCCGCCGTCGAGAGTGATCACCGCGCCCTGGTCGCTGCCGACGATCATGTGGGTCACGGTCTTGGGATCGACCCACAGTTCGTGATAGTCGTCCCCGCCCGGCTGCCCCTTGAGCACGCCGAAGGTCTTCCCGCCGTCGCTCGATTTGAGGAGCGCCACGTTGGGCACGTACACGACGTCCGCGTCCGCGGGATCCACGGTGACACGACAGAAATACCAGCTGCGGCTGGTGAGCCGGGGATCGCTCCCGGCGATCCGCCACGTCGTGCCGCCATCGTCGGAGCGATACAGCCCTGCGCCCGTCTTCGCGCCGATCAGGGCATACACGCGCCCGCCACGGGCGACCGCGAGTCCGATGCGACCGACCGGGCCCGCCGGAAGACCGTGACCGGTGAGCGGCGCCCACGTGGCCCCGCCGTCGGCCGACTTGTACAGGCCGCTCCCCGGTCCTTCGTCCGGCGGATACTGCTCCCACGGTGTGCGGCGCGCCTGATAGAGAGCGGCGTACACGATCTGGGGATCGCCGGGATCCGCCGCCAGGTCGATGGCGCCGGTGTCAGGATCTTTGAACAGCACGTTGGTCCAGGTACGGCCGCCGTCGGTCGAGCGGAACACGCCGCGCTCGCTGCTGGGGCCGTACGCGTGTCCCAGCGCCGCGACGAGCACGACGTCGGGATTACGGGGGTCCACGAGCACTTTTCCGATGTGGCGCGTGTCGGCGAGGCCGAGCGACCGCCAGTGCGCGCCGCCGTCGGTGGACTTGTAGACACCGGCGCCGTACGTGATGTCCGAGCGGATCGCGGCCTCGCCCGTCCCGACATAGATCACATTCGGGTCGGAGGGCGCGAGCGCGAGCGCGCCGATGGAGGCGATCGGCTGGTCGTCGAACAGCGGCTCCCAGGTGACGCCGGCATTCCGGGTGCGCCACACGCCCCCGTCCACGGCGCCGAAGTAGAACGTGGCGGGATCGCCGGGGACACCGGCGACCGCGAGCACGCGGCCGCCACGGTGCGGGCCGATCAGGCGCCAGCGCAGCGCGCCGTAGGCACTCGACGGAATCGTCTGGGCTCGGACCGGGCGCGCGGCTGGGAGCGCCCCGGCGAGCGAGCCGAAGAGCAGAGCCGATCGAATCTGGTTCATGGGCGGTAAAGATGCTCCGCGCGGCCGGTGGGGGAAGCCTTGGTGATCCCCGGGCTTGCGCCCGGGGTCAGTTGCCCGAATCGGCGACGCCGGCGACTTAAGCGAGTCGCGCCGCCGCCGCGACGAGCGCTAGATCCTCGATCAACAGCTTCCAGTGTTTGGGTGACAGCCGCGCGCGGAGTCGCCCTTGGGCCCTTTCCCAAGCGGGTTGCGCGCGGGTAAAGCACCGCCGGCCCGCGGGCGTGAGGCGCCAGCGCACCTCGCGGCGGTCCTTCCCCGCCCCGGCGCGAATCCAGCCGGCGCGCGCCAGCGGAGGCAGCGTGCGGGAGAGCGTCGTCGGGTCGAGGCCCAACAGCCGCCCCAGCGAGCCTTGCGACGCCGCTCCCACTTGCTCGAGCGCTTGCAGCAAGGTGAACTGCGCAACCCCGAGACCGGTGCCGCGCAGCTCCGTCTCGTACAGCTGCGTCACCACCCGCGCGGTGCGCCGCAGACTGGCGCACGCGCAGGCGAGAGCAGGGAGCGACTCACGAGCCACGGGCCAGCCGGCGGAAAATGACGACGTGGTTCGCGAGGAAAATCGGGACGAAGAAGGTCGGGATCACGACAGGAACGTGATCCCGATGAAGCGGAGGGCGTTGATGCCGATCAACCTGCGGACCGGCACCGTGTCGACCCAGGCGCGCAGCGCCGGGACGGTAGTGGCCGAGACGAGCGTGGCCGCGAACAGCGCGAGGAAGATGAGCTGGGGCCCGGGGAACGGGAGCCGGGCGAGGAAGCCCGTGGCGCCGGCGAGCAGCGCGAGGGCGAGCCAGGCGGTCACGGCGACACCGGCGGCTCGGGGAAAACGGGGGGCGGCGATGACGGAGGCGGTCATGGCGCAGTCCTTGGAATAAGTGTGTATATACAACTATAAGCCGGCGACCGCGGTTCCCGCTCGCCACGCACAGGGCTTTCCCCGGACCGCCCCGGGTGTTCTCCTGCCCGAGCCAGGCGTTTGCCCGGTATGCAGCGACTCCACCCGTGGTCACATTGGGACCATGGCTCGTCGCGCATCGTTCAGCCGTGCTCCCGTCGTGCTCGTCGCCAACGCGTTCGGCACCTGGCTCAGCCAGGCGCTCGCCAACCTCGTGGCGGCGCGGGGCTACCGCGTCCACTTCGTGCTGAGCGGACGCGAGGTCCTGGACCAGGCGCCGGCGCTGCGACCCGACGTCGTCGTGCTGGATGCGGACCTGCCGGACATCGACAGCATCACCGTGTGCCGCACGCTGCGCCAGGATCGCGCCGCCTGGAACATGCCCGTCATGATGATCACGGCGACGCCCGCGACGAAGCAACAACGGCTCGCGGCGCTCAAGGCGGGCGCATGGGACTACTTGAGCGTATTGCTCGAACCGGAAGAGGTCACCCTGAAGATCGACGCTATGAGCCGTCTCAAGATCGAGATGGAGCGGGCGTTGGACCAGAGCGCCCTGGACCCGGCGAGCGGCTTGTACACGCTCCCCGGGCTCGAGCGGCGGGCGCGCGAGCTGACGTCGGACGCGAAGCGCCGGCGCGCGCCGCTCGCCTGCGTGGCCCTCGGCATCGGCCTCGACCCCAAGGGCGCGGGCGACAGCGCCGCGGCGCTGTCAGGGGCGGCGGCATACGCGGGGCAGGTGCTGCAGGCGAGTGGGCGCACGTCCGATTGCGTCGGCAGGCTCGGTCAGGGAGAG
>WNGQ01007580.1_pt1 | contig 10722 bp, 10 predicted proteins | sample 5407661 | NCBI WGS metagenome assembly WNGQ01 (sample SAMN13153382, study PRJNA577476) | soil metagenome | isolation source: 60 cm soil or saprolite under Garry oak tree replicate 2 | place: USA:California | collected 2016-06-15 | reverse complement strand
TTGCCGCCAGGATGCGCGAGGTTGGCGATCAGACCGCTACCGACCGGGTCCGTCTCCAGGTCGAGCGCGACGATCGGAATGCTCCGAGTGGTCGACCGAGCCGCATCCAGCACTGCCGGACCGTTGGCGAAGATCACGTCCACGTTTTGCCCGATAATTTCCGCTAGCATCGGAGCGATCCGGGCCGGGTCGCCTTCCGCAACCCGTACGACAAGCTCGACCTGCGCGGGCGCGCTATAACCGGCCGCGCGCAACCCATTGAGCATTGCCTCGAGACGCACGGCCACCAAGGCTTGAGGACCCGGGTAGAGAAAACCGATCCTCGGGACCTTGGCCTGCTCCGCGCGGGCAGCGCGCAAAAATCCGGTCAACGCGCCGCCAAGAAAGACGATGAACTCCCGGCGCCTCATTCGATCACCTCGTCGGCGCGGGCGAGAAGCGTCGGAGGGATGGTGAGGCCAAACGTCTTCGCGGTCTTGAGGTTGATCACCAGTTCGTAAGTGGCCGGCTGCTGCATCGGCAGATCCGCTGGCTTGGCCCCTTTGAGGATTTTGTCAATGTAGCTCGCAGCGCGTCGGTTCAATTCCGTCGCATTGGGTCCGTAAGTCAGAAGGCTCCCGACTTCCGATAACCATTTCGGCGTGCCAACTAGAATAAGTCGGTTCTTTGCCGCGAAGTCCCCAATCCGCTGCCGGTGCAGCGCCAGGATCCGGGCTCCCGCGACGATGAGGGCCTCGGCACGTTCTCGCGTTGCCGCCTGGAATGCGCCTTCAAAATCGCCAGACTCCCGAACCTCAAGCGACTGGAGTTGGACCTGCAAGGCGTGCGCCGCGCGCTGCGTTTCGCGAAACTCGGGATCGGTATGGTTGGGGTTCCACAGAATGGCAACGCGGGACACCCAAGGCACGGCGTCTTTAAGCAGCTCGACTGTCTTTCCCGCCAGCTGGTCGTGCACATAAGTCACGCCGGTGACATTCCCACCAGGCCGCGCGAGGCTTGCCACGAGCCCGCTTGCAACGGGATCGTTGCTCACGACTACGACGATCGGAATCGACGCCGTCGCTGCCTTGACGATTGGAGCCTGTTCACCGCCGAATGAAAAGATCACGTCTGGATTAAGGCGGACCAGCTCAGCCGCCAGTTCTGGAAGGCGCTCGTACTTTCCCTCCGCGTCCCGATATTCGATGGCGATGGTCTTTCCGTCGACGTAACCGAGCGCCTGCAGCTCCCGGAGGCATGGCCTGATGACGGCCCAATCCTGTTGAGCAAAGAGCAGTACACCGATATGCCGAACCCGCTCGCGCTGCTGCGCGTGCGGGGCGAGCGGCCATGCGACCGCCGAACCGCCAAGAAGTGCGATGAACTGCCGTCGTCTCATTCGATTACCTCGTCGGCTTGGGCGAGGAGCAAGGGCGGCACGATCAGACCGAGCGCCTTGGCGGTCTTGAGATTGATGACCAAGTCGAATTTGGTCGGCTGCTCGATGGGAAGGTCGGCAGGCTTGGCGCCCTTAAGGATCTTGTCTACGTAGGTAGCGGCCCGCCGCCAGAGATCAAAGAAGCTCGGCCCGTAACACATCAGGCCGCCAGCTTCTACATGCGGCCTGTTCGTATACATCGTCGGCAGTCGATTCTGCACCGCGAGGTCGGCGAGCCGTGTTCGGTGCACAGAAAACATGGGGTCTCCAAACACAAAGAGTGCCCCAACGCGCTGCTTGACCATCGTCGCGAAGGCGCCATCGAACTGCTCGGGCCCGCTCGCTTCCAGGAGCAGAAGCTCCACTCCCAACGCACGGGCCGCGGTTTCGAGATTGGTCATCATGGGCGCGTGGTTCGGATTGGCCGCGTGCGAAAGGACGGCAACGTGTCGGACGTCGGGGATGAGTTGCCTGAGCAGCTCCAGGTCTTTGCCAAAAATTTCCGGACCGACGCCGTAGGAAAGCCCTGTGAGATTCCCTCCGGGGCGGGCGAGGCTCGTGACGAGCCCGTGCTGAATGGGATTGTCAAAACCTATTCCGACGATGGGGATCGTCTCGGTGGCATTCTTGGATGCCAGCGCCGCAGTTGTCGGCGACACTGCCATGACGTCCACCTTGAGCCGGACCAGCGCGTCTGCGAGGGCGGGAAGCCGATCGTCTTGGCCCTCCGCAAACCGATAATCGATAGCGACGTTCTGGCCCTGCACCCATCCGAGCTCGCGCAATCCTTGCCGGAACGCCTCTAGGAGAAGGGGGACAGCGGTGCCCGAGCCGAGATATCCTATGCGATGGATCTTGCCTGTCTGCTGCTGAGCGCGCACACCCACGGGGAACGCGAGGGCACCACCAACAAGCGCCATGAACTCCCGCCGTCTCATTCGATCACCTCGTCGGCGCGGGCGAGCAGCGAGGGCGGCACGGTGAGGCCAAGGGCCTTCGCAGTCTTGAGATTGATCACCAGCTCGAATTTGGTCGGCTGCTCGACCGGAAGATCGGCAGGCTTGGCGCCCTTGAGGATCTTGTCGACGTAGACTCCGGCGCGGCGCTCCAGTTCGGGAAGGTCGGCACCATAGGACATGAGCCCCCCGTGAACCACATTTTCCTTCAATTGGTACATCGCCGGGACCCGGTACTTCGCCGCGAACGCGATGATCCGATCCGCCTCGCGCTGATGGACGCGGTCAGCCGTCATGAGAAGCGCAGACGGGAGTTCCCGTGTCATCCTGACAAGAGCCCGCTCCAACTCCTCGTGATTGCGCACCTCGATCGATTTCACCGTCAGGCCCAAGCTACGTGCTCCGGCTTGCACTTCATCGAAGTGAAATTTCTGATCCGGGTTTGCCGGATTCCACAAAAAGACCAGGTCGGACAGTTTCGGCAGGATCTCTTTGAGCAGCTCCAGCCGTTTCGGAGCCAATTCGGCACCGAGTTGGGCCAATCCCGTGACGTTCCCGCCGGGCTGCGAGAGACTCGAGATGAGCCCGGTCTTGAGGGGAGCACCGATGCCCACCATGACGATGGGGATCGTCGCGGTTGCCTTTCTGGCCGCAAGTGTCGCGGGCGTGCCGGAGGTTACGATGATGTCCACGTTGAGCCGGACCAGTTCGGTCGCGAGCTCCGGCCAGCGCTCGCTTTCGCCCCCGGATTGGCGAGACTCCAGCATGGGTCCGACCTTCCGTGTAACCGAGATCCCGGAGGCTTTGGCGCAGAGGTTCCCACGAGGTTGCGTCTCCGAGCAGACCGATGCGTGGGACTCGCCCCGCCTGTTCCGCAGTGGCAGCGAGCGGCCAAAAGATCGCCACGGCGCCTGTCAGCGCCATGAACTCCCGCCGCCTCATTCGATCACCTCGTCGGCTTGGGCGAGCAGAGAGGGCGGCACCTTGAGGCCGAGGGCGCCGGCGGTTTTCAAGTTGATGACAAGCTCGAATCGGGTGGGCTGCACTACAGGCAGATCGGCGACGTTCGCGCCCTTGAGGATTCGACCCGCCATGATACCGGCTTGATGGTAAGCATCGGCGAGGCTCGGACCATAGCTCATCAGGCCCCCGCCTGCCGGAAACTCTCGGATGTGGTAGATCGCGGGAATCCCGTGCTGGGCCGCAAGTGCGACGAGTTGATCTCGCCGCGAATCGAAGAATGGATCGTTTTGAACGACAAGGGCGCCAGCTCCGCTCTTGACGAGCGCCGAGAAGCTTTGTTGCAACTCGGCTTCGGTGCTGGCGCCCACGACGACCAGTCGCCGACCGAGGGTGCGAGCTGCAACCTGAACATCCTGTGCCTGGGATTCGGCGTCCCCGCGATCCTGAGGGTTTGTAAGCCAGGCGACCACGTCGGCGTGAGGGACCAGCTGGGCCAGCAACTTGGCGCCCGGGCGGCTCAGGCTGACGACCAGGCCAGCCGCTACTGGATCACTGGAGACCAAGAGAATCGGGATCGAGCTGGTCGCCGCCTTTGCTGCGCGGGCCGAAGGTATGCCGCCGCCGGCAATCATCACGGCCGGGTGTAGGCCCGCAAGTTCCTTCGCCAGAGCCGGCAATCGCTCGTACGCACCCTTTGCCCAGCGATATTCTACCGTCGCGGTCTTGCCATCGACGTAGCCGAACGCCTTCAGACCTTGAAGACATGCTGCGGCATGCCCTGCGGATTCCTCGGGAGACCGGCTGCTGAGAAAACCGATCAGCGGCGCGGTAGGCTGCTGCGCGCGCGCCGCGAGCGGCCAGGCGAGCGCCGCGCCGCCCAGAAACGCCATGAACTCCCGCCGCCTCATTCGATCACCTCGTCGGCGCGGGCGAGCAAAGTCGGCGGAACGGTCAATCCGAGCTCGCTGGCCGTCTTCAGGTTGATGACCAGCTCGAATTTGGTCGGCTGGATGACGGGGAGGTCGGCCGGTGTGCTGCCCTTCAATATTTTCCCGACATAGATCCCGGCCTCCCGATAGCTGTCTCTAGGACTGCTTCCATAGCTGATCAGACCGCCAGCTGCCGCAAACTCGCCGGCATAGTACATCGCGGGCAGGGATCGACGACCGGCGAGTCCGATGATTTGCGCACGACTGTGGGTGAAGAATGGGTCGTCGGCGACGAGGAGCGCCCGAGCTTGCTGCTGGGCAAGCTTGGCGAACGCGGCATCGATTTCAGCTTCGGCACTGGCGCTGCAGACAAGCGTCTGTTGTCCAAGGGCAGTCGCCGTGCCTTGCACATCTTTTAGATGGCTCCCGGCATTCGGGTTCCTGGGATTCGACAGGATGCCGATCAGGGACGCCGCGGGAACCAGCTCGTGCAGCAGCTCCAATCGCTTGCCGCCCAAATGGCCGTACAGTTGACTTACCCCAGTGAGATTGCCGCCGGGCCGATTGAAGCTGGCAACCAATCCAAGCTCGACCGGGTCGGCGCCGATCACGAATACGACCGGGATGGTGTTGGTAGCTGCCTTGACCGCTAGCGCCGTGGGGAGCGCAGCTGCGAAGATGATCGCTACCTTCCGGCTCACGAACTCCGCCGCCAGCGCCGGCAATCGATCGTAGTCGGCGCCAGCCCAGCGGTATTCGATCGCGACGTTCCGAGCTTCGACGAAGCCGGTTTCCTGCAAGCCTTTATGGAACCCGGATAACCGGCCAGCAGAGCTGTCGGGCACGTCGATGCCGATGAAGCCGATCACCGGCATGGTGGCCTGCTGCGCGCGCGCCATGCGCGGCCGGGCGAGCGTTGCGCCGCCGAGCAGCGCGATGAACTCCCGCCGCCTCATTCGATCACCTCGTCGGCGCGGCCGAGCAGCGAGAGTGGCACGGTGAGACCGAGCGCCTTGGCAGTTTTGAGGTTGATGATCATCTCTACCTTCACAACCTGCTGAAATGGCAGTTCGGCTGGTTTGGCGCCTTTGAGGATTTTCCCCGTGTAGACGCCGAGCTGACGATAAGCATCAGCAAGGCTGGCTCCATAACTCATGAGTCCTCCACCCACGGGGAACTCGCGGAATTGGTAGATTGCAGGAAGCGCCTGGCGCGCGGCGAGCGCAACGATCTGATCGCGTCGGCTGACGAAGAACGGATCGCTGGCGACAAGAATTGCTCCGATTCGCAGCTCGCCCAAAGTCGCGAAAGCTGCATCGACCTCACCTTCAGTGCTGGCATTCAGGATACGGATTTGCTGTCCGAGCGTTCGCGCGGCCTCTTGCAGGCGGCTTGCAATGGTTTCGGCATTTGGATTGTTTGGGTTTATGAGGAGCCCGATCATTTCGGCTTTCGGAACCAGCTCGCGCAGTAGCTCCAATCGCTTTGCCCCGAGCACATCATCGAAATTGGCCACCCCCGTTATGTTGCCACCGGGTCGGTTGAGACTTGCCACCAGCCCAGCCTTGACCGGGTCGATGGCGCTGCTAAAGACGATCGGAATCGTCGTAGTCACCGCGCTGGCCACCATCGCTGCCGGGGTGTTGGCGACGATCACCGCCACTTGACGGTGAACAAGATCGGCCGCAAGCGCCGGCAGCCGCTCATATTGACCTTCCGCCCAGCGATACTCGATCGCCACGTTCTGGCTCTCGATGTAGCCCGCCTCGGCGAGGCCCTGACGAAACCCAGCCACATAATGTGCGTACCCGTCGGGGGAAGCGGCATTCAGAAACCCGATCACCGGCAGTGCCGGCTGCTGCGCGCGCGCGGCGAGGGGCCACGTGGCTACCGTGCCGCCAAGCAGGGTCACAAATTCCCGCCGCTTCATTCGATCACCTCGTCGGCGCGAAGCAGGAACGACTCCGGGATGACGAGCCCGAGCGCCTTCGCGGTCGCGATATTGATGACCAGCTCGAATTTGGTGGGCTGCTGAACAGGAAGGTCGGCAGGTATGGCGCCCCTTAGGATTTTATCCACATAACTGGCAGCGCGATAAACCATGTCACCGATGTTGGGGCCATACGAGAGGAGCCCACCCGCCTTCGCCCAGGCGCCCCAGCCGCCTGCCAACGGAATACGATTTTTCGCTGCGAACGCCACGATCTTCGAGATATTGGCAGCTGTGTGTCGGGATGACACCACATATAAAGCGTCCGGGTGCGCCTCGGCCGTGGTGCGGAGTGCGCTCTCAAGTTCCTCGGGACCGCGAATCTCTACCGGTTGAAGCGCTAGGCCAATGTTCCGGGCTGCACGCTCCGCTATGCCGAGCTCATTATCCAGGTGATTCGGATTCCACAGGAATGCCACGCGCGACACCTGCGGCGCCGCCTCCTTGAGCAGCTCGAGGCGCTTGGACGCCAATTCATCCTGCAAAAACGTGACACCTGTGGCGTTTCCAACCGGCCGGCCGAGACTCTGGACCAAGCCGGATTGCACCGGATCGGTGCTGACGGAGAACACCACGGGGATCGTTTGTGTCGCCTTCTTGGCTGAGGGTGCCACATCACCTCCCATCGCCACGATCACATTGGGCTTGAGCTGCACCAATTCTGCGGCCAGTTCGGGAAGTCGCTCGGGTCTGCCTTCTGCGTAACGATATTCGATCGTGAGATTTTGTCCCTCCGTGTAGCCGAGATCGCGCAGGCCGCGCCGCAGCGATTCTACGAGTGGATCGGCCCGCGCGCTGCCGTACAGCAGAACACCGACGCGAGGCGCCGATTTCTGCGCGCGCGCGGCGAGCGGCCATGCTGCCGCCCCACCGAGCAATCCGATGAACTCCCGTCGCCTCATTCGATCACCTCGTCGGCCCGGCCGATCAGCGCGGGCGGAATGGTGAGGCCGAGCGCCTTGGCGGTCTTCAGGTTGATCACCAGCTCAAATTTGGTGGGCTGCTCGACAGGAATATCAGCGGGTTTCGTTCCTTTCAGGACCTTGATCGTCTGCAGTGCATGCTGGGGATAAAGCCCGACAAAGCGTGGGCCATACGCAATGAGACCGCCTTCTTCGGCCATTTCCGGCCATTGATAGATGGCGGGGATCCGGATCGCCGCCATGCGCTCGATAATCTGCGGGCGATACCTATTGAAGAGCGATGAGGCCAGAACGTTGAGTGCTTGCGCTCCTGCAGCCACGGCAGCGTCGATCGCTGGCATGATCTCAACCGAATTGGCGGCTTTGTGGGCGGATACCGTGATCCCGCGGGCCTTCGCGATATCCTGCAGCGCATCGAGCTGGTGCGGTGCGGTCACGGCCGGGTCTACGAGGAGTGCAAGGCGACGAGCGAGGGGGACCGCTTCCAGGAGAATTTCCTGGCGCTTGCCGTCGAGTTCGGTGGCCAAAATGCTGATGCCGGTGGTGTTACCACCGGGATGGGCAAGTGAGGCGACCGCCTGTTCCGCCAATAGATCATCTGAAACCGTCAAGATCGGAATGGTTTGCGTCGCTCGCTGCACCACCTTGGTCAGGGCTCCTGCGGTCATGATGGCGTCCGGCCGCGCACCGACGAGCGCCGTTGCGATCGTCTCCGCACGGTCCAATGGGGCGTTGAACCCGTCCACAATCGAGAGGTTGACACCTTCGACGAAGCCGTTTTTGCGCAGCTCCTCGAAGAAGGCGACCCAATGAGGAGCGTTCCTTTGGGCCTGGACCAAGACAGCGAGGCGATAGCTCCGTCCAGCCTCTTGCCCCAACACTGTGCCAGCTGCCAGCTGCACGGCAGCCCCGCCGGCGAGAAGCCCGATGAACTCCCGTCGCCTCATTCGATCACCTCGTCGGCGCGGGCGAGCCGCAAGGCGGGGAATTTCGCGGCCGAGCGCTTTTGGATCTTCACGATCTCCTCCCGAGCCCTGTCGGCCGGGCGATGAACGGACGTCCGGATCGGCGGGATGCTACCGGAGTAAAGGCTCGCCCGGTAGGTCGAACGCTTCCGACGCAACCGCCCGCGTGTCGAGCCATCGCGGCCGATGGCCGGCGTGACGGGGCGAGCGAAAACGCCTAGAACTCGCCCGCCGCCCCGCGCCTCGCCGCGCATCCGGACCGGACGAAAGCCATGAACATCGAGTTGACGCCAGCCTATCGCCACACACCGTTGTTCCCGCTCGGCGAGGACAGGACCACCTACCGCAAGCTCGAGTGCGATGGCGTGCGGGTCGAGCGCGCGCTCGGCCGGGAGATCGTCGTGGTCGCGGCGGACGCGCTGCGGCAGCTTTCCGAAGCCGCGTTCGTCGACATCAACCATCTGCTGCGTCCGAGCCATCTGCGTCAGCTGCGCGCGATCCTCGAGGACCCCGAGGCGACCGAGAACGATCGATTCGTCGCCTATGATCTGCTCAAGAACGCCAATATCGCGGCCGGCGGCGTGCGCCGATGTGCCAGGACACCGGCACCGCGATCATCTTTGCCAAAAAGGGACGCGCGGTGTTCGTGGAAGGCGACGACGAGGCGGCGCTCGCCGCGGGCGCGCGCGAGGCGTATCTGAAAAAGAACCTGCGCTATTCGCAGCTCGCGCCGCTCTCCATGTTCGAGGAGAGGAACACGCGCTCCAACATGCCGGCGCAGGTCGAGATCCACGCCGAAGGCGAGGATACCTACAAGCTGTTGTTCATCGCCAAAGGCGGCGGCTCCGCCAACAAGACGTTCCTGTTCCAGGCGACGCCCTCCGTGCTGACCCCGGAACGGCTGATGGCGTTCCTCAAGGAAAAAATCCTCACGCTCGGCACCGCAGCGTGCCCGCCCTACCATCTCGCCATCGTGATCGGCGGCACCTCGGCGGAGCTCACCCTGAAAACCGTCAAGCTCGCCTCCTGCCGCTATCTCGACGATCTGCCCGCCCAGGGCTCCGAGGCCGGCCACGCCTTTCGCGACCTGCAGATGGAGCGCGACATCCACAAGCTCACGCAATCGCTCGGGGTGGGCGCGCAGTTCGGCGGCAAATATTTTTGTCACGACGTGCGCGTGATCCGGCTGCCGCGCCACGGCGCCTCGCTGCCGATCGGGCTCGGCGTCTCGTGCTCGGCCGACCGCCAGGCGCTGGGAAAGATCACGCGCGAGGGCGTGTTTCTCGAGGCGCTGGAGCAAAATCCGGCGCAGTACCTGCCCGACATCGACGAGGGGCGGCTCGGCGGGGCAGCCGTCGACATCGACCTGACGCGGCCGATGCCAAAAATCCTCGAAAGCCTGTCCCGGCATCCGATCCGCACCCGGCTGAAGCTCACCGGGCCGATGATCGTCGCGCGCGATCTCGCCCACGCCAAGCTGCGCGAGCGGATCGAGCGCGGCGAAGCCTTGCCGGATTATTTCAAGGATCATCCGATCTATTACGCCGGCCCGGCGAAGACGCCGCAGGGCTATGCGTCGGGCGCCTTCGGCCCGACCACGGCGGGGCGCATGGATTCCTACGTCGACCAATTCCAGGCCGCCGGCGGCTCGATGGTGATGCTGGCCAAGGGCAATCGCTCGCCGGCGGTGCGCGAGGCGTGCAAGAAACACGGCGGCTTCTATCTCGGCTCGATCGGCGGTTCGGCCGCCAACCTCGCCGAGAACTGCATCCGCAAGGTCGAAGTGCTGCAATACCCCGAGCTCGGCATGGAGGCGATCTGGCGGATCGAGGTCGAGAATTTTCCGGCGTTCATCGTGATCGACGACAAGGGCAACGATTTTTTCCAGGAGCTCAACCTCGGTTGACCGGGCGAGGTGCTTGCGTCGCGACGGCGGGAACGGCTTTGCGCACGGCCATGCGCGACCAAGCTTGTGCTGAGCGCCGGCCATACCGATTTGGAATGGAACCTAAATAGCCGGAAAAGAATCTTTTGTTTACCACGGCGCCTGGACCTCCCGCGCGAACACGGGGGTGGCCGATGGACGACAAGGACCGCTACCGCAAGAACGCCGAAGAATGCATCCGTCTGGCGCAGAGCGCGAAGCCGCAGCACAAGGCAACGCTGCTTGGCGCAGAGCGCGAAGCCGCAGCACAAGGCAACGCTGCTCAGGATGGCCGAGACTTGGCGACGGCTCGCCGACGAAGCTGCCCAAGGGAAGCGATTGCCCCGGAAGGAGAATTGATGCTCCGAGCCGCGACCGTCCGCCTTGCGGCCAGCATCCAAAGGCCCCGGGGCGGCCGGGTGCGGAGCCGCCCACGGGCCGGCCGGTAGGTCGGAATGAGAAAAGCCCCGGATCGGGGCGTAGTTAACAAAGTTTTAATCCCGCAACCGCGGGAAATGGGGTAAAGTGCAGGGCCTTTCTCGCGAAAGGCACGGTCCCGGTCGTGTCCCCGATCCCCCCGTTCGCAACGACCGGGACCGTCTCCCTACACTGCAACATGATTCTCGCTGTCGCATAAGGGCTTTTTCTAGCCCGA
>WNGQ01007169.1_pt1 | contig 10723 bp, 7 predicted proteins | sample 5407661 | NCBI WGS metagenome assembly WNGQ01 (sample SAMN13153382, study PRJNA577476) | soil metagenome | isolation source: 60 cm soil or saprolite under Garry oak tree replicate 2 | place: USA:California | collected 2016-06-15 | reverse complement strand
ACTCTGTGGTCTCGCATAGCCGCCGGTCGGCCGCCGCTCCCATCGCCTACCGCGATGGCCTGTTCAGGGAACTGCTCCTGGTCCAGGGGCGGGACCCGTCCACCCCGGACGAGGTACTCGTTCCTCAGCCGCTGGCCGCGGCTCTGGGGATCGGCCCGGGGGCTCGCATATCCCTGAGCCAGGACGCCACCACCCATGCCACGGTCAGCGGCGTCTATTGGTCGGCGCGAGGCAAGGATCCTCTCGTGTATGCGCGTCATCGGCTGCTGTCGAAGCCGTCGCGCGCGCCGCTGCTGACGACGAGCGCCGGATTCGGCGCGCTCACGCGTTCGTTCGGACAGACAAACGACGTTGGCATGGAATGGGACGCGGAGCCGTCATTCAGCGGGCTGAGAGTTGCCGATCTGAGGGCGCTCGCGCTGCGGGAGGAAAAGTCGAGCGCGAAGATACGTGCAACCCTGGGCGGCACTACTGTTTCTTCCGGCCTCTCGTCGCTCCTACCTGGTGCCAAGCGGGCAGTCGCCGTGGGCCTGGCGCCGATCTACGTGGTCGCGGCGGAGGCCGCTCTCGTGGGCCTGGGCGTGCTGCTCGGCATCGGCTTGCTGAAGCTCGAGCGTCAGTCGTTCGAGCTGGCGGTCCTGACAACGCGAGGGGCTCGTATGTCCGAGCTCGTGGCGATGCAGGCCGGGGAGGCGGCCATCGTCGCGGGTGCGGCCTTGCCCCTTTCGCTCCTCACAGCCGTAGGGCTGGCGCTCGTTGCCCGCGCCGCTCATGGTCCGGCGCTGCCCGGAACGCCGTTTCCGATCGGCCTCAATGCACCAGCCGTCCAGGTCGCGCTCGGCGGTGTGGCTCTTGGCGCCCTGGCCCTGGTGGTCGTATCGCTCCCGCGGCTTCGCCACACGATAGTCCAGGAACGCCGACGGCTCTCCAGGAGCAAGCGCGGCACGTGGGCGCGGCTCCCGTACGAGCTCGTGCCTCTGCTGTTGGGCGCGGCGGCCCTGACGGAGCTGCGTCGCCACCATCTCGGCGGCTCAGGAACGGGGCTCGACCCGCTCGCGGTCGGCGCTCCCACGCTTCTCCTGCTCGGAGTCGCGGCGCTGGCCGCGCGCCTTCTGCTCGTGGGCGCGAGAAGGCTCGATCGGGTGACAAAGAAGGTTCGTGGGCCGTCGACCTACCTGGCGTTGCGCCGGCTGTCGCGGTCGGGCTCAACCGCCTGGCTCGCGCTGCTGTTGGTCTTGTCGGCCGCCCTGTTCACCTTCGCAACCTCTCTTCGAACGACCGAGCTGACCCGCAACCAGGACGCGGCCAGGGCGCAGGTCGGAGCCGACTGGAGCCTGTCGGTCGGCTGGCCGGCTCAGGGCGTGGCCTCCGCGCGCAGGCTCGGTTCGGCAGCCACATTGGCCTTCTACGGATCGGCTGCGGCCTCATCGGCGCCCGCCCTGTGGCTGGCGACGGTCATCGGTGTCGATCCAGCGTCCTACGCAGGGGCGGGATGGTGGCAGGCACGGGACGCGAGCCTGCCCCTGCCGTCTTTGCTGTCCAGGCTCTCAGCGCCGCCGATCGGGATGGCCCTGCCGCATGGAGCGCAGGCCCTTCGGCTTCGGGTGAGCGCTTCGAGGGGGAAGGGCTTGCATCTTTGGGCAGTGCTCTCGTCGTCGAACGACATGTTCTCCGATCGCTCCCTCGGGGTGCTGCGGCCGGGAACCGGAACGTATCGGGCGCGCGTCGAAGGTGCGTCTCGGCTCCTTTCCATCATGGTCAGCGGTTCCCCGCAGGCGGTGGCGCCCCTGATTCGCCATCCCAGGGTTCGTCTTGTCTTCGAGCACCTTGTCCTGTCGGGAGCCGGCGCGAAGCGAGCGGTCGACCTCTCGGCCTGGCGCGGCCTGGAAGCCGGCGGATTCACGGTCGGCGTCCTGCCTCTTGGGGCTGGGAAACTTCAGGCGTCGCTCACGGTTTCACGTGGAGGGTCGCTCGGCGGTATCGCTCCCGCGTCGCGGCCCGTGCCGATCTTGATCGGCGGAGTCAGGCGAGGCCGTGCGCCGAGGGAAGCAACCCTTCAGGTCGGCTCGCTCGTCCTTCCGGTCCGGGTCGTGGGGACGATGAACGCCTTCCCCGCTGCCACGGAGCGGGGGCTTCCATTCGCTGTGGTGCCCGTCCGGGCCCTTGTCGCGCGCCTCCAGCAGGCACGTCAGCCACCCGGCGGTGGCGTGTTCGTGGTGCTCTCGATGGGTGGTGGGAGCCCAGTTGGTCTGACCAGGCGCGCTGGGCTCCAGGTCAGCGCGGTCTCGAAGGCAGCGACAATTGAGGCCCAACTCGCCTCGCATCAGCAGAACCTCGCGATCGGCATGGAGTTCGCCGCAGCAGTCGCGGGCGTGGCACTCGCGATGCTCGCACTCGTTCTGTCCGCGTACTTCGGAGGGCGCCGTTACGAGTACGAGGCGGCATCCTTCGAGGCGCTGGGCGCGAAGCCCAGGAGCGTCGTTTCCACGCTCGCATTCGAATACGGCGCCGTGGTCCTGTGCTCCGCGACGGTCGGATTGGGGGTGGGCCTCGGATTGCTGGCCGTCACGATCTCCTACGTGACCTCGCCCGCGGGTGGACCTGCAGCCGCAGGTCTCCTGGTCAATTGGCCGGCGATCGCGGCCGCCGCGATGGTTGCCGTCGCTTCCTTGTTCGGCACACTCCTGGTTGCCGCAACGAGGATCCGCCGGCTCTCACCCGTGGCGATCCTGCGAGGCGAGCCCGAGTGAGCACCAACGGAGCCGGTCACTACGCGCACGCGCGGCCCGCCGACCCGTTCGCGCAGGCTGACGGAGATGGCTCCGCCTTCATCCGGCTGGACCGCCTCTACAAGGTCCACCAAGTCGGGAATGTGGGCGTCGCGGCGCTGGGGGGCGTCTCGTTCGAGGTCGCAAGGGGTGAGTTCGCGGCGATCGTGGGGCCGAGCGGAGCGGGAAAGTCCACGATCCTGAATCTGATCGGTGGCGTGGACACGCCCACGGCCGGCCTAGTGTCGGTGGGGGGTACGGATCTTTCCCAACTCGACGCCGCCGGACTGTCGGATTACCGGAGAAGGATGGTCGGCTTCTTGTGGCAGGGGACGACCAAGAACCTGATCTCCTACCTCACTGTCGCCCAGAACGCGGAGCTTCCTCTGCTGCTCGCCGGCGTGAGGTCGGTTGCGAATCGCCGTCGAAGAACCGCCTACCTGCTCGAGCTCATGGGATTGGCGGAGAGGGCGAAGCACCTTCCGGCGATGCTCTCCGGCGGTGAGCAGCAGCGGGCGGGCATCGCCGTGGCCTTGGCGCACGGGCCGGCCGTCGTGCTCGCCGATGAGCCAACCGCAGAGATCGACGCCGAGGGTGCGGACCAGGTGGTCGAGGCGCTTCGAGCAGCGTGCACCGAGCTCGGGTCGACCGTCGTGATGGCCACTCACGACCTGGTCGCGGCCTCGAAGACCGATCTCATGTTCCGCTTGATCGACGGCCGCGTGAGGGGTCCGGCCGGGCGGGCAAGCCTCGACCCATCAGGCCGGATCACCCTTCCGGAGGCCGCGGCGTCGTTGCTCGGGCCGACCGCATCGGAGCTCGAGGTAGAGCTCGAGGGAGACGAGGTCAGGATCCGGCGCTTCCAGGAGGCGATCCAGCACCGGCCGGGAGGCTTGGCCGGGACAGCCGGGAGAGCGGTTCGATCGCAAGCCCCCGTGGCCACGACAACTGGACCCGCGATCGCCGGTGCCCCCGCGAGCGCGGCCGCCAGACGCGCGGAGGCACCTTTGCTCTCTGCCGGGGAGCTGCACCGAACGTACCGCCACGGCGGGACCAGCACGGTCGCCCTTCGAAACGTCTCGCTGCAGCTCGCGCCGGGCGAGCTGGTCGTCCTCGTGGGGCCGTCGGGCTCGGGAAAGAGCACCTTGCTCGGCATAGTCGGAGGTTTCGAACCACCTGATAGCGGAGGCGTGATGTGGCACGGGCGGTCGCTCGCCGACCTGTCCGCAACCGAGCTGGCGCGCCGGAGGGCCAGCGAGTTCGGCGTGGTGTTCCAGTCCCTTGGCCTGTTTCCGGCTCTGACCGCGCACGAGAACGTCTACCTGCCGCTCCTCATCTCGGGAGCCGACCCGGACTCCTCAGCCGCGACCGCGGACAGGTGGCTCCGCCGTATTGGCCTGCAGGACCGGGCGGAACATCGCCTGTTCGAGCTCTCACTCGGACAGCAGCAACGAGTCGCCGTGGCCCGGGCTCTCGCACCTGATCCTGACATCGTCCTCGCCGACGAGCCCACGGCCGAGTTGGACCACGAGGCGGCGAACGTCGTGATCGAGGCCCTCCGGGAAGTCAGCCTGCGCGGCGGTGGCGTGATCCTTGCCTCCCATGATCCCCGCGTTGTGCTGGTCGCCGATAGGGTCCTGGTGCTCCGCGCCGGGCGCCTGGTGGCGGAGGGATCGCCCGGCGAGGTGACTGAGTTCCTTACCACCGACTGACCACGTCTCCGGCCAGCGCTCGAAGAGCTCCTTCGGACTCTGCCGGGCATTGCTCGCAGCGGACCGCATATGTCATCCTCTTCGTGGAACGCAACGATCGCCCCGCCGACGTATGATCCGCCTAGCAGCAGTGGCCATTGGCTCAGGCGAGGGCCGTACCCAGGTGCGAGGAGCGACTTGATGGGCATTCTGAACGAGTCCCGCCGTGAGTTCATCGCGGCACCCGACAGCTCGAAGGGCCAGATCGTTTTCAAGTGGCCCGACCACAACATCCGCAAGTTCTCCAGGGCCATCGTCGAGCCCGATGCCGTAGCGGTGTTCATCAGCCAGGGCCGGGTGATGGGCATACTCGGACCCGGGCAGCACACCCTGGACGCGGCCGAGCTGCCGTTCCTCGGACTGTTCATCGACTGGGCGTCCAACAGCAACGCCTTCAAGGCCGAGATCTTCTTCGTCGGCGCGCGCGAGTTCCCGAACATCCGTTTCGGCGGCCGGCTGGACGAGGTGCAGGATCCGCAGACTGGCCTGGTCGTGACGCTCCGCGCGTTCGGCGAGTACGCAGTGCGCGTGGTCGACCCGGCCAGGCTGATCCTGAACCTGGTCGGCACGGTTGACGTGACCAACAACGAGGCCGTGACTTCCTGGGTCACCCAGCAACTGCTCAAGTGCACCAGGTCAGGAGTCACCTCCCAGCTCATGTCGGGAGCGTGGCAGATCCTCGGCCTGTCGATGCACAGGTCCGAGATCGAGCACGGAACCCTGGAAGAGGCCAACACCGAGCTGGCCGGCTACGGCATCGCCGTCACCCGGCTCGGCAACCTGGACATCAACCTCGACGACGACGACAACGCCAGGCTCAAGAAGCTGGCCGGGGACACCGCCTACAGCAGGCTGGCCGGCGGCTTCATGCAGGCGGCCCAGGCCGAGATGATGCAGGGCGCGGGCCAGGGCATGGCCCAGGGCGGCGCGGCGGTGAGCCCGGTCTTCCTGGGAGCCGGCCTGGGCCTGGGCCAGAACATGGGCGCGCCGCAGCCGGCCCCCGCCTACCCGCCGCCTCCGGCGCCGGGGTTCGCCGGGGGTGGCCAGGGATACGCCCGGCCCGCTCAGCCCGCCCCGCAGCAGCAGCCCGCGCCGCAGCCGACGCCGGCCGGGACCGTCCAGTGCGGCAACTGCCAGGGCCAGGTCCGCGAGGGCGCGAAGTTCTGCGACTCGTGCGGCAACCCCATGTCCAAGCACTGCACGAACTGCAACGCCGCGATGGGCGCGACCTCCAAGTTCTGCGCCGAGTGCGGCACTGCGGCCGGATAACTCTGGGCCACGGCAGTACGCGCACGACGTCCGCGCAACCGCGCAACGGCGTGCGCCGATCCGCCGGGTTCCGCTACGATCTCGTCCCATATTCCCGGTGTGTCCGCCAAAGGGCACCGTGCGAGAAAGGCCTGCCCGGATGGATCGGATCGAGTGCCAGTGGTGCAAGGCTCAGAACGAGCCCGAGCGGACGAGCTGTTCGACGTGCGGTGCCCCGCTCGACAAGAAGAACCTCGTCTCGGACTCCGGCTGGAGCGAGGCGCCTCGCCTGCGTGACATGACCGAGTTCCGGTTCTCGAACTCCACCTGCCAGGTCGAGGGCGAGATCGTGCCGGTCGCCGAGCTCGCGCTGGCGCCGGGCGACGCGGTCTTCTTCGAGCACCACGTCCTGCTCTGGAAGGAGCCGGGCGTGCCGATGGCCGCGATGAACACCGGCGGCGGCATGAAACGCACGCTCGGCGGCATGCCGCACATCCTGAGCATCGCCCAGGGCCCGGGCCGGATCGCGTTCTCCCGCGACGCCGCGGGCGAGATCGTGGTGCTGCCGCTGCACCCCGGGATGGAACTCGACGTCCGCGAGCATGGCTTCCTGGTCGGCACGCACTCGCTGAACTACTCTTTCGTGCGGATCAAGGGCCTGGCCAACCTGCTGCACGGCGGCAGCGGCATGTACATGGACCGGTTCATCACGCAGAACTACCCCGGCCTGCTGCTGCTGCACGGGAACGGGAACGTGTTCCAGAAGACGCTCCAGCCGGGCGAGAAGATGCTGATCGAGCCGGGCGGGTTCTTGTACAAGGACTCCACCGTGGCGATGAACACGGTGCAGATGGACATCAAGACCGGCATGATGCGGCGCGGCATGTACCTGGCCGAGATGACCGGGCCCGGCCGGGTCGGCATCCAGTCCATGTACATTCACCACGGGTCTGAGTAGGGGAGTCGGCATGACTACGTACGGCCCGGCCACGTATACCTGCCCGTACTGCCGGATGGTGAACAACGACGACGGCAACGCGACCTGCCCGCGGTGCGGGGCGCCGGTCGACATCCGGCTCCGCGTGTCGAACTCCGGCTGGCGCGAGCAGCCGCCGATCCGCGACCTGGCCAGGATCCGGTTCGGCCGGTCCACCTGCCAGATCAGCGGCAACTACGTTCCGGTCGCCGAGATGGAGCTGCACGACGACGACTGGGTCTACTTCTCCCATCACGTGCTGCTGCACACCGAGCCGCGGGTCAGGCTCGAGTCGCTGCGGATGAAGGGCGGCTGGAACCGGGTCATGGCCGGGATGCCGCTGATCATGATGCGGGCGCAGGGTCCTGGCTTCGTCGCCTTCAGCGACAACCATCCTGGCGAGATCCTGGCCGTCCCGCTCGAACCGAACCAGGGCGTCGACGTGGTCGAGCACCGGTTCCTGGTCGCGACCGGCAACATCGGCTACGACTGGCTGAACTCGAACGTCTGGTTCACCACCCGGGACGGCGATGAGACGGAATGGCACTACCCGGTCGGCAGGAACATCGACCGGTTCGTGGCCCACGGCAGCCCTGGCCTGCTCATGCTGCATGCTCCCGGCAACTCGTTCGTGCGCGACCTGGGACACGGCGAGCGGATTCTGGTCCAGCCCAACGGGCTGATCTGGAAGGACCCCTCGGTCCAGATGTACCTGCACTTCGAGTACCCCAGGGGCCAGTACTGGTTCAGCTCGTCCAGGTGGCAGGCGAAGTCGATCTGGCTCACGCTGCAAGGTCCTGGCCGGGTGGCGATCAAGTCGGTGTTCGAGCAGCAGGAACTCTGCGGGTCGATCGTCAAGAACTCAGGCGCGACGACTCAGTTCTGGTGACCGACGCGTGCCGCCCCGCGCGCCGGCCCGAGTACGCGCGGTCCGCGAGTGACAGCCCGCTGACGTAGGAGTTCGAGCACAGGCCGACCGCGCTGCGGCCGGTCGCGTAGAGCCCGTCGATGGGAGTCCCGTCGGCGCGCAGGACCTGGCCGGCGTCCTCGGCGACGACCAGGCCGCCCAGGGTCAGCATCGGCGCCGGGTACGCGGGACGCGGCCGGACGGACAGGTCGATCAGGGAGAACGGCGGCCGGTCGAGCACCGCCGTGACCTCGGCCGGCTTCCCGGCCGGATCAGGCTCTCCGGCCGCGACGGCTGCGTTGCACGCCGCGACGGTGGCGGTCACGCCGGCGGCGTCCACGCCGGCCTCGGCCGCGGCCCCGGCCAGGGTGGGGCCGCTGACTCGTGCCCTGGTCAGCAGGTAGGCCGCCTGGACGGCGTGATGAAGCGCCAGCACGAGACCCGGTCCAGGAACCTCGTCGCCCCGCCGGCGGCGGCGCCGAGCCGCGGGCCGCTGCCGTCGTCGGCCACCGTGCCCAGGGCGAGTCCGCCCCGGTAGGCGGGTGCATGCTGACGCATCAGCGCCCGGTTCGCCACGAAGCCGCCGGCCGCGAGTACCACCGCGCTTCTGGCTCCGATCCGCAGCGGCCTGGCGTAGCGGCGCACCAGCCACGCCACCGGCCGCTGCATCGTGCCCCAACAAACTGTAACGTGTTCTACTGCAGGACCGCAGCGGTAAGTAGCTCCCGGCCTGTCGCCGCGCCGGCCCACGTCAGGGCGGGATCATGACCGCGCGCCGGTGCGGAGCCTTGCCGCAGCGCGACCAGGCGGTCGCGACGTCGGAGAGCGGCACCACCTCCCGGTCGGTGTCGAGCCGCCGCGCGGCGGCATGCTCCAGCACCTCCGCCAGCGCGCTCGCCTTCTGCGCGCCGGACAGCGCGTTGTTGGTGTAGCCGAGGACCGCGTGCATCCCGCTGCGCAGCGTGGCCGACGCGAGGCTGGCGCTCTGGCCCGCCGACGAGCCGAGGTTGACCAGGCGCCCCCCGGCTGACAGCACCCGCAGCGCGGCCCGCGCGGGTAGTCCCCAGAGCGGGTCGAGCACCAGGTCGAGCCGACCCGCGCAGGCCCCGGCGATCCGGCCGGCCAGCACGTCCGGGTCGTCGCCGGTCAGGTCGGCCACGGCGTCGGCGCCCAGTTCGGCCGCCCGGCGCCGACCGTGCGCGTCCCGGCACGCGGCCACCACCCGGCCCGCGCCGAGCAGCCTGGCGGCCTGGACCCCGACCTGCCCGACGGTGCCGCTCGCGCCGAGCACCAGCACGTGCTCACCTGGCTGCAGGCCGCCGCGCCAGCTGAGCGCCATCCAGGCGGCGATCGCGGACAGACCGAGCGCGGCGGCGAGGTCGTCGCTCACCCCGTCGGGCAGCGGCAGCACCGCGTCCTCGGCGACGACGCACAGCTCCGCCATCGACCCGTCACCCGGTGCCATGCCCGCGCTGCCGCTGAACCAGACGCGCTGCCCGGCGGGCAGGCCGTCGGCCTCCTCGATCACCCCCGCGCCCTGAGCGCCGGGCACGTAGGGGAGCGTCGGCGCGCCGAAGTAGGAGGTGCCGGTGGCGCAGAGCAGGTCGAGCGGGTTGATCGGGGCCGCGGTCACCCGGACGGCGGCCTGCCCTGGCCCGCGGCGCGGCGCCGGGTGCCACCCGTACGCGGGCGGCTGGCCGTGGCCATGCAGGACCGCCGCCCGCATGGTCCGCGAGCCACCCGGGCCCTGGCCGGCGCCGGCCGCGGCGGTCATCGCCGCCATCGTGACCCCCGCCTCACTCCTGCGTGTAGGTGTAGGTGTAGGGGTTGTCGAGTACCCGGGTCTCCGGGATCTCCGGGTGCATGCCCTCGTGCCACGCCTGCGGCCCGAGCTCGCCCTTCAGGTACTCCACCGTCTCGCTGACCACCTGCCTGGCCCTCGCCAGGTCCGTCCCCACCAGGCGGTGGTCGTACTTGACCGCCCGGCCGTTGACCACCACCGTGTGCACGTCGCCGCGCTGGGCCTGGAACACGACGTGACCGTACGGGTTCAGCAGCGGGAACATGACCGGCGAGGCGTCGTTCTTGATCAGCACGACGTCGGCCTTCTTGCCGGGTTCCAGGCTTCCGGTCAGGGAGTCAAGGCCGAGTGCGCTGGCGCCGCCGCGGGTGGCCCAGTCCACCACCTGCTCCGCCCTCAGCTTGTGGTGGGTGACGGTCTCGTCGCTGGCGTGCGCCTCCAGGTGCTCCCTGGCGCGGTCCGCGCTCAGCGTGGCCCGCATGGCCGAGAACAGGTCGGCGCTCCACCACACGCTGGTATCCATGGACAGCGAGACGCCGATGCCGTGCTCGCGCAGCTTCCAGGTGGGCGGGTAACCCTGGCCGGCGCTCTGCTCGCTCTCGGTGGACAGCGACGCCGACCCGCCGGTGGCCGCGATCCGGTGGTACGAGTCGGCCGACAGGCTCGCGGCGTGCACGTAGATCGAGGAGGGCGTCATGAAGCCGTGCTCGTGCATCAGCCTGATGCCGTCGTCGGTGGTCACCTTCCAGACGCCCGCGTGGGTGGTCACAGGCACGTTCAGGTCGCGCGCCACCTCGAACGCGGCCTTCTCTGGGAACTCGGGGTTGCCGGGCACGTCGAAGGCCATCTGGAAGCCGAGCATGTCGTTGCCCCCGCTGAATCGCCTGGCGACGAAGTCGCGGAACTCCGGCGCGGCCGACCACTCCCACGGCGCGGCCTGGATGTTGCCGTAGGCGAGCACGAACCGCCCGGGCACTTCCTGCAGGGCGTCCGCGGCCGCTTCCGCGTGGTCGATGGTCTGCAGGTTGTGCGACCAGTCGACCGTCGTGGTCACCCCGGCGTCGATCGCCTCGATCCCGCTCAGCAGGTTGCCCGCGTAGATGTCCTGCGGCCGGAACGACTTGCCCCACTGCAGGTAGTTCCACACGAAGTACTGGGTCAGCGTCCAGTCGGCGCCGTAGCCGCGCATCGCCGTCTGCCACATGTGCCGGTGGGTGTCGATCATCCCCGGCATCACGATGCCGCCGGTGCCGTCGATCTCGGCCGTGCCCT
>WNGQ01018461.1_pt1 | contig 10727 bp, 13 predicted proteins | sample 5407661 | NCBI WGS metagenome assembly WNGQ01 (sample SAMN13153382, study PRJNA577476) | soil metagenome | isolation source: 60 cm soil or saprolite under Garry oak tree replicate 2 | place: USA:California | collected 2016-06-15 | reverse complement strand
GCTGAAGGATCCGAAGGGCCTCTTCAACACGCGTCTGGACAGCAAGATGGTACGTGCCATCGATTTCCACGAGGGTGACGCCATCAACGCGTCCGCCCTGAAGGCACTGATTGTCCAAGGCGCCCGTCTCAACCGAAGCTGAGATCGGCTCGGCAAGCCCGCTGAGATCGTTCCAGATATTTTGCTCGGTCGAGCTTCGCGCGTTCTGAGTAACCACAACCGCGGGTCGTTTTCCAGGGGATTTCGCGGAGTCCCCTTCGAGCAGGAGACATCTGAGGCGCCAGACGGGCTAACTATCCGATTCCTGAATGATTGGAGTTGACCCGCGAGATGCGCAGAAATAGCGTCTCAGCTCGGGGACGGCTGAAGTCGTGTCGCGTGGCGAAAGGCGCGAGCGCCGAAGTGGCCTGCGACCCACGGTGAATGGCGCCGGCCGGGCGCTGGGCTTTCCCAGATAAACGCACCGAGTCCTATGGGATCTGGATGGGTGAGCAGACGCTCAGCCAATTCCTTCAGTTTGTGCGGTCCGTCCCGGCGCCCATCTGCTAGCAGTCCGGGCTGCTCGATAGAGGAGCCGGGTCGGAGCGTTCTTCCGCCTCGAGCCTGAGACTTCGCAACGATTTGTCGGTCGCTCGGTGGCTTTCGGATGTCCCTCGCTCTTAACCGCCCGACGCGAGGGCGCCAGGACTCTCGCGTCTCGCCTCAGCGGGCCGCTGACTCAGCTCCCGCAGATCCCGTTGCGTCCAGACCGGCCACTGGAAGGCAAGCCAAAAGATGAAAAGAGCGTTGACGACGTGAAGTGCCGAGAGCCAGGGCATGCGGCCGAGCGCCGGTATGTCCGCGGGGTACCGGTAAGGGATGATGAAAAGAGATTGCAAGAAAAGCAGAGGAATGAACGCCGCGGCAAGTCCGGTCATCCGCCACGGCAGCCGCCCGATAAACGCGGCGATGATCATCACCAGGCTCAAGATCAGCACGGCCACGGGACCGGCAATCGCGTGGTAAAGAAGAATGTAAGCCCCTGATGCGTTGTCAGCCATAGTCGAGAACACCCCGGCGCCTGCAGCCGTAAACTGGCCGATGATCACGAGCAGCATCAGCCATGTGCCGTATTGGTAGATTCGTCGCGCGACGTCACTCATGATTCCGTGTTACCTCCCTGGCCAGCGGTGATTTTGCTGATCTCAACCTAGGCCCACGAGCTCGCGGTCGCTATCGCCGATGCTCTTCTGAACTGTGATCACCGCAACCTTCCTTTGAGCCCACTGGAAGCCGCAAGGCGGTTAAACATTTCCAGTGCCAGCCGTATCGCCGCCCACTACCCAACAACCTGGCGAGCTCCGGCCTGGGCTTCGAGCAGACCCTTCAGGTCGCTGAGGTTGGCATCGACCTCTCGTCTGAGGGCCGCCGCCATCAGCGGCTCTGCGGCGCGGAAGAGGCTCGACGGCCGCAACTCCACCCGGGCGATGAGTCTGGCGCGGTCCGTGCCGTCCGGTTCGACGACATAGGAACCATGCCCCGGCAGCCAGTTCGAGGTGGCGTCGAAGGCGACCAGTTTGCTGGGCTCGTAGTGCGTGAACACGTTGCTTGCCTCCAGCCGGCGGCCCATGAACGTGCGCACGAATGTGTGTCGGGTGCCGACACCGATCGGGCCGTCACTCGCTCGGCGCACCTCGAGCAGTCCGCGCTGCCAACGCGGGGCGTTCGTATGGTCGCTAACGAACGCGAAAACGTCCTCTACCGGACGGTCGATGACGATGCTCTTCTCTACGGTGATCATGGCGACCCCCCTTGGGCGCGACCAAAGCCTGCTAGCGCCCGTCACTAGAGACCGCAACTAGTGACGGACCCTCATAATGTGACGGCTGCGATGCCTGCTGTCAAGAGGTCTGTGCCTCCCAAACTGTCTCGCCGCGAGCGGGCAAAAGCGACGCATTGGCGGATCGTCAAAGCCGCCTACACGCTCTTCTGCGCGCGGGGGTACGCCGGCACGACGATGGCTCAGATTGCTGAGGCCTCGGGTGTGGCGGTCCAGACCGTCTACTTCGCGTTCCATACGAAGGCGACCCTGCTGAGCCGCGCCTACGACTTCGCGGTCATGGGCGAGGACGAGCCTCTCTCCCCCGACAAGCAGCCCTGGTTTGGCGCGATGACTGCCGAGCAGGACGTTGCGAAGGCGCTGCGCCACCTGGTCACGGGCGTGGGCGAGATCACCCGGCGGGTAACCCCGCTGTACCTCGTCGCGCGTGTGGCGGCAGATGGCGATCCCGAGGCGGCGCGGGTCATGGCCTTCCACCAGCGCTGGGCGGCCGAGGGCTACCGACAGATGCTGGAGCTTCTGCGCGCCAAGGCGGGGCTCCGCCCGGGGCTCAGTCTTGAGCGCGCCACCGACTTGCTGCTGCTGTTCGTCGGTGCAGACGTCTATCACGTCCTGGTCGGAGGCGACGGCTGGTCGCACGAGGAGTGGACCGACTGGGCGGTGTTGACGGCGGCGGAACAGATCTTTGGCCGGCCCGCCCTCCAGACTGGCCGAATCGCGGCGAGATAGGTGTAGATCTGCCGCTCAACTTTTGGGGGTGCGACTCCCTCCCGGCCAACTCCTTTTGACGAAGGCAGACGCCGCTTGAGTCTCGTCCTTGACTTTCAAGCGCACTTGAAGGTGTAGTGTCCGGTATCGCGTCTGGTGTGGCCATATCGGCGCTGAAGTATTCAAGGAGTACGCACGTGCTGTGGCTGCAGCGGCATGGGTGGTGGGGTCTGCTTGCGATCGCGGCAAGCGGCATGCTCCGCGGCCTTATCGACTTAGCCAGTGGCGTTACATACCAGGCGGAGGATCTCACAGGCAAGACGATCGCCCAGATCGCGGGCGAGAGCGGCGCGGGTTCCCGGCTGAGTGATTTCACTGTCCGCACCGATGGCCTGTACCTGATCACGATGGGGGCGCTCGCCGGCGCCATCCTCGTCTTCGGATTCCGGCGGGATCACCGGTGGGCTTGGTGGGCGACGTGGACATTCCCTGTGGCGGCGATCGCAACCTCGCTCCTGGACCTGGGCTTTGGCGTCGCCGGGCCGGGAACCTCGAGTGCGATCGTAGGCGGGCTCGGGGCAGCGATCCTGCTAGTCAGCGCGCCCCGTTTCTTCAGGCAGCCCGGGCGTCGATAAGGACCGGTTTGCCACCGGGCCTGTCCGAACGAGTGGTCACCTAACGGCTCCCGACCAACAGCTAATTGACCCAAATCGGTCCGCCGGAGAACTCGCTCAGCTTGTCCTTGACCTTCAAGTGCACTTGAAGGTGTAGTGTCCCGCTGGGATGGCCCTACGAATCGGCGAGCTGGCTCGGCAGGCCGGGCTGAGGACCTCTGCGCTGCGTTACTACGAGGTTGCTGGTCTGCTTCCGGCCCCCGAGCGCACCGAAGCCGGCTACCGCGTCTACCCTCCAGCAGCTCTGGTGCGGCTCTCCTTCATCAGGCGGGCTCAGACCCTCGGTCTTACTGTTCGCGAGATTCGCGAGTTGATCGGCGCATTCAACGGAAGCGGAGATCTTGATTGGGGACGGGTGCGTCAAGTCGTGGGAAACAAGCTGGCTCAGGCGGATCGAAGGATCGCTGAACTGAGGGCGCTGAGGAAGGAGCTGGCTGCTCTTTTCGCCCAACTCGAGCTTGCGCCGGATCCGGACTGCGACCGCCGAGCTGACTGAAAAAGGTCAGGGCTTCGCTGAGATGTGGCTGAACGAAATCACTCGACCGACCGCAGCTAGGCTCGCCGAGGCGACCGGGAAGAGGCGGGGAGGTCGAAGCCCGGCACGGCTCTACTCGGTGGCACTGCTCACGGCGGGCGCTGCGGCAATTCACATATCTGCCGCTGTCAACCACTTGCCGGAGTACTTGCCGTGGGGGATCTTCTTCATCTGCCTTGCCATTGCTCAGGTGGCGCTGGCCGCTGTGGTGGTGCTCGTGCCGAGCCGAAGCCTATTCGTCGCCGCCGCGGTAGGTACAGCCGGCGTCATCGGCGTGTGGGTTATCTCAAGGACGGTAGGCGTTCCACTCGCCCCGGTTCCCTGGAGCCCGGAGCCAATCGGCGGGCTGGACCTCACGGCAACGCTGATCGAAGCAGTCTCGATCATCCTCTTCGTGCTTCTGATCCGGCGGCCGCCCCGCCCACGGAGAAGGGGCCGTGTCCGGATCGCAGTCGCGACAGCACCCGCGGCGCTGCTGTGCGTGCTTGTTGCCTGGCTGGCGGCGGGTACGGCGCTGAATCCGATGCCGCTGGCCTTCAATGCTGCCCCGGCGCTCGCTGGCCAGGCGTCAACTTCGGTCGTAAACCTGGTTGCGCCGGCGGGGAGCGAGCCGCTGAAGACCTTCACTCTCACCGCCCAGGTCGTGAGCATCGGGGGTCGCGAGGCCTGACCTTGGTCAATCATCTGCCCGAAGCGACTTCCATTCACGGGCACGGTATTCGCGTCCCCAATGCGGAAGACGGCGTCGCCGGCATCACGCAAGATGCTGTTGGACCGGGGCGGTCATACGTCTACGAGTTCATCGCAAACGACGCTGGCACCTTCTGGTATCACTCCCACGAGGATCCGTATCACCAGATCCCGCGCGGCCTTTTCGGGGCGCTCGTCGTCGAGCCACCGGCCTCACCCGTTCGCGAACGTGATTACGTCCTCATGATCCACACGGTTCCTGGCGAGGCGACGATCGCGGTAGACGGGCACCCGAACCTCCACCTCGCCGCCGATCCCAACGAGACCGTAGGCTGCGCCTAATCAACGCCGCCTCCTCTGACAACTACGGCACACCGCTAACTCCTGCCTTGGTCGGAGCTCCGTACACGATCGCATCGCTCGATGGGCATGACCTCAACCAGCCACAGGTGTTAGGACCCGAGCAGATCACGCTTGGGATGGGGCAGCGCGCCGACCTCGTCTTCAAAATGCCTTCTTCCGGCGCGGTTCGCCTGGTCGGCCTCAGCGGCGCCGCGAAGCCGCTCGCTTTCCTGGGGAAGGCATCGACAGCGGCAGTGACCATTGGCACCGGTGCGGCCCCGCCGTATGTCGACATCGGACGATTGCCCCGCTTTGACCTGACGAGCTATGGATCACCGGCACCGGACTCAATCCTCGACGATGGTCGTTACGACCTGACACGGAACATTGTGCTCGGCACCGGTCCGGGGTTCCACAACGGCGAGTTCAACATTCTCGACACAATCAACGGGCGTAGGTCGCCGTTTGTGATTCCGATCCACTTCAGGGAAGGCCAGGTGGTCCGCCTCCACATTGTCAACTCTGATAAGGACAGGATGTGGCACCCGATTCACATCCACGGTCACATCTTTTCGATTCTGGCGAGAAACGGCCATCGGCTGTTGGGCAGCCCTGTTCGCGTCGATACCGTCCTCGTCGGTCCCGGCGAAACGTGGGACGTCGCTTTCCGGGCCGACAATCCAGGGATATGGATGCTGCACTGCCATGTCCTCGTCCACGCTCTCGCCGGCATGAGCATGACTGTCAACTACGACGGCATATCAACACCCTTCACAATGGGCAGCCGCTCCGGAAATGTCCCCGAATAGATGACGCCTCTATTTCCTTCCGCATTGGTGGGAATCATTTTCTGGGCGATCCTGGTTCTCGTCGTCTCGTCAGTGCTTGTCACGAGCCTCAGGCAGCGTCCCGAGACTGAAGTGGGGCCTCGACGTCGGCAACATGCTTCTTCCGCGCGCGGCATCGCAATCGGGATTGGCTTGGTGCTCGTTGTGGGGATTGCAACCGGATACTCTCGCCTCGGAGCGCTTCCAGGCTGGGTGTTCTATCCCGGCGAGGTTCTGTTCGTCGTCGGCGCCGCCCTCACAGGCTGGTCGTATACCATCCTCGGCCGCCATGTTTCACCGCATGTCGAGGTGCTGCCCGAGCATAGGGTGATCAAATCCGGACCATATCGGTACATAAGGCATCCCGGATATCTAGGCCAGATCGTCGCATTGCTGGGCTTCGGTTTGGCCGTGCAGTCGTGGCTGGCTGAACTCACCATTCTCGTCACGATGATTGGCCTCTTCGGCTATCGAATCCGAGTCGAAGAGGAATTCCTCGTTTCCGAACTGGGCGACGACTACGTTGACTACATGAAGGGCACGAGACGGATCATTCCGTTCATCTGCTAGGCGCTGCACAGGTTTACGCCCCCGCCAACTAAGTCCCGGGAACGCGTGGAGGCCGGCAGACGTTTCACAGGCGCCGAAGTGCGCAAGGGTTGGTTAACCGGGGTTGGGAAGCCGTTTCCACGAACAGGTTGGTCAGGGTGGATTTCGGCCAACAGCTGGTTAACTGCGGGCCTGGAGCCCCGGCCCGCAAGCTAGTCATGGGTCAACTAGAAAGCCCCGCTTGCGCCTTGCCGATCAACGCTTGCCTTCACAGTGGCGAAGAAAACCGACCTATTGCGAGTTTCCCAACTTCAAGCGTGAGATCGTTTGCCAAGCACGACACCTAGGGATATCAGCGATTGCAATCCGAGCTGCTGGAGGGGAAGCGGCGGCCGTGTTGTTGGCTTGGCTGCACGCATCGAAAGGACAAGGAACTGAGCCCTTCGGTCCGCTGGGTGCTGAGCCGCCGCGCCAAAGCGTCGGCATGAGCGACGCATCCGCGTCCCAACAGATAGATGACATCGTCCGCAGGATGGCCGGCTGGAGGGGTGAGAGGTTGAGCCAACTGCGGGCTCTGATCAGGGGCGCCGACCCGGGCGTAATCGAAGAGGTGAAGTGGAAGAAGCCCTCCCGCCCCGAGGGAGTGCCCGTCTGGTCCCACGACGGCATCGTCTGCATAGGCGAGGCGCTCAAGAACGCGGTGAGGCTGACGTTTCCAAAGGGTGCCCAGCTGAGGGATCCGAAGGGCCTCTTCAACACGCGTCTGGACAGCAAGATGGTACGTGCCATCGATTTCCATGAGCGCGATGCCATCAACGCGTCGGCGTTGAAGGCACTCATTCTCGAAGGTGCTCGCCTGAATCGAAGGTAGGTGCGGGGGGCCGGCGACACAATATCATCGGTGACCAGCGGACCTGCCACGGAGCTCCACTTGCGCGAGCTGGCCCGTCTACGCCGGGTTCGCGACCGGATCGATCGGGAGTACCCCAATCCGCTGGACGTCGAGGCGCTCGCCCACGACGCTCATATGTCGGCCGGACATCTCAGCCGCCAGTTCCGGCTCGCCTACGGCGAGTCGCCGTACAGCTACCTGATGACGCGCCGCGTCGAGCGAGCAATGGCGCTGCTGCGTCGTGGCGACCTCAGCGTTACTGAGGTCTGCCTCGAGGTCGGCTGCGCCTCGCTGGGCACATTCACAACCCGCTTCACCGAGCTGGTCGGCATGCCCCCGGGCAGCTACCGGCGCGCGGCGGCGGGCGCGACGACGGGGTTGCCGCCGTGCATCGTGAAGCAAGTGACGAGACCGATCAGGAATCGAGAAGCGCCCCGTCAGCAAGCGCATGTAGGGTGACCTCCATGGACATCACGATCCACACGAGCACCCTCCCGCACGACGATCCCGAGGCCTCCCTCGCGTTCTGGCGCAACGCGCTCGGCTTCGAGGTCCGCAACGACGTCGGGGAGGGCAAGATGCGCTGGATCAGGGTCGGGCCTCCCGGCCAGCCTGACACGTCCATTCTCCTTGCGCCGCGGGTCGTCGATCCCGGCGTTACCGACGACGAACGCCGCACCGTCACCGAGATGATGGCCAAAGGAACGTACGGTTGGATTCTCCTGGCCACAGAGGACCTCGACGGGACGTTCGAAAGGGTGCAGGCCAGCGGCGCCGAGGTCGTCCAGGAGCCGATGCCCCAGGACTATGGGTTTCGCGACTGCGCCTTCAGGGATCCCGCGGGTAACCTCGTCCGCATCCAGGAGCGGCGCTGAACGGTCCGCGCGCTGTCGTCCAAGGACCAGCCTTACTCCGCCGCCGAGACGCAATAAGCTCACAGGTTTCGCGGGGTTGCGTCCAGCCGGCGGGAAAGCTGATGAGACCGATCAGGAATCGAGAAGCCTGGCCACGGGGTCGGTCCCTAGCATGAGGCCCGTCCAATGGGACGGTCCACGCACTTGGAGGAATGTTGTCATGAGCGACAAGAAGAAGTCCGCCCGGAGCATCAGCACGAGGCTGTCCAAATTACTCTCCGACGAAGAACGAGCCGCGATGAAGGAGACCCTCAAAGAGCGAAGGCGCGCTCTCTCGGGTGAGGCGGAAGGGGAAAGCGACGTACTCACGAAGATCGCCGAGATGCCGGAACCGGATCGCGGCATTGCCACGCGGCTCCATGCTGTCATCAAAGCCAGCGCGCCGACCCTCTCACCGAAAACCTGGTACGGGATGCCCGCGTATGCCAAGGACGGCAAGGTTGTCTGCTTCTTCCAGAGCGGGCAGAAGTTCAAGTCGAGATACGCGACGTTGGGTTTCCAAGACGCTGCAAACCTCGACGACGGTGACATCTGGCCAACCTCCTTTGCCCTGAAGAGGCTCACCGCCGCCGTCGAGGAAAAGATCGGCAAGCTTGTCAAGAGAGCGGCGAGCTGAGGAGGGAGGGAGCGCCGCTCGTGCCGAGTTCACTGGCTTGGCGAACCGCGCGTGTGGCGCTGTGTGCCTGGGAGTTTCCGGACCGTGTCACAGATTTGTCACGCATTCGCGGAACCCGGAGGACACAGGAGGACACCACAGGACATGACGACGGGCGCCATTGAGTACAGGAGGACAGTGGAGGAACCGGCGGGACACGTGAGGACACGACGTACGTAGGGTTCGGAACCGTGAGGCCCCGGTTCAAATGAACTGCCCTGGGTTTGATGGAGGCTCAGGGGTGTCCTGGCTTGAGTAGAGCCGGGTAATTGGAAGTCATGCTGCCGTCGTTGGCTGGCGACGTCGAGCTTCGAACTCGACGGGTGTGAGCATACCGAGCGATGAATGGCGACGCTTGCGGTTGTGAAAGATCTCGAGGTACTCAAACATCGCGTTAGCGAGCTCAAGGCGAGTGCTCCATCGTTTTCGGTCGAGCAGCTCGACCTGCATCCGACTCCAAAAGGCCTCCATCACGGCGTTGTCGAAACAATCGCCGACGGAGCCCATCGATGGCAGAAGTCCCGAGTCGACGGCTCGACGAGTAAATGCCCACGAAGTGAACTGAGTGCCCTGGTCGCTGTGAATCACGGTGCTGTTGGAGGGACGGCGCTGGTCGATTGCCATGCCAAGAGCGTGGGTGACAAGAGCGGTCGTTGGTGAACCATCGATTGACCAGCCAATCACGCGCCGTGACCATGCGTCCAGCACGACGGCGCAGTAGACCTTGCCCTCTCTTGTCGGGTGCTCGGTCACATCGGTGACCCATAGCTCATCGGGATTGTCCCGGTGGAACTGCCGCTCAACACGATCGGCCGCGGTAATGACCCCGGGAACTCGGCGGAACTTAGGTCGGCCCGAGATGCCCTGGATACCCGCTTGACGCATCAGCAGCTCCACCGCTTGGTGTCCGACCGCGACACCTTGCCCCAACGTCAGTTCGGCATGAACTCGGCGAATGCCATAGGTGCCTCGCGAGTCGAAATGTGCTCGACGGATCAAGTCGGTCAGCCATGCGTGCCGGACAGATCGCACAGAGGGCGGCCGTGAGCGTCTTGCGTAGTAGCCCGACTCCGAAACCTTGAGCACGCGGCAGGCGAGCTTCACCGGAAGCCCCTCGGTGGCCATCACCTCGACTGCCGCCAACCTTTTGGGGTTGAGGTGCCCTTCAGCAACTCGGCAGCCCTGCGATGGACAGCGAGCTCAGTCTCGAGCTCCCGAATGCGTCGACGAGCAGAGATCAGTTCGGCGCGCTCAGCGGTGGTCAAGCCGCTGTCAAGTCCGCGGTCGACTCGGTCTTGCCGGCGCCAGCTGTACACGGTTTGGTCGCTGATACCCAGGCCGTGCGCGATGTCCTCGACGCGGCGTCCGGCCACGACAAGGTCCAACACCCGTTGACGAAACTCCGCGGTGTAACCGCGTCTTCCCATGCTGTCCTCCCGTGTCTTGGTGGGACAGCAGCATGGCCGATTCCAATAATCCGACTCCAGGAAATCCAGGGCGCACTAGATCCCGGGCCCCCGACCAGTTTTGAATTCAGAAGTCGGTCCTGACACCTCTCGCGACGCCGATTTTGGCCTCCCGTGTCACAGCCATGTCGCGGAATCGCTGGAATCTCGCTGGCAGATCGCCCATCCAGCGCTGTCCAATGAGGATGGAAGCCCAGAGGATCTCCGGCCTGAGTGGGCCCGCGAGAACGCGCTCGTTCGCACGATCATCCTTGTGTCGCGTTCTGCCAGAACGTCCAGGCACCGTCCCGAACGTAATAGAAGGACACTGCGGGCCTGACGGCGTCGCCGTTGGGATCGAACGTGTACGTGCCCGTAATCCCGTTGAAATCAGTCGTGGCGGCGACAGCTCTCAACACCTGCTCGCGCGTTGGGATCTTGCCGTTGTTGACCTGAATCGCATGATCGATCGCGGCGATCAGGATTTGCGCGCAGTCGTACGCCGCCGAGTTGTACGCGTCGTATATCTTGCCTCGCACTAGGCCGTTGAGTCCGGCCGGAACCGACTGTGGTTCTCGCGCGGAGACGGTGGCGATGAGATGCTTATCAGCTTTCTGTCCGGCGTCGGTGATGCAGGTCGGATCCAGGATCCCATCGCCAGAGATGAAGTAGGCGTC
>WNGQ01022846.1_pt1 | contig 10732 bp, 7 predicted proteins | sample 5407661 | NCBI WGS metagenome assembly WNGQ01 (sample SAMN13153382, study PRJNA577476) | soil metagenome | isolation source: 60 cm soil or saprolite under Garry oak tree replicate 2 | place: USA:California | collected 2016-06-15 | reverse complement strand
GTTCTTCATCGATAGTGTGGCTCATTCTTCCTTCTTCACATGTGATGATTCTGCTGGTTTGTCCAAGGAACATTGATGTCAGTCCAAAGAATTATGATCACAATCCAAGCATTAACTTTGAGATCCTACAAGAATGCTATTGATGTACATTCCTTCGTATAAAGGGATGTTATATGCAGTCATTTTCAATGAAATGAGTGTCCTAACAAACAGTCGTTTGTTGATACTTAGCAACCGAGCGGCAAAATGAACAGGAAACCAACATCTAAACTGCAGAAAACTTTCATTTATTGATATTCATCAAGCAACCAGTAAATGTCATTCATGTCATTCATCACAATTCATAGTCATCTTTTCATCACGCTTTGTGTCAATGGTTCTGCGTACATCTCCATTGATAAGGATTCGGAAATTGTTGTCCACAGCCGATGGTAAACTTATGCGAGAGCCAGCCTGACTGTTCTTCTCAATACCGCTTCTTTTCACTTCGCTGAGTTTGTGACGTCAAGTTTCTCCTGCTGGGTTCTGAGCCAAGGTTGTATCTGGCAGCTCTTGTGTCGAAGTGCTCTCAAACGCCATGAGTATTGCTTTGCTCGTTGGCACTCGCTCCATAAAAGCACGCTGATGAGATGGATCTTTGATCGACTTGGCTTTTGTTAGCACAATAGCATGTGCTTGACCAAGGTAGTGTAGAGCCTCCTGTTCACGTTTATTTGCCTTCAATGCCAAATAATGATGAAACAAAACCTCCTCTGTACGCAGAGCTGGCATAGTTCCCATACGTTGGAGATATTCAACTGCTTGGGTACTGTAGGCTAATGCCGTATCAGCAAGGCTCTGCATAAGTGCAAGTTGACTATGTAACGACAAAGCGGCAATCATGCTACGGTGCCAACCGGATATTTGCGTCTCCTCTAACGTAGTATTGAGGAGTTGCATCGCTATAACAACATTACGTTCCTTGTTATCAGGATGCATAAGCAGTTCTGCATAATAGTTTCTTACAAGCGGCACAAGATCGACATTCCAGGTAACCTGAGTCTCTTCCCACCCTTTGAGAAGAGGTTCTACGGCATCTTCAATACGTCCCCATTCCATGTACAATTTGCCAAGCAATGCTAGGTTATACCCCTTCCAAGCGTATGCATCATCCTCTTCCTTATACACATCAATGGCCTCGTTTAACACTCGCTCCGCCTCTTCGAACAGCCCTATATTAATATCGAGTTGCCCCAGGAAGTTCAACATTCGAGGTAGATCATCATACATTCTGAGCGTCTTTATCCCATTCACACTCTTCTTCAGCCATTCCTCTGCTTCATCATACCTACCTCGATCAAATTCACCAACACCTATGTGTCCCTGAATGCGATGCAGCAATCGTTCATGAGTTATTGTATGTGGGACCACCTCAGTTGTAATCACACTTTGATAAAGGTTATATGCTTGATAAAGTAAGTTTAATCCCTCCGAGAGGTTTTCACCGACCATGTGATGACCAAGCTCTTCCATAATCATGGCTTCACAAATCCGATCATTGGACTGTTGTGCTATTTTGAGGGCTTCCTGTAGTATCGAGCTACTACGTTCAATACCTTCACTGACCAGAGCAGCTCTGCTTTTGAGGTATCGAGCTTGCGCAAGAAGAGCAGGTTCTCCAGTACTCCTCGCAAATCAGGCTTTCCTTGCCATCGATTCTCTGAGACAACAAATAATAGTTGTATTACCTCGACCAGCATCCTGTCTTGATTGTCTACCTTTTTGAGGCATTCTCGTGCTCTTTTGCATAGTTCAATGGTCTCAATGAATGCACCGTCAGAGAAAGAGGATTGTGCTGCGAGAAAGTAGTAATGCGCAGCTAAGATCAGTTCGTTGCCTAAATCATAATGGCGAGCCACTTCAAGTATCAATCTACGCGAAGGATTCGTCTGCTCCTTTAAGATACGCTCTAGCAGTTCAGCAACACTATGATGATGGAGAACTCGCTCACGTGGGCTCAGTTTCTTGTAGAAGGCTTGTTGAATGAGATGGTGCTCGAAGATATAGAAGTCGGATTTGTTCTTAAGCCAATCCACATCCATATAGAAACTTATGATACGATATCTTTCCACGACCCGACGAAGCTGAGACAAAACGTCGAGTTCTCGTTTTGCTAACAGGTCAGCCAGCAGTAAGGACATAAAAAAGTCACCTTGTACAGCAGCTATTTGCAGCAACTCTCGGTCTTCTTCGAGTAAGCGCTCGATACACTGTTCAAGCACCGCCTCGATGCTGTCTGGTATGAGCACGTTCGCAAGTTTGCCACTTACGATCCACTCCTCATCTAAGGTGCGGTTATCGCCATCGAGATCTAAGGTGCGGATATCGCCATCGAGCAGATAGGTGTTTCCTACATGTCGAATAATCTGATCCAGTTCGAGCAGACTGAGATACTGTGTGACAAATAAGGGGTTGCCTTTACACAAATGCTCGAGCCAAGCGGCAAGATTCGGAGCCGTATGATCTGCGCATTGTTCTTAATTAGCATCTCTCTCTGAACCCTTTGCAGAGGGTGTTGAGCATTGAGATAATCTGGACGCTACGTTACCAGAACAACCTATGGTTGTTCTGAAATTCTGGACGACAAACGTTGGAGTAACTGGCAGGAAGAATCATCAATCCAATGAGCATCTTCAATGATGAGTACTAATGGATTTCGTTGGGTAGCAATTTTGATAAGCATGTTGATATACTGTGTAGCCATGATGCTCGATTGACGTGTTTGTTGGTCATCATGCGTGTCGAGGAACCACTCTCCAACTATCGAGGCGGATTTAACCCCAGCACTAAGTGCTGGACCAAGCGTTGGAATCATTTGAAGCCAATCAGGAGCTGTTTCCTTCACAAGAGTTAATAGTAGCTTCGAAACATTCTTCTGGTCTGCCTCAGTCCTCGTTAATGTTTCCAAAATCTCTATGAATGGTTGATAGGCACTCCCAGATCCCGTACTCTCATAGCAATATCCATACGTAAATGTTGTCTTTCCGAACTCAGGGAATTGTGTAATCTGCTCTTGCAACATTTGCAAAACCATTGTCTTGCCCATGCCAGCAACACCCTCTATAAAGACAATTCCTCCGTGGTTATTCCACCCTTGGGCGAGCACACTGCTGAGATTTTGAAGTGCCTCGCTACGGCCTACTAGAGGATACTGTTTCATGCTGCCCGCCCTCTCTTTGAAGTTCAAATCGTTGGCTGACTATGGACGTTGAGATGCCAAAGAGTCAGTTACCGCCGTACACTGTCCAATCCCAAGAAATAAGAGGTCTACACTATTTTCATTAGGATAATACAGTTCTGACACTGATCTAGCTGTTTGCAATAATTCTTTGACCTCTTTAACAGGGTCTCAGACCAATGGATCTTGTGCTGATCTGGAATGGGAGAAGTGCACCGTTACCTGAACAGGAGCAACATCTCCTGTCTGACTCTTCTCAGCAACATTAAGAGGCAGCCTGATGCCCAGAATACCTCTTCGCCTGATAGATGAACGTGGAGGGAAACTGTTTTTAGCAGACAGGGTTGCGCGGAGGTGTCTCTTTCTTGATAAGCAAAGATGGCAGTGGACTGAAACCCTGCTTTAAGTGTTTATTGTGTTCTAAATGGGCCAAAACTCCGATTATACTACCACGAAAAACGCTAGCATTGTTACTTTTTCTCAGCCAGTTGCTGACGATTAATGACACATGGCGCTTAGTTTCATACTTGAGTGCAAGCGGCAATTTAGCTTGAGAAAGAACGTACTCCATACCTGAACGAGAAAAAACTTATAGGTCTCTTGCTCTTTGCTGCGGTCGGACTGCTGGGAAGACCTACTCTTAATACGCTCGTAAGTATAGCACAAAAGGGAGGAAATGGACATTTCCTGCTTTTAAGTGTTCTAATTGAGGCACAGATTACGCTCAATCAAAGTACCTCTATGCTCCTGTAACGACCGAAAAGAACAGCTGGAAAGAGTTGTCACCAGTGTACAGCGGCTCATGTCCGCCATAAAGCATCCGAAAACCCCGCCATAAAAGAGTGCAAACTAACAACTGTGACACTTCTACCGTTTTATGAGGCATCCGCAGCCTCGCAAGGCTCATGTGAAAGATGCAAAGATGGCAAGGAGAGTGACAGATTGCCAAGTGGGAATGAGCTATTCCTGGACAAGATTGCTAGGAATACGTAGAGTATAATCGACTATTGCTGGCAGTTTTGCTATCAACGAGAAAACTCCAGGCAATCTTATAAATCCTCAAGCCGCTTATTAACTGGCTTGAGGATTTATAAGATTGCTCATTGGTGCCAAAGGACGGAATTGGTTCGGCCTGTTCGCTGGTGTTCGCAAGCGTTCATGTTGTGCTCAAAGAGCGACTGTTTTGTCCGCTTTGGTCCATGGTTTATTGCTGTCAATCGTTGTCTTTGCTGTCAGTTTTGCTGTCAAAAAAGGCTCTCCGTTACTTTTGCTGATCCAGGTAAAAGAGAAAACAGAGGATCTCTCAAGCACTCACCTCTGAACCGAACTATGGAGCTGTTGAAACAGAAACCCGCGAACGTTTCCCTGACAGAGCGTTCGATACAACCGCCTGAGGCGAGAAAGGAAAACAGTTTCCCCCTCTGGGTTTAAGATTATGCCGCATGCAACACACGTTGTCGTAGGAGGTCGAACTTGGCTCGGCCATACATCTGCCGCTTAAGCAGCTTTAAGCGTGTAATGTGTCCCTCAACCTGCCCATCGCTTTCAGCCCTCGTGAGTGCGGCGGTGACAGCTGCTTTATCGCGAGCAACCCCGGTGGCAAACGTCCGCAGTTCAGAAAAAGGGCTGGCTTGCGCTTCGGTGAGCCAGTCGTCGAGCGCCTCAGCGCTTCGGTCTCGCATCATGCTGGCGAAGGATTGCGCGAGCGAAATGGCTGGACGTACCTGCGCATGCTCTTGACAGAAGAGGGTCAGATCGCTCTGCTCCTTGTCCGTGAAATGCTCCACTGGGCGTAGAGCCAACCAGGTTATCTGCTGAGGCGAACGCTGAGAAACGGGTCTGCGATTCTCAAAGGGAGACCCCAGGCTCAGTGCCTGACCAGGAGCCTGGCGAAGGAGCGCAATGTACGGACGAACGGTAGATGCAGAACCGGTGTATCCTCGTTCGCGGAGTTCTCGCCACAGCTGCATGCCGTTATGGCACCCAGCATTCCACCGCTCTTGCAGGTAGGGTAAGTACGAGTCAAGTTGGCCCCCGCGGCTGCGACGTCGGTGAGACGGCTTGAGTTCGGGATAGGCTTGCTGTCGCACGAAGTAGGCAACTGTTCCTCGATCAATGCCAAATTCGTGCGCGATTGCCTGCAAACTCCAGCCCTGTTCGTACAGGGCGTGAACCTGCAGATACTGTGCTTGTCGTTGCTCTCGTCTGTGCTGCTGCGCAGCAGTCAAGCGCGCCTGCGATCCTGATGCGTGCGTCCCTTGCCATTGGTGCTTGTCGACCTTGGCCTTTAGCTTGCGCTGGGAACAATGATGCCGCAGGAGCAGTTCGAGCGTCTCGGCCAGGTTGCGCAGCACATGCCACCGATCAGCTACCTGAATGGCGTGTGGAGCTCCTGCTCGGGCGCCTTCTGCAAAGCCGCTCGCCCGATCACGACTGATGACCTCAACGCCAGGATGCGCACGAAGCCAGGCGGCAAAGGTCTCAGCCAGTCGATCGGGCATTATGAGGGATAAACTGAGGAAAGTCAACCCTCCGCAGAACAACCTCGGCACTTCGTCGCGGCACCAGACGGCTACAACGCGGCCCTTGACCTCAGCCATACAGCCCTGCGGGCCGAAAGCGAGGGTGAGCGGTATACTGGTGTGCTGCATCGTCCGACCCTCGCTTTCGCTCTGCGAGTGTAAAGGCTGAGGTCAAGGGAAGCTGCGCCCGCGTTGCTTCACGCCGCTGGTGCCAGAGCACCTTGGTCGCAGTCCTACATATGCCTCCGGCGGGCCTCTGCTCAGGCTCCTGGTGCCAGGTGTGTGAGCGGCCACCCTTGCAATGCGCTACTCATTCACTATCTTCAGCATCATCTAGAGACCTTTCTCCTGCACTGCAAGACGAGCTTGCAGCTCGGCACGTTCTTTGAGCAATGCTTGTAAGGAGGCGCTGCGTCGATCCGTTTTGCCCTGTTTCTTCGCAATCTGCGCCTCTACCTGCTGCAAGCGCGCATGGATCTCCTCTGCTGCAGTCATGGGAGAACGCATCGGCACTTTTTTGTTGAAGTGAAAGGCTGGGCTAGGAAGTGTGGGAGGGGAGAGTGTTTCTAGTCTTGTTGCGATGTCACCAGCAGCCTCGTCCTGCTCGTTCAGTTCGTCCACCATCTGAGGGGGAAGCGGGACTGGCACCGAAAGAATGAGAGCTCCCTCCCGTTTCTCGATGACCTCGGCCAGCTCCGAATCAATAAACGCCTCACATTCCCGACACATCATTTGATGAATACAGCGTGAGAAGTGGGGATTGCCGCACATCCTGGGGCGTCCATCAGGCCCATCAGCCAGGTAATAGAACACACACGGCTCGGATCTTGCGTGAGCATTGGTATCCAGAATGGCGGCGACATAGCGCTCAAGGGGATTGGCTTTCCGATGGGCGCGCCCCAAATGATGTTTATCCTCACGCATATACCAGGGAAGCGATCTGGCGGGATTGGTATGCCCAAGCAGTTTGCCGATGTCTGCCGGTGCCATTCCCATTTTGCGCATCCAGGTGGCGGTAGTAGCTCGTGCTCGATGGGAGGTAATGCGCCCAACCACATCGGTCTGGCTGACTCCAGCAAGCTTGCAGAGGAGGGGGATCGCAGAATCATTGAGGAAAGCCGTTCCCATGGGCTCATTGCGATACTGGAAAAGGTAGTTCGTTGGCTTGTGCGTTTTGCGGTCTGGAAGCGGTTTCTGATTGGGAGGCCGCACACTTTCCCACACTTCAAGAGCATCAGCAACGTAGGTGGGGATCGGCACATAGAATTCCCCTCTCAGTTTGTTGGTCGGCACACGAAGATAACAGAACTCTTCGGCAGGCTCCACCTGCATCCCTTGTGCATCGCGCATTTCCGGTGCCCATTCCCGGCGCACACATCCGACGCTGAGCCGTCTGATCTCATCTCTTCTCCGCGCTGCGGTAATCCATATCAAGCTCGCGGCTCGATAGTAAGCTAAAGGATAGTTAAAGATGCTCGCCCCCTCCAGGTGCTCTTTCGAGAGGGTGCAAGCCGCCCAGATGAGCTTGAACCAGGTATCCTCGGCCACGTCTCTTGGATTGGGCTGGTGAGCTGCTCTGATGTCATCTGGTGTCTTGAATGCCTCATTTGGCACCCAGGTGAGATGGAGTTTCGGTGTGTAGCTGCCATCTACCGTGTATCCTCGTCTTTGCAGAGTCGAAAAGAAGACCCGCATGGCTTGCAAGCGATGATTCATGCCTGCTGGACTCAATTGTTGAGGCACTTCTTGAAACTGTGCATATCTGGCATGTGAGGGAGACATGTAATCTCCTCGCAGCGCTTGGCAGGTGTAGGTGACGTATTCAGCCGCCAGCGCTTCGCTCCACTGATCGGGACGGGAGATCTCAGGATGGGTTTCTTTCAACCACCGCCCGGCGATGATGAGATAGCAGCAGGTTTCACGCAAGGTTTTCTCCACCTGATGGGGTGTTTGCTCGTAAAAGGCACACACCCACGCCAGCCAGATGGGATCAACGGTGGGGTCGTTTTGCCACAATGTGGGTGGATGGACGGCTTGCTTGCCTTTCGGGACGAAGATGACCGGTTCGTCCAGAATGCCCAGATGGCACAATGCGGTTTGCAGGCGAACCAGATCTTGTCGCCGGTCCACTCTCGCTCTGGGCAGAACAGAGGGGAGAAGTTCATTGACGGCAAGGATGGTCTGGGCAGAAAGCGCTTCGGCGTAGGGGGATCGATTGACTAACATGACCAGGGCACAGATGCGGCGGAAGCGCTTTTTTTCCCCGCCATGCTCCGAGTAGCCCAGCGCAACCAGTGGTGCATGTAGTTTGTTGGCTTCTTCAGGTATCCTGTCCTCGCCAAAAATGGCATCTGCCATCTCGATATATGGGGTTCCTTCTCCGGCATACAGAAAGCCAGAAAACAGATAGGCGAGCGTCAGCATACCAAATCGCATGCCCTCATTGCGGTGGCTTCCTCCTGTGGTGGTTTGGATCACCTCGCTCCAGGACTCGTTTGACCAGGCCCAGAATGCCCGACGGGTTTGGACCATGTATCTGAACAAATGACGGCGTGATCTTGCGGTCACTCGATCATACTTGGTATGGAGCCGGAGAGCATCGCGAAATGGCTGATCGAAACGCTCTAACTGAGCAAGAATCGCGCCAGCGAGACCGCCAGTGACACCATTGGCCTCGGTTGCGTAGAAGTCCAGGAGGGCAGCTTCTTCGTCAGTCACGCAAGGATCAGGATTGGGGTAGTTTTCCAGCACAACAGGCATGTGCCATTCTGGGACGGAGATGGAGAGCCCGCTGGAGGTGCTAAGACTGGCTGTCATGTTCTTCTCCTTCCTCCATCTGCACGAGCAGTTTCTCAATATGCTGATGCGCTTTATTGACTTGGCGTGCGAGGTCAGAAAGATCGGTGTGGAGGTAGATTTCGGTGCTCGCGATCGTCCGATGGCGCGCATAGCGGCTCACATCGAGGAGATCCATCCCAGAGCGTTTGAGTTCGGTGAGCATCAAATGCCGCATCTTGTGTGGGGTGAGCTGGGGAATGTGCAGATCACGGCTGATCCGGTCAAAAATATCTTTGACGGTCCATTTCGTGATGGGGCGACCTGGGTTGCGATGGGAGTCCGACAAAAAAATGCGTTGCTCTGTCTCGGTCCCATAGCTGCGAGCGAGAGCGGCACGATCTTCCTCGATATATTCGACCAGACGAGTCCAGGTTGGATGAGAAAGGACAATGATGCCCGGCATCTTGTTTTTGCTCATCTCAGCGCGGACCTTGATCGTATGCGTCTGTCGGTCAATATCGTCAAGGCACAGGAGCACAATCTCCTCGCGACGCAAAGCTCCATCATGGGCCAGCAGCACAATGACTTGATCTCTGATCGAGAACCTCGTCAGGACATACTTCAAGATTGTCTTCCACTGCCGCTCATCTGGAACCCACGGGACGGACACTTGGACCGGAACGAGACCACGGCTCTGCCCACGTATCCCTTCACGAACCGGGTTGATGGGATCACTGCGATGACGGAGCCTGATCGTCCAGCGGTAAAAGCTCCGCAAAGCACTGAGGCGCCGCCGGATGGTCGCAGGGGCAAGTTTTGACCCGGTAAGATATGTGATCTTGCTTCGATCAGAGCGTTGCGCATCACGTTTCCAGAGCCAATCTACATAATCAGCAATACAGCTTTCATCAGCTTCGAGCAGTTCTGAGAAGGGAAGCTCTGGAAAAGCAGACAAAAAATCGTTGAGATCACTCCTCACGATGGGGGTTTGAGCAACCAGGGGGCAACAGTCCCAGTTCGCATCAGACATCTCTCTTGCCTCCTCTTGTGTTAGTTCAGATGTTCTATCAGTATATCATAAAGTAATCCCTCTTAACATCTAGCAGATCAAGGGGCTGACTCTGCTCCAAGTCACAGATCAGCGTGCCATAGCGGAGTCGGCGTTTGTGTGCCCAATCATCCAGCCCAATCACACGCGGGGAAGATGGCGCCGACTGTTTGCAGCGACGAACCAAACGCAAGATGGTATCGCGACTCCCGCTAAGACCTTGTTCCTGACCAGTGTCAGCTCCGGCCTGGCCGCCGACTCTGAGGCCAAGCTGACAGAGGGCTTCTTGCAGCCGATTGGTGCGCTGCGCGTAAGGACGACAGAGCTCTGGGAGTCGTTCAGCGAAAATCTTTTGCGCACACGCGCTTTCTTTACAGAAAAAACGACGGACATGCATGATGAGACGAATGGGACGCCCACTGGAGGGGAGATCTCGCAGGGTGCGTGTATAGCGACTTTGGATGTGTGAAGATGGAGTCCCACAGGAGGGGCAGGGAGCCATGAGAGACGTGGTACGCAAGGTCAGGATGATCTCACAAGCTACCTCTACTTCTTCAACTTGGACATCAGGAAGGTCGGGAAAAATGAGCATAGAAGGTCTTTGGGTCCTCGAAAGTGGAAAGGGAAAACGAAAAAATGTTTAGTTATTCAGTATACCACATCCTTGATCAGCGAGGTTGCGTAAGAACCATAAAATGGCGCGACATCTTATCTCATCTATTAAGACGCTGCTCAGAGGTGATGAAATGACTCGTTTCATCACCATAAAATGGCGCATGTCTCTCGGAAACCGCTTCTGGAGCAGCATGAACTTTTGCTAGCGTAAAATGGCGCGAGATCGAAAAAGAGATGGCCTATCGGGGTGATTCTAGAGGATCGCACTGATAGGCCAAATTTCTTGGCGTCAGAGGCACAGGTTGAGGTCGCCTCAAGCATCGCCGCTTCTTGCGGACTGGGCGCCTCGCGTCCGCTGGACGTTGCATCCCTCCGAGGCCTCGCTGCCCCAGCCTGTTGCCCAACAGCTTCGATGGGTCATTTCCCAGCCAAGCGTGCGACGATCGGGGCAAATTTCTCCATCTGTACGCCGCCGTACACGGGAATGGAGGAAAACCCGTAGCGTTCTCGCTGCTCAAGCAGATGCTCCACCGCCTGCTCGATGCTCATCGG
>WNGQ01007164.1_pt1 | contig 10733 bp, 9 predicted proteins | sample 5407661 | NCBI WGS metagenome assembly WNGQ01 (sample SAMN13153382, study PRJNA577476) | soil metagenome | isolation source: 60 cm soil or saprolite under Garry oak tree replicate 2 | place: USA:California | collected 2016-06-15 | reverse complement strand
ACTGTATGAGTACGCCGATATTGTGATTGACAACTGCGGGCCATTTGGTGACACATTGCTTGAACTGCCGGGAGGAGGCAAAGCCTGCTCTATTTCATCCCTCAGTGGGGTGCTCATCGAGCAGATGCTCACTGCCGAGACTATTGGCAATCTCCTCACACGGGGCATAGACCCACCCATCTTCATTTCGGCCAACGTTCCCGGTGGCATAGAACAAGGGGAAAAATTACGCCAGCGTTATGCAGGACGCATCAATTACTGCTGGTAGAAGCATGCTGGCATAGTTGTAATAATTGTGTTATGAAGTTATCATGAATACTCGGACTATCTGCGCAGCGTCAGAACATGATTTACACAACAACCCATCTTTTCTTCTAGTAAGGAGCAAGACTTGTCTAAGAAGCAATTATTTTTCCTGGCCCTGGCTCTATTAGTTGGTTCTATTTTTGGATTTCTTGCAGGCAATCTCAGCGCAACTGCACATACTTCTCCACAGACAGTCTCGAAAACAACAACGATTACTCAGTTCACTTGCAGCTCCAGTAACTATGACACCGATATTGGACAATTCTGTCTGGTAGATAAAATTTCTCTTGCTAATCAGCCGGCCAGCATGAACTGTATCGCCGTTGCGACTTTTTCAGGCCCGAGTTTCACGCTCTCAGAAAAGTGTGACCCTAACGGCAGTCTTATCGGGAATCCCTTCTACGTTGCGTGGAAAAGCGGGAACCTGGAATTATTTGTGGAAGATGGCACTTACAACTTTAATCCTCCTCGAGTGGTAACCTACTCGGCTGTCCTGTGATGGACCGAGTCCAGGTGGACTACCTGTGGAATTACTTTCAATAACTGCCGGTGAGTGTGAGGATAATACGATTTTCAGAGTCACTATATTGCGAACTCACCTGACTGGTATCGTCCTCATTCTTATAGATCACGCTCGGTACTTCCTCAGTGCCTGATACCGCAGTGTACAGTTGGAGTTGTTTGTTGTTGGGAAGATGGACATTATTGCCCTCGTCCATCACTCCTACAAAGAGCTGGTTTGCAGAGGTTGCCGAGCTTTCAAGCCCCTGAATCCAGGTGGAACCATCCCAGCCACTGGATATCTGGAAGTCGTAGCCAAACCTTCTTTGATGTGGATAATCAGGATCTGCTACCACGCCTTCTTCATTAAGCTGGAAGTTAATATTGTACCTGTAATGCGAACTGATTGCATGTCCTTTCGCATAGTGTCTTACACCGTTTATCTCATACCCGTAGCGGAACGTGCCGTTTTTCTGTTTAAACATGCCCACCAGGACAATATCACCTGGATTGACCAGGTCATAGCCAGAAGACGAGGTGTCCTGGGCAATTATCCCCATAAACGAAATGCCCTGGTCATAGGGAGGTATCCTATCCGACTTAGGCGCTAACGAGGCAGAAACCATCTGTTCTGGAAATGCAAATGCACCCCCAATGTACCTTGTATTGGTAATAACGCCGGTATTATTTATCTGTACCGAAGGACGCAAAATCTTTTTCTGTTGCTGTGTATCGCAGCTTATAAAGAGTTCAGCTAAGGGGAAGAAGGCCAGTGCAACAGTAAAACGTGCAGCTCTCCCACAAAACGTTCGCCGGGATTGCTCCACAGCAGTAAGAAGGGACCGCTCGTCTTCTTCGTGCATGTTTTGAAACCATTCTAGATATCAGAAAGATGTCCACCTACATACCGATGAGGTCAGCTTTTTGAATGATATTCCTTACGCTTCTGACAATAGCCGCATCGATCATTTTCCCATCCACTGCCACGGCTCCCAACCCGCTCGCGAGGGCTTCCGTATAGGCAGCATCGAGCTTACGGGCGTAAGCGACTTCTTCTTGTGAAGGGGAAAAGAACTGATTGGCAATGTCGATCTGGCTGGGATGGATGGCCCATTTGCCCACAAATCCCAGGGTGCGCGCATGCATGCATTCTCGTCGATAGCCGTCAAGATTTTTATAGTCTGGAAATGCGCCATCTACAGCGTCAATACGCGCAGCGCGGGCGGCGATAGCAATCCTGTTACGTGCGTAATGCCACGGGTCGCCAGGGTAGGCGTCCAGGTGCCCCTCGATGACCTGGCTATCCATTCCCTGGGACGCGCTGTAGTCGGCAGGGCCGAAGATTAGCGCCTCTAAGCGTGAACAGGCACGAGCGATTTCCTCTATGTTAATGATCGCTTCCACTTCTTCGATCAGCACCTCGAGCCCGATGCGACGTGGTCGTTTCAAGCGCTTCTCGATTTGAGAGAGCAGCACATCCACCCACCAGACATCCTTTGCCGTTTTCACTTTAGGGATGATAATGATATCCAGATACTCGCCGGCCTCTTCAACAACAGAAATGATATCCTGGTAAGCATACTCAGTTTCCAGATCGTTTATGCGAAATGCTCGCGTTTTCCTTCCCCAGTCCAGCGTTTTGAGCGCCGAGACGACTTTTGCTCTTGCTCCTACCTTCTCATTGGGAGAAACCGAGTCTTCAAGATCGAGAAATACCAGGTCGGCATTGCTTGCAACAGCCTTCTCTATCATGCGTTCATTACTGGCGGGAGTTGACAATTCAGATCGTCTCAAGCGCATGGTGCGCTCCTTTCGTAAAACCTTCCCTTAGCGTTTCTTGCGGGCAGCGGCTAATTTCTCTTCCCAGGCACGCTGCCGGGTTTCATCATGCGCCTTCGTGGGAACCATGACTCGCCGTTTGAATGAGAGCACCGTCTCACCTCGCTGATTGTAAGCAATGGTTTCTACAGTCACCACACCACGGTCGGGTTTGCTGGTCGATAATTTTTTGTCCAGCACCTTCGTCTCCGCGTAGATAGTATCGCCGTGAAAGGTGGGACCAAGGTGCCTGACATACTCAAATTCGAGATTGGCAATGGCTTTACCGCTCACATCTCCAACGGACATACCAAGCGCAATACTAAATACAAGTGGACCCGCCACAAGAGGCTGCTTAAATTCCGTGTTCTCCGTATAGTTAGCATCGATGTGGAGCGGATTATGATTCATGGTGAGCATACAGAAGAGCATGTCGTCGGATTCGGTAATCGTACGACCCGGCCAGTGTTTATACACGGCACCGACCTCGAACTCTTCATAACAGCGACCAAATTGCATGTTTGTCTCTCCTTTTTGTGCACCTACAATTTATACCTCTCCAACAGTTGCCTGGCGATGACCAGGCGCTGTATCTCGCTGGTTCCTTCTCCTACAAGCATAAAGGGGGCATCGCGGTAATAGCGCTCGACATTGAATTCTTTAGTGTAGCCAAAGCCGCCGTGAATGCGCAGAGCCTCCAAAGTGACTTCCTGGCACATTTCTGAGGCGAAGAGCTTTGCCATGCCAGCCTCAAGGTCACAACGTTCGCCCCGGTCTTTCTTCTGGGCGGCTTTTTGCAACAAGAGGCGAGCAGCCTCGATTTTGGTAGCCATATCGGCCAGCTTGAGTTGGATGGCCTGGTGCTGAGCAATTGGTTTGCCAAAAGTAGAGCGCTGCTGCGCGTACTTGATGGCGTCGTTGAAAGCAGCCTGGGCCAGGCCGACGGCACGAGCGGCAACGTTGATACGCCCCACTTCCAGGCCGCTCATGGCGTGCTTGAAACCCTCGCCTTCGCTACCGCCAAGTAGATTAGCAGCAGGCACATGCACTGCATCGAAAACAAGTTCAGCGGTCTCTACCCCTTTGTAACCCAGTTTTTCAAATGTGCGGCTGACACTCAAGCCCGGCGTGGCCTTTTCGACAAGAAAAACGCTCATGCCGCGATAAGGAGGATGGACGGAGCTATCGGTGCGGGCCAGGACAGCAAAAATACTGGCATGGACGCCGTTCGTTACCCACAACTTGGAACCATTGAGCACATAGTTCTCGCCGTCCCGCACGGCAGTCATGCTGATAGCCTGGACGTCGCTGCCTGCATTGGCCTCGGAGATACACAGGCCGCCGCGCTTATCGCCCTCTGCCATCAGTGGGAGAAAGCGTTGGCGCTGCTCCCCGGTACCGTGAGCAGTAATCATATAGGCAACAAGTACATGCGTATTCACGATGCCAGCGAGACTCATCCAGCCCCGAGAAAGCTCTTCGACGACCTGGATATAGGTCGCAAAGTCAAAACCCAGGCCACCATAGGCTTCGGGAATGGTCGCACTGAATATGCCCAGTTTTTTGAGTTTTTCGACCAGGTCGAAGGGGTAAGTGTCGCTATGTTCGAGTTCGTGGGCGACGGGAATGACTTCGCGGTCTACGAAGCGCCGGACTTCAGTGATGATCATTTGCCTCTCAGCCTCAAGTGGTGCGTCCATGATTACCCTGTTCCTTCCTACGTACACGATGATCAGCATGCTGCAAGAGGAATGATTTGAAAGCGCGGGCAGTGGCCGAGAGGTGTTTATCTTTGAGGTGTACCAGGCGCCACTGGCGCATGATGGGAAAACCTTCGACATCGAGAATAACCAGGCGCTTTGTTTCCAGCTCCATATCCAGGGCGACACGCGAGATAAGAGCAATACCCAGGCCGGCCGCTACTCCTTGCTTGATGGCGCTATTGTTCCCCACCTGCATACTCACCTGTAGAGGAATCCCTGCCTCTTGAAGAACTGTTTCCAGTGCGGCACGGGTTCCTGAGCCAATTTCACGCAAGAGGAAATGTTCTTTCGCCAGTTCTTCAAGGGGTACACTCCTACGTCCAGCCAGGCGATGCACCGGCGAAGCAACGAGTACCAGTTCGTTCAGCGCAAAGGGCTCGATGACCACGGGTATATCATCGGGAACTCTCCCTACAATTGCCATGTCGATACGGTTATTGACAAGTGCATCGACTAATGCAGCCCGATTTACGACATCGAGGGTTATCTCGACTTCAGAATAGAACTGGTGAAATTTTCCCAGCAGGCCTGGAATGACATAGGTGCCTACCGTGGTATCGGCCCCTACGCTCAAGCGGCCATAATGAGGACTACGCAGTGACTCCATTGTCTCTAGCGTTTCGTCGATTAAGGTAAAAATCTTCTGACTGTAGAGGTAGAGTTCTTCACCGGAGTGCGTGAGGTGAGTCTTGCGGCCTATCTGGTCAAATAGCTTCACACCCAATGTTTCTTCAAGCTGGCGTATCTGGGCAGAGACGGCAGGTTGACTGAAATGCAACTCTTCAGCCGCACGGACATAGCTGCAGTGTTTCGCAACCACCTGAAATGTTGCGAGCTGGTGCAGATTAAGAGTTCGCATTGAGGAGCCCCTTACAAAGAAACATTAACTGATACCTAATTTAGCACCATCTGAGCCAAATATGTCAACTTCTTTCACACTGCCAGCCCTCTGACATCCACTCATAATTTGTCTTGCGGGCCTTCGGCCCGCATTGGGGGAGAGAGAAGTGCGAGGACACCTCGCGCTCCGGCAGGGGACTTCGCCCCCTGCACCCCCATTTCAGCAGAATCCACAGCAGAACAAAAAGGTGTCAGAGGCGCAGGTACTTCCTGAATACAAGTCTTTTCTCGTTTGACCTGTCGGCAAGTTTGATACAGCAGGCTTTACCGGTGGCAAAAGAGATTGGCTGATGCTTAACTATCCTCAACCACAATTGCTTAGTGTCCACCTATCAAGTATTGTTTGATCAAAGCTCCCATACCAATATTGGCTTTCTGGTCTCCGCATGTCCACTGAGTATCAAGGCTGGTTGGAGCGAAAGTCGTGTAATCCTGAACTAAAGTGTGAGGAGCAAATTGCCAGGCCGACCAACTGGCATTCCGGGAAGCCATGTAGTTCAGGAAATTGTTCACTATATTGTCTGCCTGACCAGGAGCGATACCCGCACAGTGAGCTATGCCAGCTTTACCAGACCCGTTTGGAAGCAATGCCCATTCACCATAAAAAATGGGATAATGATTGAGAATTGGGCCCCATTTCGCATCCAGTACTTGAGCAGGAGCAACAATGCCCTGATAGACATGGAGTGAATACATAATATTTGGATCATTGATGGTATTAGTGCCAATCGTCGACCAACCACCTTCCTCGGCGACAGCATTCGGGTCAGTTCCTGTTCCTGCTCCCTTGCCACCCGCTGATCCCGGTTCAACCACGATGACTTGTTTGGCCCCAACTGAACGAATGGCATCAACCAGATCCTGGAAGCCTACAACATGTGCCCCGTCAACTGTCCCACCACCATGAAGCCAGGTTTGCCAGTTCGGAGCTTTCGGTTCATTGTACACATCGAACATAACCATAGGATTATCTTTGTAATGTGTGGCAATAGCTTTCCAAAAAGTCACATCTTCAGCCTTTGGTAAAGTAGCGTTGTTACCATAAGGTGAGCCAGCTTTAGCATCGTCGTGCATATCGAGCACAACATATAACCCGGCGGCATTTGCAGTCTGAACATATTGGTCAAGCTGACTCATGTATGTGGCGGTATCCTGGTTATAGATCCAAGGAGAAATGGGAATGCGAGTGAGATTCATGTTCCAATCATGCGACATGGTAGTAAAGATCTGATTGATAGGTAGATCTGTCGGCCTTTTTCCCTGGTTCCAGCCTTTAATGTAAATGAATGGGCTTTCAAGGTCGGCTCCACGAAGTACAACTTGATGCCCAGTACCATCCACCAGATTAGCCCCGTGGGCCTGGATCAAACCCGAAGGCTTAGAAGTATTTACTGGCCCAGCATGAGTTGGCGTTGTCTGAGTATTGGATCCACTATTTGGACCAAAGGAGCAGCTCACAGTAGCAATAGCAAGTGTAAGTAGAAGCAGGTAGAACAAAAATCTTAATCGACTTCCCGACCAACAACAAAAGATAGAAGACATAGATTCTCCAAACTTTATTAGTATCTGAAAAAGGAGCAGGATGCAGCAACCCTCTATTTTCATGGAGTTTCCTATGTGCTAGAGCACACCTGCGCCCATGAAAATTTGCTCTTTTCAGAAGAGCATCTGAGAAAGAGCCCTAACCTTCCCATCCCCAGGAACTTATTTATATTATACGTTCCTACTTCATTCAGGGATACAGCTGTTCTAATAGCGCAGCTAATTGTACTACTGGAATGGAGAACCTTACAAGCAATAAAAACGAGCGCAACTGCAAAGCTGCGCTCGTTTTTATTGCCTGTTTCTTCTGGACTATCTCCGTTTTAAGAACCTCCTGCGCCGCAGTGTCCAGAGCAGGAAGAAGAGCGGAGCAGGCAAGATGATGAGCGGGGCGAAGTAAAGCAGATGCTCATCAACCCTGGCAGGTGGAAGAGTTTGTTGAGTGTCTAGCGCAAGGCCACCAAGAGCAACCTGCTGTCCCCGAGCAGCAGGAGCTAGCGTTGCTCGTGATGCTGAAGCTTGAACAGATGCAGGAGATGAGGCAGCGACATTTCCAAGCGTAGCTTGTAACGTTGGCCTGCTATTGGCATTCCAGCTAGCAATCGCCGAAGTAAAGAAGTACTTGCCCGTGTTATACGCACTATCGGAGGAGTAAAAGACTAAGCGTAACGGTTGTCTTGCGGCATACGCATCGGCCAGGGCTTTGCTCACATCCCAACTGTATGGTTGACCATAGGGGGTTGGATTGGACACAGTATTGACGACTGTTCTGCTGATGTTTTCTTTGACTAACGGAGCATTATTCCAGGCCAGCGTTGCAGGATTCCACCCTTCATTGACCGATGCGACCTGGATGAGCGATGGAACGGCTTTTCCTTTGGTGCCTGAACCCCCATATTCATGCAAGGTCACCCTGGCCGAAACAATCCCTTTCCCAGCCGGCAACGCTGTTAATGGAAAGCTAATGTAGAATTTCGAGAAACAGTTCCAATCGGAGATATCCCACTCGTTCTGAATGTTGATGCGCGTAGCTCCTGAGTAGCTTTGTCCCCCCAGGCCCGTCCAGCGATTGAGGCCTTTATTGTAACATCCCAGTGAACCGCCGACCATGCCATCGGTCACCACCTGGTTGTTGAGCCCATTGCGCACCATATAAGTGGCTTTGTTCGTGGTCTGAGGCGCCTGGTAGGTAGAGAGTCCAAAGACCAGCGCTCCCCAACTTGATGGCACCATGTCGTTTTCTGTCTCGGGCCACCATTTGAGAGAGAGTGGCGTGTCTGAGGCATTATCCTGGTTATGGACTTTTACGCCCAACTTCCACGGGGTGCCTTGAGCCGGGGAGCCCGCTCTGCCGAGCGAAGAGAAGGGAATATGATAGGTCATGGTCCAGCCGGAGTCTTCTTTGCCGTTAAAGCCCGTGCCTCGCCAGCCACTGACCGCACTAAAGGCGACGGGCGAAGCGACCCAGGTCGAGCCGTTTCCCCGGTAAGCTTGTTGATAATGGGTCCGTGGTTGGAACCAATCCACCTGGGCCACAAACTTGTAGGCATTCTGGTCAGGAGCATTACTCCCATTTTGGGTCGTACTCAGATAGACCGTGGCCGTATCGCCTTTGGTTAAATTCGGTGCTTTCGCATTGGGATCGTACCATAAGTAGCGGTCGACGATATGCAAATCGACATACAACTCGTTGTTGTTATAGCCCATGCGGACATCGACATAGTTATCGGAAGAAGAAACGGACCCAAACCAGAAAATGGACGTCTGGTTGAACGGCACCGCTGAGTTCTGAAAATAAGGGATATTGATACGGCGAACAAGTGATGATGCCGCTTTGGCAGTCGGTTTGGAGGAATGCCCGAGTCCCAGGCTACTCCAAAATAGTGCGGTAAACGTTAGAATGGCACATAGAAATATGATAATGGCCGGATTTATCAATGCAATCCTGGTAAATCTAGTCTTATCATGAAAGCGAGATGGCAGGATTTTCTGGATGCTGTACATTTTTCCCTCACGGTTCTGCTATGTTTCTGGAGTTACTCAGAGTAGCACTACTACCAATAAGTTTTGGCAGAACGTTTCCCCTTTCCAAGCATAGCAAGGGAGAGATGCAAAGTACAGAAAATACCCCATATATCCTATGGGAAGCTGCCTATCGAGTCAGATTCTTAACCTTCGCTGCGGTTTGAAATTCACTACGCCACGTCTCGTCAGGCTTGGAAAGTAGAAGCTGCCTGAAGGTTTCTGTGGGCAAGCATCTCATGAATTAATTTCGTCACCGTCATTCCCCATACATCCCAGTTTAGCCTGCTTTCAAAAGCTGCTCGACTCGATTTCACCAGCTCAGTGTAGCGCTGATCGTCTCGATAAATCCTGGCGATCAGCTCTGCATACTCCGAACCTCGCGCATCAGGCGGGAGCATATAACCATTCTCGCCCTCCATGACTGCCCCAGAAACGCCTCCGGTATTTGTGGTAATGGAAGGAAGGCCGAATGAACTTGCCTCGCAGAAGACCATGCCATACGTTTCCCCTCTTGTGGGCAAGAACAGGAAATCAGACGTCTCAAAGAGGCTTTCCAGTTGCCGCCGTTGGGCCTCATCTCTTCTATTCAAGAAGGGAATGACCGACATCCTTTCGTGAGAAAACCTATCAGGGGGAATACAGCCGCAAACGGTGAGTTCTGCTTGAATTCCCAGCTCTTCCAATTTCAAGAGCGCCTCGAAGGCTATTTCACCGCCTTTTCTTTCCCAGTCAGTCCCAATAAAAAACAATTTGCAGCGATCCGATTTCTTTCTCCTCTGCACAACCTCAATGGAGGGGGGATGGTCAATATTTGCTCCAAAAGATACGGTATGAACTTTCTGGCCATCCACAGCATAATGCTGGCGAGTAGCCTGCGCTGCCCATTGTGAAGGATAGAGCGCAAGTTGAGCTTTACGCAGAGCCAGACTCTCCAGCATATCCACCTCGTGGAGCGATCTTTTGAGCAAGTTCGAATACTGAGCATAGTAGTCATGCAACACAGCAAAATTTGCATCCTCTATGAGTACAATGGGAATATCTGTCTCCAGGTAGGCTATCTCTGTCGCGCAACTGGGTGCAACAATTACATCAAAATCGCTTGTTGCCAGTTTTTGAGTCATGATTTTCCCATATCTTCTGGCTACAAGAAAGCTATGATAGTACATGAAACTCTTTTTCAGCAAAAGTTGCGCACTCTTATTGACGATTTTTCCCAGTAGTAATAGCCGAAGCTGTATTGGGTCGATATAGGTAATGTCACCACAGCGCTTTTGTAGAGCCTGGGCGATATACTCATTCGTTATCTTCCATGATGTTCGTTTGTCTTGTAATATGAGTGTATTTAAGAAGGCAAGCTTTAACCGTTTATTTTCGTTACTCATAACCATAGTTATTTCCCTTTACAAAATTAGATTTTTTGGCGCGTGTGACTTTTAAATAGCTCTCCGCTCGTAGGCAAGATCGAGCGGGCGAAGGGCAATTTTCGCATCATAACGCTCAAGGATTAGCTGACGAGCATTTTGAGCAAGCTTGCGCGCCAGTTCTTTGTCCTGGAGAACTGCTGCACAGGCACGAGCAAAATCATTGGGAGTATCGGCGATGAGCAGATGTACACCATCCTGCACCTCCAATCCCTCACACCCAACCGTCGTTGAAACTACGGGCAAGCCCATGGCCATGGCTTCCAAAATCTTTACTCTTACGCCGCCGCCTGATAAAAGCGGCACAGCCAATGCCGTAGTGTGCGTCCAGAAGGGAACGGCGTCGGCAACGTATCCATGGAGGCATACTCCCGCACATTGCCCGGCCAGTGTCTTTAGCGCCTGTGGAGGCCGCGCGCCCACAATATCATAGGTTACCCCTGGGCAAAGCGTGCGC
>WNGQ01034873.1_pt1 | contig 10734 bp, 10 predicted proteins | sample 5407661 | NCBI WGS metagenome assembly WNGQ01 (sample SAMN13153382, study PRJNA577476) | soil metagenome | isolation source: 60 cm soil or saprolite under Garry oak tree replicate 2 | place: USA:California | collected 2016-06-15 | reverse complement strand
CGGTGATTCTGACTCTCCCACTACCGGAATACCAAGACCAGATGAAACAGTTCCTCGCGGAAGTCCAGCGATCCTCAAACCCTCTCGTCTCTCTAACTTTCCCTGCCATCTGGAAGGCTCGCACGAAAGAATTCGCGATTTTGGCGGAACTGGCCATGGTACGAGCGGCCGTGGAGTACAAATTGCATGGCGACGCAGGATTGCAAAGCGTGACCGATCCCTGCGGCCAAGGTCCTTTTGGGTTTGAACGGTTTGTCTTTCAGGGGGTGGATCGCGGATTTGAACTCAAATCCGCCTATGATGGGCGCGGCTTTCCGGAAGTCCTTATCTTCGTCGAAAAGGATGTAACCCCATTTCAGGTCAATGGCAGGAATTCCGGCCAAGCCCTGCCAAAAACATCAACCACAAAATAGCGTGATGAGCCGCAATCAGAGAGTTAATTGAGTTGAATGAGTCAGATTGGCAATATGATTGTCGGTGAATTTAGGACTACGGATGGACTGGCCGGCTCCTTTGATCATACTTGAAATGTGTTCAGCTTCAATCCAGCGTTTGTGATCAGCGAAACCCCAGACACCTGGAGTTTCGTCGAGCGGGCTAAAGCGGGCGATACCGAAGCCTTCGGCGAGGTCTGTCGGGTCTATGAGACGCGCCTGTTGCGGCAGGCAATGACGCTCTGCGGGAACGCAGCGCTGGCCGAAGACCTGGCCCAGGACACTCTGGTTGAAGCGTGGAAAGGTTTGCGCCGCTACAACGGGCGCTGCCAGTTTTTCACCTGGCTCTGCGCCATTCTCCTCAATCGTTACCGCAACACCAATCGAGAGAAGCGCCCCATGGCTCTTTCCTCGCTCGCCGGGCAGGACCAGGACGAATTCCAAGCTAGCCTCGACAAGTTGGCCGATCATGCTTCTTTGCCGGACCACGCAGCCCAGCTTCGCGAACGAGCCGGCCTGGTGCGGGAATGCATCCAGGCGCTGCCAACAAAACATCAGCAGGTCATTTATCTGCGTTTCTATGTGGACGATTCGCTGGAGGAAATCGCGGCCGCACTGGACTGTTCTTTAGGAACTGTGAAATCCCGGCTGTTCCGGGCCTTGGAGAAGTTGCGGACGATGAACGTCCTCAACCCACAATTTGAAAACCCAAAAATCGTAGCCGCCGACGTAAGGAGGCGGAGTCTCCCCTTATGAAACCTTGTTCAAACAACCGCAAGCTGATCGCCTGGCTGGCATTGGACGCATTGGATGCTCAGCGCGGTCGAGCGCTTCGCGCACATCTCCAAACCTGCGCAGGATGCCGCCGCTATCTGGAGGAGGTTTCCGAAGTGACACAAAAGCTAGCCGCAGCGGAGGCAGGATCGGACATTCGGAGCTCCGAATCCTTCCACCAAAAAGTGGTCTGCGCGCTGCGAGCGGAGGGAACAGGGGCAGAAACCTGGGTGGCGCAGCTTCGAGCGACGTTGTCGAATTGGCGCGTGGCTCTGCCCTTAATCGGTGCGACCGCAATTGTGATCGCAGCGCTCTCCATTGTCGCGCGGCATCCGGGTGTTCCCTTGTCCACTCCAGCCCGTGCTCTGGTCGTGTTAACGCCGAACACAAAGCCTGATCTCGCTCCGACTATCTCCAACTACCAGATGGTCGCGAATCGATCTTTGGAGGAGTTGGACGAGCTGCTGACCAGGCAAGGAAACAGAAACTCGTCACCGGCTCAAATTTTGACGCCCTCGGCTCTTGCCCGCGCGACTGCGTTGGAATGAGGCTTCACCTCCCCAAAGGGCGCCACACCAAATCACCGGCCACCGCATTGGAGCGCACCCGCCTGACCAAGCGATACCCGTGGTCCAACAACCACAACGCGAATTTGGCCGCGGCGTATCGTGCGTCGGCCATCACGGTCAACGCCGGGCGTCAATGGAGCCTGCGCAATCAGACACCGAGATCATCCTGCAGCCTGCGCCGGGCACTTTTGGTCCAGATAAGCCTACTGCACGAACACCGAGCAGACGGCAATTTTTGTGGCGAGCCTGGTGCCGCCAGGAGACGAAACCGTGTCGAACTCGTACGTCCACTTGCCAACATCCTTCGGGTCATCGGCCACGAACGTGCCGCTCCAATTGCCGTTGGCATCGGGAAACACCTGCTGCTCCAGCGCGCCGGAATACCCGGCTTTTTGGGGCGGCAGAATGAACAGATAGTCGGGGTTGTCGAGTGACAGACCCGACACCCTGACTGTGTACGGCTGACCGACAGCAACCGGGCTCGGCGAGATGCTGCACGAGCCTGTGGCCTTGCCGTGGTCGTAGCCGCCGGCCTTGGCGCCGCCGTCGTGGAACGAACCGGCGACCAGTGCAATTGCTACGGCGATGGTAATCACGATGCGTTTCATTTTGTTAACCCCTTTCTCTCATGCGCCAAGCATGCGCTCGACGCCTTCGATCTCGGCGCGGGTAGCCTTCCCCGCGTAGGGTTCAACAAGCAACTTTCCATCAAGACCACCAACCTACTCGCGCAGCGTTAAGAATACAAGTTCCTGAGATACACACCCTTCGCAAACAAACCAAAGATGTGTTCGGCGCTTTCAAGCGCGCCCTCGATGCGCTGGCAGAAGATGAAAGGCGCAATCCGTACAAGTTATTGTTTGATTCATCCTGATTTTTCCAAAAATCCGCCGTCACTGAGAAGCTGTGAAAAAATTAAAAATTCCTGAAAATCGTCTTAGCAAGTCCTTGATTCATATCATAGGCTTCTGGTTCTGTTAATTGTATCTTATGATAAGAATAAGTCTCGCAAAAGTTTCGCAAAACATTTTCCGCGCGTCCCCGTTGAAGCCTAGGGTGTCCACGGGCGAAACGGTCACCCTTCTCCGTCCGGGCAGCGCAACGGTCATTTGGCGAAGCACTCAGTGGGCAAGTTGGTGAAGGCACATTTGGGGTGGCTTGGGGCAAGGAAGAAAATCAACCGACTCGGTTTCCCGAGCTTTGCCTCACAGTGCCGAAGGTTCTGGGAGGATGAGACGCGGAGCGTAACCATAGCCCAAGTCACGGCCGCGTCCCAAGTTTTCACGAATTCATCCCGACGTAAGTTGTTGCCGGCGCCGGCGCTATATTCGGCACTATTTGTCTTGTGGCGCCGCGATCGTCACGTATCCGAACAGGCTTGGCGTATCGGGCGGGAAGTCGCAACCTGCGCTGTAAAACATTTTGGGGGTGCCGTCGCCCTTATCGAAGACGCTCGACCAGATGCCGAGCAAGACGATGTCTTGCCCGCTCGGGTCCTGGAGATTTCCGAGGAAACTGCCGTCATCGTCAAAGACGCTGATGGTCCCGGCTTCAACATTGGTGACTAGCAAGTGATCGCTGGCAAACCCGAAATGCTTGGGAGCTCTCGTCACCCAGAACGGCGCTTCCAGCGTGCCGCCCGGGCCGTTCATGCTCAGCCGGTGCAGGAAGTTGCCTTCGGTATCAAAAACGTCCACGGCCCCACCCTGGCCTTTCGTGAAAGCGGCAGTCGTTACGTAAATCTTGCCGTCCACCGGGCGTGAGGAATAAACGGTTTGTGCATCTGGCGCGAGGGCGTCCGTGAAGCGGCGCAGCACATGGAAATTGCCGTCGTAGATTTCGATCCAGTTGTTGGCGGTAGCGAGAGTCTGGCCGCCATCGGTGACATACATGACCATGTTGCCGTCTCGGTTGCGAGCGAAGGAGAGATCGACGTAGCCGGCGGGAAACGGGCTTTCCGTGGAATTGTCAATCACAATAACGGCGTTGTCTGGATCTACGGCCGGGTTCCAGCCGCAGATAAGGCCATCGAGCGTCGCAATCAGCAGGATGGCCGGCGCCGACTTGCCATTCTTCGAGATGACGTAGTTGAAAGTTGGGTTCAATGCGAGCCCGGCGGGTGAGCCGACAGCGCCAGGGCCAAGGATGGCCGCGGCAGGAACTGTGACAGGCGAGCGCATGGTGCGGCCATCTCGACTGTAGAAGGTCAAGACACCGGTCCAGGCGTTGGCGACGGCAAAGCCGCCATTGGGCAGTTGGGCAATGTCCCATGCATCGCCGATGTTGGAGTCCTGGTATTTGGCCAGGCCGGGCTGATCCGCCACAAGGTTGACGGCTTTATACTGCGCGGCTGCGGTCGCAGCCAGAAGCAGGACCGTAGAAAAAATAGTGAACCTCGATACCACAGTATTTGTCTGCATTGTTCTCCTCAAGGCTGCTGCTGCGAGGGTGAGTTTCGGGATTATTTGTCTTGTTAATGCAGCCGTCCACGCCAGCTCTCGCGAGCCATGCCGTACCACGCCTGATAAGCTGTCATCCAGTACAGCAGGAAAAGCAGGCGAAGGTTACGCTGGAGCCTGAGGAAAGTGTTGGAGATCCGGGAAGGACCGGGGAATGCCCTCTCAGTGCAGTTCGGCCTGAGGTTTGATCCGGCCCCCGTCTGGCTTAAAGGGCAGCTTCATACGCGCCAGGATCTCCCCATACCGGCGATCGCTTCGGAAATGGTTGAACTTGGGCTCGACAACGATACTGGGAAGCCACGCGGACTTGGTAAGGTTAAGGGTTGGCGCTACTGCCACGTCCGTCCATTTGGGCGCCGTCAGCTCGAGGTATTCCTGCAGCACGAAGCTGGTCGAGGGTACGAGCCACGAGACGCTGAGTCCCTTTTCGGTTCGGCTGCCTGGTGGCAACTCGCTCGAGCTGCAATTCACTTCGCTCACCGCGGCGTCGCGTCGGCCAAGCGTTGCCAATCGCTTCGGTCAGCCGCGTTCGCGATCGGAGTATAGGGCGGCGGTGGATAGGAAACCTTGCGGCTCCAACGCCAGGCGAAGCGCTGCGCGTGCCCATCGGCGAAGGCCAGATTAGCGCCTTGGTTATGCTGTTCACCGGGCATGTTGGACCATTGGTTACCACCAACTGGGTCTATTTCCACGATGGAGACGCCGAATAAAGAACCGTCGGCACAGGCCGGATGAGGATCAATGAAGGTAAACACCTGGACGGGAGGCGGCGTCAGAAGTTGGGATTCCTTCGTCTTGTGGTGCTGTAAGCCCGTCGGCTCAGGCACGCCGTTGATATATCCGTTAAGAGGAGTGTTCAACTGGTAGGTTCGAGTGCGCAGGATTTGCGGATGGTTTGCAACCGTGTTTTTGTCCGCAGGGCAGCGATAGATGGCCACGGATTTGTTATAGGGATACAATACGCCGCGCATCAGATTACTCGTGGTGAGGTCGTGAACGCCATCGCCCACGGCCCAGGATGGCTCGACGCCCCTGTACATTTGTCCATCAGGCGTTACGTCGTTCGAGGGTGGCATCAACCCGTTGTTGTCGTCCACGTACAAGCGCCAGCAAAGTTGGAGTTGTCTCAGGTTGCTCAGACAGCCAGTCCCTTCTGACCTGGTCTTGGCTTTGGACAATACTGGCAAGAGGATTCCTGCCAGGATCGCGATGATGGCGATGACCACCAGCAGTTCGATCAGTGTGAAGGCGGCTGACGGCCTTTGACGAAATAAGCAGCCCGGGTGCGGCGGCGCAATCATAAGGTTAATCGAGGTTTGTTATTATTTGTCTTGTTAATGCAGCCGTCCACGCCAGCTCTCGCGAGCCATGCCGTACCACGCCTGATAAGCTGTCATCCAGTACAGCAGGAAAAGCAGGCGAAGGTTACGCTGGAGCCTGAGGAAAGTGTTGGAGATCCGCGAGAGAACAGGGAATGCCCTCTCAGTGCAGTTCGGCCTGAGGTTTGATCCGGCCCCCGTCTGGCTTAAAGGGCAGCTTCATACGCGCCAGGATCTCCTCATAGCGGCGATCATTGCGGAGATGGTTGAACTTGGGCTCGACAACGATGCTGGGAAGCCACGCCGACTTTTTATTGAGGGCGGCGGTAAGATACTCAAAAGCGCGATCCGCGTCGCCCAGGCCAGCATAAATCAAGGCGTAAAGATAAGGGTCCACAAACTCTTTAAGCTGCGTTTCCCGGTTTCGCAGCTCCTCGATGATTTGCTGTGATTCGTTTGTCCGTCCTTGTCTGGCGCGAATATAAGCGATTTCGGCCAGCATGCCGGCCCAATCACCGCCGGCCCTGCTGCGCCCTTTTTCCAGCATCGCCAGGGCCTGTTCGTAACGGCCTTCTTGCGCCAGGGGTCTTCCCATATTGAAATAGAGCAAAAAATTCTCGGGGTCTTTTTTAAGGGTTTCCAGACCGTAAGCCTCCGCCTTCGCAAAATTCCCTGCGTAGTAGGCCGCGCAACTCAGCTCGGCTTCGATAGAGATACAGTCTGGATAGAGAGTGACCGCCCTTTCGACCGCCCGGAAGGCCTCTTCCGGCCGGCCGACGGTCTGCAGGCAATGCAAGTAACAGGCATTCCTCTCCACGATTGAGGCGTCCAGATGCAGGGCCTGATCTGATCCAGCGACTGCTCGGCCCCCTGCCAGTTCCAATCAAGAAAGAATCTGACAAAACCGTCCACGGCAATGGCTTGGGGCAGTGTCTCATCGAGCTTCAGAGCTGTGCGAACGCTGGTACGGGCGAGTGCGAAATGGGCCGCGGGGTCCTGGAATTGATAGCCAAGGTCGGAATTAGCTTCAGCCAACCCCACGTAGGCCTCGGCGAATCCCGGGTCCTCCGTGATCGCCGCTTGAAATTCCTGGATCGCATTCATGTCCCCTGTATCAGAGGCCTTCTCAAATTGTTGACGGCCCCGGAGGTAGGGGAACCAGGCGCCGGTTTTTGTCAGGAGCGGACGCTGCAACGCGACGCGATCTCCGGCATTCAAATCAATACCGAGTTTCATGACCACCGCGCGGGCGATCTGCGCCTGCATAGAGGCCCAGTCGGTTGGTGAGTTGGTCATGGTTCGACTCCAGAGGCGCGCGCCGGTGCCGGATTCTGTAAGTTCCAGGCTAAGTCGAAAATCTTCATCAAGCTGCTGCACTTGGCCAAGAAGCACCGCCTGGACTCGCAGTGCCTTGCCAACCTTTTCGGCAGGTGCCGCCGAACTTTCCGATTTCAAGACCGCGCTGCGGGGCACCACGGCCAAGCCGGATAACCCGGAGAGCAGATGGTTTAACTCCTTGGAGAATTCCTTGCTTAGACTGGAAGACTTTGTGTCCGCGGCTCGTATCACAACCGCCAAAGATTCGCGATGTGCGCCGGGGGGGCTTTCCTTTCGTGAGAGCTCACGCCAGACCATGAGAACAAGCGCGGCCCCGAGCGCGGTGGCCATGGGTATGCTGCAAGCCGCTACGGGGTGGCGGCGGACTAACTTTCGCGCGCGTGTAAAAACGCCGCTTGGCCGCGCGAGGATGGGTTCGTGGCGCAACCAACGCTCCAAGTCTTCGGCGAGCGCTGCGGCCGATTCGTAGCGCTTGTGGGGGTCCTTCTGGAGGCATTTCAAACAAATCGTCTCCAGTTCGCGATCCAATTTCGGATTCCAGAGCGAAGGCCGCCGCGGTTCCTTCTCGACCACCTGCCGGATGGTTTCCAGGGTCGTGCCACCGGCGAATGGAGGATTGCCGGTAAGCAATTCGTAGAACACCGCGCCCAGGCCATAGACATCGCAGGCTTTGGTCAGCAGCTTAGCCTGTCCTGTGGCCTGTTCCGGAGAAAGGTAGCTGGGCGTGCCGAGCACATCCATTGTATTGGTGACGGTGCTCTCATCATCAACCAGCTTGGCCAGTCCGAAATCGGTGACCTGGGGCTGGCCTTGTTCGTCCAGCAGGATGTTGCCGGGTTTGAGGTCGCGATGCAGAATGCCGCGCTCATGGGCATGATGGATGGCACGGGCCGCGCCGGCCAATAGTTCCGCGGCGCGTCGGGGCGCCAATGGTCGGCTGATGACGAGCTGCTTGAGGCTGGGCCCTTCAACCAGCTTCATCGTGAAATAATGCTGCCCCTCCACCTGGCCGATCTCGTAGATCGGCACAATCTGTGGATGATCCAGATTAGCGGCCGCTTCGGCCTCGGTCTTAAAGCGCTTGAGGTGGGCTTCGGTCGCCCAAGGGCCAAGGATGAGCATCTTCAAGGCCACTACACGATTCAGGCTGCGATGCTTCGCTCGGTAAACCACTCCCTGGCCGCCGCGGGCAATTTCCGCCAGCAGTTCGTACTCTCCGAACCTTCGCGTTGGCCCTGGCTCGGTCGACTGCCCAGCGGTGCTTGCATATCCGCGCTCGGGTACCTCGTCAGCATCCAGGGTATCCGCTTCCGCGGAGCCCCTCAGTCCCGCCTCAAGCAAGCAAGCCGGGCAAGGCGCAGGCTCGGCGCTCGGCTCTAATTCCGCCCCGCACTTGGAGCAATGATTCATTTCCGAAAATATTTTGTACAAAATCGACGTTCTATCAATTACAGCAAGAAAACCGGCCTGAGGTTACGCCTATGGTCCTCGCAAGACCGCAACTAGATGCCGGACTTCATCATCGATGTCGGCCGCAGTGGCGACCGTATTGGCCACCTCTTCGTGCAGAAGCTCGCGATAGCGTTGGCGCAGCCGCCGCACGGCCTGTTTAACCGCGCCGGTGCTCACGCCCAACTGTGCGCCAATCTGGGCCTGCGACTGTTCGGCCGGCTCGTCGGAAAGAAACCATCTCAAGGTCTCGAAAAGACGCAACCTGCCGGTCGCTTCATGCTCCTGGCGGAGTCGATCCAAGACCTTATCCAGTAGCGCGAGAGCCCAGCGCCGCTCGAAGATCGTTTCCGGAGTCGATTTGTCAACGGGTTCCTGGGCGAATTTCTTCTCCGCCTCGACCTCGTCCAGAGAGATGAGCGACCGCCCGCCCCCGCGTTTTTCGGCGCGCGCGTGGAGTTGTTCGTTGAGCATGAAATGCTTCAAAGAGACGAGCAAGTAAGAACGGAAACGGCCGCGCTCGCGCTGAACGGTTTCCAAATCTTTCCGTTGCAGCAAGCGCGCGAAGAACCCTTGGATAAGGTCCTCCGCATCCTCCGGGCTGTGCCCCTGCCGCCTGACGAACGCATACAGCGGATACCAATAAACCCTGCATAATTTCTCGAGCGCCTCTTGTGCGTCCGCTGATTCCCCGCGCGCGGCAAGTACGACACTCCAATGCGTAGTATCGAATTCCCTGCGTTGGGGCACCAATGCACCGCTGTATTCGCCGGCGGAGAACATGCCTTAGAGTACCACGACCGCCATGATGTTTCAGCTAATCTTTGCTGAGGGCGTTTAAAAGCGTCGGGACCAACTGCCCACGTTTGGAGTCCACTGAAAGCATTCTGGGCCAGGCACAATAATTCGTAAGTGCTGGCTAGACATGGCTCTGTGGCCTAAAGGGGGAGCACCCTCCAACACTTTGTCAGTCTCCTGCGTAACCTCCACCAGCTTTTCCTGCTGTACTGGATGACAACGCGTATCAAAGTCGTACAGCATGGCTCGCGAGAGCTGGCGTGGCAGCAAAACTCGTAACAGCAATTTATGAAAACCAAATCCAAACTGTTTCAAGCCCGAATGTTTTGCGCTCTGGCGCTGGGCATTGGCTCCTCTTTCAGTCTGTCCGCAACGGCGGCGGATTCGGCGGACACTGCGCCCGCGAAAACTTCCATCCCGTGGTCGCAGCTCGGCGTCCCGCAGGGCGGGACCGGCGCCGATTACCAGGGCGACGGGCTGGCCGTCAGTCCCACCGCCGGGGGCGCGCGCTTGCGCTGCGTTTTCCAACGGCTCGAAGGCCAGGCCACGCGCGAAGGTTTGTGGCTGACCTCGACCGTCATCCCGCCAAGCGGGACGGTGAACGACCGTTTCCGCATTGTGGCGGCCGCGGTAGGGCGGCAACCCTCGACGGTAGGGACGCGTTCCACCGCGCCCCCATTATTCCAGGGAACGTCAGGGACGCCGTGGAAGGCGTCCCTACCAGCGATTGCCGACACAGGCGCGGTCTCCCTTGACGGCCAGGCCGCCCGCTTCATTCGGCCCGGACTCACCGAGGAATACACCGTGAGCATGGACGGTGTGCGGCAGGATTTTGTGGTGCGGGAGCGACCACCCGCTCTTGCGCCGCGCTCCTGCGCGCAGGAGCGGGGGGGCGAACTGGCGCTGTGGCTGGCCGTAAGCGGTGCAAGGGTCGAGCCCGCGGCTGGTGGCGCTCGCCCCGTGAGATACCCCGAACAAGCAGGGTACGCAGAGAGCGGAAACCTGTTATCTCACGGGGCAAGGTTGGTCCTCCCCAACTCCGGGCGGAAAATTGCCTACAGCCGCTTGCGCGTCACCGATACGACGGGCAAAGAATTGACCGCGCGGATGGAAGTTTCGGACGGTAGGGATGCGTTCCACCGCTTCCCCTTTGTTCCGGGGGGAGATCAGGGACGCGGTGAAACGCATCCCTACCTGGTTGTGGTGGTGAATGACGCAGAGGCGGTGTATCCCGTGCGCATTGACCCGACCTTCAGCGATGCCAACTGGATCAGCATGGGCGGCATTCCCGGCGCGAACGGCCCGGTTAACGCGGCGGTGCTGGATGGCGCGGGCAATCTCTATATCGGCGGCGGCTTCACCCTCGTCGGAGATGTGATTGCCAATAACATCGCCAAATGGAACGGGACCAATTGGTCGGCGCTGGGATCGGGGATGGACAGCGATGTGCTTGGGCTGGCGGTGTCGGGCAACGACCTGTATGCAGGGGGCTACTTCAGAAGCGCGGGCGGCAGCGCGGCCAATTATGTTGCCAAATGGGACGGGAACAGTTGGTCGGCGCTGGGTTCGGGGATGAGCGGTATTGTGTCTGCGC
>WNGQ01020583.1_pt1 | contig 10735 bp, 10 predicted proteins | sample 5407661 | NCBI WGS metagenome assembly WNGQ01 (sample SAMN13153382, study PRJNA577476) | soil metagenome | isolation source: 60 cm soil or saprolite under Garry oak tree replicate 2 | place: USA:California | collected 2016-06-15 | reverse complement strand
GGACGACCTGATCAAACCCAGCGTCAGCGTCATCACGCCGAATCCGAAGACCTCCGGCGGCGCGCGCTGGAACTATCTCGCCGCCTGGGGCTATGCACTGAAGAAATTCGGCTCCGCCGACAAGGCCAAGCAATTCGTCGGCGACCTCTATAAGAACGTGCCCGTGCTGGATACCGGCGCGCGCGGATCGACCGTGACATTTGTGGAGCGCGGCGTCGGCGATGTGCTGCTGGCCTGGGAGAACGAGGCGTTCCTCGCCCAGCGCGAGTTCGGCAAGGACAAGTTCGAGATCGTATCGCCGCCGCTGTCGATCCTCGCGGAACCGCCGGTATCCATCGTCGATAAAGTTGCCGATAAAAAAGGCACCCGCGCGGTCGCCGAGGCGTACCTGAAATACTGGTACACCAGGGAAGGTCAGGAAATTGCCGCACGCAATTCCTATCGTCCGCGTGATTCGGAGATTGGGAAAGAATACGAGAAGTCATTCGCCAAGGTCGAATTGTTCACGATCGACGATGTTTTCGGCGGCTGGACCAAGGCGCAGAAGGAACACTTCAGCGAAGGCGGCGTTTTCGACCAGATTTACAAGAATTAATTGAAGTGCGGAAGCAGGGGGCATTGTGAGCGGAGGCGCGGGACGACGCAGCACATTGCCGGGGTTCGGTCTCACCATGGGACTGACGCTGACATGGCTCTCCGTCATCATCCTGATCCCGCTCGCCGGCCTGTTCCTCAAGACCTTTGAGCTGAGCCTCGATCAGTTCTGGGGCATCCTGACCAGCCGCCGTACCCTCAACGCGCTGAAGATTTCGTTCGGCCTCGCCTTTGCCGCCGCCCTGGTCAACATGGTGATGGGGATGGTCATCGTCTGGGCGTTGGTGCGGTATCGGTTTCCAGGCCGGCGGCTGTTCGACGCCATCGTCGATATTCCGTTTGCGTTGCCGACGGCCGTCGCCGGCGTTGCGCTGACCTCGCTGTTTGCTCAAAAAGGCTGGCTTGGCGCGCCGCTTGCCGAACTCGGCATCAAGGTGGCGTTCACGCCGGTCGGGATCTTCATCGCAATGATCTTCATCGGCATTCCCTTCGTGGTGCGGACGGTGCAGCCGGTGCTGATCGATCTCGACGTCGAAATCGAGGAAGCCGCCGCCAGCCTCGGCGCCAACCGCTGGCACACGGTCTCCAAGGTGATCCTGCCTAGTCTGATTCCGGCGCTGTTGACCGGATTCGCGCTGGCGTTCGCGCGCGCGGTCGGCGAGTATGGCTCGGTCATCTTCATTGCCGGCAATCTGCCGAACGTGTCCGAGATCGCGCCGCTGCTGATCGTGATCCGGCTTTCGGAGTTTCGTTACGCGGATGCAACGGCGATCGCCGTCGTCATGCTGGTAGCGTCATTCCTGATCATCTTCGCGGTCAATCGCCTGCAGCGCTGGGCGCAAACCCGCATCCCCGTGCACTAGGGGCTGATGAAGATGACTCAGTCACAGGCTTCATCCATCTCGGTCAGGGACGACCTGCGCACCGAGCCCCGGCTCGTTCGCGGCATCATCATCGCGATCGCCGTGATTTTCCTCACCATCTTCGTCGTGCTGCCGCTGGTCGTGGTATTTGCGCAGGCCTTTTCCAAGGGAGTTGGCGCTTATTTCGCCGCACTTTCCGATCCGGAAGCGCTGTCCGCGATCCGGCTGACGTTGATGGTCGCCGCGATCTCGGTCAGCCTCAATCTGGTGTTCGGGCTGGTGGCGGCCTGGGCGATCGCCAAGTTCGAATTTCGCGGCAAGACCTTCCTGATCTCGCTGATCGATCTGCCGTTCTCGGTCAGCCCGGTGATCTCGGGTCTGGTTTTCGTGCTGCTGTTCGGCGCCCAAGGGTATTGGGGGCCATGGCTGCAGGCGCACAATATCCATGTGCTGTTCGCGGTGCCGGGCATTGCGCTGGCCACCATTTTCGTGACCTTTCCGTTCGTGGCGCGCGCACTGATCCCCTTGATGCAGGAGCAGGGAACGCAAGAGGAAGAGGCCGCAATCTCGCTCGGCGCATCGGGCCTGCAGACCTTCTTTCGCGTCACCCTGCCGAATATCAAATGGGGCGTGCTATACGGGGTGCTATTGTGCAACGCGCGCGCGATGGGCGAGTTCGGTGCGGTGTCGGTGGTCTCAGGCCACATCCGCGGCGAAACCAACACCATGCCGCTGCAGGTTGAAATCCTCTACAACGAATATCAATTCGTATCTTCGTTCGCGATCGCTTCGCTGCTGGCGATGCTGGCCCTGATCACACTGGTGGCGAAAACCATTCTCGAACGGCATCTGGACGAAGGACCATTACCGAGTGGCGATTGAAGTCAAGAACATCGTAAAGCGCTTCGGCGCGTTTGTCGCACTCGATGGCGTCGACCTGAAAATCGCCGACGGCGAGTTGCTGGCGCTGTTGGGGCCGTCGGGCTCCGGCAAGACCACGCTGTTACGGATCATCGCGGGGCTGGACTGGCCGGATACCGGCGAAGTCTCATTCGACGGTCAGGATGCGCTGGCCCGCGGCGCCAGCGAACGCCAGGTCGGATTCGTGTTCCAGCACTACGCGCTGTTCCGTCACATGACGGTGTTCGAGAACGTCGCGTTCGGCCTGCGGGTACAGCCGCGCGCGGTTCGCAAGGACGAGGCCGGCATCCGTGCGCGGGTCAAGGAATTGCTGGACCTGGTGCAACTCGACTGGCTGTCCAACCGGTACCCGAGCCAGCTTTCGGGCGGCCAGCGCCAGCGCATTGCGCTGGCGCGCGCGCTCGCGATCGAGCCGCGCATTCTGTTGCTGGACGAGCCGTTCGGCGCGCTCGATGCCAAGGTGCGCAAGGAGCTGCGGCAATGGCTGCGCTCGCTGCATTCCGAAATCCACGTGACGTCGATCTTCGTCACCCACGATCAAGAAGAGGCGCTCGAAGTCGCCAATCGGGTGGTGGTGATGGACAAGGGCCGCGTCGAGCAGATCGGCACACCCGGCGAGGTCTATGACAATCCCGCAACCTCGTTCGTGCACGGCTTCATCGGCGAATCGATCGTGCTGCCGGTGAATGTCAGCGACGGCTGTGTGCGGCTCGGCGGCAAGGCGCTGAATATCGCGGCGGATGGTGTCGCCCCCGGCGCCTCGAAATTGTTTGTCCGCCGCCATGACATGCAGATCGGCCCGGCCGGCAGCGGCGCGCTTGAGGGTGCGGTAAAGCATGTCCGGTCATTCGGCCCGATCCAGCGGGCGGAAATCGCCCTGTGCGAGGATGGGAACGCGACCGTGATCGAGATCGACGCGCCGCGGGATCGGGAACTCCAGCTTGGCGATATCGTGGGATTGCATCCCCGCCGCTACCGGATTTTCGCTGCGCAAGATTAGTCTAGCTTGTCATTTCGAGACGCGCCGAAAGGCGCAGACCCGGAATCTCGCAGTTATCTGCGGGAGATTCCGGGTCTGTGCTGGTGCGCGTCCCGGAATGACGCCCGAATTTGGTCCGCCGTTCACCATTCAGCCACTGTTGGTATGCAACAACCGCCCTTCATTTTGGGGGAATTCCGAATCATGCGGGCGACTTTCGCCATTATCGGGCTGTTGGCGCTGGGCGGCTGCGCGGGGGAGGTTCCCTCGACCGAGCAGCCGGCAATGTATCTCAACATGGCCAATGCCGGTGCGACGCTCGATCCACAGGTCGCCGCCTCCATGATCTCGCTCTATCGGCAGAACAATGGTCTTGGCGGTGTGATGGTCGACCCGGAGCTGATGAAGGTCGCGGAGTCGCAGTCGCAGGTGATGGCCAGCCGCAATAAGCTCGACCATGACGTCAAGGCGCCCCTGGCCAAGCGCCTGAACGCATCGGGATACCCGGCGACCCAGGCGGTAGAAAACGTGTCTGCCGGATATCATACGCTGGCCGAGGCATTTTCGGGCTGGCGCGACTCGCCCCCGCACCGCGCGAATATGCTGAAAAACGGTGTCACAAAATTAGGCATTGCGGCGAGCTATGCTCCGAATACCAAATACAAGGTGTTCTGGACGCTTATTCTTGCATCATCGGACGTACGATAAACTCGGCGTGACCGACCCGCTGATTGACGCCGTCGCGAACTGACGCCACGGTGCGTTCATCTTTTGATATTGGTCAATGGTCATGACGGATATTTCCGATCCCGCGCCAGCAACGACGCCTGCGACGGCGCAGCGTGTGCTTGTCCTGCAAGGTGGCGGGGCGCTCGGCTCCTATCAGGCCGGCGCCTATCAGGCGCTGTGCCACTTTGATTTCGAACCGGAATGGATTGCCGGCATCTCCATCGGCGCCGTCAATGCGGCGATCATCGCCGGCAACCCGCGCGAGAAGCGGATCGAGCGCCTCAAGGAATTCTGGGAGATGGTTTCGTCTCCCGTGTTCTGGAATCCCGTCGTGCAAGGCGACCGCGCGCGTTCTTTGTTCAACGAAACCAGCGCCGGCCTGATCGCCACCTTCGGCGTGCCCGGTTTCTTCGCTCCGCGGTTTCCGCCGGCGCCGTTGTGGCCCCCCGGCAGCCCGCAGTCGCAGAGCTATTACGACACCGCGCCGCTTCAAAAAACCCTGGAGCGCTTGGTGGATTTCGACCGGATCAACGATCTCAAGACACGTTTGAGCGTCGGTGCGGTGAGTGTGACCACGGGCAATTTCAAATATTTTGATAATTTCGAATTCAGGAAGCTGGGCAAGAAAATCGGCCCGGAACATATCATGGCGTCCGGGGCATTGCCGCCGGGCTTTCCCTCCATCGTCATTGACGGCGAGCATTACTGGGATGGCGGCATCGCCTCCAACACGCCGCTGGATTTCGTGCTGGATTCGGAAATCGGCCGCGACCTGCTGATCTTCCAGATCGACCTGTTCAGCGCGCGCGGCCCTCTGCCGGTTTCACTTCTCGAGGCCGCGGAACGCGAGAAGGATATCCGCTTTTCCAGCCGCACCCGCATGAATACAGACAAGAACAAGCAGGTCCACAACGCCCGCAAGGCGCTGCGCGAGTTGATCGGCAAGCTGCCCGATTATCTCAAGAACGATCCGTCGGTCGAGATTCTTTGCAATGCCGCCAAGGAAAACACCGTCACGGTGGTGCACCTGATCTACAAGAGCAAGAATTACGAGACCAATTCCAAGGACTACGACTTCTCGCATGTCGGCATGGTGGAACATTGGGGCGCTGGCGCGCGCGATGTTCATCTGTCGATGCGTCACAAGGATTGGCTGGAGCGGCCGCAATGCGGAGAAACCATGATGACCTACGATCTCACGGGGGACGACACCGAAACCCTCGACGGCAAACAGGAGTGAATGAAATGGGTACGTTGACAGGCAAGACCGCCGTAGTGACCGGTTCGACCAGCGGCATTGGTTTGGCATACGCGCGCGCCTTTGCGAGCGCCGGCGCCAATATCGTTCTCAACGGCATGGGCGCGCCCGCCGACATCGAGAAAGAGCGCGCCGCCATCGAGGCGGATTTCAAGGTCAAGGCGGTTCATTCGCCGGCCGACATGACCAAGCCTGCGGAAATCGCCGGCATGGTCGCGCTCGGTGAAAAGACCTTCGGTTCGGTCGACGTTCTCGTTAACAATGCCGGCATCCAGTTCGTATCGCCGATCGAGGAATTCCCGATCGAGAAATGGGACGCCATCATCGCCATCAATCTGTCGTCGGCGTTTCACGGCATCCGCGCCGCGGTTCCCGGCATGAAGAAGCGCGGCTGGGGTCGCATCATCAATACGGCTTCGGCGCATTCGCTGGTCGCTTCGCCCTTCAAGTCGGCCTATGTGAAGGCGCGCAACCTGACCAAGGAGCAGGTCATCCACGACGTGCTGCTGGAAGCGCAACCGACCAAGGAATTCGTGACGTCCGAGCAGGTCGCGGCGCTGGCGCTGTTCCTGTGCGGCGACGACGCGGCGCAAATCACCGGCGCCAATCTGTCGATCGACGGCGGCTGGACTGCCGAGTAGGGACAAGCCTTCGCAACCGCGACATTAGGATTTGTCGTTGCCGGGCAAAAGCGCCAACGGGTCCGCGCGAACCGCGGCCCGATGACAGGCTCAGCGCGTCTTCGCGCTGGATGACCCGGCAATCCATCAAGCTGAAGAAATCTGGCGAAGATGATGGATGCCCGGATCAAGTCCGGGCATGACGAGGAGAGAGGCTTAGCCGCCCTTCCCGAACGCCAGCACGTGCAGCCCGAGCCGCTTCCGTACGATCCAGAACAGCAAGATCGTCTCGAACACCAGCGAGATCGATGTTGCGGCCGCGGCGCCGTGGCCGCCGAAGCGGGGCACCAGCGCGACGCAGAGCGCCACGTTCATGACAAACGCCAGCGCATAGGCCAGCGCGCAGATGCGCTGATGGTCCAACATATTGAGCAGCCGCTCGACCGGGCCGATCGCGGAGCGCACGACGAGGCCGATGGCCGCGACAAACATGATGGGGTAGCCGGTGACGAATTGCGGTCCGAACAGCCACAATAGCGGTTCGCCCAACGCCAGCAGCAGGATGGTTGCGGCAAGCGACGGCCAGAACGTCCATTTGATCGCATGCGCGACATAGGCCGAGAGCCGTTCCTGGTCGCCGAGCGCATGATATTCGGCAAACCGGTGCGCTGTCGTCGCCGACATCGCGTAGTGAATAAACGACACCAGCGCCAGCGTCTTCACCACGGCGAAATAGATGCCGACTTCTTCCGAAGAGCGAAACTGCTGCAGCACCAGCACGTCGGTATAGGACAGCAGCAGATAGAAACCCTCCACCATCAGGATCGGCAGCGAGATCGCGAGCCAGCCGCGGAAATCGTAGGCTTTCGGGCCGGCTTTGATATGACGGCCGAGGCGGCGGTTCAGCACGATCATCTGCCCGATCATGGCGATCCAAACCGCGGCGGCGCTGGCGAGCATGGCAGCGGTGGCGCCGAGATCAAAGCCGAGTACGAAGGCCCCGGCGGTAAAGCCGATGATCAGCGACTGACGAACGATGAATTGCGGCATCAATCCGAGCCGCATCCAGTCGTGCGAGCGTGCGATACCGTCCTGGGTGTTGGCGACGACGAAGGCCGGCAGTGTAAGGCAGCCGATGCCGAGCGGGACGATCGCCTTGGCGTCGATCCATGGCGATAGCAAGTCGATCAGGGCCAGCAGCAGTGCCGAAACCGCCGAAGACACGATGAATGTCATCCAGCGGCTGCCGGAAAGAAAGCCGCGCATCAGCTCGTGTTCGCCGCAGGTGCGATATTCCGGAATGATTTTCTGCGCCGACGCCGAGATGCCGAAATCCATCATGCTGCCGAGCAGCAGTACCCAGGTCCAGACATAGACGTAGACCCCGTAGTCCGAACCGCCCATCCAGCGTGCCAGCAGGATCTGCGAGAGATAGGCCAGCGCCGCACTGACGACGCGGATGAGGAAAATCGTGCCGGCGAGCCGCTTGGTCACCGACGCTTCGCTGGAGCCGCCAAGCACCGAGCGCAGCCGGGCGAGCAGGTCGGTAGAAGAAGCTGTTGCGGATTGTGCGTCCATCACGGCCCCGGCGGGAAATTCCTTCAAGCCGCACGGCTGCGGCGATCATTTCGCGTATCAACTATTCGTTAAGAATGGGTCTCTCACGTCGTCCCGGCGTTCGGCTGGGACGACGTGCTGCCCTAATTCAGATTGATATTGAATTCGTAAGCGCGGTCGCCGCCGACCAGGGTTAGTTTGAGCGCGGCGCCTTCGGGTTTTGCGCCCGGGGGCAGGCCGTCGAGTTCGAAGGTGAAGCGCTTGACCCCCGGCGGGCTATGCTCGAGCAATGTCGGAACCGGCAGCGCCCAGTCCGGTGTCGGCCCCTCGACAAACAGACTGACGTCCTTGGCGTCCGGCGTCGCCACGTCGACCAGCACAGCCGATTTTCCGCTGCGCTTGACGTCGCGGATGGTCAGCGGATTGGGGTCGCCGACCTGGGCCGGTTTCGGCACCGTGTCGAGGGCCGCGAACAGTTCGCTGTCCTCGGTGCTCGCGACGCTCGTAAAGGCGAGTTCGGCATTGGCTTCGACCGGAATACAGAGTTTCTCGCAGACCGCGTAATTGACGCCGGCGCGAAGCGTCACCGGCTTGTCGGCATTTTTCGCTACGATGCGCAACGGCAGCACGATCTGGTTCTTGTAGCCCAATGAATGGCCACCGGCGCCGTCATCGAATTTCATAGGCGCCGGCCACAGCACGGTCACGGCCTCGATATTTTCGGATTTGGAGAAATCGAAACGCGGCGGTACGCCGGAATCGCCGGGGCTCCGCCAGTAGGTTTTCCATCCGGGCTGAAGCTGAAAGGCGATGCCACCGAGCAGTACCGCGCCGCTGCGCGAACCCGCCAGCAGCCGGACCGCGGAATGGCCATCCCGTTGCCAAGGCGATGCATCCTGGGCGCGAGCCTCGACCGACGGCGATGTCACCACCAAAGTCGCGGCAAGGCCGAGCGCGGCGCGCATGGGAACTATCACGTTCATGGCACGTCATTACAGGCAAGCGGGGCGGTAAGCCATTGAATTGCTTGTGATGGATTAACAAACGCGCCTCGAAGCTTGATTGACAGAACCGCCACCCGATATCAGGATGTGCGTGAACATGAGAGTCCTTTGCGGATGGACCCTGAAGGCAAAACACCGAAGACTGTTCGCCGCAAAGCCGCCGGCGTGGGCGACAATTCGGCAGGCCGCGGCTATCTCGACGGCCAGTTGTTGATCGCCATGCCGGTCATGGGCGATCCGCGCTTCGAGCGGTCGGTGATTTACCTTTGCGCGCATTCGTCCGAAGGCGCCATGGGCATTATCGTCAATCGGCCGGCCGGCAGCATCGACTTCCCCGATTTGCTGGTGCAACTCGACATCATCGAGAGGGCCGACCAGATCAAGCTGCCGGAAAACGCCGAAACCATGAAGGTGCTGAGAGGCGGCCCGGTCGATACCGGCCGCGGCTTCGTGCTGCATTCGAGCGATTTCTTCATCAAGGATGCGACCTTGAAAATTGACGACGGTATCTGCCTGACTGCGACGGTCGATATCCTCAAGGCGATTGCCAAGGGCACCGGCCCGAAGCATGCGATCCTGGCGCTGGGCTATGCCGGCTGGGCAGCGGGACAGCTGGAGAACGAGATTCAGGACAATGGCTGGCTGCATTGCGATGCCGATCCGGATCTGGTGTTCGGCGACGACGTCGAGGAAAAATATTTGCGCGCGCTGCGCAAGATCGGCATCGATCCGGGCATGCTGTCGAACGACGCCGGGCATGCGTAGCCTTCGTCATGGCCGGGCTTGACCCGGCCATCCAGCTTCTTCGCGAAAATTCCTACGAAGATTGATGGATAGGCGGGTCAAGCCCGCGTATGACAAGCAACTCTTACTCCGCCGCCTGTTGCGCCACCGTAGGCTGGGTGCCGGCCACGGTGGCGCGGCGCATGTCGCGCGGCTGCGACTGGTCGTAGCGCCGCACCCGGTGCATGGTCTGGCGGTTGTCCCACATCACGAGGTCATGCACCGTCCATTTATGAACATGGACGAATTCCCGCTGCGTGGCGTGCTCGTTGAGGTCGCGCAGCAACAGCCGCGCCTCCGGCACCGTCATGCCGACGATGCCGCCGGCATGTGATGACAGATACAGCGACTTGCGCCCGTGCACCGGATGCGTACGCACGAGCCGCTGCAGCACCGGCTTGAACATCTGCTTTTCTTCCTCGGTGTAATCGAGGAAACCGAGCGATCCCCGCGAATACATCAGCGAATGTTCGCAGATCAGGTCCTCGATCTCGGCTTTGGTCTCGTCGTCCAGCGCGTCATAGGCCGCGCGCATATCGGCGAATTCGGTGTTGCCGCCCTTCGGGTTGACCACCCGCGCCGACAGCAGTGAGAATTTCGCCGGAATCGGGCGGAACGAACTGTCGGAATGCCACAGGCAGTTGCCGAGATTAAACAGATGAACCCGGCTGTCGCGCGGCAGCGGCTTGCCGTCCTTGCCGAGGTTGGAGACGTCGTTGAGGCCGGTATCAAGCCGCGAATCCTGCGGCTTGACGATATTGCCGCCGCGCGGGTTCTCGCGTTCGCCGAAATTCAGCGCGAACGCCATCTGCTGCTCGTCGGTAATGTCCTGATCGCGGAACAGCAGCACGGCGTATCTGTCCATGCCGGCTTCGATATCGGCGGCTTCCTGCGGCGTCAGCGGCTTCCGCAAATCGACGCCGGACACCTCACCGAAAAAATGCGGGTGAAGCTGCCGGATCGCGACCGTCATGGCGTTTCTCCTGATCGGGACGAGCGGTTGATCCGCTCTCTTTGGCCAAAAACTACTCCGGGATGGTGCGATGTCAACGGCACGTGGCGCATGCGGCCCGCACATCTCGTCATGCCCGGACTTGATCCAGGCATCCATCAATCTTCGCAAGGTTTTTCGAAGTGGATGGATTGCCGGGTCATCTAGCGCGAAGACGCGCGGAGCCTGTCATCGGGCCGCGCTTCGCGCGGACCCGTTGGCGCTTTTGCCCGGCAATGACGAACTGAATGTTCGACGCATCACGCGTTCCGCGCCATCAGGCCGCCGTCCACCGGGATGACCGCGCCGGTCAGGAACGATGCGGCCGGCAGGCATAGGCTCAGCGTCATGTGGGCTACCTCTTCGGGATCGCCGTAGCGGTTCAGCGCGGTGCGGCGCCGTGCATAGATCGCCTTGTGTTCTTCGCTGATGCGCG
>WNGQ01007160.1_pt1 | contig 10735 bp, 7 predicted proteins | sample 5407661 | NCBI WGS metagenome assembly WNGQ01 (sample SAMN13153382, study PRJNA577476) | soil metagenome | isolation source: 60 cm soil or saprolite under Garry oak tree replicate 2 | place: USA:California | collected 2016-06-15 | reverse complement strand
CCGAACAGCACGCACGCCTGGGCCAGGCCGGCCACCATGTCCACCAGCCCGCCGGCGATGAAGTCCATCGACACCGACAGCGGCGGCCCGGTCATGCCGCGGTCGAAGTCCCTGGCCACCTGAAGGTCGGCGGCCAGGTCCGGATCCTCCAGGTGCCCGATCCCGGGAACCGCCACGCACGCGCTGGTCAGCTCGTCGTACAGCCAGGCCGAGGTCCGGTCGCCGAGGTTCGCGGACAGCGCGGTATGCAGCGGGCCGAGGACCTGCAGGCCGATGAACAGGACGCCGACCACGGTCAGCGCCACCGCCAGGTCACCATGGTGCTGGATGGCCCCGACCAGCACGCCGGTGGCGATGGAGAACGCGGCGGGCAGCAGGCCGCGCACGGCAAGCAGCGACCACCAGCCCGCCGCCATCGGCCGGTCGGCGCGCGACAACGCGGCCGCAAGCCGCAGTTCCTGCCGCTCCCGTGTCCGGCGCCACCGCGAGCGCGCCGGCTGTGCTGCTCCGGTCATGTCTCCAAGACTGCCAAGCGGCGCCGACAGCACGCACTCTAGTTACATGCAATACGCCACCGCGGGGCCGGCCGGATCGCCGCTACGGCCGCCGTCCGGGGCGGGTCATCCCCGGAACCCGGCGCCGCCGCGAAGCCGGCCGATGCGCTCCGGCGTTATTACGCGATAGCAAACCAGGCGGTCCGGGCCGGGCCTTATCATCGGGCCATGCGGTCGCCCCAGTTTCTGGCGCTGCGACCTGCGGCCGGGGCATTTGATAGCACGTCAGCCGGGCCCGCGATGACCGTCCTGGGCACCCTCGTCGCCCGCATCGCGGTGATCCTGCGCGCGATGGCCCTTGCCGAGATGGTCGTGCAAGTGATCCTCTGGCGCTCGTTCTACCTGGCGAGCCCACGGCTGCTCTGGGGGCCCGCGGTGGCGCTGGCCTGGGGCGGCACCGCGATGGCCTGCCTGTGGCGGCACCACCGCCCGCGATGGCAACTGCTCTGCGCGGACACCGCGGTGTACGCCGGGCTCGCGCTCGGGGCAAGCTGGTGCGTGCCAGCCGCGCTGCGCGGCGAAGCGGGAAGCTGGCTGTTCATCCTGGTAACCAGCCAGATCGTGACGCCCGTCTGGCTTGCCCCGCGGGCGCTGTCCATGCCGCTGGCGGTCACGCCGGCCGCCGCCTTCGCCGTCGGCGCCGCGCTGGCGTCGCCCGGCCATCTCGCCGCGAGCCCGCGGCGAGCCTCGATGGCCCTGTTGCTCGTCGTGGTGGCCGTGCACTGGCTGGTCCGGCGGATGCTCTGCGCCCGGGCCGCCAAGGCGGACGCCGTGCTCGCCGCGGCGCACCGGGAGGCGCGGGACCAGTACGTCGTCCTGTCGGAGAACATCGAGCGGCGCGAGCAGGACCGGCTTATGCACGACACGATCCTGAACACCATGACCGCCATTGCGCGTTCCGGCGGCACCGCGACGGCGATCAGCCAGTGCCGCCGGGACATCGCCCTGCTGGAGAGCGCCCTCGGTGAGTCCGGCAGCGCGGGGGAGGCCGGCCAGCCCGGCCTGGTCGCCGCCATCGAAGCGGTCGTCGGCGAGCTGCGTGCCCGCGGGCTGACGGTGGACCTGGCGGTCACCGGCGGCGCCGCGGCCCAGGGCGCCGCAGCAGAGTGCGCCCCGGAGCCGGCGCCGGTACCGGGCCCGGTGACGGCGGCGATGGCGCACGCCACCCGGGAGGCGCTGGCGAACGTGGCCGCGCACGCCGGCACCGGCCGGGCGCAGGTGACGGTCGGCATGACGCCGCCGGGCGGCCCCGCCGCGACCGGCCGGATCCAGGTGACCATCCGGGACGCCGGTGCCGGGTTCGACCCCGGCAAGGTGGATCCGGCCCGGCTGGGCGTCCGGCGATCCATCACCGAGCGCGTCGAGGACTGGGGCGGTTCGGCATCGGTGGAGTCGGCCCCGGGCGAAGGCACCACGGTGCGCCTGTGCTGGCCAGCGGCCGGGCCCGGCGGGCCGCCGCCGGGCCTGCTGGCCGCCGGCGCGGCCGCCGCGGAGGTGCCAGCCCAGTGGTGAGCCGGACATGGCCCCGGGCCTTCGTATTTCACAAAAGGCCGGTCACCGGGGGAGAGGTGACTCCGCAGCGGGCGGTGGCGGAGGCGGCCGAATCGGCGGCGCCGCGGTTCGTGGGCGCGTTCGCGATCGTCTTGCCGGCCGGCCTGCTGCTCCAGGCCCTGACCGACCATGCTAACTACCGCCAGCCGGCGGTCCCGGTCGTGGTGTGGCTCGGCATGCTGGCGGTCGCGGCGTGGCTGGTGCCCCGGGCGCGCGCAGGCGACCTGGGCATCGCGCACGCGGCCGCCGCGGTCGCGGCCGCGACGGTGGCGGTGACCGCGATCGACCTGGACCGCCGGATGCACGGCGCCGCCGGGACCGTGGACTGGACCATCCTCGGGGTGGCCTGCCTGCTCGCCCTGATCACATTGACCAGCCCGGCCTGGTTGTGGATCCCTGGATCGGCACTGGTCACGGGCATCCACACGGTGTTCCTCGTGCGCGGGCTGGGGGTAGGCCCGCTCGGGCTGTCGCGGCTGTCCGCGAGTTCCTACGCCGTGGTGAGCATCCTGGCCGTGTTCGCCGCGCTGCGGCCGACCCTGCGCACGCATGCCGAGATCGCGGTGCGCCGCGCCGCGCTGGCCAGCCGGTCGGCGGCGGAACGCGCCGCGGTGGCCGCGATCGGCGAGGTCCGGCGCGGCCGGCTGGGCCTGCTGGAGATGCACGCGCTTCCGCTGCTGCGCGGGATCGCCGACGGCACCCTCGATCCCGCGGACCGCGCGGTCCGGGAGCGGTGCGCCGAGCATGCCGCGACGCTGCGGCGTGCCCTGGTGGACCGGGCGCATTCCGGATTGCTGGCCGGCCTGGAGCCGGCGGTCCGTGCCGCCCGGGCGCGGGGCGTGATTGCCGAGGTCCAGACGATTGGCGACCCGGGCGGCCCCGCCGAGGACGTGGTGCGGGCGACCGTGGCCGCCGCGGACCTGGTGTTGCGGGCTCTTCCGCCGCAGCCGGTGATGCTCACCGTCATGGTGTCCGGGGACGAGGCCGAACTGTACCTGCCTTTCGGCCGGCCGCCCGCCTGTGACGTGGCCGGCCTGGGGCGCGAGGTGGCCGGCCTGGGGCGTGCGGTGCCGCTGGAGGTGGCCTGGCGGGCAACGCTGGACACCGGGGACGCCGGGCCGGGATGCCTGGAGGTCCACTGGCGGACGGCGGTGCCGGCATGACCGGTGCCGGCCGCGAACGGGGTGCCGGAGCTGGCGTGGGAGCCGGGCGCGAAGGGAATGCCGGGCGCGAAGGGGGTGCCGGGGCCGAGGGGGGTGCCGGGCGGATCGACGTGGCCGTCGTGGATGACCACCCGATCGTGCGGGACGGCCTGGCCGGCTGGGTCACCGTGCCGGGCAGCGGCATCAGGGTGGTCGCCACCGCGACGACGGTGGACGAGGTCCTGGCCGGGCCGGGGCGCCGCGCGCATGTGGTCCTGCTCGACCTGGATCTCGGTGACGGGACCACCCCGGCGCGGAACGTGGCCGCGATCCTGGCCGCGGGCCCGGCGGTCCTGGTGCTGTCCGCCTCGGGCCGGCCGGCCGCGGTGCGGGACGCGATGCGCGCGGGCGCGGGTGGCTACGTGCTCAAGCACGAAGAAGCCGCCGAACTGCGCGCGGCCATTCGGGCGGTGGCGGCCGGAACGGACTGGATTTCGCCGCGCCTCGCCTACATCCTTGCCACGGACGACGCGCCGGACCGGCCCGCGCTGAGCGCCCAGGAGACCCGTACGCTGCGGCTATATGCCACCGGGATGCCCATCAAGTCGGTGGCGCGGCGCCTGGGCATCAGCGAGGAGACGGCCAGGCAATATGTCCGGCGAGTTAGGGAGAAATACGCAGCGGCAAACCGCGCGGCGCCCACCAAAGTGGACCTGTACCATCGAGCCGTCGAGGACGGGCATCTCCCTTCTCCGCCCTAGCCACGGAACCCCCCCTCCGGGCAGGGGCCACAGGAGATACCCGTCCTCGGCCTACTCGCTCTGCGGAGAGCCTAAGCGGGCCGGCCCCGGGCCGTCATGACCCCAACTCGGGGGTCACGGCGCCGCCCGGAGCATTCAGCCGGTGAATGGCTCGAGAATGTGGCTGAAGTCCCAGGTGTTCTGGGTGATGCCCGAGCAGGTGTTGCTGTCGACGGTGCCGGGGCAGCCGCCGTTGTCGCGCTGGATCGCCCAGATGGACAGGAAGTTCATGTTGTTGGCCTGGGCGAAGCCGAGCATGGTCGTCGCGTCCGGCTCGTAGGTGACCTCGGTCTTCTTCCGCAGGTCGTCGATGCCGGGCAGCAACGTCATGCCTTCCATATGCCAGAGCTGCACCGGGGTCAGGCCGGGGTAGATGGATTGCAGCTGGGTGTTTGTGTTGGTGGCCGCGTTCTCCGCAGCCGTGCCCATCTCCACCACGCCCTCTTTGGCGATGTAGTAGTCGAAGACCATGATGTTGACCGAGGTCACGGTGGCGCCGTTGGCCACGGCGTTCTGCAGCACGGCCTCGCCGTTCGGGTCGAGCCCGTACTGCTCGACCGGGAGCGTGTACTGGATCTGCAGCGGGATGTTGTTCTGGGCCGCCCACGCCTCGGTCAGCGCGATCGCCTGGTTCCGGCGGGTGATTCCGGCGGTGTTGTTCAGCGAGCTGGACTCGACGTCCATGTCGAGCCTGGTGACCCCGAGCGTGGTGATCACCTGCTCGTAGTCGGCCGCGATCGACTGCACGCTGGTGCACGAGTCGGCGATCTCGGTGCCGCCGTGGTCGGCGCTGTATCCGCCGAACGACGGGATCACGTCGCCGCCCATCGCGCGGAGCGAGGCGATGTCGGCGGCGTAGTAGGTCAGTGGCTGGGCGGAGTTGCCGTTCCAGTCCAGGGAGCAGGAGTTCTTCCCGGTGGACTGGAGGAAGGCGAGGGTGAAGTACCTGGCGCCGGATGCCTGGGCGGTCGCGGTGATGCTCGCGGTGTTCGGGGCCAGGTAGGTCTCGTAGTACGGGGCGTAGACGTGCGCGGGCAAGGACGTGTACGTGGCCGCGGTGGCCGTGACGGTTCCGGCCAGCGGCCAGAGCATGGCCGCGGTGATGGTCAAACCGAGAGTGGCGCGGTGGCGGAGTCTCATGAGGTCTCCCATCTGCTGTGCAGGGATTTGGGCATTTACGGCAGCGCGGGGCTGGCCGCCCGGCCACGGAGCTTCGTTATGCCAAAATGTCGATCTTGGGGACGTTCCACCCGGACACGCTGACTACAGCGGTGGCGCCTTGCAGGTCAGCGGAGTTCCAGGTGACGGTGACCGTCTGGGATTCGCCGGGGAACAGCGTGATGTCGTTGCTGCGCCAGAGCGAGGACTGCAGTTCGTTGTCGCCGGCCAGTTCCTGGCCGCTGGCGGTGCCGCGGCGGATGTCGGCCCGCAGCAGGAAGGCGACCGTCGAGCCCGAGGTGTTGGTGATCGTGACCGTGGTGGCGCGGTCGGCTCCGTCGGGCCCGGCCTGGCTGACCGTGCTGGAGGTGGCCGTGACCGACGAGGCCGGCAGCGTCTGCAGCCCGGTGAGGTTCGCGTACTGGGTGAGGGTCCCCTGCGGCTGGCCCAGCGTCTTGTTCCAGTTCACCACGTCCGGCTGGGTGGACAGCCAGTAGACGTTGCGGTCGGCGAGGGTGCCGTTCTGCCTGAGCTGGAGTTCTACGAAGTAGGCCTGGGCCGGGGTCGTGGGGACCTTGGGAGTCAGCACGCCGGTGCGTACCTGTTGGCCGGTCAGGGTGATGTTGCTGGCGGTCTGGTCGTCGAGCACGGTCCCGGCCAGGTTGTACACCTTCGACTCCACCGACAGGCCGGCCTGGGTGGTGTTGCCGAGGTTGTCCAGGGTGACCGTGCCGTTGTCCAGGGCGTAGATGGCGTGCAGGCCGCGGTTCGCCTCCTGCGCGCCGAAGTAGCTGCCGGCCTGGTCGCCGTCGTTGTTGTACAGGGTCCACAGCAGGCTCGGCCAGCCCTTGTTCATCTGCCAGTAGATGGTGCCGGTGGACGGGAGCGGCGTGTTGTTCGCGTGGTCGATGAACGACTCGAACTGGGCCCTGGTGTTCTCGTAGTCCTGCGCCTGAGCTTCCTGCACGTACTGGGCCAGGCTCGACCACTGGCCGTACCGGCTGGACAGGGCGGTGTCGAAGTGGCACAGCGTGCCGAACGAGTAGCCGCTCTTGCAGCGGGGCTCGTAGTTCAGGTGGTACTGGTTGAACTTCGGGCTCTGCCAGAGATTGCTCAGGTCGCTGACCGACATGAACTGGTTGAGCGAGTCGAGGGTGGGGACGGTGTCGCCCGCGCTCTCCTCGCTGTCGTAGCCCCAGGCGGCGCCGGCGTTGGTCACGGTTGAGTCGCTGCCGAGGTGGGTCGTGTCATACCAGTAGTCCGGCGGCACCCAGTCGTAGGGGCCCTCCTTTTCGCCGGACTGGCCGAGCGTCATCGTGCTCTTGTACTCGGCGGAGGCGATCAACGGGGTCTGCGGGTAGAAGTCCGCCGCGGTGAACCCGGCGATCGAGACCGATTCCTGCTGGCTGCTCGGCTGGTTGTCGGACCACTGGAAGCTGAACACGCTCGGGTGGTTGCGCAGGTTCGTGCCGATGGTCTGGGCCGAGTTCTGCAGGACGCTCTGCTGCGCCGTGGTGAGGCTGCCGCCGACCTCCCAGGCGTCGCAGCACTGGAACCCGCCGTTGACCAGGATGCCGGCCGCGTCCATCTGCTGGGACCAGTCGCCGGGCATGATGTGGCCCTCGAGCCGGATCGTGTTGACGCCCATGTTCTTCATCAGCGCGATCTGCTTGGCGGTGTCGGCGGCCGAGTAGTGCAGGAACAGGTTCGGGTCGTAGCCGCCGCCCCTGATGACGATCGGGACGCCGTTGATCTTGAAGGCTCTTGCGCCGGCGGGCTCGATGGCGTTCGAGCCGGTCAGGTAGGACGTGACGGTCCTGATGCCGAAGGTCTCGCTGGTCGAGTTGTACTGGGTGGTGCCCTGGGCGACGGTGACGCCGAGCGTGTAGAGGGGCTGCGGGCCGAGCTGGTACGGCCACCAGGCCTGCGGGCCGGCGATGGTCAGGGACGGGAAGCTGGCCGGGGTGAACGACACGGTCTGGGTGGTGTTGGCGGGGACGGTGACTGGCTGGGTCACGGTGATCGGGGTGCCGTTGTTCGGCGGCGTGATGGTCGCGGTGACCGTCGCGTTCTGGGACGTCGCGGTGTTGTTCGTGACGTCGGTCTTGACGGTGAGCGCCGCGCTGGAGAGGTCGGCGGCGTCGGCCTGGTTGACGTGCGAGTTGCCGACCGCGAGCGCGCCGTCGACCTGGAGCTGGACCGGGAACTGGATGCCGGTGTTGTTGTCCGGCGGGATCTGGGTCCAGTCGACGTTGTCCAGCGTGAACATGCTGGTCGGGTCGTTCGGGTTGACCTCGACGGCCATGGAGTTGGTGCCCGCCCGGATCAGGCTGGAGATGTTGAAGGTGAACCTGGTGTAGGCGCCGGTGACGGTGGCGGACGTGGCTACCTCGGTGCCGTTCACCCAGACGTTGGCCGAGCCGACGACGCCGTTGACGATCAGGGTGGCGGTCTGGCCAGATGCCAAGTTCGGCGTGAAGTCGGTGCGCCACCACCAGGGAACGCTGAACCGGCTGACCGTGTCCGGGCCGATCTTCGTCATGTTCCCGTAGCAGAGCTGCAGGTTGTTCGAGAAGAAGACGCTGTTCGGGCTGCTGGTGGACTGGTTGACCGGCTGGAGCGCGGTGTCACCGGGGCACTGGCCGTTCTGCGCCAGGGCCGCGATCTCGGTGCCCGGCGCACCGGCGTCGTCGTTGGCGACGGTGAGCCACGTGGTCGTGTTGAAGCCGGGGGCAGAGATCTGCGCGCCGGTCTGGGTGGCGACGGCGCTGCTCTGCACGGTCCAGCCGCTGCTGCCCAGGTTGGAGATGTCGCTGGCCCCGGTGCCGGCCAGGGCGGCGGCGGGATGAACCGGCGCCGCTCGGGTGGGTTGCCGGGCGGCCGGCCGGGTGTGTGGTGCGGCGGCCGGCCGGGCGTGTGGCAGGGCGGCCGGCCGGGCATGTGGCGGGGCGGCCGCTGCGGCGCTTGGCACCAGCCAGGCCAGTGTCGTGGCCGCTATCGTGGCAGCGGCCCAGGGGACTGAACGAGCACGAAGGATCCGTCGCATAGCTGGCCACTCCTGTCTCGCAGCAGTTACCACGAACGGCGGCCGGCCCGGCTTGACAGTCAATTAGTTCGTAACCTTTCCAAACAAACTTGTCAAGAGCCTCGTCGTGCGCCGCATGCCTGGATCGTGGCGCGCCCCGGCCCGGATCGTGGGCGCGCCGCGGCCCCGCCGGCGGTCCGTGCCGGCGGGGCCGCGGCTTGGCGGCTCGGGCGTCACGCGCCTGGGCCGGCTCCGAGTTGCGCCATCAGCGTGGCGTTGTCCCAGTAGATGCGGTGCGCCACGATCTTGCCGTCACGAGCCTGGAAGAGGTCCACGTAGGGCAGTGAGAAGGACCGGCCGCTTGCCGGGACCGTGCCGCCCGGCCCGACGAGATCGCCGGTCTGGGTGCCCGAGTACACACCCTCCACGATGATGGTGTCCCCGTCCTCGAAGGTGCGCAGCGCCTCCAGCCGGTTGTCCGGCACCGCGGCCTGGAAAGCCTCGCCGAGGGCACGCTGCGCCGCTGCCCCGCGCATGGGGCCCTGGGGCGTGACGATCTCGCAGTCCGGATCGAACACCGACAGCGCCTTGTCCAGGTCACCGCCGTTGATGCCCTCATAGTGGGTGCGCACCAGTTCTTGCAGGTCACTCATGTCATCCCTCCCTGTGCAGGTCGATGACATGAGTCTCGCGGCGGGACCGGGCAGGCACTACGGGGAGTTCTCCCCGTTTTCCCCGGCCGGCAGCAAGTCATGGGACAGGGCGAACAGGGTTGCCCCTGCCCGGGTGGAGACGCCGATCTTGGCATAGATCCGCTGGATGTGGCCGTCCACCGTCTTGGGCGCTATCGACAGCTCGCGGGCAATCTGCTTGATCGACAGTCCCCGTGCCACCTGCCGCACGATGTCGGTCTCCCGGGCGGTGAGCCCGGCCGCACCTTGCTGCCTGCGCCGGGAAACGGGCTGGCCCGCCGCGCCGAGCACCGCCTCGGCGGCGGTCCCGTCCAGCCGCCCGGCGTCGACGTCGGCCCGCAGGTCCCGCGCCGCGGCCTGCGGGGCCATCGCGGGCCGGTGCGGGCGCGGCTCGCTCATCGCCTGGTAGGCGTCGGCGGCGGCGAGCACCCGGCAGGCCATGTTCAGCTGGCTGGCCTTGGCGGCACGGAAGTACCCGCTGCCGTCAAGCCGCTCGTGATGCGCCGATGCCACCGCGGCGAGCCGGGACAGGAACGGGGTACGGTCCAGCACCCGGCTGGTGTAGTAGGGATGCAGCCGGACCTGCTCCCACTGGTGCGCGCTCAGCGGGCCGGGCTCGTTCCAGATGCCGGCGCTGATCCCGATCCGGCCGATGTCGTGCAGCCAGCCTGCCCGGCGGACAACGGTCACCTCCCCGGCGCGCAGGCCGATCTCCGCGGCCGCCGCCGCGGCGAGATTGCCCACGCTTGACGAGTGCCCCGCCAGGTAAGGCGACTTCAGGTCGACGAAGTCCGCGGCCGCCAGCAGCACCTGGTCGACCTCTTCCGGGCTGGCCGCGCCGCTGGGCGCGGGTTCCGCGGCGATGACGCCGTCCCACAGCGTCTCTGGTGCCGCCAGCGGCCGCAGCAGGCTGTCCGGATCGTCAAGGAACGCGTCCGCTACCGCGGGCGCCAGGCTGTGCCCGCGCCGCTGGCGGACCAGGTCGGCGGCCCAGCCGGCGCCGGCCGCCCGGTGCCCGGCGACCACCAGCGCCGCAACCTGGACCACCTGGGCTGGCTCGGTGATCTTGTCTCCGGCCGCTGCGCCGGGGAATCCCGAGCCGTCCCAGTACTCGTAGACGCAGCCGAGATCCCCCAGCGCGTCGGAGTCGTACCCGAACCGCTCACCGAGCATCGCCGCCGCCTCACAGACATCGGCGATGGTCCCGGTCATGGTCTTGTTCCCGGCGATCGCCCGGGCCAGCGCGGCCGGCCGTCCCAGCGGCGGGCTCACCCGGGCCACGTGACCGAGCAGGAAGCCCAGCATCTGCCGCCGGTCGGCGAAGTCCAGCGTGGCGGCATGGGCGCGCATGATCAGCTCATCGCCCATCACCGCCGCGACCTGGGAAGCGGCCGCCGTGCAGCCGATGTGCTGCAACAGCGCGAGCTGGTAGCACCGCTGGCGCACCGACAGGCCTATCCCGAGCCGGTCGGCAAGCGACATGGTGACCAGGCAGGTCGCAAGCCCCGTCTCCAGCGGCACGGCCATGCCCATATCGGTGGCCAGCGAGATCGCGGCCATCAGCTCCGAACAGCGCACCTGCGCATCAGATACCAAGGCCATGCCCGGCATCGTAGATCGTGGCTGGTGAGAGGTGGTGGATGGCACACGGCCGGCGGGCGGCGCGTCGCGGTGGCGCCGGCGGCGGCCGAGAACCCGGGCGGCGCGTCGTGGTCGCGCCGGCGGCGGCCGAGAACCCGGGCGGCGGTGGCAGGCGGCGGCGGTCAGGTGCTCGCTGGTTTTCGCTGGGCGGCGCGGTAGAGGTCGATCAGCT
>WNGQ01008746.1_pt1 | contig 10737 bp, 19 predicted proteins | sample 5407661 | NCBI WGS metagenome assembly WNGQ01 (sample SAMN13153382, study PRJNA577476) | soil metagenome | isolation source: 60 cm soil or saprolite under Garry oak tree replicate 2 | place: USA:California | collected 2016-06-15 | reverse complement strand
CGAAAAACAGCCCCCCGGAGACAGGTGGCGGGAACAACGTTTCGGTGATGACCCTATCGCGGCGGAATTAGTTGGGCCGCGTATAATTAAAGATAGGACGGCTCGTGCATGGCTCCGTGCTTACAGTGGTCGGGCAGAATTACCTCTCATTGGGGAACAGATGACGAGATATTCAATTAGACGGCGCGTTCATAACCCTTCTCGGCGGCGCAGTGGCGGCGTGACCGCTTGCTGCGCGTGCCAGCAGCCGGCGGAAGAACGATGCAAGAATTCAGTGGCGGTTACCTTATTTGAGCGCGGCTGACTTCGGTGCAAACAACAGCGTGTAGCACGCGTCCACAAGGGCGGAACTCGGGTACGATTCACCCGGGAGGGTCACGAACTCCTCCAGCTCTGAGCGCTCTTTTGCCATCTTATCAGCGGTGCTGCCGAGCGACCAGCCACCCCAGTAAAAACCAACAAAGATCGTTACAACGGCGCCGGCGGCTGCGCCTTGCAGCAGACGCTTCAGCGATTCTCCTTGCAGCATTGAAGGCACTTGCATGATGATTTCCTTTCGCTCGACAAGTTTCGGAGCGAGGGCAACGGACACCCGGATGGGTTCCGGTCAAATAGCTGAATCGAAGGCCCGGCCGCTTTGATCTGGCGCCTCGGTCGAATTGAGCATGCGCTCGTTTGCGGATAGAATCTGTATAAAATTGACCACCTTGTGATCATCCAACCCTGAAACAAGGCACGGCTCTCGCAAGTCCAAAGTGAGACCTTGCCGAAAGTTTTCGCGCCCAGCGCCGATCAGCAAATTTTGAACGCCTCGCTGTAGACCAATCGTACCCATGCAGCCGGAGTCCTGCGCTGGAGCGCTGGGAGTAAGCTAACGGGCGCGGAACCGGCCCGACGTTTCGCAGCGCAATGCCGTTAGCTGGGCGCCGCCCGTATAAAATTGGACATCGAATGAACGAAAATCCCCGGTCGGTGATTATCAATTGGCGCCGCGGCATACCTGAAGGACAAAGTAGCGAAGACGCGATGCCCAAAGAACTCCTCGTCGCAACGGGCGCCGCCGAACCGCGAAATGGAGACATCATGCGTATCCACGTCGGGTGCGAACTCAGCTTCGACTTTCCACAGACGATGCCGATGATCGTAACGCTCAACGTGCACTTCTCTCGGTTCTCCGATCTTGAGGGTCCAGATCGTCTGGTGACGAAGCCTTCGGTCCCAGTGGAAGGCTATCGCGACAGTTTTGGAAACTGGTGCAGCCGCCTGGTTGCACCTGCCGGCCGTTTCACCCTCGGCACTGACGCCATTGTTCGTGATCCGGGCGTGTCCGATCCGGTCGACCTGAACGCGCTGCAGCACCAAGTCCAGCACCTCCCGACGGAAACCCTGCTGTTCCTGCTTGGCAGCCGCTACTGTGAGACCGATCGCCTTTCCGATGACGCTTGGCGCCTCTTCGGACATACGCCGCTCGGCTGGCCGCGGGTGCAAGCCATCTGCGACTTCGTACACAACCACATCACCTTCGGCTACGAGCACTCCCGCGCCACCAGAACCGCGTCCGAAGCATACGCAGAGCGCCACGGCGTTTGTCGCGACTACGCACATCTGGCGATCGCTTTCTGCCGCAGCCTGAACATCCCGGCGCGCTATTGCACGGGTTACATGACCGACATCGGCCTTCCTCCGCCGTACGCGCCCATGGATTTTGCAGCGTGGATGGAAGTCTATCTCGGCGGCCGATGGCACACCTTTGACCCGCGCAACAACGCCCCTCGGATCGGGCGTGTTCTCATCGCGCACGGTCGCGATGCCGCCGATGTGCCTCTGACTCACATCTTCGGTCCCGGCACCTTGTCGGGCTTTCGGGTCTGGGCGGAACAAGCGCCCCCGAGCTTAACCTTGGCCTCGCACTCATGAGTCCAGTCGGAGCAACGGATCTACTGGAAAAATTATTGTGGGGGATTTAGACTACCCATGCCGGCAAGCGGGCCGGTCAATCCTGCTGCGCTGGCGGGCGCTCCAAGCCCTTTGAGTACACGAGGTGCGATGCTCCTGGCCTCCTGCTATGGCGACCAAACAAAGACCAGCGTTCGATCCGAAATCCTTTCTCGCCAAAATTGGCGAGGGCAGAACCATATCCAAATATCGCAAGGATCAAATCGTCTTCGCACAGGGCGATCCGGCGGATGCCGTATTCTACGTCCAGAAGGGCAAGGTCAAGGTCACCGTCGTTTCCGATCAGGGGAAAGAAGCGGTCATCGCAATTCTTGGAACGGACGAGTTCTGCGGCGAGGGCTGCCTGGCCGGACAGCCACGGCGCATGTCGACGGTCACGGCGATGACAGAATGCGTGGTCATGCGGCTGGAGAAAACGAGCATCATCCGCGTGCTCCGTGACGAGCCCGGGTTTTCCGAGATTTTCATCTCGCATCTTTTGGCCCGGACTATCCGCGTTGAAGAGGACCTGGTGGATCAACTCTTCAATTCCAGCGAGAAGCGCCTGGCGCGACTACTGCTGCTCTTGGCAAATTTTGGCAAAGAAGCGAGGCCCGAGCCGATCATCGCAAAGATCAGTCAGGAGACGCTTGCGGAGATGATCGGCACGACACGGTCTCGCGTCAGCTTCTTCATGAACAAATTTCGGCGTTTGGGATTCGTCGACTACAATGGCGGCGGCCTGGAAGTTCACAGCTCATTGTTGAACGTGGTTCTGCACGACTAAGCGCAGCCGCGTGCTACACTTCCAAGCAGAAACTGTTTTGGCTGCCTTTTGGCCGAGCGTGGCGCCCGTTTTAATTTATCAATCAGAATACTGTGCGATGTACAATGGGCGGACAGGATTGATGACGACGAGCGGTCGGCCAGCGGCCAAGGAAAGACACTAATGCTTTTGGGCCAGATCGTAGAGCCGTTGGTAGTGCGGGACAATGCGTTGCAAGGCTCGATCGCAAGCATATGCATTCGACTGGCCGCGATGAAAACGGGCGACCGTCCACGTCGCGACACCGGTGTCATCGACGATTGGGACGACAACGATTCCCCATGCCTTCTCGCATTGCGCGAAGGTGCGAAGTTCGGCGATGATCAACCGTTGGATCTCGTCTTTGGTCTTTGGGATTTTTTCCACAACACGGACTATGCCCGACTGTCATTGCGCTGATCAGTCTTATGCTTGTGCCGGCGCCTGCACCCTGGCCGGCTTCACCGTTATTACGGAGGGGATCGCCGGACAGACATGGGCGTGGCGTCGATTATTCCATAGCCCTCGTTGAACGCCTCTCTGCGTTCTTCATAATGTTGATCGGATTCGAATGGGTACGCCCAAGGCTCACTCCAGGAACGTGAGCGACCTTCCCTTGCGGCTTTTTGTCCGCGATTGTACTCGCGCACTTTCTGCTCGGCCGTTAGTTTGTCCATGCTCATCTCTGCGATTTAACGAGAAGGGTGATCATCCGGGATAATGACTCACCCCGGATTATTGATGGCTCTGATGGTCGCTGCCACTCCTAAGCAGATTGCAATGGCGAGGCAGACCGCGAACAGCGAGAGCCACATCTTGCACCCTCCGAGCCCATGACCACTCTTTTTGACGCACTCAACCCCAACCAAAACGTCCGAGTCACGTATTGAGATCATCTATCCTGCGTCTTCTGGGCGCGCTCGGCGAGCGTAAGCCATCGGTCGGCCATTTCGATGAAAAACTTTTTGTGTGCCGAAATGCGGGCTGCCTCCGCTAATCGAATGCACTCAGCGGCGTTGTTGCGTAACTGATCCAAGCTGGGCAAGTGCGCTTCCATTTCTATTCTGTACTACTTTGGCAATGTCCAAATTTGGAGTTCGAGAAATGGCGGGCCTGGCGTGGTCTGCAGGATTGAAGGAGCTTCCATGATTTTCGCCGTTCGATGAGTGGGACGCGCGCCGCGCAGCGCGAGGGCACGCACTGGATGCGGGGTGCTTACCGCACCCGCATCGAACGCAACTCTATTTGGAGTGTTATTGTGCCTGCCGACGGCACCAGGGCTGCCACTGTAGGAAACGGAGACTTCGGTAGGTCTGCGTTTTTTGGGCCGCTCTCGGACAAGCCGCTGCTTGCCTGTGTCTGATGATGTGGGGTCTCGGATGTAAAGCACAATGGCTGGTCGAAACATTAAGCGCTGAGCTGATCTCGCTAATTGGCGCGATCGTCCTCATATGCGTCGAGGATCGACCAATCAGTGCAACGCACGGCGCCGGCAAGGTGGAGACCCGTTGTGCTCCCGCCTTTCCGGAGACAAGGGCGTGTCAAATGTTCACTACGGAGCAATACCGAGCCAAAGCAGCCGAATTCAGGGCGTTCCTCACCAACATACCGCGTTCGCCGAACGAAACGAGGGAATTCTGCGATCTCGAGCAGATCTACACGACGCTTGCCGAAAACGAAGAATGGATGGCAGTCCATATCGATAGGACGGTTCAACGGAGGAAGAATTACGACAACCGTACTGCCCTTGTTGAGGAAGAAGACCAAATTTTGAAGTGCCTGGGCGCGGCCGTTCTTATGCGCTGGAATAGACTTCCCACGAAGCTCCAGCGGGAACTCTTCGACTGCGCCAGCACCATCGGTGATCTGCAGCAAACGACGGCGCTCAAGGGACGGATAGCTCGCTTCCTTCACGATCATAAGAATGACCAGCAGAAATCGGACTAGGGGCGAGGTCTAGTATTAGGAAGGGATCGGAGATCCTTCCGAGGCAAGAAAGCATTCATTGATGGCGCCCGTCGCTTGTCCAAAATGCTCAGTTGTCGTTTACAAGACAGCCTCCGGAGGATGGCGGTTTGACCCACCAACCGGATGCGTCGATCTGGCAGGCACGGAATGGGGCGCGAAGGGAGAGTTTGAGTGGTGCCCTACTCTTGCGGTGGCGATGCCGGATGAGGTCTTTTGGCCCGGACAATCTCATCGAGATCACGTGATGCAAGTCGCCGAGCAAGGGCGAGCTAGAGCAAAAAAGAAAGCAGAATCTTCAAAAAAAGATTCCGAGACTTAACGCTCAAGAATTTTCATCCTTCAGCACGGCTTATAATCCGCCACAGGAGTGCGCAATGCACATGCATCGGTTTGGAAGAAAACTCAAGCTTCCCTCGACAATCGCCATCAAGCATGAAATCAGAAAATTGATGTTTGAAGATTCGGTCAACAAGGCAGAGGCAGGAGCAAGAGCTGAAGCTATTCGCGGACAACTGCGCGAAGAAACACGACCACTCGTGCAGTTGGGCTGAGGCGCAGAGGATAAGAAAACTGCTGATGAAAGCAGATCGGAAAGAGCAATAAGTAATTTTCACGTAGGTAGTTTTATGGGTCGCGCCGCGTGGTCTTGCGCGCCACCCACGAAGGTGCTCTGGGAAGAGAATAATTCGTCCAACTAATTGAAATTACAGCGTGTCGCTGCAGCTTCCCAAGCACGCGATTTTATGATTGCCGGAAATCACTATGCCGCAGTGAGTGAACTGTCCCGTTTATCACCAAAAATGGGACAGTCGGCGTGCCGCTTCAATTGCCCGGTATCGCCCCCTTTGAATGAAAGGGGTCAGGAACGACAGGCGCGCCCGCTCGTCGTCGGCTGCTCGACTGAAACCGGATCGGACGCGGGAAAGGTGTTCTTGAGGGCTTCGTCGAGCGCCTCTTCCTGGCGCCTACGCTTATCGCTATCGCCATCGTCTTGATGAGGTTTGCGTTTCGGATCGGCAATCATTTCGGTTTCTCGGACGGCGCTGATAAGATCTTCGGACTATGACGCAAATTTCGGTGCGTTGATCGTCGAGCGGTACCCCTTTCGCGCCGTCCGGTTGCCGCAAAACGTACTCATGGCGACACGTCCATCGGCAATTTTCCCACCACTGATAGGGTTGGAAGCTAATGCACCGGCAGATGCGCCGGAGTTTCCATCATGCCGACGCGCTTCTTCACCGACTTCTGCACCTTCTCGAAGGCGCACACGCCTATCTGGCGCACGCGCTCGCGTGAGACGCCGAACTCGTCGGCGAGCGCCTGGAGCGTGATCGGTTCTTCGGCGAGCCGGCGCGCCTCGAAGATGCGCCGTTCCCGGTCGTTGAGCGCGGAGAGCGCCGAGGCGAGGGCCTTGCGGCGGCCGCCGAACTCCTCGCTTGCGGCGAGTGTCGTCTCCTGGTCGGCATGCTCGTCGACCAACCAGTCCTGCCACTCGCCGGAATCGCAGTCCGCACGGATCGGAGCGTCGAGCGATACATCGCCCCCAAGGCGCCGGTTCATGTCGACAACGTCCTGCTCGGTGACGCCGAGGCGTCTGGCGATGAGCTTGACCTGGTCCGGGCGCAAGTCGCCCTCGTCGAGAACAGAAATCTTGCTCTTGGCCTTGCGAAGATTGAAGAAGAGTTTCTTCTGGTTTGCCGTGGTGCCCAGCTTCACCAGAGACCACGAGCGCAGGATGTATTCCTGGATCGCAGCCTTGATCCACCACATGGCATAGGTCGCGAGCCGGAATCCCTTTTCGGGCTCGAAGCGCTTGACCGCCTGCATCAGGCCGACATTGCCCTCCGAGATCAATTCCGAGATCGGCAGGCCGTAGCCGCGATAGCCCTTGGCGATCTTGATGACGAGGCGCAGATGACTGTTGACGAGCTTGTGCACCGCCTCGAGGTCGTCGTGCTCGCGCCAGCGCTTGGCCAGCATGTACTCGTCCTGCGGTTCCAACATCGGGACCCGCCGGATTTCTTCAATATAGCGGGCGAGGCCGGATTCGGCCGTCACCCTCTGATCCGCGGTCGCCAGCCAAGCCATGATCGCCTGCAACTACTTTCGAAACACAACTATCTGCATCTGCCCCCATTGTCAATTTGATTTCGAAACGCTATCACTTGGCTGCGAGGTGACCATGGCAGCACGCGAAACGGCAGAGCTCCTGCTGCTGGCGGGGCGGCTTGTGCAAGCCGAGGGCTATGACGGCGAACTCAGTCCCGCCCAATGGATGGCGCTCCGCTACTTCGCCCGCGCCAATCCGTTCTCCCGGACCCCGTCGGCATTTGCGGAGTTTCAAGCGACCACCCGTGGCACCGCTTCGCAGGCGATCAAGGCACTTGAGGCAGGTGGGTACTTGGTCCGACAGCGATCGAAGGCGGACGGGCGAAGCGTCAGTCTGCGACTGACGAACAAAGGTAAGAAAGCGCTTGCCCGCGATCCGTTCGAAGTTCTGGTGCGGGCCGTGGACTCGCTCGACGCGAACGAGCGAACCGCGATGCATCACACGCTGCACAAAGTGCTGACCACTGTAGCTGCGAGTGGGGCGCGTCGGTGCTTCGGTGTTTGCCAGGACTGCGCGTACCTCGGTCGAGAGATATGCCGCAATCCAACAAGCGCGAGCTCCTCGGCCCTTGAATGCCTACTGTTCGGCGTCCCGATCCAGTCCGAGGACGCAGGTCTCCTCTGCGTCCATTTTCAGCCAACGAGCGCACCGCGATAGCGGACACGGTGAATGAGCTCGCCACTGGGTATATTTTTGCTCGGCTAGTTGGCGTCGATCATGCGAACGATACGCGGGGCAAGGTTGGTCGGCCACAAGCCGCTGTCCGAAATGAAGCTCGGGAAGCCCAGAGGGAAATCGGGCGAGACACCCCCGCAAAAAGAAAACCCCGCCGAAGCGGGGCTAGTAGGGCGACTTGGAAGCCCAGCCCCCGAAACGGGGCACGCGGGCGTCTTGATCTAAGACGCCCACGGGAACGCGGTCTGTATAAAATTGACCACTTCAGCGAAAAGCCGTCGCTCGGTTCTCTAAGAAGCCGCGCCTCTGCGGTGGTCAAATTTAATGGTGTGTTTTGGTTTCAGGTCAAAGCCGGCGTCGACCTGTTAATCGGATAGCATTTTGCTTTGGGTTGCTTCGGCTCCGCATGTCGCGCAAACGAGCTTAGTCTGCTCCTCGCCATCCGCGACCTCAATGGTCCGGGTGCGCATGAGCTTTTGACAGATGGGACAGATCCAGACGGGTGCGGGCGACGGCGGATCAGGCTGGAGAGGGGACATGGCGTTTCCCTGTGCTTGTTGAGCGCAGGCGTGCGCCCACGGGGACTTTGAGGGCAGCCAACGGCGGCGGGCTAATCCGCCCGGATTTTCGAGCGTATTTTGCCGGTACTGCGTATCGTGGCTTCTAATCGTCTCATTTGACCTGCGAGAATGAGCCAAGCTTGAGCGGCAGTGAGCAGGCGCGTCCGATGTCGCGGTTCGCGTTCGGCCTGCGTCATCTTCTCTTCGGCTTGGGATCTGCACTCGATACTCGTGAGCATCTGGTCTGGTCCATCGATCCGACACAGGACTGCCCGAATTTGTGCGACGCCGTCTGTGCAATATTGATCACCCCGACACCCAGAACCTTGCCGAAGGAGCTGTCATTTCCGGCGGCCTCCGTTTCCCCCTGAATCCATGTGGTCCAGAGTCTCTTCCGTAGTTGCTGAAAAACCACACTTTTTTCTAAATCGATGATCGCTCCAAATTTGAAACCCAAAAAGGACTGATTTTCAGCTTCGTCTACGACGATGGATTCGGCAGGGGTTTCCGTCTCCATCGTTCGTTAAGTCTTGAGATGTAAAGGCGCTAACGGCTCGTTCGTTTAGATGGGGGGCTCAATGACTGCAATCTCGCTCGGACACGCCGCTCGCCCTAGCCGGCTTGGCAGGACGGCCATGACCGCCGCGATCAAGGTTGGCCGATTGACGAGAGCCAGCGGCCGATATTCAGTTGGCCCGGCTCAGGTACGCGAGCAGTTCGAAGTGCGCAACGTCGCTTCGCGGCCGCAAGAATTTGCCAGTGGGTTCGTCGATTTCCTCCTCGGCAGGGGCGCCCGCCATCCGCGATGATACCGCCTCGCCCTCGAGGATGGATGCCTTGAATGCTCGTTCGCTCGCCAGAGCCGATCGTGCGCCTCATCCTCGACGGCACCGCTGTCGCGCTGCGACCACATCGGTCGCCTGCACCCTGGCGGGCTTGACCGTTATTGCCGAGGAGATCGCCGGATAGACACGAGCGTGGCGTCGATCATTCCATAGCTCTGGTTGAACGCCTCTCGGTGTTGTTCATAATGTTGATCGGATTCGAACCGGTAGCCGGATGTCGTTTTCGACAGGCACATCCGAGTAGTATCCAAGTGGACACCGGAGCATGGGCATGAATTGGACCGCGCATTATTTCGATCGTCGATTGAACAGCGATTCTGTCAGCCGAGCCTTTGCTTCGAAAGAAGACGCTCTACGCCAAGCCTGCGATCTGATGCGGCGGAACTGCGTTGTGCATTTCGTCAAGGGCCCGAACGACGAAAAAATCGACGCTGTCGCGATCACTGCGTGGTGCAAGCGTCGCCCGACGCGCAAACAACCCCCGCCTCCAAAGCAGTAGCCAGGCCTGCCCCGCCGCGTGTTTTGTGCGGATGTACACGACCGATTTTCGGTGCACACCCCCCAAGGCCTTAAGTCGGGCTAGTTGCGGCCCGGTTGCCCGCTGGTTCCAAATTTAACGACACCAGTGACGTCGCCGGTGTATTTATAGGCAATAACCCCAATCACGAGTGCGAGGGCCAGAACGGCGGCGACTATCAATTTCCAGTCGCGCCTGGGTACAGGGTCATGTTCTGGATCACTCATCTTGCCTTCTGTTTACAGTAATGGCCCGGGCGTAGGTACGAAGATCTATACCTGGTTCCATTGCACCTGTTGGAAAGCGAGAAGCGGCGGTTCAAGCACGCTTACCGGGCCATTGAGCCTGCTTCTTTGGACTCTTCTTAGCCGCGGCCTTTTTCTGAAGGTTGGTGTCGCGCGGGCGCTTTCGCGGAGGGCGCGCGCGCGGACACTCACTGATCCCTGGTCCAGTGCCGAGAATTCAGTGGGCCGGCTGATACGGGGTTGCGGACACAACGGGCGGGAACCGTGGTCCCGGCGCCCCTGAATTGAGACGGCATGGCCAAATCCGTCTTCGATCCACCCCTCCACATGCATGACGTCAGGGTGCATGCGCTGGATGTCCGCAGCGGACTTCGCGCGCAAACAGGTCGGCAGCAACATCATCCGGCGCTTCGCTTTAGGTCAAATACTCGGGGCGCGGGTACCGGCCGGGTTGAAGCCCTCGTGGCCGATTTTGAATTTCACAGATTTCCAAGTAACGTGCCCACGACGGGGGTCGGGGGGTACGAAGTTCAAGGAGTTCGAACTCGATGCATCCGCCAGAGGAATTTTTAAGACATGCTACGGAGTGTAAGCTAACGGCCAAACTTGCGCGCGACCCGGCGAGCAAGGCTGCGTGGAGCCAGATGGCGGAGAGATGGCTTCAATGTGCTGAATTGGCGGAACGCAAAAGCTACGCCACCCCGGCGGGGCGATCCCGGAGACCCTCCCCTGCTTGGCGCCATCTTTGAGATCGGCTCACCACAGCAGTGGGAGTGGATGCTTCCAAACTGGCTTCTCGAGACAGCGTGGATCAAGCCCTACGTCCATGCCAAACAAGCAAGGACCGCCGAATAATGGCAGCTCGCTGCCAGCAGCACAAAGCCATGCCAGATCGCGTTGTGAAAGCGCAGGCCCCGCCAGACATGAAAGAGCGTGCCAAGCGAGTAGAGAATGCCGCCGATCGCGAGCAGCCATAGGCTCGCGCTCGGGAGGGCAGATGCAAGCGAGTCGTAGGCAATGACACCGCTCCAACCCAGCAGCAGGCAAAGAACGACGGCCAGGCGATCGAACCGCCCG
>WNGQ01036676.1_pt1 | contig 10738 bp, 12 predicted proteins | sample 5407661 | NCBI WGS metagenome assembly WNGQ01 (sample SAMN13153382, study PRJNA577476) | soil metagenome | isolation source: 60 cm soil or saprolite under Garry oak tree replicate 2 | place: USA:California | collected 2016-06-15 | reverse complement strand
AGGGTTGTGAGGGCTTAGAGATACTTATGTTCTATGATATTGGTGTCGAAGAGTAGATGAACTCTGAATGTGTTTGAGTGGAACGAATAGGAGAAAACAATAATGATGTCACAACAGACACCCTATACGACACCGCCTGGTGAGGTCAGACCCGAAATGCAGCCGCCTATGGCGCAGCGGCCCGTAAGGCCTGAATATAATGAGCAGTTCATTGAGACACTGGCGCAGAGGTTGATGCCACGGCTGATGCCGGAAATCATGTACAATTTGCGCTCAGTAGAGCCTGAGAGATTACGCAGCAAGGCTCTTGGTATGAGCTTTGCGCTCGCGATTGTCTCGATAGTGCTTATGATCCCATTGACTGCCATTGTCCTCGGGACGTTGGGCACCGCAGTAGTGGGAGGAGGGATTGTGCCGGCTTTGATTGGATTAGGGATAGTTGGCCTGATCGTGTTGACGATCAACGTCCTGTACAACTACTGGCTGTTTAACGCCAGAAGATAAGCGTATATAAGCTGGATACGACTTATTGAGCCAGGCGGGGTATCCACAAGGATACCTCGCTTACTTTTGAACCGTCGGACAAATTGACCTCAGGTGAGGCTAGTGCGCCTGCCACACCCTCAGGTGGTCATCCACCGAAGCGATGCGCGCTCCATCAGGCGACCAGGCCAAGGAACCTACGATATCGGCATGGCCTTGATAGGTGAAAACCCAACGACCGTTGGTCGCATCCCAGATCTGCACGGTAGTATCCCAGGAGCCTGAGGCGATACACTTGCCATCAGGCGACCAGGCCAGGGCTTGAACCCCGTTTGTATGACCATGATAGGTGAGAGTGCGCTCACCTGTCGTGGCATCCCACACCTGCACTGTATCTTTCCCTATCTCTTACGCAATCTCACGATCCGCGCTCCCAATCATGTGTGGGGCATTGACATTACCTATATTCGCATGCTGAAAGGATGGATGTATTTGGTAGCCGTTTTATACCAAGTTGCGATCTAAGGGAGAAATATGAGAGAATGAGGAACCAAGTTGGTGACACAGGTTCAAGGAGGACCCCATGGCCAGGATCACACGAGCTGCTCCTCATCTCTCGGCAGAAGAACTCAAACTGAGACTGAAACTGGACCCACGTCCGTGGTGTCGACAGCGCTGGCTGATCATCTATAATGCACTGGTGGAGCCACGACAAGCAGCAGACATTGCGAAACATACCGGCACCACTGTGGCGATGGTGCACCAGGTGATTGCCAGTTACAATCGCTTGGGAGTGGTCGCGGTCCAGACCCCAGGCAAAGGAGGTCGCCGGCGGAAGTCATGTGAGCTGGGAAGAGGAGCAAGCGTTCTTCGCTCCCTTTTTCACGCGAGCCGAACGAGGGGAAATTGCCACAGCGGACGAAATCAAACGCGCGTTTGAAGCCCAGGTGGGACATGAGGTCAACAAAAGCACGATCTCCCGACTGCTCAAACGGCATGGGTGGCGCAAACCCGTTCCCCGTCCGGTGCATCCCAAAGCCAATCCAGAAGCTCAAGCGCAGTTTAAAAAAACTTCCCGGCTACTGTTGAGGCAGCCGTCGCAACGCGCCCAGCAGATGACCAGCGCCCCGTCTTAAAGATGGCCCAGGACGAGGGACGCGGTTTCCCGCATCAGTACCCCCAAACGCGCCTGGGCTCCGCCAGGCATGCGCCCAAAGGTTGCTCGGCAGGTCGTTCGCGAGTCCAGCTACGTCTACGCGGCAGTGGCTCCAGAACAGGGCTTGATGACCTCCTTAATTTTGCCTTCGGCCAACACCGCGATGATGAATCTCTTTCTGGCTCAAGTAGCCGAAGACTTTGCCGACTACTTTATCGTCATGCAAGTCGATCAAGCGGGGTGGCATCGGGCCAAAGACCTGCAGATCCCAGAGAATATTCGCTTGATCTTTCAACCGGCTTATAGTCCAGAAGTCAACCCTGTCGAGCATCTGTGGGAGGAACTGCGCGAGAAATACTTGCACAATCGAATCTTTTCCTCTCTGGAGGAACTGCTTGAGGTCCTCTGTCAAGCACTCACTGAACTGACCGAGGACAAACAACGGCTGCGTTCCATGATGTTTTTCCCTCATTTCAGATTGGAGTGTTAGATCGCAACTTGGTATTAGATTGGTATTCGCGCTATGTGATCAGTTGGGAGCTCGATCACACGCTCGAGATGCCGTTTGTCGTCACCGCAGTTCAGCGAGCTCTTTCGACGGCAGTCCCAGTGATCTGGAATAGTGATCAGGGAAGTCATTTTACCAGTCCACACTACCTGCAGTTGCTGCGAGATGCACATGTCCAGATCAGTATGGATAGCAAAGGTCGTGCCTTAGACAATATCTTTACCGAACGTCTCTGGAGAACGGTCAAGTATGAAGAAGTTTATTTGCATGATTATACCTCACCGAAAGAAGCTCGCCAGCAGTTAAGCCGCTATTTCGAGTTTTATAATCATCAGCGGCTTCATCAGGCCCTTGATTACCGAACTCCTGCTGAAGTGTATTCAACAGAGACACCGATTGGTTTATTCTAACATCAGCAATACGAAGAAAGGAAATGGAGGAGAGTAGCTCTTACAACTGCCTTTCCTCCTGTCTTGACAAATGGTTCCACTTTATTCATTCTCTTGAGCTACAAATTTAGTTAAGAAACATTATAACTAACTTATCATTCGATTAATTTAAATGGTTTAAGTAATATTATTGAGTATATGCTATCTGTAAAATAGTTTCACGACATTTGTCTCAGAACCCATCTCTTTATCTCTGGTTCACTTCTCCACTTGCTTGTTGAGTTCTGAGATGGACGAGAGCCACCACTTGCTTTTTGCTCATTTCTTTGCTCCCATGCCAAGCAACATATGAACACCTACCACGTAAAACGGTTCTCCCTCCATCTTTGATTGCACAATAGAAAAAAGTCATCGTCATCACAGAGATCGTCTGGTCAAGTCCCCTTTATTAATAGCCATGACCTTAACGCACTGACAGCAGAACTCGCCAACCTTTTAGGCATCTCTTTCCCACTTTGAAAGGAACATGATCTTCTTGAAATTTACAAGTAACGAGATGTTATTGATTTGCGGCTTTCAAACCGAGCTTATCTATCTCTTCAAGGATATTAGGATATACTATTTCATGAGCACTGTTAAAAATAAAAATGCTTTCTCCAAGTGATACAAGATTTAGTCTTTCTTTAGGCTCCTCGCGGATACTATACCAAATTTTGTGTAACGCTAAATAGCAGAAAAGCCCGAAAGCACATGATGCTAACGGAATTTATAACCCTCCTCATATAACGCTTAATTTTGCCAGACCTCACTTACCACGCCCGCTGAAAATAACCATGTATCTACTCCATGGGAACAGTATATTGTAGGTAAAACAGCATATATCTTGGCGCTGGTTGGATTTAAAGTTACACCTGTACGAACAGAGCATTTGTACTTATATGCTATTCTCCAAACCCATAATAAGTTGCCAGTTATTGTAGAGACTTTATAATTTCAGCATATGAATTTCGCTGAAACCCTGTCAGTTATTTAGCATTTCGTATTCGGTTACGTATATATTCAGTAGTAACACTGATGAGTGAGTCAAACTGAAATATTGTTGTCCTTATATTTGGTTCGCTAATTGATGTGGGCTTTTCCAAGATACAAATAAATATGGAGGTTCATTCTGATGGCATCGAGTTCCAGACCCAATAACTCTACAGGGCATTTCGTTAGTACTCTCATAGCTATTGTTTTTGGTGTTGTAGCTACTGTTGTAGAAGTTATAACCCTTTCTGCACCAGTGGAACAACAAGTCATTGTTTTGACTGTCACACTCTCAGTCATTGCATTAATAGCTATCTATATATATACACATACACCGTTATCTGTAAGTCAAAAAGTTGGTGCATGGATGATGATCTGTGGGATAATTGTGCTTTCTGCCTTGATAATAATAGAAATTCCGCTAATTGTCTCACCGACTTATCCTGGCAATACATCTGGTATTATACCGCCTTCTACGCCGTGGCGTCCTATTCTCAAACAAACTGCTCCCAATTGTAATAACCCTCCAGGTGCAGAATGGTATGTACACAAAGGAGGAACAGATTATACTTGCAATAGCTCTCGTGGTGTGATGGAGCAAACAACCTCAAACTACTATGGGGAAGTGGATCTTCTGAAAGTAAAAGGTAGTGTATATAATCAGACTAACTTCCGTGTGCTGGTTGATATTGCATTTCAAAATCCAAACGATCCCTCAACGTGGGCGGCTTTGACTGTTCAATCGCCGGCTAATCCTAGTATTCCTGGTGGTTATATTTTTACGTTAAGTCCAAGTGGCGCTTGTACATTGCAACGTGTAGATACATCTCAAAGCATTCCTACCGTAGGTCAAAAATCGGTGAATATTGATCCCCACCAGGTAGTGCATATGATGGTGATAGTCCATAATGATGTGCTATATGCATACGTCAACGACAATCTGGTACTTACACAAACGGACACCCTGAGTACGTCTCCTAATGTTGTTGGCCTGATGGTTGAACGGCAGAATGCAGCTCCTTCTGCATTGGTACAGTTCTCAAACTTTGAATTAGACGAAGCTTAAATCTTACCCAGAAGATATAAAGGGAATGCCACCTGTATCGGAAATCTAGCAAGATATGGCCGACACCAAGCCAGAACCCTTTATGGAATTTGCCCTGTTTCAAACACAGCAACTTCGGCTGAGAGTTATAATATCCCCCAAAGAAGTTTGCGCAGATGTTACAAAAACGGCCATTATTGTGTCAATTCTGTTATCTCCATTTCTCGCTACCCTGCTATGATTAGCTCTCGGTCTCAAAACCCATCTTGAAATCTCCGTTTCATCTCTTGACTTTCTTGTTGAGTTTTGAGATGGACGAGAGCCACCACTTGCTCTTTGCTCCCATGCCAAGCAACCTCTGACCACCTACCACTCCAAAGCGGTTCCCCCTCCATCTGTGCTTACACAACAGAAAAAAGAGCACCGCCATTATGGGGATCGTCTGATCAAACTCCCTTTATTAACATCCATAACTTAAACCTAATCACCGCAGAACTAGCGCGTCTTTTAGGTATCACTCTTGCAGAAGATACATTCCCTGATCACAATGACGCTTGAGAAATGCCCCCCCACGCTTTTTTGCTTTTGAAATGAGACCACGATGCAATACAGGCTCACCTGCTCACAAGAGCTAGATCAATGAAGAAAAAGACGGTTTCCCGTACCATTGGCGCTTCGCTGGCTTTTTGGGCAAACAGTGGGACGCTATTATTGTTTGAGATGTTCTCTACAGAGAAATGGAGAGCACTAGGTTGGGGTATGTCCACTGAATACGCTCATTATCTCGTTGCAACGACATTTACAACTTGCTCTTTGTCACCAACCCCTCCGTTTTTGTGACGCTGCACTACTGTCTCAAAACTCCATGACAAGCAACAGTTGTATGACCTATCTCTTCCTACGTCTATCTGATATGGAATATAATTGTGCAAGCTGAGGTTTTCATGGTTTTTCAAGGAAGAGGGCAGTTCCTTTGAGCGAGCAAGACGGAAGACAGTCCCCGACAAAACAGCGCAGGAGCCGACAGACACAGAAACATAATGGCACACCACCGGCTTTGCTACGTCCTACTCATGACAATACAGAAGGATGGAAAGCCTATTGGAAGGAACAGGGTCAGCCCTGGCGTACTGAACCGGAAATTGATGCAGAACGGCAAGCATTCCTTACTGAGCGGCGAAGCATCAAACCTGATATTGAGCAAGGTATCTATCCTTTCAAAGGTATCAAGTTGAGCCGTGCAGATGTGGAGTGGCTCCTGGCAACACACGAGAATGGTAAAGGGCCGGTTGATTGGACAGAAGAAAACCAAAGGACTCGGAATGGATTGGACATGCGTGGTGCAAACCTCTGCGAATTAAACCTCAGCAACTTGCCATTGACACGTTTACGTGGTGGACTCAATGAAGATGAAAGAATGGTTGCTACAGTAGAGATGTGTGATATGGCAGCAGTCCACTTAGAAAGGGCTAATCTCCAAAATATCCATCTTGAGAGGGCTGATCTCTATCGAGCGCATTTGGAAGAAGTTAATCTCTATGGAGCCTATCTAGAGAAGACGTATCTTATTCAAGCACATTTGACAGGAGCTAATCTCTTTCGCACACATCTGATACGAACTAGACTGCGCGAGGCGAACTTACAAAGAGTCAGATTGGGTCGGGCACAGCTTGCTGAAACTGAACTCGAAGATGCTGTATTGAGCGATGAAAAGCATGTAGGCCCTCGATTAGCCGATGCTAATTGGAGTAATACTAACCTTTCAGTCGTGAACTGGTCGAATGTGAAGATGCTTGACGACGAATATAAATCACGTCAAAAGCTGCGCTACGGGAAAGTAAAGGATAGGAAGAGACATTTGAAAGAATATGGAGCAGCAGTTCGGGCCAATCGTCAGCTTGCTGTCGCACTTCAGGTTCAAGGGCTGAATGAAGTTGCAGCACGCTTTACCTATCGCGCACAACTGTTACAGCGCAAAGTATTTTGGTATCAGCGCAAGTTTGGTCAATATCTCTTCTCTCTGTTCCTCGATCTCCTCACAGGCTATGGCTATAGACCTGGGCGTAGCTTCATTGCCTATGTCCTTGTGATAAGCATATTTGCTACAATTTATCTTCTACTTGGTAATCACCTTGCCTGGAACGAGGCCATAGTAATTAGCATGACGGCATTTCATGGACGAGGGTTCTTTCCTGAACAATTCAAGCCAGGCGATCCCCAAGCGTTAGTTGCTGCTATCGAAGCCTTTGTAGGGCTACTGATCGAAGTCACCTTTATAGCAACACTAACCCAACGCTTGTTTGGGAAGTGATCTATGTACGCTGTGAAGCATTATTATTGACCTGAGAGGTGACTCTATGAGCGAGCAAGACGGCAGACAAGCGACTGCTATACAACGTCCAACTACAACTGATCCAGGGGCATGGAATGCGTATTGGGAAGCAAAAGGCCAAGAATGGCGTATTGAGCCTGAAATTAGCTCTGAACGGCAACAGTATCTTGCTGAGCGACGGAGCATCACTCCAAGTATTGAGCAGGGCATTTATTCCTTCAAAGGTATTGAGCCAAAACTAAATCGTGCTGATGTGGAGTGGCTCCTAGCAACGCATGAGAACGGGCGTGGGCCTGTAGATTGGAACGACCCAGCTAGGCGTAATCGTCAAGGGTTAGATCTTCGTGGAGCAGAACTCAGAGCAGTAGATCTTCATAATTTACCATTGACTTGTATCCGAGGTGGACTTGGTGGAAATGAATTGAATAATGTAACAACCGAGCAATCTGAAAAGGCAGCAATTCATTTAGAGAACACTAATCTTGTTGAAACGCACTTAGAAGAAGCTTACCTCTATCATGCACATATTGAGGGGGCTAACCTAAGTAAAGCTCATTTAGAGGGTGCTGACTGCCGCCGTACGAATTTAGAGGGTAGTAATCTTAGTCAAGCATACCTAGGAGCAGATGAGAATGCTCCAACGACATTTTCACTAACAGATTTGCGAATGGAATCAATAGATAGGAGAACCAATTTAGAAGGTATCATTTTAGGCAGTAAGCAATTTGGGTATGCTTTATTGGCTGATGTGAATTGGGGCGATGCCAACCTTACACTGATAAATTGGGAAGGCATCGACATGCTGGGTGATGAACGCGAGGCTCGCAACCTAAATGTACCAGACAAAAAGGATTTGTGGCATGACAAGGTTAAGGCCAGAACAGAAAGTGAGGAAGTACAGCAAAGAGAAAGGAGAAAAAATACAAGGAGTTAGCCCAAATGCGCCAGGAAGACAAGCAGGAGATAGAAGAGGCGTGGATGCAAGTAAAACGAAATCAGATCAATAAATATCAAGAGGCTATTCGGGCTAACCGTCAAATCGCAGCCGTATTACAAACCAGAGGCATGAATGAGAATGCTATATATTTTGCTTATCGAGCACAGCTTCTCAAGCAATGGATACTTCGACAAAATTTGTTACAGAAACATGTGCAGCGAGACATGTCAAAAGTATTATTATTACTTGCGATATTTTGCATAATAGCCTTATTCATTGCATTAGTCTGGTTACAGTCGAATGCTTCTCAAAATAATTTCTGTCCGCCTTTCCATAACTATTGGTGGGCAAATCAGCCTATATGTCAGCATTCAGGTGGTCAACTATTCACGATTTGGATGGCAAATCTTCCACAGTGGCTCGTTTTAAGTACACTTATGTTTTTAGGGGGAATTTTTTTCCTGTCGCTCTTAGGAATCCCTTTTTTTCAAGATCCTCAACAAGGAAATCAATGGCAAATATACCCCACTCTTGGGATTTTACTCATAGGCATTCTACTACTTGTAGCTCCTCCTTTAGCGATCCTACCCTCGATAATCCTGTCTTTATTTGACCCTCATAATCTTTCTCATGTATTATTGAATTTAGCACCATTTCTTACTACATGTTTCTGTTATATTTTATGGAGAGTAGTATCCCGAAATATAAAAAGGCTAAAGCAACCAACGGGTTCAATCTCTCCCATTCTCTATATTCTAGATTTTGTATTAGGATTTTCTGTATTATTTATTTTGATATTTTTGATAGGCTTCATTATAGTGATTTGGAATTATGAATACACAATTCTAACTATAATATTACAAGTTTGCTTCCCTTTTTTATTGTATTTTATTTGGAAAGGACTTCAATATATTCAAAGAATACAAAATGTAAAAAAAGATATTTTATCTTGGGCCATAGAATTTCTGAAAACACTAGCAACATTGCATTCGCGTTTATTTACTCTCTCCTTGGAATGTTTTATGGCCCCCATGTTGAATGGAATGAAGCACTTGTGGTAAGTTTAACAGCTTTCCATGGAAGAGGTTTCTTCTCAGATATGTTTAAACCTGGAGATCCACAGGCGGCGGTAGCAGCGATTGAAGCTGTTATTGGCTTAATTATCGAGATCAGCTTCATTGCAACATTCACCCAAAGATTTTTTGGAAAGTGATACCATTCTCAACATCGGCCGTTTGTGTTCTGTTTGTTCATTCCATTGTTCACCAGGCTCTTACCAAGAACGATCCTTCTCAAAACTCATCTTGACATCTCTGTTTCATCTCTTGACAGTAGTGATGAGTTTTGAGATGGTCGATAACCACTTGCTCTTTGCTCACTTCTTTGCTCCAAAGCCAGGCATCCTACCAACTACCACGTAAAAGCGGTTCTCCCTCCATCTTTGCTTGCACAACAGAAAAAAGAGCACCGCCATCAGAGGGATCGTCTGGTCGAGCGAAGCAAGCAACATAACCATGAGTACACCAAACATGGTTAATAGGGTATCACGCCGCGAGAAGCGAGGTTGCTCGTAATCTTCTACCACTATACCCGGTCGATCTGATGTTAAAACAGCAACATCAGACTGAGTTGTTATAGTTTCCATTACATAATCCTTTAATGAGCACTGATACCTTTGAAGTAGATTCGCTTAAGGTTCTTCTCCACTTCTTCTGCAGACATCTGCCCCTCTTCCATTAAGCGCTCATAACTCTTTGGTGACGATAAACTATAGAATGCGCTTAGCATTACCATTGTGGGCGCGCCGAAAGTTGATCCCAAATTTCACGCAAACATCCTTTCTTCTCGACCAATAGATGCCTTAATCCGGCACTATTGCTTATCGAATAGAGTAGTTGCATGCGCTTACTAATAATCCCCCCATGCATCAAATCGAAAATAGTCTCCATCTTTCCACGAGCCGTCACTAATGAAGCCAGGGTTGTATCAATATACTGCAATAACTGCTGCATATCGCGCTCAAAGATTGCAACAACCAGGTCCTCTTTACTTGGAAAGTGCAGGTAAACAGTACCCTTAGCAATACCTACACGAGCAGCAATTTCATCGATGGATGTTTCGTAATATCCCTTCTCCATCAAGACTTCTTCGGCTGCCTGGAGAATAAGCGCCTCACGTTCCTGGCGCTGCTTTTCTTTTAAGGAACGAGGGGCAGTTACTGGTTGCATCATTGCATCTCCTTGAAAAAAATGACTATCAAATTATTCTCTGACAATGAGAACAAAATTTGACTCTCCAGTATTCCATATGACTTATTAGTCATTATTTTACAAGAGAGTCAGAGAAAAGTCAAGGAGTATTTAGTGCTGGGTGCTTACTGATGTTTACGAAGTTCCTTCCTGGTTTGCAGCTACTCGTTTCAAGTTATCAATGGAACCTACAGGTCGCTCCGAATGATCATGATTACAATTTTCTGCAGTCTCCAGGTGGCAGTAAAGGCCATTCACCGCGCAATACGTCTCCTGGTGAGGATCGCATTCAAACTGAATGGTTGCGTGGCCGATATGATACTTCTCGCTCAGCATCGTGTTCAAAGACTGCAGGATGGCTGAGCTGTCACTTGGTGCCAGATCAGCTATGAGCGCATGACATGATAAGGCGTACATATTACCGGTAATGCTCCAGACATGTAGATCATGCACATCCTGTATCCCTTCAACGCTCTTCATATCTCTCACCAGGTTTGGCATGGAAAGGCATTTGGGGACGGCTTCCAGCAATATGTCGGTTGTTTCCCGCAATATGCGCCAGGCGCTCACCGCGATAAGCACAGCAATACCGACAGAAAGCAGAGGATCG
>WNGQ01012648.1_pt1 | contig 10740 bp, 10 predicted proteins | sample 5407661 | NCBI WGS metagenome assembly WNGQ01 (sample SAMN13153382, study PRJNA577476) | soil metagenome | isolation source: 60 cm soil or saprolite under Garry oak tree replicate 2 | place: USA:California | collected 2016-06-15 | reverse complement strand
GGGTAAAGGGAACGACCAGCGCCGCGTCGGCGCCCAGACCGTCCATGCGCTGGATGTTCTCGTCGAGCGTGGCGATGGGTCGTGGGGCGCGCTCCGGCCAGAGCACACTCGCGGGATGCGGATCGAAGGTGCACACCACCGAGGGCAGCCCGAGCGCACGCCCCCGCTCGACGGCGGTAGCGATGAGCAGCGCATGACCGAGGTGGATGCCGTCGAAGGCACCCAGCGCCGTCACGCACGGCCGCAGATCAGGCGGGTAGGACGCGAGGCCGCGGAGTATCCGCATGGAGAAGGCGTTCGGGCTTCAGGTGCGCCCCGCGGCGGACGCCGAGGCCGAGGAGCGCTCCATCCGCACCGTACACACGGACCAGACCCGCCGCGCCCGGATCGGTCACCGACTGGCCGTTCACGAAGGCGCGGGCGCTCGGCTCCGAGAGCCGCGCCTCCGGCATCGCCGGCAGCGCCGAATCCGGTGGGAGCATCCGCATCCAGAGAGGCTCGCCGTCACGCGCGGCGAGCACGACGCCCCATGGCACGGCATTTTCCAGAAGGTATGGCCCAACCCGGGTCCGCACGAGCCGAGCGAGGGCCCCACCCGTGCCGAGGACCGCGCCGAGATCGGCGGCGAGTGTCCGCACGTAGAAGCCCTTGCCGCAGCTGACCCGGAGTACGAGATCGGGTAGAGCGAGCGCCTCCAGATGAATGGCGTGGACCGTGACCTCCCGAGCCTGGCGCTCGACTTCCACACCTTGGCGCGCCAGCTCGTAGAGACGTCGGCCTTCGTGGTGGATCGCGGAGTACATGGGGGGTACCTGGCGAATGAGCCCCACGAATGGTGCGAGGGCTTCGCCGATGGCCACGGCGTCGAGCTCCGGAACCGGGCGGCTCTCGAGCACGACGCCGGAGAGATCCTGGGTATCGGTGGAGAGGCCCAGCCTGACCGTGGCCAGGTATTCCTTGTCCAGCTCCACGAGATAGGGGGTGAGCTTCGTCGCTTCCCCGATCAGTATGGGCAAAAGCCCCGTGGCCGCAGGGTCGAGGGTGCCGCCGTGGCCGATCTTGGGCGCGCGCAGCACCCGGCGTAGCTGCGCCACGACCTGAAAAGAGGTCACGCCCGGGCCCTTGTCGACGGGCAGGATGCCGGACCGTGTGTCGCGGATCACTTCGGCGATCGCGGCCGCACCGCGTCCAGCGATTCCCTTACCGCCCCGAGGAGGACCGCGGTGGCTGCCTCGAGCGTACCGGGGAGGGTGCAGCCCGCGGCATTTTCGTGGCCGCCACCCCCAAAGCGGTGGGCGATGGCGTTCACCGGCACGTCGCCTTTGGCGCGCAGGCTTGCCTTGATCGTGCCCGGCCCCTCCTCGCGGAGGAGGAGCGCGACCTTCACGCCGCCCACAGAGCGCGGATAGCCGACGAGATCCTCGGCGTCGAGAAACTCGCGCGAGACGAGGCCGCGCGGCACGGCGAGCCAGGCGATACGGCCGTCCTCGCTCACCTGGATCCGGCGCAGCACTTCGCCGAGTTGAACCAGGGAGTCCCGGGCGCGCTGCTGGTAGAGCCGGTCGGACACGAGCGACTGGTCGGCGCCCGCCGCTGTGAGCTCTGCCGCGATCCTGAAGGTCCGCGGCGTGGTGTTGGAGTAGCGGAAGGAGCCCGTGTCGGTGTGAATGGCCGTGAAGAGATTGAGGGCGACGGCCGGGGTAACGCGGAGCCCCAAGCCCTTCACGAGATCGAAGATCATCTCTCCGGTGGCGGCCGCCGAGGGATCGATCCAGTTGACGGTGCCGTAGCGCCGGTTGTCGGGATGGTGATCGATGTTGAGCACCCGGCTCTGCGGCCCGCGCGCGCCCTCGAGCAGCCCTTCCGAGCGGTCCGGATTGGGGCAGTCCGTCATGATGATCACGTCGTACGTCTCCGGCGTCGTCTTCCACACATTCCAGCGATCCGACCCAGGCAGAAAGGCGAGCACACCGGGCACCGGGTGGGGGCCCGCGAACGTGACGGACGCACCGGCCGCGCTCAAGGCCAATCCCAGCCCGAAGAGCGTGCCCAGCACGTCGCCGTCCGGATGCACGTGACCCAGACAGAGCACCTTGCCCTGCGGATCCCGCAGCATGCCCGTCAGCTCGTCGGGCGGCTTCACGGAGAAGCCGGAGCTCTCGTGTCCCCCCGTCACTCGCTGCCCTCCGCTTCGTGGGACTTGAGCCCGGCTAGGAGCGATTGGATATGAGCCGCGTGCTCCATGGAGCGGTCGGGGCGAAAAGCGATCTGGGGCGTCACCCGGAGGTCGAGGTGCTTGCGGAGCCAGTTCCAGACAAAGCCGCGCGCGCTCTCGAGGGCCTTGAAGGACTTCGCCCACTGGTCCTCGGACCCCAGCACGGAGACGTAGACACGGGCGAGCTTGAGGTCCGCCGTGGTGTCGACCTCGGTCACGGTGACGAACCCCAGGCGGGGATCCTTGATCTGCCGCTGCAAGACGGCGGAGATCTCTTCCTTGATGAGCTGGTTGACGCGCTCGAGCCGCTTGCCCTGCATAAGTTAAAGAATCTCCACCTGGATGTCGGTCACGTAGCCGTCCACATTGTCCTCGATGTAGTCGAGCGCCTTGGAGATGACCTCGTTGGCGTGGCGCGAATCGCCGGAGACGCAGGCCACGGCCAAGGTGGCACGCTGCCATGCGTCGTGATGATCCACTTCCGCCACGGAGATCTCGAAGCGCCGGCGGAGCTTGTCCTTGAGGCCCTTCAGGACGTGGCGCTTGCCCTTGAGCGAGCCCACGTCCGGCAGGTGCAGCTCGACGGTGCCGACCGCCACCCGGGCCGCCGACATGCTAGAGGGTCCGCGCGACCTCTTCCGTCGTAAAGGCTTCGATGAGGTCGCCGGGTTGGACGCCCTTGATTCCCTCCACGCCGATGCAGCCGAAGATCGTCCCCACCTTGGAGATGGGGAAGAGCTGTTTGACCTGAGCCCGGCCGTGCACGGTTTCCCGGATCTCGGGGGCGAGCATGCCGCTGAGGGCCGCCTTGACGTCGTTGAGGACGTCGTAGATGACGCTGTAGTTCCGGAGGTCGACGCCATCGGTCTGGGCCTGGCTCGCCGCCTTGGGCTCGGACTTGACGTTGAAGCCGAGCACGATGGCATTGGACGCGGAGGCGAGCATGACATCAGATTCATTGACCGCGCCCACCGATCCGTGGATGACCTTGAGCCGGACCTCGTCGGTGGAAAGGCGCTCCAGCGACTCCGTGAGCGCTTCCACCGAGCCCTGCACGTCGGCCTTGAGGACGAGCCGGAGTTCCTTCACCTCGCCCGCCTCGATCTGCTTGTGCAGGTCCTCGAGGGTGATGCGGGCCGCGCCCTTGCCCTTGAGCTTGTCGCGGTCCGCCCGCACCGTGGCGATCTGCCGCGCCTTGCGCTCGTCGGCCACCACGAGGAGCGTATCCCCCGCCTGGGGCACGCCCGAGAGACCGAGGATCTCGACGGGATCGGAGGGCTCCGCTTTGGTCACCTTCTTGCCGCGGTCGCTGAACATCGCGCGCACACGACCAGAATGCTGGCCCACCACCACCGCATCGCCGTCCTTGAGCGTGCCCGACTGGATCAGCACGGTGGCCACGGGACCGCGGCCGCGGTCGAGTCGGCCTTCCACGATGGTGCCGCGGGCGGCGCGATTCGGATTCGCCCGCAGCTCGAGCACCTCGGCCTGGAGGGCGGTCATCTCGAGCAGTTGCGCAATGCCGTCGCCGCGCTTGGCGGAGGTCGGAATGAAGATCGTCTGGCCGCCCCAGTCCTCGGGCACGAGGCCGAGGTTCGACAGCTCGCGCTTAACACGATCGGGCTCACTGCCCGGCTTGTCGATTTTGTTGACCGCCACGAGGATGGGCACGTTGGCGGCCTTGGCGTGATTCACCGCCTCGACGGTCTGGGGCATCACGCCGTCGTCCGCCGCCACGACCAGGATGACGATGTCCGTGGCCTGGGCCCCGCGCGCACGCATGGCGGTGAAGGCTTCGTGGCCCGGCGTGTCGAGGAAGGTGACCTTGCCGTGTGACGTGTCGACCTGATACGCGCCGATGTGCTGCGTGATGCCGCCCGCTTCGCGCTCGGCCACCTTAGTCGTGCGGATCGCGTCTAGGAGCGAGGTCTTGCCGTGGTCGACGTGACCCATGACCGTGACCACGGGCGGCCGCAGCTTGAGCTGGCTCGGATCGGTCTCTTCTTCCTCGAGGATGTCGCCCTCGAGCGAACGGATCTCGACGTCGAAGTAGAATTTGTCTGCGACCAGCTTGGCCGCCGTGGGATCCAGGACCTCGTTGACCGTGGCCATGACACCCAGCTCGAGGAGCGCCTTGATCACCTCGCCCGATTTGTGACGCATGGCTGCGGCCAGCTCGCCGACCGTCACGGACTCCGGCAGCTTGATCAGCTCGCGCTTGATCTCGACCGGAGGCTCGGGCGGGCCGGGCCTCTGCTCCGGCATTGGAGGCTCAGGCTTGACCTCGACCTTGGGTGGCGCGGCCGGCGCCACGGGCGCCGTGGCGGCGGGACGCGCGGGAACGACGGGAGCGGCGGGCCGTGACGGAACGGGGGGCACCGCGGGCCGGATCGGCGGAGTCGGTACGACGCGCCGGGGTGCCGTCGGAGGCGCAGCCGGGCCCCCCGCCGCAGGTGGCACGAGAGGACGCGGCGGAACGACTGGCGGCGGAGGCGTCGGACGGAGCACGGTGGGCTCTCGTCGTACCACCGGGGACGGTGTCACCGGAGCGGGCGGAGGAGCGATCGAAGGCGCTGGAGGAGCCGCGACAACGGGCGAGGGAGGCGGCGTGGGCAAGGGCTCCGGCTCCGCGACAGGAGCAGGCGCAGCCGTGTGCCGGAAAAGCGTGGCCGCGGGCTTGATCTCCTCGACCGGCTCCGGAAGCACCGTCTCCTGGGGCTCTATCGTGACGGCCTTCTTGCGTGAGGTCTTCGGGGCCGTCGCGGCCGCGCCCGTCTTGTCCTTGAGAGCAACGGCCGCTCCGGCCTCGCCCACCGGCGGCTTGGCCTTGGGTGCCCGCTTGGGCTTGGCCTCCTCAGGCAAATCCCGGCCGCGTCCCAGCTTCACGCGGAGATCATTGGCCATAGCCGCCTGTAACGGACTCATGGCTCGCATCCCCTTTTGGCCCATGGCCTCGAGGGCGACGATCAAATCCTTGCTGGTGACACCCAACTCCTTCGCGAGGTCGATGACCTTGACTCGTGCCGCCACAGCCCGCTTACCTCCTCGCCTTGTCGTTCCCGACCCGGCCGTTCAGTATAGCCACCGCGCCCAATGCGGGCGGCTCGCTGGGCCGCTTGAACGCGTGCCCGAGCCGGCCCGGACGAAAGGCCTTCCCGAGACACTCGGAATCGGGGCACACATATGCGCCCCGACCCTCAGCCCGACCACCGTCATCCACCTGCACTCGCCCGTCGATACCGCGGACCAAGCGAAGGAGCGTGACCTTGGGCCGCTTCTGCCGACACCCAATGCAGGTCCGCTGAGGCGCCGCGGTCACTCAGCGGAGGTCCTCGCCATGCTCTCGGGTGGCGTGTCCCCCACGCCCTCCTCGGGAGCGCCCATGCCTTCCGCGGTGGCCACCGACTCCTCCGCCGCTTCGTCCTGCTCCGGCTCGGCGGGCGGATGCTGGTCCAGCCATTCCTGAGCCGCCGCGAGGAGACCCGCCGCCTTCTTCTCGCCGAGCCCGGGCACGGCCTCGAGCACTTCCAGCCCGGCCTGGACGATACGCGTGGGCGAGAAGAGTCCATGCTCCACGAGCCGCTCGACGAGCTGCGGGCCCACCCCGGCAAAGCTCGCCAGGGCTTCGCGGCCCTGGGCAAGCTCCTCCTCGGCGAGGCGGCGCTCTTCCTCGACCTCGCCCTCGCTCCTGATATCCACGTGCAATCCGGTCAGCTTGGCGGCCAGCCGCGCGTTCTGCCCCCGCTTGCCGATAGCCAGCGACAGCTGATTGTCCGGAACGATGACGAGCGCCGCGCGCGGCTCGCCGTTGGGATCGGGGGGACCCAAGGTGACCGTCGATACCTTGGCGGGCGACAGGGCACGCGCTACGAACACCGCGGGGTCGGCCGACCATTCGACGATGTCGATCTTCTCGCTCCGCAGCTCGCGGCTGATCACCTGGATGCGGGTGCCGCGCAGGCCCACGCAGGCGCCGATGGGATCCACGTCACGCTTGGTGGACATGACGGCGACCTTGGCACGCTCCCCCGGCTCGCGCGCGGCGGCCTTCACCTGCACGATGCCTTCGGCGATCTCGGGAATCTCGGCCTCGAAGAGACGGACGAGGAATCCGGCGTCCGCGCGCGAGAGGAGGATTTGCGGCCCCTTGGCCGTTTTCTTGACCTCCTGCACGTAGGCGCGCACGCGGTCGTTGGGATTGTAGCGCTCGCCGGGAATCTGCTCCCGCTCCGTGATCACCGCCTCGGCCTTGCCCAGGTCCACGATCACGTTGCGCTTCTCGATCCGGTGCACGGTGCCGCGGATGATCTTGCCCTGCTTGTCGATGAAGTCGGAATACACCGCGTCCCGTTCGGCGTCCCGCACGCGCTGGAGGATGACCTGCTTGGCCGTCTGGGCCGCGATGCGCCCGAACTCCTGGGGGGGCAGCTCGATCTCGATCTCGTCTTCGAGCTCCGCCTCGGCATTCAGCTTGCGCGCCTGGCTCAGGGTGATTTCGAGCTTGGCGTCCGCGACCGTCTCCACCACCTTCTTCCGCGCGAAGACCTTCAGCACTCCGGTGTGGCGGTCGAGCTCCATGCGGACGTTGTCCGCGACCCCCATGGTCTTCTTGGACGCCGACAACAGGGCAGACTCCAGCGCCTCGAAGAGGATCTCTTTGTCGATCCCCTTCTCCGTGGCCATCTGCCCGATGACGTAGATGAGTTCCTTGTTCATCATGTCCCTGCACCTTCACTTGCGCCGGAACGGCGGATCCAGCCGCGCCTTGGTCACGAGGGCCCGCGGCACTTCCGCCGTCTTCCCATCCGGCGACGCGATGGCGAGCCGTTCGGGACCGGCCGCTTCCAGCCTGCCCGCGAACTCCAGGCGACCTTCCACGGGCTCCCGCAGCCAGCACCGCACGTCCTTGCCTATTGCCCATGCGAATTCGCGATTCGTCCTGAGCTCCCGATCGAGGCCCGGGGACGAGACCTCAAGATCGTAGCTCTCCGAGATCAGCCCCGACACGTCGATCACATCGGCGGCTTCGTGGCTCAGCCGCTGGCAGTCGACGATGCCCGCCCCGCCCGGCTTGTCCACGAAGAACCGTAAGGCCCAGCGCCGAGCCTCCCGGCGCCACTGCAGATCGACCAGTTGAAGCCCGTGAGTCTGAAGAACCGGGGAGACAACCGCTTCGAGCTTAGCCAGAAACGCCTCCCCGTCACCCGCCCGCGGGTCCATTTCCAGCCACCCCCTGCCCCGTAGAGAACAAAAAAGTGGGCGGCGCCCACTTTTGTCAAAACTTTAGCACATGTAGACAACACCCGCAAGGCCGGAGAGCCTTTGCCCGGGGCCGGAAGGGCACCCTAACCCATTGATAGCCCGTCCACGATCTTCCGGACGGCCTCAAGAACGCGTTCGCGGGGTACTTTCCATTCCGCCCGGGTGGCCCGCTCGCGGATCTCGACCACGCCCTCTTTGGCCAGGGCATTACCCACCGTGATCCGGATGGGAATGCCCAGCAGGTCGGCATCCTTGAACTTCACCCCCGCGCGCTCATCACGATCGTCCATGAGGACTTCGAAGCCGGCGCCTTCCAGCAGCTTCTCGATCTCGGTGGCCGCCGCCATCTGCGCGCTATCCTTGACGGCCACGGGGACGATGTGGAAATGGAAGGGTGCGATGGCCCAGGGCCAGATGATGCCGTCGGCGTCGTGGCGCTGCTCCACGGCCGCGGCAGCGATGCGGGCGGGTCCGATGCCGTACGAGCCCATGACGATGGGTCTCTGCTGCCCCTGCTCGTCGAGGTACATGGCCCCCAGCGGCTCTGAGTACTTGGTGCCGAGCTTGAAGATATTGCCGACTTCGATCACCCGCTCCACCGTGAGCGGCTGGCCGCACGTGGGGCAGCCCTCGCCGGGAAGCGCGACCTGAAGATCGGCCCACTCGCACTCGAAATCCTTGCCCGCCGTGACGCCGACCAGATGATAGCCGTCCCGATTGGCTCCTACGACATAGGCGCCGTCCTTGAGCGATTCATCGGCCACGATGCGGGACGTGCCCTTGACCCCTACCGGCCCGATCGAGCCCACGGAGACACCGAGGTGCTGGCGCACCTCGTCCGGTTGGGCGGGCCGCGCTTCGGCGCGAAGGGCCCGCGCGAGCTTGCGCTCGTGCAGATTGTGGTCTCCGCGCACGAGAGCCAACACGGGCGTGTCGCCCACCATGAAGACGAGAGACTTCACCGTGCTCGCCTGGCCCACCTTCAGCTGCGCGGCCACCTCGGCGATGGTTCGCGCGTCCGGCGTGGCAACTTCGCGGGCTCCCGCTTCGGGGAGTCCCGCGGCCGACGGCACGCCGCGGGCCAGCTCGACGTTCGCGGCATAGCCGCAGGCGGCACAGAGGGCGACGTCGTCTTCGCCCGCGGCCGAGGGGGCCATAAACTCATGCGAGCCCGAGCCGCCCATCATGCCGGGATCGGAGTCCACCACCACGTACCTGATGCCGCAGCGGTCGAAGATCTTGCAGTAGGCCTCTTGGTGGGCGTGGTAGGACACGTCGAGTGCCGCCGCGTCGGGATCCAGGGTATAGGAGTCCTTCATGAGGAACTCACGGGTGCGCAGGACGCCCGAGCGCGGGCGCGCTTCGTCACGTTCCTTCGTCTGGATCTGGTACCAGATCTGCGGCAGGTCGCGGTAAGAGCGGATCTCACGCGCGGCGATCCAGGCCACGACCTCCTCGTGGGTCATGCCGAGGCACATGTCCCGCTGATTGCGGTCCTTGAGGCGAAACATCTCTCCGCCGATGGCGTCCCAGCGCCCTGACTGCTGCCAAATCTCCGCGGGCTGGAGCACGGGCATGGAGATCTCCTGCCCGCCAATGCCGTTCATCTCCTCGCGGATCACCCGATTGACCTTGTCGATCACACGATGGCCGAGGGGAAGGTAGACATAGATGCCAGCCGCGAGCTGGCGCACGAGCCCGGCCCGGACCATGAGCTTGTGGCTGATGGCCTCGGCGTCCGCGGGGTCTTCGCGCAGCGTGGGGATGAGGGAGCGGTTCCAGCGCATCGGCTAGGTGGCCGTCTTGACCTTGTTGGCCCCGGGCACCCCGGGATCGTAGATCAGCCGCTTGACGGGCCGACCGCCCAAGATATGCGACTCCAGGATTTCCTGGAGGTCGGACTCCTGGACGCCGCCGTACCAGACATTGTCCGGATAGACGACGATCATCGGGCCGTGGCCGCATTGCGAGAAGCAGCCCGCCTTGTTGATACGTACCTCGGCATGCTTGCCCGCCTGGGCGGCGGCGGTGCGCAAGATCTTGACGTACTTCTCGACATCCCCCTGCTGCGGGCACGTGTCACCCGAGGTACACACGAACACGTGGCAGTGGTATTGTCCCATGGAGTATCCCCCGGCTAGCGGAAGAAGCGGTGGAAGACGTCCAGTCGCGACAGATCGTTGTACACGGCATAGACCATCAGCATCATCAGGAGCACGAAACCCACCTGCTGGGCGATCTCCCGCTTGCGGATCGAGATCGGCCGCCCGAGCACCGCCTCGCACACGAAGAAGAGCAGGTGGCCGCCGTCGAGCATGGGCACGGGCAAGAGATTCAGCACGGCCAGGTTGACGCTGATCAGCGCGGTGAAGAGCGTGAGATACGCGAAACCCTGGCGCGCCTGCTCGCCCGCGGCGGCGGCGATCTGGATGGGGCCGCCGATGTTGGAGGGCGCGAGCTGCGCGGTCACGAGCTTGAACATGCCCTTGACCGTCAGGTACGTCCACTCCCAGGTCTTGAGCGCGCCCTCCTTCACTGCCACCACCGGATTGGAGCGCACGAACACCGCGCCCGGGCCGGGCGTCACCGCGTGGCTGATGCCGATGCGCCCCTTGCCCTCCGGGCCCGTGGGGGCCGGGGTGACCGTCACGGTGAGCGTCGTGTCACCCCGCTTGACGCCAAGCTCGGTGGGCTGTCCCGGCCGCTTGCTGATCGCGTCCGCGAGATCGTCCCAGGAAGACGTAGGCTGGCTCTGCACGGACACGACGACGTCGCCGGGCTTGAGGCCCGCGGCGGCCGCCGGCGCGCCCGCCACCACGTCCCCGATCTTCGCTGAATCGGACGCGGCCTGACGGGCGCCCAGATCCCAATAGTCCTGCTCGTCGCCGAAGATGTCACGACCCGCCACGCGCTGCGGGGCGGCCTCCATCTTGCGCTCGCCGTCGGGCCCGGTCACGCCGAGCACGAGCTTTTTGCCGCGACTGTCTTGCACCAGCCCCTGCACTTCGTCCCAGTACTGGACGGGCTTGCCGTCCACGGCTACGATCCTGTCTCCGGGCTTGAGGCCCGCGCGGGCCGCCGCGCTGTTTTCGGCCACGCGACCGACCACCGCGGGCACCACGGGTCGGCCCCAGACCATGAAGGCCAGACTGGCCAGCACGACCGCGAGGACGAAGTTCATGCCGGGGCCCGCGAAGACAATGAGAAAGCGCACCCAGATCGGCTTGAGATTGAAGGAGCGCGCGGGATCCGTACTTCCGGTG
>WNGQ01013973.1_pt1 | contig 10741 bp, 12 predicted proteins | sample 5407661 | NCBI WGS metagenome assembly WNGQ01 (sample SAMN13153382, study PRJNA577476) | soil metagenome | isolation source: 60 cm soil or saprolite under Garry oak tree replicate 2 | place: USA:California | collected 2016-06-15 | reverse complement strand
GTGGTTCAATGGCAGCCTCAGCATGTAATACCCCAAGAAGCCGCCATGCATGAAGAGGTGCCCAGACCTCAAGTGAGTCCGGGTCTGCGGTATTTAATTCCTCATCTGTCGCCATACGAATCAAATCAGGAACATGTTCTGGCCCAATTCCCAGTTCAAGATATTCCGGCCAATCCTTGGGATCCATTCCGACTTTGTGAGCGTCACCGTATGTCAGCAATTTATCTACAGGTGCTGTATAGCTCTCTCTACCCATATCAATCTTCTCCAAATGTTTTCTATCTTTTGTCGCTTATCCGTTATCAGGCCAGAGTTGCCAATGGTATGCTGTATCCTTGCCATCTTACCCTACCTTAAAATTTCCCCATAGAGATTTATAGAGGTTTGTGCATATAATATAGCAAGGCAAGCTAGTGGCGTCAATGGGGACATGCACGAAATGTAGGGGCGACCCTGGTGGTCGCCCTCTGCAACAGCAACACAAAATGTAGGGGCGACCTTTGTCACCTGTTTGATTACGGCCAATATTATTGCCGTGAAACTCATTTCCCTGTTTGGATTTCCGGTTCCCGCTGGTATTATCATCTTTCCACTCAGCTATCTCTTTGGCGATATCCTCACCGAAGTGTATGGTTATGCAGCGACCAGATACGTCATCTGGCTTGGCTTCCTCTGTAACCTGCTTGCGGTTATCGCTATTGTGCTTGGTGGACTTGCCCCTGCCACTCCATTCTGGCATGATCAAGCCGCGTATGATACCATTCTCGGTTTTACGCCGCGCCTGCTGCTTGCTTCTTTCATCGCCTATCTTGTCGGTGAATTTACGAACTCTTTTGTACTCGCGAAATTAAAGATCACCACCAAGGGACGCTGGCTGTGGACACGTACCATTGGCTCAACACTGATAGGCGAGGGTTTCGATACGCTCATCTTTATCAGTATCGCTTTTTGGGGCATTATTCCACTCTCCTTGATGCTCACAGCCATTCTCACACAATGGGTGTTCAAAGTGCTGTATGAAGTGGTAGCAACTCCCTTTACCTACCTCGTGGTGGGCTTCCTCAAGCGGAGAGAGGGTATTGATACCTACGACTACCGTACCAACTTCAACCCTCTCCTTTTCCGCAAGGAAGCTCCTTCTGGCTAAGTCGCCAAGCATCTTATGTCGACAGGTAGCGTTTATATTCTGGATGTGGTCCCTGGTATGCGGGTAGACTATGCTCGGCAAAGATGATCGTCTTGATATTGCCACGCACCGTGAAATCAGCTACGACACGCATCCAACGCGGCGAGAGCAAGGCAACCAGATCGTTCAGAATCGTATTGGCTGCTGATTCATGGCTGATCTGCCGGTTGCGATACTTGTTGATATACAGCTTCAAACTCTTCAACTCCACGATATACTGATCCGGTACATAGTCGATGGTAATGGTGGCAAAATCTGGGAAACCTGATCTGGGACAGAGGCAAGTGAACTCTGGCATCTCCAAATGCACCACATAGTCCCTCTCAGGGTGAGCATTAGGCCAGGTCTCCAGAGAACTTGCCTCTATTTCATCTATTCCGTATCTACCGGGTATGCGATGCTCTTGATTCATACTATCGTCGTTGCCTCCTCTTCAGATGGTTCTGCTCCAATCAGCCAGTAGCGCGAACCATCGCGTGCGCGGTTCATGAAGCGGTATTCATGAAAGCGGTCCCCCAATCTCCTCTAAACGGCCCTGATAAATAATTTCTTCGACTTTTGGCAGCCGTACTTTTATATCCCAGACCACGGGCGCACCCCGTTTGGGCAGCCGTTCAACTAAGACGGTAGCACCAAGCAGTCGTAAGAAATCGCGCTTTTGGCTATAAGTCAGTTCTTCCCGGTCGCTCTTGACCTTCTTGCACCACTCTAGAATCTTGTCGTATTCCTCACGTTCCCGATCCCTGTTCACACTGAAAGTGGTCAGCTCCGCTCTGTCTCTTTCTAAGCGTTCGACCATCTCATACGCGCTGTTGAGTAGACTTCTAATACCAGCGCGTGTATTGCCTCTCAGACTGCTATCTTGCAGGTCTTCTTCATAGTTACGGACTTTGGCTTGCCATTCAACAAGTGTGGCTTCGATAGCTCGTAGATCATTATCCACTGAATGGTTTTGTATAGCCAGTTCGATTGATTGCTCCAGTAAGGGTATATGGTCGGCTATCTCCGCTACTGTATCCCAAACGGCTGCATCAAGTCGCTCCGAGGGGACATTGTAATGGTTGCACTCAGAGCGTGGATTAGGGCACATGTATTGCAGATGTTCCTTACCCATCCGTTTTACTGTCGCGTGTGCGGTCATGACGTATCCACAATAAGCGCAACGCACAAATCCAGCCCGGAGCAAAAAACGCTCCGGCGTACGCGAATTGCGCGTGGCAAGCGCCGAATTGGTATTGGCTCTATCCATGACTTTGGCATACAGCTCATCGCTTAAGATGCGCGGATACGTTCCGGCAGGCAACTCTATAGGTTCTAAGTGTTGTTTCGCCCGTTTGCTCTTCACTGTGAATATCTTGACCTTATCCCCTGTCATACGCGGGTCGGTCAGTATGCGCCTAAGAGTCCGTGGATGCCACTGCTTGCCTTTGGGAGAGGGAACCCCTTCATCCGTCAGACGGTCTACAATTTGGTAAAGGGATATTCCATCAGCGTATTCTTGAGCGGCCTTATGGAGTACCGTAACCTGTTCTTCATCGAGCACTAAGTGATCTTTCTCGCCTTTCCCATTGAGTACCCACTTCCAGCCATATAAGGGCTTGGCACCACTGACAATCTTACCGTCTTTTGCCTTATTGAGTCTACCAGTTAGAGTGCGGTCTAAGATTTTTTCCCGTTCCATCTCAGCGACAAAGGCCAGCACCATTCTTGCAAACTTGCCCATCGGGGTATCATCAATGACTTCTTTGACACTATATAATACCACGTTGGAATGCTCCATTTCTTCCATGAGGATAGCGACATGGGTCTGGGAGCGGGAGAGCCGATCAAGCGTGCGGATGACTACTCCCTGTATCTTCCCCTCTCTATAGCGCTCGCGCATGAGTGACAGTTTCTTGCGTTCGCGGTACTGGTAACCTGAAGCCACTTCACGGTGTACCATGCCGACAACGAGACCGTGCTCACGGCAATACTCACGTCCAATGGTTTCCTGTTCGTCGAGGCTGGTATTGTCTTCTTGTTCGTCAGTGGAAACACGGCAATAGAGGTCAACGATAATTGGTTTAGCCATGGTAAAGTCCTTCCTGCTGTTTGTAGTATGAAACGACGAAATCTAAGGGATGTAACGCTGTTGCGGGATGTGCGCAAGTATCATCCTAGCTATAGTCACTTCCTTATCTCACCCACCGCCGCTTGGGATGGGCGATGAACATAACGTCTACCAAGAGATTTTTCCCGCATAAGCGGATAGCGGTGATCTGCATGCCTGGCAAGGAGGGATTGGCGACAAACTGGCACGTCCAGCTCAGGTACACCGAGGTACCCCACGACACCGACTCGTTGCACGGTGCGGCCAATATCGCGTGTATCCGGGCTTCCTGTGACGCCAGAACTGTATGGGCGGTAGCGAGGGCAGCCTGTTTGTCCTTGGGAGTCACCACGCGCACTGCATAGGCGTCCTTACCGCCAGTAAAGGGTTGGAGATTGCGAACGTAGATACTGGAACTTTCAACGCCGTCTATCGCGTACGCCGGAATGTTTCCCGCCTTTCCGCTGCTGGCGGCGTGCGCTGAAACGGTGGCGTATCCATACCCGTCCGCACTGCCTGCGGGAATATAGACAGGTGTATCGGTGACTACTTCCACGCCGTTTTTCCCTGTCACGGTTATCCCTTTGGGTAACTCCCCTGAAAGGATCGACCCGTTGGTGATGGTCAGCATGCCATGCGCGGTGGTAGCCGGGTAGGTTTGTATGCCGGTAGGAGTGATTACCTGCGTGGCTGTAAATACTTGCAGCGGCAGGAAGTGTGCTGGGATGGTGAGCGTTTCATGTTCGTAGGTAGGGTGAAGGGCCGAGTAGGTAGTCACTCCCACAATAAAGGCAAGGCAGCACACGGCTGCATATAAGGGGAGAAAGGTGAACGGCTTCTTTGCTTGCTCGCGCACGACATATAAATGAACCGTCTCGATGGGTTCGTCCATCACATTAACATTCATGGGCTGCTCCTATCTATTCGCTTGCAGCTCCAGCCACAGCGCGATCTGCTCGCTGGTGACAAGCCAACGCTCTATTCGGGAGAGCGTCGCGATCACGTCAGTCATAAAGGCTTGATGCAAGCGTCAACTCATATATTCACCAGATAAAAATCGCTTGCTTTGGGGATGTGGCCGTTCACCGAAGTAATTGGCCAGCATAGAGAGGGCGAGATCGGCTGCGCCGTCACTCCCACGTCCCCAATCAAATTCGTTCGTATGGTACTGAATATGGCGCAAAGGCCGACCATCCACGGTTACATGGGGCTTGCCTTGCTCGTCACGCCAGCCTGAATACACCTTCATCTTCGGCATGATCGTCTCCTACTTCGGCACAAACTTCGTCCCATCGCTCACATAGATAATGATCTGGTCTTGGATATGCACCAACATCTCTTCGGTGCCGTTGACGTTTTTGAACTCACCAGTCACTGGAACAAGCGACGCATTATCTGAAAACAACGTCGGCCCGATGTAGACTCTGGCTTTGGCGGGGTTGCCGCCTGGCAGCTCGATAATCTCGACATGGCCGCCCAAGTTTAGGAAGATAAAGTGGGACGGGTTTAGCACGCTATCTTCATGCCCAACGACTGCATCGACTTGGTAGGTTCGGGGCATGCCGTAGGTGGTATCGAGCTGATGGTTGATCCACCAGTTCGCCAGCATTTGGAAACCCACATAGAGCGCAAGCATGATAATCATGCCGACGCCGATATATAGCGACCAGTGGGTCTTTCTCTTTGGTGGTGGCTCTTCATGAATGACGATGCGTTTGTTGCCCTGCTGAATAACTTGATTACCCCGAGTATCAACATAGCGTCTGGCGCTCGTTGGGCGGCGGGTGTCAAAGTACGAATCATCAATCTCATCTACTTCGGTTAACGCATCGGAGGATGTTGCAGACTGGAAATTATTGTTGCCACTCTGCCGTGAATGTACCATATGGTAGGCGGTGCCAGCGCTCGCCCGGCGCTTTAACGGCTGTGCTTGTCCCATAAGGCTTTTAACCTCACTTTCTCTGGTTACTTGAGAATACGCGGTTTACCCAATTATATAATAGTTTACTCTAAATAGCAAGGAATGTATTGGTTATACTGGTTATGTGAAGATACGCGGAAAGATTGACGGGGCTTCTATGCGGGGCTTATAATGCCGGAAAAAGGTGAGATAAGAGGTGCTTCGTTGCCGAAAAACAGAGACAAGGAGTGGCTGACCGTCGAAGATATTTATGAGGAGCTGGGCAGGACGGTGCCGCCCGATACCATCCGCTCGTGGATACGCACCAAGCGGCTACCTGCGTATAAGCCGGGGAAAGCATATTTGGTCAAACGCGAAGACCTGGATAAGTTTTTAGAGAGTTCGCGGACGAAGCCGGAGGAGGAGCCGTAGGGATGGGACTCTTGTTTTTCCTACACGAGATATAGTAGCTTTTTTATTTCTGTCCATAGATTTGCAGGTGGGCTTATGTGCTTTGACACGATTAATGGCTCTTGGCCGCGTTTGATACTGGTGGCGAAGTCGATTTTCACGCTTGCACTTCAACGAATTCAAGTTCAGAATGAGCATCATTTTGGACTTCGCCACCAGTATCAAGAGTGACCATGAGCCAAGATATCCGTCAGATTACAGTTTCTTTTTGCAAGCTCATCCCGCTTCCTTAGATTTGGGATGACCCATGTCCTGGCTAACCATTTGCAGGGTTACCAAAGTCACGAGGTAAGGAGGGGATTAAGTTCAAGTTATACGTCGTTCTGTTGACAGGATAGTAACTTGATATCCCATGCGGTGGAGAACATCACCTCCCCCGGTAACAGCAAGATTGGCTGTTAGTGTGACGAATTCTTCGTCTTGATCCGAATCTACGGAGTCGACGGCCCATGTGACGTGTCCACTGCCCGAAATAGCGTTCAAAGAGGCAGTAGTAGCTGTTCCGGTAACCGCTCCTCGGTTGAACCGAAGGGGATTTTCACCGTCATCCACGATATGGAAAGAAAGCGGTTCATGTCCCACGCCGTCGTGCCCCCAGGTGTAATCAATCATCGCTACCCCAGTACAAATGTACATGAAATTCGCAGGTGGACTGTTGATAGAGATTTCGAGTACTTCGGGGTTGTCGACTCCTATCAAATTTGTAGGCATTTGTAACCTCCTTCTGCGGGTTCGTTCAGTTCAACGAGATCAGAGCACCTTGGCTCTGTCGTAGTAAAGAGACGCAACTACTTACAACTGACCTGTGGTACTGTCACAGTGAAAAGGTCTCCTCCTTTCCTCTAGTTATTGTCACAGGCATACTGTGGCAGTAGGAGACATGGTGACACTCAAAAGGAAATGCGAGGGGTCACTCTCCATAGAGTGCGCGTCGTAAGGCGGCACTGTCCTTGAAGGTCGTATGCAGAAGGAGGACCTCGTTGACCTCTTTTTCTGTGTAGGTTTGTCCTTGCTCAAAGAAGCTTGCCAAGTATTCCAGAATGAGCAGTTTGTCTCGCTGTTTGGAGGGTGGCCATAGCGCCAGTCGACCGCTCCTATCCAGGAAGCGTCGCAGTTCCTGTGGCTGCGTTGCATCTTGAGGTTCTATCTGGCGTTCGGTCGGGATGCTCTCTCCTGATACCAGTTGCTCAAGAGCGCGAGCGGTTCGCTCAAAGTAGAACGAACTGAGGCGATAGGTCTTGTTGGCTCCCGCCCCTCGTCGCTCGTACAGGTACTTCATGGAGATGAGCTGCTTGAGGTGCCGCGAGACACTCGATTGACTGAGGTTGAGCGCAGCAATGATCTCCTGGGCCGATAGTTCATCCTGTTGCACGAGCAGTTCGAGAATACGCAGGCGTGTCTCATCGGCCAGGGCGTCGAAGCGTGCTCGTAACTCAGCACGCTCCATCGGAGCAGTACGCATCACGGCGACATCATAATTGGGTGGCTCACTGAAGAATAGCAGCAGGTTTGCTTCATTATCCCAGAGCGTCACTCGTCGTCCTGTGTGCCATGAAGGAACAAGAGTAATCTCCGAGGCATCGCCCAATCGTCCAGCGATATGAGCAGGAAGCTCACGTCCGCTAAAGGTGCGAAACGTTTCATCAATGCTTGCTTCCTGATCAAGGCTGCGCGTGAACATCTCAACCTGCCAGCGTAGGGTAGCCTGAACTCGTCTCCATTCTGGAGCAAACATGGCCCACAAGGCTTCCAGGTGTGAGACGAGCAGATGATGCAAAGCAGGTGGATCGTTGAGTAAGGCATATGCCTCGGTCGAAAGTACAGAGTCAAAAGGTGTGTCAAGCTGCACATACTCGACACAGGTCAGGTAAGCTTGTACATCGCTAAGCAAGCGTGCTCTATCTGGTGCCGCTGATGAACTTTCGGATGGCACGCGATAGGAGAAACGTGAACGCAGGCGTTCGAGAACCCGATCGCGTATCGTACAGGGGTCTTGCTGTGCTAAAGTGTGCAGGTAGGCAGCAAAATCAGTGCTATCTTGCTCGATAGCCAGGGCATCACGTAAACCCTCGAACACCAGGCGGTTTGCATGATGACGTTCAGGGGAGAGCGCAGCCGCAGTTTGTATCACCCAGGTATTGAGGTATCACCCAGGTATTGAGGCCGATCATATGTTCAGCTGAGGTCAGCAACGAAAAGGTGTTCAAAACATTATAGACCGGCTCAAGGGCTACACGGACAGAGACAGCCGCATGAGATGAAAGCGGAAAAGACATCAAGTATCCCACATTCCGCAGTTTCAACCCGAAGGATTGTAGATTTTTTCGTAGAGCGGGCCTAAGAGATGCAAAATGAGCCGATGGACAGGTTGCAGACGTAAAACCAGGGAGAGTGAGCAGCTAGCCGTCTGGACATGAAGTAACTCAATGCCTTCAAAGCATTGAAAGACCCATCGCATGGTGGGGCGTGCCGTGGGTTTGTGGATTTGATCGGGAATGGTTTGCTGGGTTTCGGCCAGACGGGAGCGCAACCGAAACTCAGCCAGACGGTACACCAGCAGACAGAGTACCATGATGAAGCTCAGGGCCATGATGCGCTGCGGTTTCTTGACAAAGACGGAGGACGCCAGAAACAGCGGGTCTTTGAGAAAGCGAAAGCCGCGCTCCACGCCGCCCTGATCTTTGTAGGTGGCAATCAGTTGCTGGTCAGAGAGGGCCGCTAGCTCCAGGACATTGGTGCCCACAATCCAGCAGGCTTTGCGCAAGACTTCCTGCACCACCTGCAAGTAGTTGACGCTCAGGGTGACCACCAGCTGCCACTGGTAGCCGCTCGGGCTGGCATCTTTGCGCGGACGCCCCTTGCCCCCGTACTGGGGATGGGCGATGATCTCGCTGTGAACCTCAAGCCAGAGGGGCTTGCCTTTCAGTTCGCGCTCCAAAGCGGCACGTGCATCCGTTTCACAGCCAAAGCGACGGTTGGAGAGATGCCAACACGCTTGCTCCCACTTTTTCTGCGCTTTACTCACCTGGCGCTGCATCGTCTGCCGGACACGCTCCACCGATGCCTGGCTGTAGATGACCACCCAGCGTTCGCGACCCTGGGGCAAGGTCATCTCGCGGCTGAACCAAAACACCTTGCCATCCTCCGACTGCTGCCAGTACTCGTTGCCTTCCGCAAGTAGCACCCTGGCCTCCGTGAGGGTTTCGGAGACGCGGCTGATCCACTTCACGTTGGCCTGATTCAACTGCCGCATATTCCCCTCACTGTACACCCCATTATCAGCCACATACACGCTCGCCTCCCCATCCGTTTCCCGCAGTTGCGTCTGGATGGCGGTGATCGCGGCCAACAAACTCGCTTTGTCACTGCTGTTGCCATCCAGCGGCTGCATGAACAAGGGGATATCTCCGTCATGGGTCGTTGCCAAAGCCAACATCCACTGCTTGAGATCCTCCCGATGGTCGCGCGAGTAGCCATAGGTGATGGCGATGACGGCAGCTTCAGCGTCAGCAGGTTCGTCCGCCTCTCTCCTGTACTCGCCACTGACCGAGAACGAGGTCGTATCGACGTGAATCTGCTCCGCCTTGACCCCAAAGATCCGACGGGCTCGGCTGGCTATTCCGGCAAACAGCTTCGTCAGATCGTGGTCATATAACCAGTCCAGCGTGCGCCCTAAACAATCATCATTGAGCATCTCGGCGGTGATCCCTGGCCCCAACAGGTGTTCGACCGGTTTGTTGGCAAAGAACTGCGGCACCAAATACAATTGCCGATTGCTGAATCCCAATCCATTGAGGAGCATGGCCACTGTGGCGGTTCCCACGCTCACCTGTTGGCGATTCCCTGGCTCGTGGGCATCCAGCCTATCACCCAGGTATTGAGGCCGATCATATGTTCAGCTGAGGTCAGCAACGAAAAGGTGTTCAAAACATTATAGACCGGCTCAAGGGCTACACGGACAGAGACAGCCGCATGAGATGAAAGCGGAAAAGACATCAAGTATACCTCCTTTAATTTGTAATTATGAGACATTTGGAGATAATGCGTGTCATCCTGAGCGCGCGCGAAGGATCTCGCTCGCCGGACGCAGAGATCCGCGCGCTTCGCTCAGGATGACACGCAGGACACTCTCAAGTCGCTGCCGGGAAGTCTTATCTCCAAATGTCTATGTAATTATGCAAATATTTGCATAATTACATAGACAAGGATACCATAGAAGGTATGAGATGTCAAGATGAGAAGAACTTAATTTTCCATTCCGTAGCCCGCACGTAAGCGTTGTACTAAATACTGCTTGGTATCCTCTGGTAGAAAGGCGGCGTGAATGGCATTGAGATTGCACCGGAAAAAGTGCTCTTTCTGCCAGCCGAATACCTGATGGAGCCGCTCATATTCTTGTGTCAATGTCACGTTGGTCATCGTGCGTGTATCGGTGTTCACACTCACGGCCATCCCAGACTCGTAGAAGCTGTTGATCGGGTGGTCAGCGTAAGTCTTATAGAGATCGAGCTGCACATTGGAGGTTGGGCAAACTTCTAGATGGATTTGTTCTTTTCTTAAATGCTCAAGCAGTGCCGGGTCTTCAATACTGCGCACGCCATGACCGAGGCGCGAGGGGTGCAGATATTTCAGTGTGTCCCACACGCTCTCCGCTCCAAGCATCTCTCCGGCATGAACAGTGCGGGGTATACCGTGTTGGGCAGCATATTGAAAAGCAGGAATGTGAGCGAAAAGAGGATACGCTGCTTCGTAACCTCCCAGGTCAACACCCACTACGTGTGTTCCCTGAAAGTGCTCCACCAATTTCACCGTGGCTAAACTCTGCTGCGTGGAGTAGTGACGCAGCACACTGAGAATGATGCGTGCTTCAATGCCCATCTCCTCGCTGGCCTGGGTTACTGCCTTATCCACAATCTCTACAACCTTCTCCGCCGACAATCCTCTATTGGTGTGTAGATAAGGGAAAAGCAGTATCTCCGCATAGATCACATTGTCCCGCTGGAGTTGCTCAAAGACATCGAAGGTGGCAAGGCGTAACTGCTCTTCGGTTTGTATCAGGGCAGAACCCTTTGGTGCGCACGCAAAGAACTCTGCC
>WNGQ01007153.1_pt1 | contig 10743 bp, 9 predicted proteins | sample 5407661 | NCBI WGS metagenome assembly WNGQ01 (sample SAMN13153382, study PRJNA577476) | soil metagenome | isolation source: 60 cm soil or saprolite under Garry oak tree replicate 2 | place: USA:California | collected 2016-06-15 | reverse complement strand
GATGAACAGGTCGAGCGAGGCCTTGCTCTCGGATTCGGTCGGCTCGATCAGCATGGCGCCGTGCACCACCAGCGGGAAATACACCGTCATCGGATGATAGCCCTCGTCGATCATCGCCTTGGCGAAATCGAGCGTGGTGGTGTCGCAGCCCTCGAGCCAGCGATCGTCGAACAGAACTTCGTGCATGCAGGGGCGCTCGCCGAACGGCAGCGAAATGAGATCCTGCAGGCCGGCGCGAACATAATTGGCATTGAGCACGGCATCCTCGGACGCCTGGCGCATGCCGTCGCCGCCGTGCGCGAGCATGTAGCTCATCGCCCGCACGAACATGCCCATCTGGCCATGAAACGCGGTGAGCCGCCCGAACGGCCCGGCGCCCGGCTCGGCCTGGCTCGCGTGCTCGACGTAGCGCAGCCCGCCGGCATCGCTGACGAGGTAGGGCACCGGCACGAACGGCGCGAGCGCGGCGGAGAACACCACGGGACCCGAGCCCGGTCCGCCGCCGCCGTGCGGCGTCGAGAAGGTCTTGTGCAGGTTGAGGTGCATCGCGTCGATGCCGAGATCGCCCGGGCGGGCTTTTCCGGCAATCGCATTGAAATTGGCGCCGTCGGCGTAGAAGAACGCGCCCGCCCGATGCACCGCCGCGGCGATCGCGAGCACATCGCGCTCGAACAGCCCGCAGGTGTTCGGGTTGGTCAGCATGAGGGCAGCAACCTCGGCGGAGACATGCTTTTCCACCTCGACGGGATCCACCGTGCCGTCGCTGCGGGCCGGCACCGTCTCGACCCGATATCCCAACAGCGCCGCACTCGCCGGATTGGTGCCGTGGGCGGATTCCGGCACCAGCACGATCGAGCGTGCGTCGGAGCGCGCGGCGAGCGCCGCCTTGATCGCCATCAGGCCGCATAATTCGCCATGCGCGCCGGCTTTCGGGCTCAGTGCCACCGCGGCCGTGCCGGTGAGCTCGCGCAGCCAGCGGCCGAGCTCGGCCAGGAGCGCGAGCGCACCGGGAACCGTCGAGAGCGGCTGCAGCGGGTGGATGTCGGCAAATCCGGGCAGCCGCGCCATTCTCTCGTTCAGGCGCGGATTGTGCTTCATGGTGCAAGAGCCGAGCGGGAACATGCCGGTGTCGATGCCGTAGTTCTTGCGCGAGAGCCGCACGTAATGGCGCACCGCTTCGGGCTCGGATAATCCGGGAAGCCCGATTGCGGATTTGCGCTCGAGCGAGCCGAGGCGCGGCGAGAAACCGGCCGGCGTGTCGAGATCGACGCCGGTTACCTCCGGCCGGCCGACTTCGAAGATCAGTGCTTCCTCGATGTCGAGCGCGCGATTGCCCGTGAACGTATCGGCGGGAATCGGCGCGCCGAACTCGGCCGGGCGGGCTTGCCGGTTCATCGCAATACCTCCTGCAGGGCCGCCGCATAGGCGGAGCAATCCGCCGCGGTCGAGGTTTCGGTCGCGGCGACGACCATGAGCTCCGTCAGCTCCGGCCGTTGCGGCTCGAGCCGCGATACCGGTACGCCGCCGAGCACGCCGCGTTTCGCCAGCGCTTCGATGATCGCGGCGGCGTTCCCGGGCACGCGAATGGTGAATTCGTTGAAGAAATGCCCGTTGAGGACCGCAACGCCCGGAACCGCCGCGAGCTTGTCCGCAAGCTCGACCGCGCGGGCGTGATTGAGGTGGGCCAGCCGTTTCAGCCCCGCCTCGCCGAGCAGGCTGAGATGAATGCTGAACGCGAGCGCGCACAGGCCGGCGCTGGTGCAGATGTTGGAAGTGGCCTTCTCGCGCCGGATGTGCTGCTCGCGCGCCGATAACGTGAGCACGAACGCGCGCCGGCCGTCGGCATCGACGGTGCCGCCGGCAAGCCGTCCCGGCATCTGCCGGACGAATTTCTGCCGGGTGGCGAACAGGCCCACGTATGGCCCGCCGAACGAGAGCGGGTTCCCGAGCGACTGACCCTCCGCGGCCACGATGTCGGCACCGCATTCGCCGGGCGAAACCAGCAGGCCGAGCGAGACGATCTCCGTCACCACGGCAACGAGCAGTGCGCCCGCCGCGTGCGCCTGTTCGGCGATGGCGCGGAGGTCGGGAAGATGGCCGTAAAAATCCGGGAACTGCACGACGACGCAGCTCGTCTCGGCATCGATTTGGAATCGCTCTGCGGCGCCGTCCGGATGCGGCGGCAGCGCGACGATCGCGTCCGCCGCCATGGCCGATACGGTCTCGACCGCGGCGCGGTAATGCGGATGCAGATTTCCCGCCAGCACGGCCTTGCGCCGCTTGGTGATCCGGTGCGCCATCAGCACTGCTTCGGCGGCCGCGGTCGAGCCGTCGTACATCGAGGCATTGGCCACCTCCATGCCGGTCAGCATGGCGACCTGGGTCTGGAACTCGAACAGCGCCTGCAACGTGCCCTGGGCGATCTCGGGCTGATACGGCGTATAGGAGGTGAGGAATTCGGAGCGCTGAATCAGGTGATCGACGCTCGCCGGCACGTGGTGCCGATAGGCGCCGCAGCCGACGAAGAACGCCACCGAGCCGGCCGGCACGTTGCGTGCCGCCATTTGCGCGAGCGTCCGCTCGACTTCGAGCTCGCTCTTGCCGGGAGGCAGCTCCGGGGAGCGCAGCGTGGCGGCCGGAACGTCGGCGAACAAGTCATCAATGTGCCGCACGCCGACGCGCGAGAGCATCTCGGTGCGGTCCTCGGGAGTGAGCGGAAGATAGCGCATTCGTGATCGAATCCTTCAGGCTTGCCTGTTACCGGTCAACGCGGAACAAACAAAACAAGGCGGTCCTCGCGTCACGCGATCGTCTCTACGTAGCGTTGGTATTCTTCGGCGTTCATCAGGGCGTCGAGTTGTTTGGGATCGGCGACTTTGAGCTTGAGGAACCAGCCCTTGCCTTCCGCGTCTTCGTTGACCAGGGCGGGCGCGGCCTCGAGCGCGTCGTTGACCGCGACGACCTCGCCGCCGACCGGACTGTAGACCTCGCTTGCGGCCTTGACCGATTCCACCACGGCCGCTTCCGCGCCCTTCTCCAGCCGCCTTCCGATCGCCGGCAGCTCGACGTAGACGACATCGCCCAGCTGCGATTGCGCGTAGGTCGTGATTCCGACCACGCCGACATCGCCGTCGAGCCGGATCCACTCATGGTCCCTGGTGTATTTCACGTCGGCCATCGCTCAACCTCTCGCTTCGGCGCCGTGCCGGCTTTGAATGGTTCGCCTATGCCCGATGGTAGCGGTGCGGCACGAATGGCATCAGCACGATCCTGGCGGGCAGTTCCTTGCCCCGCACCGGGACGATGACGGCGGTGCCCGGCGTCGCGAACCGCCGGTCGATATAGCCCATTGCAATCGATTTCCCGACGCTCGGGCCAAATCCGCCGGAAGTCACCTTCCCGGTCGCGGCGCCATCGACCAGGATCTCCGCTCCCTCCCGCGCCGGAATGCGGCCTTCCATCTCCAGGCCGACGCGCTGCCGGGCGGGTCCGCCTTGCAGCTCGGCGAGAATCCGCGACGCCCCGGGGAATCCGCCCTCCTCGCGCCGGCGCTTGCCGATCGACCAGGCAAGTCCCGCCTCGACCGGCGAGGTGCTGGCGTCGATATCGTGCCCGTAGAGGCACAGGCCAGCCTCCAGCCGCAGCGAGTCGCGGGCGCCGAGCCCGATCAGCTTGACTTCCGGATGCCCGAGCAGACGCTCGACGATGGCCCGGACCCGGATCGCCTTGACCGAAATCTCATAGCCATCCTCGCCGGTGTAACCCGACCGGCTGACGTGGCATTCGATGCCGTCGAAGCGCGTGCTCTTCGCGCTCATGAATGCCATCGTCGCGGTATCCGGCGCATGCCGCGCAAGCACCGCGGCGGCGCTCGGGCCCTGCAACGCGATCAGCGCCCGATGTTCGGCTCGCAGCAGCTTCACGTTGTTCGGCAACGCGTGCTCGAGACGCTCGAAATCGACCGCCTTGCACGCGGCATTGACGACGAGCATGAGCACGCCGTCCTCGTCGGACTCGGCGGAGCGCGTCACCATCAGGTCATCGATGATGCCGCCTTCCTCATTGAGCAATTGGGTATAGCGCTGCCGGCCGGGACCGAGGTTGACGAGATCGGCGCCGACCAGGGATTCGAGCGCGCGCGCCGTCGTGTCGTGATCCGGGCCGGTCAGGAACGCCTGACCCATGTGTGATACGTCGAACAAGCCGGCGGCGGCGCGCGTATGCAAATGCTCGGCGACGATGCCTTCGTACTGCACCGGCATTTCGTAGCCGGCAAACGGCACCATCCGGGCGCCGCGCGCGAGATGCAACGCGTGAAGCGGCGTTGTCGCCAGCGATGCAGGAAGGGGTGGAGTCTCGGCCATGTCCGGTTCCGCGCAGAGCTGCCCTCCGGGCGAAACGCCCGGCCGAGCCCCCTCTGTCGCGGAACCTGAGAGATTCGCCGCGACGGCTGCCCGCGCGGCTTACTCCTTCGGTGAGCCGCGCAAGCGCGCAGCCGCTTTCCAGAGCATCATCCTCCTGCGGTCCTTTTGCCTGAGCGTTTCCGGGGCGGTTGCGCCTTCGGCGCCGGATTTTCGGCCGGTCTCTCCCGCAGGAATCCTCTGATCGTGGCCGTCGAAAGCAAGGCGACGGTTCGGCCGCGATCCTATTCGCCGGTACCCTCAAGTCAACCCGCGGCGCGCGGCTTCTTTTTCGGCGGCGGCTTTTTCTCGGGCTCCTTCACCAGCGTGGGATCGAAGCCGACGTAGACCACATAGGCGTCGAGCTCCGCAGGCTTGGGCAGCGGAAAGTTGATATTCTCCTCGATGTGCACGAACGGCACATTGTTCTGTCCCGGTGGGATGGCCACCGGAACACGGTAGGCCTGGGTCCAGATGGTCTTCGGCTCCACGCCTTCCTGAACCAGCGCAAGCCGCATCGGAACTTCGATCTGTCCCGGGCCGCCGGCCGGTCCAAGAATGACGCGGCCTTGCACGCCGACCTTCAGGGTCATGCGCCCGGCGAGCACGGTGCATTCGCGCGCGGTCGTGGCGATGGTCGCCTGAAAGCGCAGCGTCGTAGCCGTTGCCTCGGCGCCGGGCGGACCGAGCGCATAGGTGGAAGCGCCGGAGCGTACGTCGACGGTGGGGCAATCATCGCTCGCCACCGACCGGGCGGCAGCGGACCCGCCGGCCTCGGGTGGCGGCGGCGGCGCGGGCCTACCCGAGAAGAGCGCCGTCATGCGCTCGCGGAACGAGCTGGGTTTGGGCGTGTCCGCCGAAGCTGCAGGCTCCGGCGCGGGCTGCGGCTGGGACGTGCCCAGCAGGCCCATCGAGCAACCGGATGCCAGGAACGCAACGGCAAGGGCTGCGGCCACGCATGCGCCCACCCGAGATTTCCCCTCCCGCTGCCTGCTCATGATCGGCCCGCACCCCCGGTTCGTGGCGTTATAGCAGGCCGACCATGGCGTCCCCAAGGCGGCAGACGGTCAAGCCCGGGCGTCGTCCTTCAGGCGCGCATAGAGCAGATGGTCCTGCCAAATGCCGTTGATGCACAGATATTCGCGCGCATAGCCCTCGCGGGTAAATCCGGTCTTCTCCAGCAGGCGAATCGAGGCAGCGTTGGTGGGAATGCAGGCCGCCTCCACGCGATGCAGCCGCAGTGCGCCGAACGCGAACGGCAGCAGCGCGCCAACCGCCGCGGTCATGTGCCCGCAGCGAGCGTAGGGCTCGCCGATCCAATATCCGAGGTTCCCCGCCTGGGCGACGCCGCGGCGCACGTTGGCCAAGGTCAGGCCACCCAAGAGTACCTGGTCGCTGCCGCGGAAAATGAAGAAGGCATAGGATTGGTCGCTGCGCTGGTCCTCGGCGTAGCGGCGCAGGCGCCGGCGGAACGCCGCGCGCGTAAGATCATCCGCCGGCCAGGTCGGCTCCCAGGGGACGAGGAAAGCCCGGCTGGCCTCGCGCAGCGCCGCCCATTCGGCGTAGTCGCCGGGGCCGGGCGTCCGCAGCGTCACCCCGTCGCCTTCGACGATCGGAAGCGGATCGGAAAAATTGGCGGTACGGAAGAATGCCATGCGATCATTCCGCTCGCAGCCGAGTGCCCGAACAGATTGGTTGAAATCTGATGCGGCGCCGGTTCACGCGGCCTGGCGGCCGAAACTTTCAGCGATTGCGGCCGCGCTTTCAAGCCCGGCCGGTCCGAGTGCCGCGAATGCCGGCGGGCTGCGCCGGATCAATTCGCGCCCCGCGGCCCGCGCCCTCTCCACCGTGACGGCGTCGACCTTGGCAATGATTTCCTCGATCGTGAGCGGCCGGCCGTGGGCGAAAATCTGCCGCGCGAGCTGCTCGGCGCGCGCGCTCGAGCTTTCCAGCGCCATCAGCAGGCCGGCCTTCATTTGCGCCTTGGCGCGGTCGACTTCCTTGGCGTCGAGGTCGGCGGCGGCGGCGGCAAGCTGGTCGACCACGACGCGCATCAGCTCGGACGCATCGGCAGCGTCGGTGCCGGCGTAGAGGCCGAACATGCCCGTGTCCGAATAGGGCGAGTGGAACGTGTAGATCGCGTAGCACAAGCCGCGCTTCTCCCGCACCTCCTGGAACAGCCGGGACGACATGCCGCCGCCCACGATGTTGGTGAAGACCTGCAGCGCGTAGAGCTCCGGATCGCGCTGCGGCACCCCTTCGAGCGCGAGCGCGATGTGGACCTGCTCGAGATCGCGCGCCTCGACGCGAATGCCGCCCCCGAACTTGGCAGGATCGGGCACCGGCGCGGCGGAGCCGTTGAAGGCGGAGAAACGCCGCTCCACTTCCGTGACCACGGCGCGATGCTCGACCGCGCCCGCAGCCGCCACCACCATGTCGGGCGCGCGATAATTGCGGCCGAGATAGGCCCGCAGCCGCGCGCCGTCGAACGAGCGGATGCTCGCGGGCGTGCCCAAAATGGAGCGCCCGACCGGCTGCGCGGGAAACGCGGTCGCCTGCAGGTGATCGAACACGATGTCGTCGGGCGTATCCTCGGCGGCGCCGATCTCCTGCACGATGACGTTCTGCTCGCGGACCAGCTCCTCAGGATCGAACGCCGGGTCGGCGAGAATGTCGGAGAGCACGTCGAGCGCCAGCGGCACGTCGGCCCGGAGCACGCGCGCGTAATAGGCGGTCATCTCCACGCTCGTCGACGCGTTGAGATCGCCGCCCACCGCCTCGATCTCCTCGGCGATCTGTCGCGCGGTGCGCCGCGAGGTGCCTTTGAAGGCCATGTGCTCCAACAGGTGCGCAATGCCGTGCTCGTCGTCGCGCTCGTCGCGGCCGCCGCAGCCGACCCACACCCCGAGCGAGGCGGTCTCGAGATGCGGCATGGCGTCGGTGATCACGACGAGGCCGGAGGCAAGGCGCGTCAACTCCACGGTCATGCGGCGGCTCCCTGGGCGGCGCGGCTGGCGCCGAGAATGAAACGCTCGACGGCGGTCTGATCGGCGGGAAGCACCTGCATCCGCTCGGGCCGATCGGCCAAGTCACTGAGCCAAGCCGGCAGCTGCGGCATAATTCCGGCGGCGCGCGCGACCGCTTCGGGAAATTTGCCGGGATGCGCGGTCGAAAGCACCACCATCGGCACGCTGCGATCGCCGCCTTCCTTCTCGGCGACCGCGAACGCGACCGCGCTGTGCGGGTCGAGCAGATAATCGGCCTCGCGACGCAGGGTGCGGATCGTGGCCGCGGTCTCCTCCTCGTCGGCCCGGTCCGCCGAGAAGCGGGCGCGGATCGCGGCGAGCGCGCTCGCACCGATCGTGAAGCGGCGCGACTGGGCGAGGGAGCCCATCAGGGCGCGCACCGCGTCGGAATCGCGGTCGTAGGCATCGAACAGCAGGCGCTCGAAATTCGAGGAGACCTGAATGTCCATGGACGGCGAGGTCGTGGCGATGACGTCGCGGACCTCGTAGGTGCCGGTCTTGAGCGTCCGCACCAAAATGTCGTTGACGTTGGTGGCGACGACGAGGCGATCGATCGGCAGCCCCATGCGGGCCGCCACATAGCCGGCGAACACGTCGCCGAAATTCCCGGTTGGCACCGTGAACGCCGGCCGGCGCGCCGGCGCGCCGAGCGCGAGCGCGGCGGCGAAATAATAGATGGCCTGCGCCACGACCCGCGCCCAATTGATGGAATTGACCGCAGAGAGCCGCACGCGATCGCGGAAGGATGCATGCGCGAACAATCCCTTCACGATCGCCTGGCAATCGTCGAACGTGCCTTCGATCGCGAGCGCGTGGACGTTGGGATCGGGCACGCTCGTCATCATCTTGCGCTGCACGTCGGAGATGCGGTTCTGCGGGAACAGCACCACCACGTCGACCTGGGCGCAGGCGCGGAACGCTTCGACCGCGGCACCGCCGGTATCGCCCGAGGTCGCGCAGATCACGGTCGCCCGTTCGCCGCGCTGGCGCAGCACATGGTCCATGAGCCGGGCGAGCAACTGCATGGCCAGATCCTTGAAGGCGAGCGTCGGCCCGTGGAACAGCTCGAGGACGAAGGTCCGGGGTCCGAGCTGGATCAGGGGGACGACCGCGGGATGCCGGAAGGCGCCGTAGGCCTCCCGGGTCATGCGGGCGAGATCGCTTTCCGGGATCGCGCCATCGACGAAGGGCCGCAGGATCTCGAGGGCGAGCTCCGGATATGGCAGGCCGGCCAGGCCGGCGATCTGCTCCGGGGCGAAAACCGGCCAGGATTCAGGCACATAGAGCCCGCCGTCGCGGGCGAGCCCGGCCAGCATGGCCTCGACGAAGGAAAGCGGCGGAGCCTCGCCGCGGGTGGAAATGTAGCGCACCGGCCGATCCTTGAATGGGCCGGCACCCTAGGCGCAAGCGCGGGCCGGGACAAGAAAGGGGAGTTTGCAGGCCGGGGACGGGCTTTTCGCGTTCGCAACGACAAAGCGGGGGCGATTTCCAGTGCCGGGGTTCCTTGCTGCGGACGACAAGACCGCTCCTTGAACGCAAATGGCAGTCTTTGCGCCTTTTCGAACCGCCCGTACGCTGCTACCCGTGAAGACGGAAAGTCATGCCCGCTGAGCGACGAAAAAACCGAACAGAGTTGCTGGCGCGGCTCCGCGGGCCGGGTGTTTACCCCATCCAGTATGCAAGCTGGCTGCTCAATCCGCTAAGGCATCTCATTTGTCCCACTTGGCTGATCGTGCGACGGCTGCAGCTCAAACCGACGGATCACGTGCTCGAAATCGGGTCAGGCCCGGGTTACTTCAGCCCGTCCGTTGCACGCCACCTGATCCAAGGGCGACTCACGCTCTACGATATGCAGGTCGGAATGCTGGAGATGGCGGCGAAGCGGCTCAAGCAGCGCGGTTGTGGCAATTTCGAATGCCGTGAGGGCAATGCGGGCGCCCTGCCCTTCCAGGACGGGTCGTTCGACCTCGCGTTCATGGTGGCGGTCCTCGGCGAGGTAACGGATCGCTCGGCGGCGATGCACGAGGCTGCGCGGGTCCTCCGGCCTGGCGGCCGTCTTTCGGTCACGGAGTTGCCGGGGGATCCCGATTTCGTCCGACTCGAAGAATTGCAGCAGCGTGCGCGCGAGGCAGGCCTCGACCTCGATCGCCGGTATGGCCCAAGGTGGTACTTCACTTGCAACTTCGTGAAGCCGATCGATCCTCATCGGGTTGTCGAATGAGACGCCGCGGTAGTGGCAACTAGATTACGGTCGTCACTCGCTACGACCAGTGATGCCGGTAGCCCCAGTGCGGGCCGCGGCCCCAGTACGGACCGCGATAGCCGCGATAAGCGCCGTAGCCGTAATGGCCCCAGCGCGGGGGGCCGTAATAAACCTCGGGGCCCACCGGACCGCAGGCTTGCCGCCAGCCGCAGCCCCAGTATCCGCACCGCCACACGACCGGGCATTGCGGCTCGACGAGGACCACCGCAGGAGGCTGAGGAACGACCGCGACCGGCGGCGCGGCGGTGGGCGGCGGAGCTTCCGCGGCCGGGGGCTGCGTTTCCGGCGGGTAGAAATCGGCGGCCTTGGCGGCGTTCAGGAACGCTCCAGCCGGAATCACGGACGCCGCGGCGGCGGCGAGAACCATGCTACGCATACCATTCTCCTGTCATACCAAGCTCGCGATCAGCCGAGTGCCCGCGATGATGACCGGCACGATCTGAACCGGCCATGATGCGAGGGTTCATGAGCCGTTTAGCCAGCAGACGAGTTTTCGCCACATTCCGTCCGAGGCATCGCGAGAGCAGCCGGCCTTGGTCCCGTGCTTCTCCCCGCGTGCGCTCAGGTCTTTCGGCGTCGCGGCCGACGGGGCGTCCCCGGCGACCTGCAGGAAACCCTTGTGCCGCTTGGATTCATGGGGCGCTGCCAGGATCAGCGCCCAATAGGTCCTGCCATGACCGGACGCCGAGGCGATGCCGATGCGCCGTGCATCCCCCATCAGCAGATTGGCATTGTGCCCGGACGAAGCCTTCCAGATCGCCAGGGTTTCGGCGAACGATTTCGTCCCATAGGCGATGTTCTCGGCCGCAGCAGCGGTGTCGTAGGCGGAAATCCGCTGCGCGAACGGCGCGTAGACGCTGTGATCCATGACGCCGCGAGACGCCATCGCATCGGCCTGCTTGGCAGCCAAGGCGCTGAGCGCCGGATCGACGGTCACGGCCGAGAGGCCGCGACTCTTGCGATAGGCGGAAATTTCCGATGCCGGGGTAGCCAGCGCGGCACTCGCCGAAAGCACCAGAATCGCAGCGGCGCTCGTATATTTGTTCATGCTCTC
>WNGQ01023234.1_pt1 | contig 10744 bp, 10 predicted proteins | sample 5407661 | NCBI WGS metagenome assembly WNGQ01 (sample SAMN13153382, study PRJNA577476) | soil metagenome | isolation source: 60 cm soil or saprolite under Garry oak tree replicate 2 | place: USA:California | collected 2016-06-15 | reverse complement strand
ATGGTTGTGCCCCCCGGACTGGTGACCATGTCCTTGAGCGCGCCAGGGTGCAACCCCGTTTCCAGGACCATTTTGGCGCTGCCCAGCACGGTCTGCGCTGCGAGCCTGGTGGCAACGTCCCGAGACAAACCTGCAGCCACGCCGCCATCGCTCAACCCTTCGATGAACAGATAAACATAGGCGGGCCCGCTGCCGCTCAAACCCGTGACCGCGTCCAGCAGTGGTTCCTTGAGTTGAAACGCGAGACCAACGGCCGTGAAAAGCCTTTGAGCCAACTCAGCATCTTCCGGTCGGGCCGATTTGCCCAGCGCAAAAGCCGTGGCTGATGCGCCGACCAGCGCGGGCGTGTTGGGCATCACGCGGATGACTCGGGCGGCCACGCCCAGGCCTGCTTCCAATCTTGCCAGCGGCACTCCGGCCGCGATGGACAGAAGCAAATGTTTCTCGGTGAGGTAGTCGCGAATGTCCGACAGGACGTCGTTGACCTGGTCGGGTTTGACGGCCAATACCAATGTTGCAGCGAACTTTGCAACCGCCGGGTTGAACGCGGTCGTTTTGGCGCCAGTCTCCTTGGCAAACGAAGCGCGAGCGGCGGGAACGGGGTCGCTGGCCATGACTTGCTTGGGGCTGACCAACCCGGCTCCAATAAACCCTTTGGCCAGAACAGTCGCCATCTTGCCGGCGCCCAGAAAACCAAGGGTGAGCTTTTCGGACATGAACGGTTTGTAACAGTTCAGTCGAGCAACCGGAAGCGAAAATAGGGCAGGCGAACATCAGCAGGGTACACCGGGTCGAAGCCAAAGGCGCCGGCGAGCAGGTCGAGGGCGGGAGGTGATTGGTGGGGGGCATTATTTAACCGCAAAGAACGCAGAGAACGCAGAGAAGAGAGAAAGCAAGAACGAGGATTTGCCGGCGCCGCCGCCACGCGCTAACTCTTTTGAAACTTGGAGGAGCCGAAGTTGATGAGCAGGCCGTATTCGAGGCGGGCGGATTTCAGGTAGCCGAGGAGTTGTGCCGTGTGCTCCTCTGCCAGGGCCTTGGTGGTTTTTAGCTCGACGATCAGCCAGCCCTCCACCAACAATCGGCATAATAGTCGCCGATGAGAGCGCCGCCTTCGTCGTAAACCTTGATGGAATGCTGTTGCTTTACGCCCAGCCCTGCGTTGCGTCAGTTCCCAAACCGAAAACTTTAGCGGAAGGGCTCCGGCGCTTGGGGCGGCAACTGACCGTTGTTGGTTTGCTGCCGGGCTCGCTCGCGTTCCAATTCCGCCATGATAGCCTGTTCCTCCTCCGGGGATAGCTGCGCGGCGGATTGGGGTAGCACGGGGGGTTGTGGCTGCGCCGGAGAAGCGGCGGCATCGGCTGGGCCAGCAGCAGGGACCGGCAGACGAACGTTCCGAATGGGAATGGCTTTCATCCCAGTACTGGGTGCGCCGGGTACTGAGGATAGGGATGGAGACGGTGTTGACGCAGGCGCAGCGTAGCCAACCGCATTGGTCGGCGCGACGGCGAGAGGACTCGCTGGCGGAAGCGTGGCCGGAAGTTTGGCCCCGTCTTTATCCAAGGTGAGTACCGTGACTATGCCGGAATTCCTGACCTTGACGCTGCCTTCTTCAGCGTTGATCTCAATGACTTCGATTTCCCCATCGCGCTGTCCCGCTGTGAGGATGTACGACTCCTCCTTGGCTGGCTCCGGCGGCCGGGCCGGCATCTGCGCTTTGAGCAACGCCAGAGGACGGGGCAAAATAGTTGTGATGCCGCTCAGAATGATTTTGAGCGCAGGCGGTGGCGGGGGGAGTGGTTTGGAATCCACGGGTGCCGGCTTCAAGCCGAATACATTTCTCTCCGCAATGCCCTGGTAAGGGTTGCGCGAAAAATCAGGGACAGTCGCCTTCGCCGCCACGCAAACCAGCAGAGCGCCCAGGATGCAGACCAGTGTGTTTTTACAGCCCATCTTTGTAATATAACCGCTCCACGATTAAACACCACCTGCAAGATTTAGTTGCAGGCCGCAATTAATAGGCTGCCTGCGCGCCCTTTATCGAGCGCTTTTGCATCCAAGGCATCAGACCGCGCAGACGCGCGCCGGTTTTCTCAATCGAATGCCGCTCACTTTTCTTGAGCAGGGCGTTGTATTTCTTATAGCCGCCCTTGTATTCGGCAACCCAGCCCCGGGCGAATTTGCCGGATTGAATGTCTTTTAAGGCCGCTTTCATCCGTTTCTTAACGCTGGCGTCAATGATCTTCGGGCCGATACTTACGTCGCCCCACTTGGCGGTTTCGGAGATCGAAAAACGCATGCCGCTGATGCCGGATTCGTTCATCAAGTCAACGATCAATTTCAGCTCGTGCAGACACTCGAAATAGGCCATCTCCGGCTGATACCCCGCCTCGATGAGCGTCTCATAGCCTGCCGTGACCAATGCGCTCAAGCCGCCACACAACACGGTCTGTTCGCCGAACAAATCCGTTTCGGTCTCCTCGCGGAAGGTGGTGGCGATCACCCCCGCGCGGGTTGCGCCAATGCCTTTGGCCCAGGCCAGCGCCGCTTTTTTCGCCTGCTTGCTAGGGTCCTGATGCACTCCGATGAGCGCCGGGACGCCTTTGCCCTCCAGGTACTGGCGCCGCACGATGTGGCCAGGGCCTTTTGGCGCCACGAGAATGACGTTCACGTCTTTCGGCGCTACGACAGTTTTGAAGTGGATGGAAAACCCGTGCGAGAACAGCAGGGTTTTGCCCTCGATCAGGTTCGGCGCGATGTCACGCTGGTAAATGGAAGGCTGTTTAGTGTCCGGCAGCGCCAGGAAAATTATGTCGGCGCGCCGCACCGCGTCAGCGGTGGAAACGACTTCAAAGCCTTTTTCCTTGGCGACCGGGATTGATTTGCTCCCTTCATAAAGGCCGATGAGAACGGTCAGGCCGCTGTCCTTGAGATTGAGCGCGTGCGCGTGGCCTTGGGAGCCGAAGCCGAGCACGGCCAGAGTTTTGTTTTGGAGAACGCCCAAGTCAGCGTCTTTGTCGGTAAAAACTTTTGCAGGCATTGTTCTTGGTTGAGGGTTGAGGGTTCGGGTCGAGGGTTTAGAACATGAAACGTGAACTACTAACCAAGTGTCTTCCCCGTCTCCCATCCGATGGGAGAGGGCCGGGGTGAGGGCCTTACCTTTTGCGTATCACGCATCACGCGTCAGGTGCTAACCATGTAACGATGCAACCATGTTAGGATTTCACTTCCGTGCCATAGCCACTCTGCCGGTGCGCGTCAGGTCCAGGACACCAAAGGTCTTCATCAAAGTGAGGAACTTTTCGACTTTGCTTTCGTCGCCAGTGACCTCGATGGTTAAACTCTTGGGCTGCACATCAACGATTTTGGCGCGGAAAATATCGGTAATCTGCATCACTTCGGCGCGCGTTTTGGATTCCACGGCCACCTTAACCAGCACCAACTCGCGATCTACATATTCGCCGTCGCGAAAGTCCTGGACCTTCATCACATCGGCCAGCTTGTTGAGTTGCTTGACGATCTGGTCCAGGGTGGAATCGTCACCAACAGTAACGATGGTCATGCGGGAAGCGGTAGGATCAGCAGTAGGCCCGACGTTGAGAGTATCAATGTTGTAGCCGCGGCCGCTGAACAACCCGGCCACGCGCGTCAGCACGCCAAACTTGTTTTCCACCAGCACTGAGATTGTGTGTCGCATACGCTCGCGCCGCCGAATGGGGTGCGAAGCTAACAATGGGCGCCGAGGCGGTCAAATGACTTTTTGACAATGAATTTGCCTTTAGCGCAACTGCTGGACACAAACTGTCCCACTTTTGGACTGTTCGACCAAGTGAGCGACCACATAGTGGCCGAGTCCCCGCTAAATACCTCTTGGGGGATGTTTGAGGCGTAAACCCGTAAGGAGGTGCATAAACGTGGGTTGTTTTTGACCCGTAAGGAGGTGCATAAACGTGGGTTGTTTTTGAGTTCCAACCCGTAAGGTAACCCGTAAGGAGGCGTAAGGAAGCCGTAAGTCCCAAGACTGCCCGGGGCGGATCGAAGCGGCCATAATGAGAATTGCTGGCTAAATCCCCACCCGGCAGGACATGGCACAGGAGATGCTGCCAAGCGGTGGTAGTGGTGTTGAAGTGTGTACTGGTGGTAGCCGTGAAGCGTGCTACCGGTAATTCGCAAAAAATAATCGCCGCCTGTTGACAGACGCGCGGTCCTCGGATAAGAACTGGTCAGGTTGATTGGTTCCTCATCCGAGAACATCAACCTCGAAAACCAAAGAGATGATCTTGGATTCAACCGTTGTGGTTGGTCGGGCCCAAATTCAAAAGGCCGGACCGAAACCCAGGATAACCGTAATCAACTTAATTTGCAGGGTGCTGTGTGTTCTGATGTGCGCGGCAGCGACGAAGGTTTCTGCCCTGCAAATCTTCCGCACATCAAGCACTAACTTCTACGTCGATTTCAGCAGCGACATGCGCTGCGACTATGTTTCCTACACGATTACCAACACCGACGGAGTGACCTACTCCAATCTCTGGGTCACGATTGCTTCGTTCACCAACACGGTGATGAGGCTCGGTGGAGGCGATGCGGGCCAATACGCCATGGGAGCGCTGGCCAACAACCGGGGCAAGCCGGCCTTCTTCTACCTGCAAGCCACCAACCTGCCGGCGACCAGCCAGCACACGATCAATGTCTATAACGGCTATCCCACGACCGGAACGTTGTTAGCCAGCTCGAATTTCGTTTTGTCCGTGCAAACCTCCGGCGCGAACAACGCCAACAAGGTGACTTCGGTCACCTATTCGCCGACCAACAATCCGGTCCTCGGCGGCGTTGTAAAGATAAGTGTCCAGGGGACGACCGGCAATGTCGCCGTCGGCAATGATATCACGTTTACGGCGGCGACCTTTACCAATTGGAACGCGGGCGCCTACGAATTGGTCGCATGCAACATCGTCATCACCGACACTCCGCCTGTCGTGCTCACCAACACGCTGGATACCACATCCACCATCCATATTACAGGCACTGGCGACCCTTACCAGGCGGATTATTGGGTCCGCGCCGTGGCGGTAACGACCTCGAACACTCCAGTCAGCCCTGTAAGCTACCTCAACAACGGCGGCGGTACGATCAATCACGTGCAGGAAAGCGCACTGCTGGCGCTGCCGCCGGTGATCCCTTCGACCAATCTGACCGTGATGACATCGCTGGTCAGCTCCACCCAATTGTACACCAATGAAGTCGCCACTTTCACCTTGCAATTTTCGAATTCGAGCGCGGTGGATGTCACCATTGACCGGGTGGTGGACACGCTCCCTGCTGGCTTCTCTTACGTGTCAAACAGTTGCAGCTTCAACGGGGCATCTATTCTGAATCCGTCCGCGAGCGGGCAGGTTTTTACCTGGTCGCAAACCTACGTCGTGCCGGCCGGCACAAGCCGCAGTTTTGCATTTCAGGCCACACCGACGATCGGCGGTTATGCCACCAACTCCGCGGTGGCGTTTGTGAAGAACACCCAGATTGACAGAACCCTGATCACCTCGGACAACGCGCCTGCCCTCGAGACGGTGAGAGTGCTGTTGGCGCCGACCGCGGCCAACGCTACAGGCACAACGCTGGAAAATCAGCCACTAATCGTGGCAGCTCCCGGAGTTCTGACCAATGATGTCGATCCCAATGGTTTTACTCTCTCGGTAATAAGCTACACTCAGCCAGGTCATGGCAGCGTCACAGTCAACGCCGACGGGTCCTACACTTATACCCCGGCGACCAACTACTACGGTTCCGACAGCTTCAGCTACACTATGACGAACGGCAATGGCCGCGCTTCCTCGGCGGCCGTCAACCTGACGGTCCTGTTCGCAAATCATCCGCCGACGCTTGATCCAATCAGCCCGATAACCATCAACGAGGACGCGCCGCAACAAACGGTCAACCTGACAGGGATCAGCGCCGGGCCGACCAATGAGTCGAGCCAGACATTGACGGTAACGGCCGCGTCCAGCAATCCGGGCCTGATTCCCAATCCAACGGTCACCTACACCAGCGCTGATTCGACCGGCACATTGACCTTGACGCCAGCCACCAATTCTTACGGGCAGGCCACGCTCACAGTGATCGTAAAGGATAGCGGAGGCACAACAAATGGCGGCATAGACTCAGTGACCAACACACTCATTGTGACTGTGGCAGCGGTGACCAACATTTGGGCCGCGAATGGCAGCCTGACCAACCACGTCAACAATGCCGACGGGCCGCCAGGCACGGGCTACGACTCGCTCCATCTAATAGGCGTTCTTGATATCCAAGCCACCAGCAACAACCCATTTACCATCCATCTGGTTTCCCTCGCCGACAACATTTCCGGGCCGGCCACAAACTTCAATAAAGATGCTTCGTTGACCTGGACCCTTGCCACGGCCGCCCGCGCCATCAATGGATTCGCCACAAACAAGTTCGCTTTCGACACCAGCCTATTCACCAACGACCTTGGGGGTGGCGTGTTCAGCGCCGCCTTATCCGCCGACGGTCTGTCGGTGAACGTGGTTTTCACTCCCAACCACACCCCAACGGCCAGCCCGATCGCCTATGGCCGGGCGCATGCCACCTTCCTGCGGATTCCCGTCTCTGAGGTCCTCACCAATGCCAGCGATCCGGACGGCGACCCACTCGTCCTGGCCGGCTTGGGGAGCAGCACCAACGGCTCCTACATTGCCACTAACGGGGCATACGTCATTTTTGCGCCGACCAACAATGTTTCCGAGAGCTTCCTTTATGTGGTGAGCGACGGGCGAAACTATCGGCCTTGGGAAACGCCCCGGATGGCCACCAACTTATTCACGATTACGGTGACAAATTCGCTTGGGCTCGCGAGCTCGATCACTGCGACCGGAACCAACGTCACCGTCCGTTTCGCCGGCATACCGGGCTATAGATACGACGTGGAGCGAACGACCGACTTGGCCAGCGGGCCTTGGATCGTTCTCTTGACGACCAATGCCCCTCCCGCCGGTGTCTGGATCTATGTGGATAACGCCCCGCCCTCCGGCGGCGCTTTTTATCGAACCGAACAATACTGAGGCGCAGCACTGAGCCATTCGACCTATGAAACTCTCCAACGTTTCCGCTTTGATCGTTGTGCTCGCGGCCGCCAGCGCGCCGGCGCAATCCAACACATTCGGTTTCACCAATGTCGTCAACCTCGGAATTCCCGACGCGAATCCGAACGGCCTGAGCTCCAGCATCCAAATCAGCGGCCTCTTCGGGTCAGTCAGCAACGTGAGCGTGTATTTGAATATTTCGGGGGGATGGAATGGAGATTTATACGGCTATTTGTCCGGTGACAACGGCGGTTTCGCTGTCCTGCTTAACCGCAGCGGCAAGTCCGCCAGCGATCCGACCGGGTATGGAGACCCCGGATTTAACGTATTGCTGGACGATCAAGCCCCCACCGACATCCATCTCTACGGCGGCAATGGCAGTCAGACGTTGACCGGACTGTGGCAGCCTGACGGCCGCGGCGTCAACCCGCAACTGACGCTGGATACTGATCCACGTCCATCCCTGCTGGGATCATTCAATGGGCTCGATCCAAATGGCACATGGACCTTGTTCCTGGCGGACATGGCGGCGGGATACAACAGCACGCTGATAGAATGGGGCATAACGGTCCAAACGGTCCCGGAGCCCAGCGCCGGCGCAATTGCGATGTTCGGTTTGGTGGTCTGGGGCGCAGCCTTTCGATGGCGCGGGAGGAAAAGGGGCGGCAATTGAACTAAGTTTGAGTTCTCCACCACGCCATGACTCCAAGGCCCTAGAAAAACGGGTTGTGCGCTTTTTCTTCCGCCACTGTGCTCAAGGGCCCGTGGCCTGGGCAAATTAACGTTTCCCCCGGCAAACTGAAAATCTGCTCGCGCACCTTCTGTTTGGCCAGGTCCCAAGACTGATTGCCGCGCCCGATCGATCCGGCGAAAATCGCATCGCCCACGACCGCCACGTGCGGCGCATCTTCCGGCCAGGTGCCAACGATGTAAGTTACCCCGTCTTCGGCGTGGCCGGGTGTGCCGCGGTGGGTAATGCGCAAGCTGCCCAGGTGAATGAAGTCATTGGGGCGGTTGCGCTGGTCCACAGGCGCATTCTTTGCATTCGAATGGAGTCGCGCCTTGGGAAATTGCTGGCGAACCGCGCCGAGGGCGGCAACGTGGTCCTGGTGGGTATGGGTGATGAACAAATGGCGAAGCTGGAGCTGGTTCTCGGAGAGCACGTCGAGAATCGGTTGCGCCTCCCAGCCCGTGTCGAATAACGCTGCTTCGCGGGAGACTTCATCCCAAACCAGGTAACAGTTGACAGTAATGCCTTCCGCTGAGGTGGCAAAGCAGCGCAGCTCCCGCCAAATGCTGAGGTCCTTTTTGGCAGGCGCCCAGCCTGCGGCAATCCCTTCGAGCTTGCCCGCGTCCAGCCCAATCAAGGCCGCCAACGCTGCGAAATTCGGCCTTGCCGTCACCTGGCCGGAGTCTTCGAGCGCGGCCAACTGCGCCTCAGTCAACCCTGCCGCCTTCGCCGCAGCCGCCGCAGAGACGTCGGACATCGCGCGCGCTTTGCGGATGATATCGCCCAAATGATCTTCAAGGTTCATGCCCCGGACCTTAGCGAGCCGGTCCCGGAGATTCAAGCTTTTGAGTGCGCATCTTGGCACTGCCACCGTAGCGCAGACTGGCAGTCGACTGGCAGTCTGCTGTGTCGCGGATTGGCAATCCGCCCACCTGCCGAATACGTATCTGTTTAGCGCGGTGGGAGGGCGCTTCAGAGTGCCCGCACGGGGTGGAGCAGGAGGCTGTCGGCAGTCGAGTCGATGAAACAACGACCCGCTTGTCTGCAGGGACACGTTCCACCCCGTGCAATATTCCTCCGGCCTATGAGCGCGTTTGAAAAATCAAATCCATTGTAGGAGCCGACGTGAGGAGGCTTAAATTTCAGACGATTTGGCCAAGAATCAGAGCCTCCTCACGTCGGCTCCTACAATTTTAACACACGTTCTAAGAGCGACGCGGTGGAAAGCGTCCCTACCGGCGTTCTTCCTGCTCATGAATCCAACGAAACAACCAAGCCTTGGCCCAGGTCCAGTGACGCTCGACTGACCGCAGTGAAAGGTCCATGGTTTCGGCGTCTTGCCGATTGGCCAGGCCCGCGAAGTAACGAAGTTTGGAAGCGCGCTTTCCGCCGAGCCGTCTCGACCAAAATCCGCCGCATCGCCTCGGCCGCCGCGCCAAAGAAATGCCCCCGGCTGTTCCAATGTTGATCTTCCGCGCCGGCCAGCCGCAGCCACGCCTCATGGACCAGGGCCGTCGGCTGCAGCGTTTGTCCGGGCCGCTCCTGGGCCATTTTGTGGGCCGCCAGTTTGCGCCGTTCCTCGTACACCAGCTGGAGAAGCTCCTCAGCAGCTTTGCCGTCGCCCCGCTCGACGCGTTTCAGGATGCGGGTGACATCGCTCATGCGATGGAGCTTAAGTGCTCAAGAGCGATTGCGGAAGCCAAAAAGGGTGGACCAGATAAAAGTGGGTTTCGGGAATCCAGTGGGGTTTTGACCCAACTATTGTAGTATCAACACTACAACCTGTTGCTCTCCTGTCCCCTCAGGGACAAATGACAATAGCCCAACGTTTCAACGTTGGGGACTCAATTTCGACATTGCATAAGTCCCGAAGGGACGGCTGAATTTGTCGCATGTCTTACGTCAGCTCCCATTTCCATTGCGTCTTCAGCACCAAAGAGCGTCGGCCCCTGATCCCGCCAGCGTTGCGCCAACGACTCTGGCCCTTCCTGGGCGGCATCGCCCGGCAGCACCAAATGAAGGCCATCGAGATCGGGGGCATGCCAGACCACGTGCATATCTTGTTATCACTGCGCTCGACTCTCTTGATTGCCAAGGCGCTGCAGCTCATCAAAGGCGGCTCTTCCAAATGGGTCCATGACACCTTCCCGGAGCACCGGCTCTTTCGATGGCAGGTGAAATACGGGGCCTTCGGTGTCAGCGTTTCGCAACTGGACAAGACCATTGAGTACATCAAGAGCCAGGAGGTGCACCATCGGAAGATGACCTTTGAGGAGGAGTTCTTGACGCTATTGAGAAAACACTGCATTGCCTACGATGAACGCTATTTGTGGGAGTAAATATCAGCCGTCCCTTCGGGACTAAATCGACCTCGGCACAAGTCCCAACGTTGAAACGTTGGGCTATTCTCATGATGTCCCTTCGGGACAGCGCTTCGGCCCAATCCCACAAATGGAGTTGCTTTCCGCCCCCACTTTTATCTCGTCCGCCCAGCCAAAAACAGAGTCAGACCTTAGGATCACCAACGCGTTGCCAGCCGCGCTCAGCAGCGCGAAACTGAACTAACTGTTTGCGTAATTACTTGATCTCTCCAATCTGCGCATGCATTCGTCTGGCGGCAGGTCTGCGAGCAATTGAGACACGGTTTTCGACTGGCCAGGAAAGATGAAATCCGGCGCGATCTCGCTGAGCGGTCGAAGCACGAAACCCCGTTCGTGCGCGCGCGGATGAGGCAGAGTCAATTGTTCGGTGGCGCGCGCCTCGTCTCCGAAGGCAATCAAATCCAGGTCAAGCGGGCGCGGCTCGTTCAAGGTCCGCTTTGTTTTGCGGCCAAACTCCCGTTCGATTTGTTGTAATTTGTAGAGCAATGACTCCGGCGCCTCCCCGGCCTGCGGCTTCAAGGCAACGACTGCGT
>WNGQ01013731.1_pt1 | contig 10746 bp, 7 predicted proteins | sample 5407661 | NCBI WGS metagenome assembly WNGQ01 (sample SAMN13153382, study PRJNA577476) | soil metagenome | isolation source: 60 cm soil or saprolite under Garry oak tree replicate 2 | place: USA:California | collected 2016-06-15 | reverse complement strand
CCACCCCGCGCCTTCACCTCTTCCACGTTGGAGACGACCTTCTGGTACACCGCGTCCCTCGGGGCGATGAACACGACCGGCATGAGGTCGTCGATCAGCGCGATCGGGCCGTGCTTCATCTCGGCCGCGGGATACCCCTCGGCGTGGATGTAGGAGATCTCCTTGAGCTTGAGCGCGCCCTCGAGCGCCACGGGGAAGTTGTAGCCGCGCCCCAGGTACAGCACGTTCTGCGCGCGCATCATCCGCTCGGCGATGCGCTCGACCTCGGGCGCCCGGGCGAGCACCCGCTCCACCAGCTCCGGGAGCCGGCCGAGGGCGCGCACCACTTCCCGCCCCTGGAGGATCGACAGCGCGCGCAGCCGGCCCATCTTGAGGGTGAGCAGCGCCAGCGCGGCGATCTGGCTCGTGAACGCCTTGGTGGAGGCGACCCCGATCTCGGGCCCGGCATGCAGGTAGATCCCGCCGTCCACCTCCCGCGCGATGGTCGAGCCGACCACGTTCACGAGCCCGAGGGTGCGCGCCCCGCGCCGCTTCGCCTCGCGCAGCGCGGCGAGGGTGTCGGCCGTCTCCCCCGACTGCGAGATCCCCACCACCAGCGTGTGCTCGTCCACGATGGGATTGCGGTAGCGGAACTCGGAGGCGTACTCCACCTCGGAGGGGATACGCGCCAGCTCCTCCATCATGTACTCCCCGATCAGCGCCGCATGCCACGAGGTGCCGCAGGCGGTGAACACGATGCGGTTCACCTGGAGCAGCCGCTCGTCCTCGATGTTCAGCCCGCCCAGCTTCGCGGTGCCGTCCTCCTCGAGCAGCCGGCCGCGCAGCGTGTTCCGCAGGCTCTCCGGCTGCTCCATGATCTCCTTGAGCATGAAGTGCGCGAAGCCGCCGCGCTCGATGGTCCCGAGGTCCCAGTCCACCCGGGTGACCGCCTTCTCCTTCTCCACCGCGTCGAGGTCGAGGATGCGGTACTCGGCGGGCCGCACCACGGCGATCTCGCCGTCGTCCAGGTACACGACGGAGCGCGTGTGCGCCAGCACGGCCGCCGCGTCCGACGCCACGAAGTTCTCCCCCGTGCCGATCGCCACCAGCAGCGGCGAGCCGCGCCGCGCCGCGACGATGGTGTCGGGCTCGCGGGTCGAGACGACGGCGATCCCGTAGGTGCCCTCGACCTCGTGCAGCGCCCCCGCCACCGCCTCGACCAAGGCGGTCCCGTTCGCGAGATGCTCCTCGATGAGGTGCGCCAGTACCTCCGTGTCGGTCTCCGAACGGAACACATGGCCCCGTTTCGTGAGCGCCGTGCGCAGCGACCCGGCGTTCTCGATGATCCCGTTGTGGATCAGCGCCAGCGTGCCGCCGCAGTCGGTGTGGGGGTGCGCGTTGACGGTGGTGGGCGCGCCGTGTGTAGCCCAACGGGTGTGCGCGATGCCGGTGTGGCCGGGCGGCAGTGCTTTCCCGAGCTCCTTTTCGAGCACGCTGATCTTGCCCGCGGCCTTGTGCACCTCGATGCGGCCGCCCGCCACGAGCGCGAGGCCCGCGGAGTCGTAGCCGCGGTACTCCAGCCGCTTCAACCCTTCGAGCAGCAACGGCGCCGCGTCCCGCGGGCCGGTGTACCCTACGATGCCGCACATAGTCGCCGTCCTTCGTCCACGAGTTGCCGCGCCTCGGCGCCCGTGGGCGCTTCGGCGATGAGCCGGATGATCGGCTCGGTGTTCGAGGGTCGCACGTGCAGCCAGCGGTCGGGCCAGGCAAGCCGCAGGCCGTCCTGCTCGTCCACCTGGGCGTCGCCGAACAGACGCCGCAGTCCAGCGTACGCCGCCTGGAGATCCGCGCCCCGAGGCACCTTGGTCTTCACGATCACGTACCGGGGGGCCTCCTCCAGCAGCTCGCCGACGCGCTTCCCGGCTCGCGCCAGGAGCGCGAGCACCAGCGCCGCCGCCACCGGCGCGTCGCGGCCCACGTGCAATGCCGGATACATCACCCCCCCGTTCCCTTCCCCGCCGATCGGCGCCCTCAGCTCGACGATCTTGCGCGCCACGTGCGCCTCACCGACCGGCGTCCGGACGAGTTCGGCACCACACTCCCGCGCCGCGTCTTCCACGACGAGGCTCGTGGACAAATTGCACACGACGGACGGTCGGACGGTCGGACGGCCGGACTGACCCCGCCCTTCCCGTCCGACTGTCCGACTGTCCGACGGTCCGCCCAGAACGGCGCGCACCGCGAAAGCTAGCGTGTAATCCTCTCCGATCGGCTCCCCCCGCTCGTCCACGATCGCCAGCCGGTCCACGTCGGGATCGACCGCGACTCCGAGGTCAGCGTGCGAGCGCCGCACGAGCGCGGCGAGCTCGGTCAGGTTCTCCGGCACCGGCTCCGGCGGCCTTGGAAACCGCCCGTCCGTCTCGAGGTTGATCCCCGTGACGTTGCATCCCAGCCGCTCGAGCAGCTCTCGCATCACCGGCCCGCCGGCCCCTCGCACCGCGTCGAGCGCGACCTTGAACCTCCGCGTCCGAATCTGCTCGACGTCCACGACGGAGAGCCTCAGTACTCCGTCGATATGCCGCTCGACCGCTCGGCCGTCGGTGGTGAGCGTCCCCGCCTTCCCCCGCCCTTCCCCGCCCTCGACCGCCAGCCTTTGCACCTGAGCCGCCGCGCTCCCCTCAAGAAAGATGCCGTCGGGGCCTATGAATTTGAGCGCATTCCACTCGACCGGGTTGTGGCTCGCCGTGACCGCGACTCCGCCGCCCGCCCGGTGGTGCTCCACCGCCAACTGGATGGTCGGCGTAGGCGCCAGGCCGACGTCGATGACGTCGCAGCCGCCGTGGGTGAGGGCATCGATGGCAGCCTGAGCGAACGTGGGGCCGGAAGGTCGGGAGTCCCGGCCAACGACGACGGACGGTCGGACAGTCGGACGGTCGGACCGACCCCCCCCCCGTCCCCCGTCCCTCGTCTCCTCGCATACCCAGGCTCCGAACGCAGCCGCCCAGCGCGCCACGACGTCCGGCGTCAAGTCCGTCCCGACAACGCCACGCACGCCGGAGACGCCGACCATCAAGGTCGGAGAGGGGGGGGACGGGTCGGTCACGGCGGCAACGTAGGAACCGGGGAGGGGCGCGTCAATCGGACGCGCGTCAGCCCCGCGGAGCCTGCTCCCGTGAAGCGGGGAGGCGGAGCGGTTGGGCCTGGGGAGCGGAGACGGGGAGGGCCTCCCGGTCGGGGAACGCGGCGAGGAAGGCCTCCACGACTCGCCGGTCGAACTGCCTGCCGCTCTGGTCCTCCAGCTCCTGCAGCGCCTGCGGTACCGACAACGCGGGGCGATAGGGGCGCAGGCTCGTCATCGCATCGAACGAGTCGGCGACCGTGACGACGCGCACCTCGAGCGGAATGTCGTCCCCCTTCAAGTTGTCGGGGAAGCCCCTGCCGTCGAGCCGTTCGTGGTGCGACCGCACGATGGCGAGCGCGGCGGGGGCGTCGCGCATCAGCGGCGCGAGGATCCGCGCGCCGATCACCGGGTGCTCCATGATGTGGCGGTATTCGTCCTCGGAGAGCTTCCCCGGCTTGTGGAGGACCGATTCCCGCACGCCGATCTTGCCGATATCGTGCAGCTCGGCGCCCAGCCCGATGACGTCGATCGTGCCGGGCGGGAGCTCCAGGCGACGGGCCGTCGCGACCGCGTAGTTGGCGACGCGGACGGAGTGACCGCGGAGGTAGGTGTCCTTTTCCTCGAGGAAGTGCACCAGGGCCTGGAGCCGTTCCAGCGACAACTCCTCGATGCGGCGCGCCTGTTCTTGCACGCGGTCTTCGAGTCGCTGGTGGTATTCCCGATTCTCGAGGATCAGCCGGCGCTTGTCGAGCGCCTGCATCACGCGGGCGCGCACCTCCTCCAGGTGAAACGGCTTGGCGACGTAGTCGAGCGCGCCGAGCTGCAGGCAGGCGACCGCGCTCTCCACCTCCGCGACCGCGGTGACCACGATGACGGCGGTGTCGGGCCAGCGGGCGATGAGCTCGCGCAGCAGCGTGGCCCCGTCCATTTGGGGCATGCGGAGGTCGGAGATGACGAGCGGCACCGGGTCCCGTCGCATCATCTCGAGCGCCTCCGTGCCGGAGCCCGCCTCGGTGCAGGTGAAGCCCTCGCCCTCGAGCAGCCGCACGAGGACGCGGCGGAGCCGCGGCTCGTCGTCCACGACGAGGCACTTGACAGCGTTCGGCGGTGGCATCGTGCGCATAACGTAGTGGTCGCTTGCTCGGCGCGAAAGGCGCCCTTACGTTCCCGCCATGACTAAGGTAGTCGAAGAGGACCTGACGCCGCACTTCGCCACGCGCGCCGTCCACGCCGGACACATTCCCGATCCGCTGGCTGGCGCCGTGATGACCCCCATCTATCAGACCTCGACCTACATTCAGGACGCGCTCGGTCGCCACAAGGGCTACGAGTACGCCCGCACGCGCAACCCCACCCGCGAGGCGTTGGAGCGCAACGTCGCCGCGCTCGAGGGCGGTCGCCACGGGTTCGCGTTCGGGTCGGGGCTCGCCGCGCTCGACGCGGTCCTGAAGCTCTCGTCCGCGGGCGACCACGTGGTGAGCGGCGAGAACGTGTATGGCGGCTCGCACCGCCAGATGACCCACATCTGGGCGCGCCTCGGGCTCGAGTTCACCTTCGTGGACGCCGCGGACGCCGACGCCATCGCGGCGGCGGTGACACCCCGCACCAAACTGGTCTACGTCGAGACGCCGACGAACCCGATGATGCGGCTGTGCGACCTCGCGGCCGTGGGTCGGATCGCGCGACGCGCGAGCGTGCTGCTCGTCGTCGACAATACCTTCGCCACCCCCTGCTTCCAGCGGCCGCTCGAGTTCGGCGCCGACATCGTGCTCCACTCGACCACCAAGTACCTGAACGGCCACAGCGACATGGTGGGTGGGCTGCTCGTGGTACAGAGGGACGATCTGGCCGAGCGACTCGGGTTTATCCAGAACGGCACGGGCGCGGTGCCGGGACCGTTCGACTGCTGGCTGGCGCTGCGCGGCACCAAGACGCTGGCGCTGCGCATGCGGCAGCACGACGCGAGCGGCCGCCGCATCGCCGAATGGCTCACCGGCCATCCGAAGGTGGAGCGGGTGTATTACCCGGGCCTGCCGTCGCACCCGCAGCACGAGCTGGCGTGCCGCCAGATGTCCGGGTTCGGTGGGATGATCTCGCTGGAGCTCGGATCCGTCGAGCGCGCGAAACGCGTCGTCGAGCGCACCAGGATCTTCGCCCTCGCCGAGTCGCTCGGCGGCGTGGAGAGCTTGATCGGCCACCCCGCGACGATGACGCACGCGAGCGTGCCGCCCGAGATGCGACGCGCGATGGGGCTCACGGACAGCCTGGTGCGGCTCTCGGTGGGGATCGAGGACGTGGACGACCTGATCGGCGACCTGGAGCAAGCCCTGGCCGCGGCAGGGTGAGGAAGGGCAACGAGTTCAGCTACGGACCGAAACACGAATCACGGTCTGGCGTAGTGACGATCTCCCCTTTGGTTGGAGCATGTTATGACTGAGCCGACCAGCCTTCCCGCCGCGCGCCCCCGGAAGATCCTCACGCAGATCGCGCCGGTCGCCTGGGAGCACCCCGCCGACCGCGCCGCGCTCCAGACGCTGCGCGCGGTCCCGGGATTCGACGAGGTGGTGAAGAAGATCTACGGCTTCATCGGCGAGCGGGGCGTGCGGCTGATCTTCCAGGCCGACGCGGTCCGGGTCGGCCCGTCGCAGTTCCCGCGGCTCAACCAGCTCTACGCGGACGTGCTGACCTCGATGGACTGGGCCGAGCGGCCGGACCTGTTCGTGTCGCAGACCCCGTTCGCCAACGCGGGCGCGTTCGGCATGGAGCGACCGTTCATCGTGATCAACTCGGGCGCCTTGAAGCTGCTCGACGACGACGAGCTCCGGAACGTGCTGGGCCACGAGCTGGGGCACGTCATGAGCGGGCACGCCCTGTACCACACGATCCTGGTGCTGATCCTCAACGTGAGTCTCGGCGCGCTGCCGTTCCTCGCCGGCATCGCCATCCTGCCGATCCAGCTCGCGTTGCTCGAGTGGTTCCGCAAGAGCGAGCTCTCGTCCGACCGCGCGGGCTTGCTCGCCTGCCAGGACGCGACCGCCTCGCTGCGCGTCAACCTCAAGTTCGCGGGCGGCGGCGACATGTCGCAGATGGACCTGAACGCGTTTCTGGCGCAGGCCAAGGAGTACGAGCAAGCGGGCGGCGCGCTCGATCGCATCTTCAAGATCCTGGGCGTGTTGGGGCGGTCCCATCCCTTCAACACGGTGCGCGCCGCCGAGCTGCAGCGCTGGATCGAAGCCGGCCACTTCGACCGCATCCTGGGCGGCGAGTACACGCGCCGCGGGCCGGATGCCGAACAGCGCCCCGTGGACCAGGACATCGACGAGGCGCGAGACCACTACATGAAGGAAGCGAAGGCCGTCGTGAACGACGTGGTGGACACGGCCAAGCGGGCCGCCCAGGCGTTCACGGAGGCGTTCAAGAAGAAGTGAGAGTCCTGGTCGTCGGCGGGGGCGGCCGCGAGCACGCGCTCTCGTGGGCGCTGAAGCGCGATACCCCCGACGCGACCGTGTTCGCCGCCCCCGGCAATCCCGGCACCGCCCAGCTCGGCACCAACCTCACCATCCCCGTTACCGCCGCCGACGACCTCGTGATGGCGGCGCGGGAGCACCGCATCGACCTGGTGGTGATCGGGCCCGAGGCGCCGCTCGCCGCGGGGCTCGCCGACCGGCTGCGCGCGGCCGGCTACGCCGTATTCGGGCCGGGGGCGGCCGCCGCCCGCATCGAGTCGTCCAAGGCGTTCGCCAAGGACGTCATGCGGAGCGCCGGCGTCCCCACCGCCGCGAGCCGTACCTTCTCCGCGCTGCACCCGGCGCTCGACTACATCAAGACCAACCCGGAGCCGCTTGTCGTCAAGGCGTCGGGGCTCGCGGCCGGCAAGGGCGTCGTCGTGTGCGCGACGCGCGACGCGGCAGCCCGCGCCGCGCGCGCGATGCTCGAGGGAGCGTTCGGCGAGGCCGGCCACGAGGTGATCATCGAACAGTTCCTCGAGGGCGAAGAATTGTCGGTGCTGGCGCTCACCGACGGCGAGCGCATCCTGATCCTTCCGGCGGCCCAGGACCACAAGCGGCTGGGCGAAGGGGACACGGGGCCCAACACCGGCGGCATGGGCGCGTACTGTCCCGTGAGCATCGCCACGGCGGCGCTGCTGGAGCGGGTGCGTCGTGAGGTCCTCGAGCCCACGCTCCGGGAGCTGGCGGTGCGCGGCGTGCGGTACGCTGGAGTGCTGTACGCGGGCCTGATGGTCGGGCCCGACGGCACGCCGTACGTGCTGGAATTCAACTGCCGCTTCGGCGATCCGGAGGCGCAGGCGCTGCTCCGGGGGGGGGGGGGGGGGGGGGGGGGGGGGGGGGGGGGGGGGGGGGGGGGGGGGAAGCGGCTGGCGGCCGCAGGCCATCCGCCGGCCGGCCCGCGCCGCGGTGGCCACGGTGCTCGCGGCGCCCGGCTACCCCGGCAAGCCGGAGCTCGGCGCGGCGATCGTGGTGCCACGCGATCTCGACGCCGGGACCCTGGTGTTCCACTCGGGCACCTATCGCGACCCCGACGGCGCGCTGCGGGTGCACGGCGGGCGGGTGCTCACCGTGACCGCCCTGGGCGACAGCGTGACCCAAGCGGCGCGGCAGAGCGCCCGCGGCTGCGAGCTGATCGTGTTCCAGGGCAAGACGTGGCGGCGGGACATCGGTGGGCGGGAGATCGCGCGGGAGGGGAGGGGGCGGCGTGCCGGAGCTGCCAGAGGTTGAGACGATCGTACGCGAGCTCGCGCCCCGGCTCGAGGGGTACCGGATTGCGCGCGCCCGCCTCGCGAAGACCGACGTGCTGCGCCGCGTCTCGAAGCCCCGCCTCCTGAAGACCCTGCGGGGCAACACCGTCGAGGAAGTGAGCCGCCGCGCCAAGCACGCGGTGTTCCGGTTGGCGAGCGGCCACCGGCTGGTGGTCCAGCCGCGCATGACGGGCTCGCTCGTCGTCTACGACCGTCCGCTCACGAGGGACGAGACCCGCTACGCCGTGCTCACCTGCACCCTGGAGGACGGCCGGCAGCTCGTGTACCGCGACGTGCGCCGACTCGGCACCGTGTGGCTGCTCGACGACAAGGGCTGGGCGGCCTACACCGGCCGCATCGGGCCCGAGCCGCTGGACGAGACATTCACCCCGTTCGTGTTCGCCGAGCGGCTGAAGGGCACGCGCGCCGCGATCAAGAAGGCGATCATGGACCAGCGCCGCGTGGCGGGCGTGGGCAACATCTACGCGAACGAGGCGCTGTTCGAGGCGGGGATCGATCCCTCGAAGCCCACCGACAAGCTCACGCTCGACGAGTTCGCACGGCTGCACGCGGCGGTGACCGAGGTGCTGGAGCGCGCGGTGAACTCGTCGGGGACGACGGTCCGAGACTACCGCACGGGGGTCGGGGAGCCGGGGCGGTTCCAGTTCGAGCTGAAGGTGTACGGCCGCGGCGGGGAGCCATGCGTCACCTGCGGGAAAAAGCTCGTGACGACCCACACGATCGACCTGCGGGCGACGACATTCTGCCCGACCTGCCAGCGGTAGAGGCCGCCTGAAGCAAACCGGCGGCACGGTCGTAATGTCGCAATACGGTAGACCAAATCGTCGTAGTAGGCGAAGATTGGAGCTGGCGAAATAGTTCACTATTTCCTGACAGCCGGGCCGCTCCTCCCGGCGCCACCCCATTCGGTTAATTTTCGGGCCACATGAAACTCTCCGAAACCGCCATCCGTCGCCCGGTGCTGGCCAGCATGCTCTCGGCCGCGCTCGTGCTGTTCGGCGTGATCGGCTACACGCGTCTCTCGGTGCGCGAGCTCCCGGACATCGACCCTCCGATCATTTCGGTCTCGACCGTGCTGCCCGGCGCGAACGCGCAGGTGGTGGAGACGGCGGTCACCGACGTGCTCGAGGAGGAGCTGTCCACGATCCAGGGACTGCGCACGCTTTCGAGCTCCTCTTCAGAGGAGAACAGCCAGATCATCCTGGAGTTCAACCTCGACCGGCCCGTCGACGTGGCCGCGCAGGACGTGCGCGACAAGGTGTCGCGGGTGCGGGGGCGGCTGCCGGTCGACGTGCTCGAGCCGGTGATCGCGAAGCAACAGGCCGACGCGCAACCATTCTTCTGGTTGGCCCTGAGCAGCCCGAACTACGACTTGATGCAGTTGTCCGACGTGGCCGACCGGCTGGTCAAAGCGCGGCTGCAAAGCCTGGCGGGTGTCGGCAGCGCCGGGGTGTTCGGCGAGCGGCGCTTCGCGATGCGAGTGTGGGTACAGCCCGACCAGCTGTCGGCGCGGGGCCTCACCGTGCAGGACGTGGAAGGCGCGATCACCGCGCGCAACGTCGAAATTCCGGCCGGCCGCATCGAATCGACGCGGCGGGAGTTCTCCGTCCGGTCACTGGGCGAGCTGAAGACGCCGCGGGAATTCGGGGAGCTGGTCGTGACGAGTCAGGGCGGGCAGGTCGTCAAGCTCAAGGATGTAGCGAACGTCGAGCTCGCGCCCGAGGACACTCGCTCGATCTTCCGCTACAATGCAAATCCCGCCGTCGCCATCGGCGTGGTCCGGCAGTCCAAAGCGAACCTGATCGACGTGGCGCAACGCATTCGCGAGGCCATCCCCGGCATCCAGCAGATGCTGCCCCCGGGCGTGAAGCTCGAAACCGCGTTCGATGGGTCTGTGTTCGTCACGCACTCGATCAACGATGCGCGCCTGACGCTGTTGATCGCGGCGATCCTCGTCGTGCTGATCATCTTCGTGTTCCTGCGAAACTTGCGGGCGACCGTGATCCCCGGGCTCGCGATTCCGGCGTCGATCGTCTCGACGTTCGCCATCATGTATTTCCTCGGCTTTTCGATCAACAACTTCACGCTGCTCGCGCTCACGATCGCCATCGGCATCGTGGTGGATGACGCCATCATCGTGCTCGAGAACGCCTACCGGCACCAGGAGGAGCTGCACGAGGCGCCGGAGCAAGCCGCGGTCAACGGCACCAACGAGATCGGCTTCGCCGTGATTGCGACGACCATTGCGCTGGTGGCCGTGTTCACGCCCCTCGGGTTCCTGCGCGGCTCGACGGGACGCCTGTTGAGCGAGTTCGGAATCGCGGTCGCTGGGGCCGTGGTGATTTCGGGATTCGTCGCCCTGACGTTGACGCCGATGCTGTGCGCCAAGGTGCTGCGCGTGCCGCACGAGCATGGGGCGGTCTTCAAAATGTTGGAGGCAGGTTTCAATGCCATCGCCGAGCGCTACGCGAAGCTGCTGCAGACCGCGCTGCGGCATCGAGGCGTGGTGGTGGTCGGGACGGTCGTGACGGTGGCCCTGGCGTTCGTGTTCTACAAGAGCCTCCAGCAAGAGCTGATTCCCGACGACGACCGCGGGTTCTTCCTGGTGGTGGCATTCGCGCCCGAGGGCTCATCGCTCGAATACACGGACGGCTACGTGCGGCAGGTCGAGCAGATCATCGGCAAGACGCCGGGCGTCCAGGGCTACTTCACGATCATCGGCGGATTCGCCGGGGGCGTCAACCGGGCGTTTGTCGGCGTCATCCTCAAAGACTGGAGCGAACGCAAGAATAGCGTCCAGCAGCTCGTCGGCATGCTGTTCCCCCAGCTGTTCGGGATCGCCGGCATCCAGGCGTTCCCGTACAGCCCG
>WNGQ01007147.1_pt1 | contig 10747 bp, 10 predicted proteins | sample 5407661 | NCBI WGS metagenome assembly WNGQ01 (sample SAMN13153382, study PRJNA577476) | soil metagenome | isolation source: 60 cm soil or saprolite under Garry oak tree replicate 2 | place: USA:California | collected 2016-06-15 | reverse complement strand
TGTGAAGATAGGGATTGCCTTTGGGGCAGGCCGCATGGGCGATCCGGGCAGTTTCCTCGGGAACCGGGCCAATCGAGTGGGGGTGCAACGTCATAGACTGTCTCCTACGAAAGATCTCAGCAGGCAGAGGCCTCTTGGTAGGGAGATTGTATCATTGCTGTCACCTCCAATTCGCCAACACTATCATGGCCGGGCAGGATTTGCCCTGCTTCGCCAACGCGTCCTCCACGTCGCCTGAGGAAGCCATCACGTTTTCTCTCGTGCTCACCTCCATACTCCTGAGCCGGTACAATCGCTTCACCAAAAGTGGGGGAGTTCCCCTCAAGGCCCTGGAGCGTTTCGGACGCCCGCCGTTGCCGGTAGGTGTACACGCGCCGGGTCATGTCGACGTGACCGACGAGAAGGCCCGCGAAGCGTTCTGGCCGCGCTACCGGGAGGTCATCCGCAGCGTCAGCGAGACCCGCGGATTCGCCATCCCGACCAGAGAATCCTTTCTGCATGAGGTTGGGCCGCAGGGAGCGCTCTACGTGGGATCGCCAGAGACCGTCGCCCAGAAAATTGCTGCCAATCTCCCCGCGCTCGGCGCGACCCGCTTCGACCTGAAATACGGGATGGGAGGTCTCTCGCATCAAGCCCTCATGACCACTATCGAGCTGTACGGCACACAAGTGGTCCCCCGCGTTCGCCAACTCCTGGTGGAAGCGCAAGGTCGCTGCTGACCTTGACCCGATTTATTGGTTCTCCGCCATCTTGCGTGCTAAGCACAACCATAACTGGGAAGCTGTCCACTTCTTTTGGCTCAAATGGCCGATCTGCCAAACAAATTGCCTCTGGCAGCATCTGGTAGCACGGAAGATGATGGAGAACCATTAAGCTGGTGGTTTCTTTGTGATTACTCTGTGGTTTCGCCTCTTTGAGATGCCACACCTTACCTTTCGTTATGGCAACCTCTCATGAACCAATAGCTTTGGACTTGTGGTCATAGTCTACCCGGGCATCCTCAATTTCAGCAAAATGCGTTTCAGCCCACGTGCAGATATCCTTCAGCAACTCACTAAATGTCTCGCCTAATGGCGTCAGAGCATACTCCACTCGAGGTGGGACCACATGGTAGACGGTGCGCTTCACCAGCCCATCACGTTCTAAATTGCGGAGGGTTCGAGTCAGCATTTTCTGGGAGATCCCCTTGATCTCACGCTTGAGTTCGCCGTGCCGTTTCACACCAAACGCCAATGCATACAGAATAAGTGCCGTCCACTTCTCAGAGAGAAGATCAAGCACCTGCCGCGAACCATACTTCGAGTCGAACACCGTCGGGTGTGAGTCTTGCTTCGTCTGCACCTCATTCACCTCCTTCATTTCTCTTAGGCACTTTCAGGTACCTACTTACCAGGTGAGACAATACCATGCTATAGTATCCTTAGCTGAAAGGGACGTCAATACCTGTCTGGTAATGGAGCAGCGTCCCCAGGTAAGTGATAATATGCATATACGTATGTCGGATGAATTATACGTACCTATGTGCAAAGGTTCGGACCATAAAAAGTTGTCGCCGGCATCTCTAGGAGGAAGTATGAGAGCTGGCCCGAGTCGGACGCACGCATCAGGAAGGAATAGAACATGGCAAAGAGATGTACGCATCTTGATCAGATACAAGAAGTCACACCGAGCGCCAAAGGATGTGAGGACTGTTTGAAAATTGGAGATACGTGGGTACACCTGCGTCTCTGTCTCACCTGTGGACATGTCGGTTGCTGTGACGATTCGAAGAATAAGCACGCCACCAAGCATTTCCACGCGACCAACCACCCGATTATCCAGTCCTTCCAGCCTGGAGAGGACTGGGTCTGGTGTTACATCGATCAGGTGATGCTCGAGCCTGCTTGATCGATGCTTGACCTTCCAGAGACAGCACGGCTTGTAGTGAGAAGATACCTCGAAAAGGAAAGAGGACGATGACACAACGAACACATCTTGCGGTCCCCGTCAGTGAGCGGGACCACCATCAAGGACCTGCCACCGCTGCGGTCACGCTGGTACAATATGGCGACTACGAATGCCCCTACACCCGCCAGGCGACGACCATCGTGCGAGCGATCCAGCAACAACTCGGGGACCAGTTACGCTTTGTCTTTCGCAACTTCCCGCTCACCGAAATCCATCCCCACGCGCTACACGCGGCTCTGGCTGCCGAGGCTGCCGCAGCTCAGGGGAAATTCTGGGAGATGCATGACTACATCTTCCACCACCAGCATACCCTTGCGGATGCGGATCTGGCCCAGTTTGCCGAAGCGGTTGGTCTCGATCTGCAGCAGTACGCACGCGCTCTGGCCGACCAACGCGCGCTCGCCCGCATCGAGGAGGAGGTGGAAGGAGGCGAACGCAGCGGCGTGCAAGGCACCCCCACCTTCTTCATCAATGGAGCCTTGTATCGCGGTTCCTGGGAGCGTGAGGCCTTGCTGGATGCACTCCAAGCAGCGAGCCGAACATCGTGAAGCATTCGAGGTGAAAAGTCAATAGAGTAGAGAGACAAGCAGGTGGAGCAACCCATGGAAAACACAAGCAACACAGAGCACGGGGAACGAGCGGAGGGCTGGCCAGCCCTCCCCATGGCTGACGACGCCGTCGCGTTTCCCACACTTGATGGCTCCGAGCTTGCCGTTCTCGAGGCGCTCGGGAGCCGACGGTCGGTGGCCGTGGGCGAGTATCTCTATCGGGAGGGGGACACCACCTACGACTTCAATGTGATCCTCTCAGGAGCAGTCGAGATCGTGGTCCGTACCGAGAGCGAGGAGCGGATCATCACTCGCCAGGGCCCTGGGCGCTTCCTGGGCGAGTTGAACCTGCTAAGCGGTCAGCGGGTGTATCTGTCGGCCCGCGTCGTTGAGCCTGGTGAGGTCATCGTGGTGCCGAGGGCGACGCTGCACCATCTGATCGCGACAAAGCCGACCCTCGGCGACACGATCCTCGCCGCCTTTCTCGCCCGCCGGTCCGGGCTGCTGAGCAGCGCATCAGCAGCCATCCGCGTCGTAGGCTCCCGATTCTCGCCCGAGTCGCTCCGGGTCCGGGAATTCTTGGCCCGCAACCGCATACCCCATGAGTGGCTGGACCCCGACCGCGACGCTGCTGTCGAACGCCTCCTGCGCGAGTTCGCCGTCATCCCGGGCGAGCTCCCAGTCGTGATCGTCTCCGGCTCGGTCTTGCGCCGCCCCACCCCTGGAGGGCTGGCGGAGTACCTCGGCTTGACCATCAACAGCCTTCCCGAGCGCTGTTTCGACCTCGTCGTGGTCGGTGCGGGGCCAGCCGGGCTAGCGGCGGCTGTCTACGGCGCCTCCGAGGGACTGCGAACCCTGGTCGTCGAGATGGCCACCGTCGGGGGACAGGCAGGGACCAGTTCGCGTATCGAGAACTACCTCGGGTTTCCGACTGGGATCTCCGGCGGCGACCTCACCCAGCGAGCCGTCGTGCAGGCGGAGAAGTTCGGCGCCCACCTCACGAGCCCGTGCGCGGCCTCGTCGCTGCGTGAGGAGGCCGGGCATCTCGTGGTCCGCCTTTCTGACGGGACCGATGTCGCCGGGCGCGCTGTAATCGTCGCCAGCGGAGCCCGCTACCGGCGACTCGATGCTACCCGTCTAGCAGACTTCGAAGGCAACGGTGTGTACTACGCGGCCACCGAGATGGAAGCCCGCCTCTGTGCCGGATCACCGGTCGTGGTCGCAGGCGGGGGCAACTCGGCTGGTCAGGCCGCACTGTTCCTCGCAGCGGCCGACAGCCCCGTCACCATCGTCATCCGCGGCCACGACCTGGACGCCAGCATGTCGCGCTACCTCATCGACCGGATCGAGGCTGATGCTCACATCGACATACGAACCAACACCAGGATCACCGGTCTGGACGGTGACCGGACACTCGCGTCGGTACGTGTCACCACTGCTGGTGGAGATGCCGTGTTACCGTGTGTCGCTTTGTTCTCCTTCATTGGCGCAGATCCTGCCGCGGGTTGGCTGTCGGGGTGCGCTGCCCTCGATGCACGCGGTTTCGTGCTCACCGACCGGTCCCTAGGCGAAGAACACCTCGACGGGCGATGGGAAGCACTGGGCCGGCGACCGCTGCCCTTTGAGACCAGCTATCCCGGGTTGTTCGCCGTAGGCGACGTCAGGGCGGGCTCGACCAAGCGAGTCGCGGCAGCCGTCGGCGAAGGGTCGGCCTCGGTGCGTTCCGTCCACGAGTACCTCGCGTTCGCTCACTGATCGGCGACGAATCGGTCATGCACGAGGCCAGCGGCAAATGAGACTCGATGTGCTGGCTACATTGGACATCCGTTCGGATAGTAGGCCATTCGAGTTCATTTCGAAGTCCGAACGTGAAGTTCTTCGCGGTCAACCGCACTCCTCCCATTTTCCTGGGCTCTGCGGAAAACGGGTCAAGACCTCCATTCCACTCTGGGCTCTCTCAGTCCAGTGACCGATGAACCAAAGAAAGGATGAGCTCCCAGGTTCTCCGACTCCACGCACGTGGGGTGGCCCCACGTGCAGACGGTATGATTTAGGTTGTCATCCCTCTTTCACCGGGAAGAGCAGGGAGTTCTCCACCAACACTCATCTCCTCGAACGCCCCCAGGGCGCGCAGCGATGCCTTTTGTGCTGCGGAGAGACCCCTGATGCCCGTGATATCGAGTCGCTCGTAGGGTCGATCCTGCCGCAGCGTTTGGAACTGCTCGCCACTGTGCAGATCCCAGAGCACAATGGCTCCATCATCCCCGCAGCTCGCCAATCTGCTGCCATCAGGACTCACCTTGAGCGACTGGACAGTCCCCTGATGCGCTTCTCGCACCCGCACGCACTGCCCGCTCTGCACCTCCCACCAGCGCACCATTCCGTCACTGCCTCCACTGAGCACCAGCTCTCCACTGGGAGCCCAGCTCAGCGCAGAGACCACCCCGGGATGGCCCGCCAAGGCGCTATTGCCTGCCCCCCAGGCAGGGTGGCGCTGCCCGCTGTGGGTATCCCACACGAAGAGCTCCCCACCGTCCCTGCTGCCGCCAGCAGAGCCCAGCCGGGAGCCATCGAGGCTCCAGGCCACGCTCGTGACTCTGCCTTGATGTCCCGCCAGCCGCTGGTGCAGGGTGCCACCCCTGGCGTCCCACACATACACGTGGCCATCATCGCCCCCGCCGACCAGGCGCGTGCCATCCGGGCTCCAGGCCACGCGACGGATCCAGGTCACCTGCGCACGACCCACCCACCATGGGTCATGCTTGGTCACGTCCCACACCAGCACGCCTTGCAGAAAGGTTCCGCAGGCCAGAAGCTTTCCATCGGGACTCCAGGCCACGCCGGAGAAGACGGTCTCGGGGTGGTCGAGGTCCCGCAGGACCTGGACACCGATGCCGGTAGCGGGGTCCCACAGCCGGATGGCATTATCCCACCCGGAACTTGCGAGTCTGCTGCCATCGGGACTCCACGCGACGCCGTATACGTCCCAGCGATGCCCGCGCAACACCCTGGGCGGCGTCGCACCGGCCACATCCCAGAGGGTTACCAGGGTATCCAAGCCTGCACTAGCAAGTTGGGTGCCGTCCGGACTCCAGTCCAGGTCGAGGAGGGAGGCCGTGTAGCCCTGCATGACGCGTAGCGACTCGCCACGCTCCACGTCCCACAGCCGCAGCGTGCCATCGCCACTGCCACTGAGCAGGTGACGGCTATCGGGGGTGAAGGCAAGGCTGTTCACCACGGCGCTATGTCCCTGCAGCACCACCCGCGACGTGCCCTCCTGGCCATCCCACAGCCGGATCGTGTGATCAAAGCTCCCGCTAGCCAGCGTGCCTCCATCCGGGCTCCAGGCCAGGGTTTGCACCTGCTTCGTATGCCCCACGAGCGTCTGGCGCAGGCGGTGGCTTCGCGCCTCTCCCACCTCCCACAGCTTGACGGTGCCATCCCAGCTCGCGCTGGCCAGCCTGGTGCCATTGGGGGCAAAGGCCAGTCCCCGCACCCAGTTGCTATGCCCCACAAGCGTTTGCACGCAGGTAGTCGGCCCGGTCTGCTGCCTCTCCCACAGCCGGATCGTGCCCGCGACGTCGCCACTGGCGAGCAGGCGCTCATCCGGGCTCCAGGCCAGCGAGAGGACCGCACCGGGATGCGGCAACTCCTGCAGGGGGGTGCCCAGCTTCGCATCCCACAGCCGGACGGTGGCTTCAGATCCTCCACTGGCGAGCAGGTCGCCAGCAGGCGCAAAGGCCAGACAGGTGGTGCCCTTGGTGTGCCATCCCGACCAGAGCAAGGCACGACTTTCGACGTCCCACAGCTTGATGCTGCCATCATAGCTCCCGCCAGCCAGAGTGCGTTCATCCGGGCTGAAAGCGATGGTCGGCACAATGTCCGTATGGGCCTGCCAGACCATCTGCAAGGTCTGGCCCGCCTCTTCCCACACCCGCACTTCGCCCCGCTTGCTGGCAGCGGCCCAGTGCTGCCCATTGCGGCTGATGGCCACCGCGGTGATGGCATCGAAGGTCTCGGTAAAGACGCTCTCACGCATCATGGCCCCGGCAAGGGTCGCGTCTTGCAGCTCGACCCCTTGCAGAGACACGCCGCGCAGCGACAGTTGCGACAGATTGAGACCACGCAGATCCCCGCGCAGCAGCCGCAGCAGCGCCACCAGGTTAGCCGGGCCATACCCCTGAGCCTCCTCGGCCCGTTCGCGCAACCCATCCAGCAGCGCGCGCAACTGCCCATCCACCTCGGCTCGTCCCAGGTAGACGCTCTGCAGGCGCGCGAGCAGTGGGGCGAGCAGCAGCCGCTCCTGCGTCTGCCGCACGTATTCCTTGGCCTGAGCCTGAGAGAGGCCATGCTCACGGAGCCGGAGCAGCCGCCCCTGCCCGATCTCCTGGCTGGCCGTGGTGACGAGCTTCGTGGTTACGTACTCCAGCACCACGGATTGCAAGGTGAAGCTGCCGGCCCGCTGCCCCCGCTCGATGAGCGAGCGCCGACGCAAGCCATCCACGGCTTCCAACACCTGGACGTGCGCAAGCGGGGACACCAGCACCGCGAGCAGGTCATCCAGGGTCACCGGCTCGCGCAGGATCGCCAGCCAGCACAGCACCGTCTGCTCCAGAGGCGAGAGCCGCACCCATTGCTCGTCGAGCAGCTCGCGCACCCCGCCAAAGACCACCTCGCCCTGCGCCAGGAACGGGACAATCTCGCCCCCAAAGAGTTCCACGATGGTCTGCGCCACGATCTTCAAGGCCAACGGGTTGCCCCGGTACGCCTCGACCAGGCGCACCCGGTCGTGCGCAGTGCCCGCGACCGACGTCTTTCTCCGCCAGCAGCTGAGCGCCTGCCTCTACATCGAGCCCGGCCAGGCGCAAGGCACGCACCGGCGAGCGGCTGCCTTCCAGCGCCACCAGGTCGGCCGGTTTCTCCCGGGAGGTGAGCAGCAGGCAACTCTGGTGCCTGGTCTCTCCCATCTGGCGCAGCAGGCGAGCATACCCCTCGAAGCCTGCACGCATGCGGCCCGTGCTCTCCCCTTCCTCCAAGAGCATCTCCAGATTGTCCAGCACCAGCAGCATCCGCCGCGCGCGCAGCTGCTCCAGCAGCAGACCGAGGCGTTCTTCCAGGGAGTCGGGTAGGTCCCCCAGCAGGTGTGGGGCCAGCACCTGCAGGCAGCCATCCACGAGCGCGGAGCAGGAAGGGGCATCACGCAGGGAGCGCCAGAGCACCACCTCGAAGTGGGGCGCCACCCGGTACATTACGGTGACCGCCAGCGCCGACTTGCCCATGCCGCCCAGGCCGAGTACGCTCACCACTCGACAGCGCGCCTCTCCCACCCACTGGGAGAGCAGCGCCAGTTCCCCCTCGCGTCCATAGAAGCTGGGCACATCCAGCGCCTCGCCCCAATCGAGGCGCGGTCCCAGTGCAGGCTGGGCCACAACCTGCTCAACAGCGTTGGTCGGCTCATCCGACTGCGATGCCACGAGCACCAGCCGGGGGTGCTGGATACCGAGCAGCCCCTGGAGCCACCGCTCATCGAGCAGCACTTTCTGGTGCGCCGCACGCCAGAGCGCACGGATCTCCTCGGCCTCGCGCCCGGCCGCAAAGACCCGAAGCTCGACCCCCAGCACGATGAGCTCTTTGAGATGCGCGCTGGCCGGATAATTGCTGCCCAGTTCCCAGGTGCTCACGGCGCGACGGGAGACCCGAAGCTGCTGGGCCAGGCTCGCTTGCGTCAGACCCATCTGGGTGCGCAGCGTCAGCATCAGCTGCCCGAAGGCATAGTCTCGTTCACGATAAAGGGATCGCTTCATGAGCAGGTCTCCTTTCTCGCCTCGCCCACCAGTGTGAACCCATGTGAAACGATGGGAAATGCCTTGCCATCTGCTGGACGATGCATTTCCCAGGCCACGGCCATATACTCCTGAGTGTTGGGTGTGCGTACCATACAGGTCAACGCCCTTCTGGGTGATCTGGGGCAATGCCAATCGACCTCAGATCACCTCTCCATTCATCCACCTCTATGATAACAGATTTGCTGGCTGACCACGAGTCTCTGGTGAGCGAGCCATGCCGAAAAAAGGTTCTCTCACGGGCGCCTGCTCTCTGCTTCTGAAGAAGGAAAACGATGTGAAACGACTTGAGAAGTGATGGGTACTGACTTCTCGCGCGTCCCCTTCTATACTTGGTAGCAGAAGAAAAGAAGAGCAAGGGAGTGCCTCTTCTTCAGGGAGGACATGATGTTCAACAAAGAAAGGAGACGCTCATGACTAATCTTCTCGATCTCACGGTTGCGGCCCATGGCGGCCTCGATCGCTTCAACCAATTCAAGACTCTCTCCGTGCATCAGCGCCTCGGCGGCCAACTGTGGGCGCTGAAGGGCCAGGAAGGAGCACTGGACAATACACGCTTGACCGTAGATCTGCACAGAGAGCACGTGTCATATGTGCCGTTCAAGCTTCCGAACCAGCGCACGGATTTCACTCCGGAACGCGTTGCGGTCGAGACCAACGAAGGTGAGATCGTTGAGGAACGCACCAATCCCCGTGCCGCTTTCGCTGGACATACCCAGGAATCCCCGTGGGATCATCTGCATCTGATCTACTTCGCAAGCTATGCGATGTGGACCTATCTAACCTGCCCTTTCACCTTGACCCTGGATGGAGTCGACGTCACCGAGATTGAGCCGTGGCAAGAGCAGGGTGAGACCTGGCGGCGTCTCAAGGTGAAATTCCCGCCGTACATCGCCACGCACAGCACTGAGCAGCCATTCTATATCGGCACCGATGGCTTGTTTCGCCGACACGACTATGATGTGGAGATCACGGGTAATACCCCAGCAGCCCATTACATTTCCGAATACAAGAACGTGTCTGGTATTATGGTGCCGACGAAGCATCGCATATACCCTCGTCAGCAGGACAACACGCCCCTACTTGACCTGTTGCTCGTCTCAATCGATTTGAGCGATATTCGCTTCGAGGCCCTGCGTTAAGGAAGGAGCCCAGTAGCCGCACGTGCCCGTGATCGACCTCATCGTCGCTGGTGACGTGGTCTACAACAATGTCCACCTGAATACTCATCCTTCCGCCGAGGAGTTCTTCGATCGGATGCTTGAGTTGCACCCAACGAGACTCAATCCGGGCGCTCTGTGGGGGAGCGCCACATCCCTTTTGTCCAGGTCTTCTGGCAAATCGGTGTAGTCTATCTGAATCCCCAGCATCAGAGCATATTGACCAAACAAGGAGACAACAATGACATCTCAAAGCGAAATCACCTACGACGTGTTCATCTCCGATCCGATTCCGCAAGCGATCGCGACGCTCCTTCCCAATGGCGATCACCAAATGTGGTCGCCGATGTCCAGTACGCTCATCTACGGTCCAACCGAAGCCGTGCTGATCGATCCGCCGATCACCATCAAGCAGACTGAAGCGCTCGCCGACTGGGTCGAGAGCTTCGGAAAGAAACTCTCGTCGATCTACATCACGCATGGGCATGGCGATCACTGGCTCGGCACCAAGCCGCTGACAGAGCGCTTCCCAGGCGTGAGCGTCTACGCGACCGAGGGGACGCTCGAAGTGATGCGGCAGAATGCGCCGGATGGGGTGCCTGGCGAGTTCTGGACAACGCGGTTCCCTGACCAGATGCCGGACGCGTCCATCCTGGCGAAGACAGTGCCCGCAGACGGATTCTCCGTCGACGGTGCCAAGATTGTGGTCGTGGAAGTTGGCCATAGTGACGGGGACAACAGTACAGTGTTGCACGTGCCGTCGATCGGTCTCGTCGTCGCAGGTGACGTGGTCTACAACAACGTCCATCAATACCTCGTCGAATCCTCTGCCGGAGGCCTCGACGCCTGGCTTCACGCGCTCGACATCGTCGAAGCATTGAATCCGACCAGGGTCGTTGCGGGTCACAAAGACAAAACTCGTGACGATGACCCGTCGAACATTGCTGCGACTCGGAACTACCTCAACGATGCCAAAGGCCTCCTTGCGGCCAATCCGACGCAATTGCAGTTCTTCTCCCAGATGATGAAGCTATATCCCGAGCTTCTTAACCCATCGATGCTGTGGCTCTCAGCGCAGGCCCTCCTGCGAGACGAGTAAAAGGCTCGAAAAAGGAGAAAAAACATGCGTGCAGCCGTGTTTCGTGGAGCATTCGATATTCGGGTTGAGCAGATACCCGATGCAAGCATCCTTGAGCCAACTGACGCCATCATACGTATCACTCACGCTTGTATTTGCGGCACTGATCTC
>WNGQ01010550.1_pt1 | contig 10748 bp, 9 predicted proteins | sample 5407661 | NCBI WGS metagenome assembly WNGQ01 (sample SAMN13153382, study PRJNA577476) | soil metagenome | isolation source: 60 cm soil or saprolite under Garry oak tree replicate 2 | place: USA:California | collected 2016-06-15 | reverse complement strand
CCCAGAAATATCCTGAGGCCCATGAGCACCGGGAGGAAAATGCCATTCATTGCCACGAGACCCGAAACGATCTCGAACTGGCAACATCGATCTTAGCGCCGTGCGTCCTCCGAGGCTGTGATATTTGCGCCACAGATCAGGGAAATCGGTGCACCGCGAATTACCCATACCGTGATCCGCGGGCGCTTTTGCATCGGCGCCGGCCCGGGTGTCTCGAACGGTCGCTTGCTTCGGGCGCTCCCATTCAGCGCCCCGTCCGTCTTCAATCTTTAATCAAACCGAATAGCGAGGGACTAATCTTTGCGTGATTCCCGGCGTTGGCCGGCCAAGCGCGCGATTTCAACTGCAATGTCGGCGTTTTTTGTTAGGAATTAACATTTGCGTGGAACAAAGTCGTCGCAGGTCGAGTTCGAAGCGAGCGATCCGGGGACCAATTTGGCCAGGCCTATGGCAATTCAGCCGAGCGCAGGCATCGCCGCGAAGCATGCCGCCGCGGTTCTGGCTGCGCGCGTCATGCTGGCGTCGAGCGTGACCTTGGTGGCGTTGGCGTGGCCGTGGGATCGGGCCGATGCGGCGCGCCCGCACCTGTACCGGGGCAAGAGCGCGCCGGCGGGCGAGAAACATCGTCAAGAGCCGACGCCGGCGCCGAAGGGCCCGCTGCAGATCATCATCTCCATCGCCGACCAGAAAATCTCGGTCTACAGCGGCGACGTGCTCGCGGCGCGCTCGGCGGTCTCGACCGGGGTTCCGGGCCACCCGACCCCGATGGGCGTGTTCACCGTCATCCAGAAGCAGCGATGGCATCGCTCGAACCTCTACAGCGCCGCGCCGATGCCGTACATGCAGCGGATCACGTGGTCGGGCGTGGCGCTGCATGCCGGCGTTCTGCCGGGCTACCCGGCTTCGCACGGCTGCATCCGGCTGACCGAGGATTTCGCCATTCACCTGTGGCAGCTCAGCAAGCTCGGCAACCGGGTGATCATCGCCCGCGAGGACGTGAGACCGATCGAGATCTCGCATCCGCAGCTGTTCGGGCAAAAGCGCAAACCCGATCTGCCGGTGTCGCTCGGCACGCCGGGCGAGGTGCTCAAAACCGCGCAGACGACCACGGTTCCGGCAGCCGACGACTTCATCAAGCCGGTGAAGGTGGCCGGCATAGCCGCCGACGCGAGCCCGCCGTCCGCGCCCGCGACGGCGGCGCAGCCTTCCGGCACCGAGGGCGGGCCGAAAGTCGAGCCGAACCCGCCGACGCCCAAGGTCGAGCCGATTTCGATCTTCATCAGCCGCAAACAGGAAAAGCTGTTCGTCCGCCAGGGCTACGCGCCGCTGTTCGAGTCCGTGGTGACGATTCGCAATCCCGAACGGCCGCTCGGCACCCACGTCTTCACGGCGATCGAGCTCAAGGGAAATTCCGGTGCGATGCGCTGGACCGTGGTGTCGTTTCCGGACGAAGCCTCGAACAGGAGCGAGCGCGTTCGGATCGAGCCCGGGCAGAGCCGGCGTCCGGAGCGCGAGACCAAGCGATCAAAACTCTCCGCGCCGCCACCGCCATCCCCGTCGCGGTCGGTCGAGCGGGCGAGCGCGGCGCTCGAGCGCATCGAAATCCCGCCGGAGGCGGCCGATCGCATTGCCGAATTGCTGTCGCCCAAATCCTCGCTGGTCATCTCCGACCAGCCATTGAGCGACGAGACCGACAGCGATACGGACTTCATCGTGCTGGTACGCTGAATTGCCGCGCTGAGCCAAACGGCGTCGCGCCAGGCTCGGAGGCCTGGCGCGATGCAGATTGGGCGGGACCTGGGTTTCTCTACTGCGTCTTCGGCCCCGGCGTCATGGCGCCGCCCGGCCGCGGCACCGCGCCCGGCCCGCCGGCCACCGGAGGCCGCGGCGGAGGCGGCATCAGCGGCTTGAAGTCGGGTGCCTGCTGGAGCTCGTCCTTCGTGAAACGCATCGCGATCTTGTCGTTGCCGTCGGTGTCGCGGCTCAGCTCCAGGGATTTGAACGGGACGGCGACGTTCTTGGAGCCGATGCCCAAAAAGCCGCCGACCCCGATCACGGCCGCGAGGACGTTGCCGTTCTTCTCCATCAGCAGGTCGTTGATGCTTCCGACCGTGGCGTTGTCGGGACCGCCGACCTTGGCGCCGATGAGGTTCCTCGAGGCCAGCCATTGATCCTTGCCCTGCTCGGCAACGAAGCCGGGCTTGGCGCTCTCGGGCGCGGTGGTGGTGGCGCTTGACGTCGCTGCCGGAGCCTGCGCGCTGGGCGCCGGCGGCGTCGGAGTTTGTGCGAGCGCCGGCGCCAGCAACAGAAAGGCGGCAGCGCTCATCATCAGGGATCGTTTCAGCATGATGTTCTCCCGATCTTGCGCGATCGAAATTCTCACAGCGGCAAAACGTCTCGGATGCCCGCGGTGTTCCTTGCATCGGCGGATCGGGCCGGGGCGACCTACAACGGTTTCAAATCGAGCATTTATGGTCATAATGCCGTGCTGCAGCACGATCGGCGCGCGACCGATTTCCGTCTGCGACGGCCGAGCCGCCCCCGGTTTCGCTCTGCTCGAACCCGCAAATGCGGCAAAGCGAAGGGACCCATGATCGAGCCCGGCGTCTATCGGTATCCACGGATGGATCGCGTCGCCTTCGGCCGGCCTTGGGAACAGGTTCTGGCCGAGGAGGTCGAGCGGCTCGGCGCAAGCCGCGTATTCGCGATCGCGGGCAGCACGCTGGCCGCAACCGTCCCGCTCGCCGCGGCGATGCGCGAGGCACTCGGCGAGCGGCTCGCGGGTTTCACCACCGGCATCCGCGCGCATACGCCGCGCGATGACGTGATCGGCGCCGCCGCCAAGGCCCGCGAGGCCGGCGCGGACTTGATCGTCACGATCGGCGGCGGCTCGGTCACGGATGCCGGAAAAATGGTCCTCCTATGCCTCGCCGCGGACGCCAAGGAGCCGCAGGCGCTCGATGCGCTGCGGCCCGGCGAGCCGGCACTGGAAAAAATCCGAACCCTTCCGGTGCGCACGGTCGCGGTCCCGACCACGCTTTCCGGGGGCGAGTTCACCCCGATCGCCGGTTGCACCGATGTCGTGAAGCGGCTCAAGGAGGGTTTCTTTCATCCCGAGATGATCCCGCAGGCCGTCATTCTCGATCCGCGGATCACGCCGCACACGCCGATGCGGCTGTGGCTCTCGACCGGGATCCGCGCGGTCGACCATGCGGTCGAAACGCTGTGCTCGATCCATCCGCAGCCGCTGTTCGAGGCGACCTCGGCGCATGCGCTGCGCCTCCTGCCGCAAGGGCTCATCCGCACCAAACGGGACCCGGCGGATCTCGAGGCCCGGCTCGAGAGCATGCTGGGCGTCTGGCTCTCGCTGATCGGCATCCAGTCGGGGGCGCCGATGGCGGCAAGCCACGGCATCGGCCACGTGCTCGGCGGCACCGCCGGCGTGCCGCATGGGTTCACCTCGTGCGTGATGCTGCCGCACGTGCTGCGCTGGAACAAAGCCGTGAACGCCGATCGCCAGGCGCTGGTGAGCGCGGCATTGGGACAACCGCAGGCCGATGCCGGCGATCTCGTCGCGGATCTGGTTCGCAAGCTCGATTTGCCGGCGACGCTGCGCGAGGTCGGCGTGACCCGCGAACAGCTCGATCTGATCGCGCACAACAGCATGCACGATCGGGCGATCGCCACCAACCCGCGCCAAATCCGCGGCCCCGAGGACGTGCGCGAAATTCTGGAGCTCGCGTGGTGAGGCGAGCCGGTTGAGATCGGGCGACCGCGATTGTCTGTCGCCATGCAAGCTCGACAATCCGCCGCAAAGCCCGTAATCCCCGTTTGCCCAGCCGATGATCTGCAAGGGATTGACCATGATCGATCTTTACACCTGGACGACGCCCAACGGCCGCAAGGTTTCCATTCTGTTCGAGGAGCTGGGGCTCCCCTACACGCCGCATGCCATCGACATTTCCAAGGGCGAGCAGTTCCAGCCGGATTTCTTGAAGATCAGCCCGAACAACCGCATCCCCGCCACCGTCGATCGCGACAGCGGTTTCCATCTGATGGAATCCGGGGCCATCCTCATGTATTTCGCGCAGCAGACCGGGAGGCTGATGCCCAGGGATCTGCACGTGCGCTACCGCGTCATCGAATGGCTGATGTGGCAGATGGGCGGGATCGGGCCCATGCTCGGCCAGGTCCATCACTTCGTCAAATACAACAAGGGCAAGGCGCCCTATGCAGAAGAGCGTTATCTCAAGGAGGCGCACCGGCTCTACGGCGTGCTGGACCGCCGGCTCGCGGACCGCGAGTTCGTGGCGGACGAATATTCGATCGCCGACATCGCGATCTGGCCGTGGATCTCGCGCTACGAATGGCAGACCATCGATCTCGACCAATATCCCAACGTGAAGCGCTGGTACGTCGCAATCGCGCGCAGGCCGGCGGTCGAGGGCGGCTATCATGTGCCCAAGAAGGTGAACGAGATCCCGATGCCGTGAGCAGCGATCGGTGATCGGAAGTCGGTAGTTGCAACGGATCAGCCGGGCCCGCGATCTCCGGCCCCCGGCTTTTCCAGCATCAGGCGACCCTGGCGCTCGATGAACGGCTTCACCTGTTCGGCCAGCACGCCGAGCAGCCAAGGTAGTTGCACTTCGACGCGCACGTGATCCTCCGCAACGTCGATCGTGCCGGTGGTGGTCTGGCCCAATACGCCGGCGCGAAAGTCGAGATGGTCGCCGGACCAGGTCTCGTCGATCACGGCGAGTTTTTCTCCGAAGGTCGACCGCGCGCGGCCGAACCCGGATTTCAGCCGGCGAGCGGCTTCCTCCTTGCCGAGCTGATGCGGAATGGAAACGACGAGTGGTCGGGACATGACAGGGTTCGGTGGTCGGAACTCATAGGTCTGATGGCAAACTTGTAGCGACTGCCCGGGGATCAAGCGCTCATCCTTTGTTTCGGTTCCTGACTCTGATCACGGATCACCGCCCTGCCGCGTAGCCCTGCATGCCGCGCGGATTGGCGGCGGCGCGGCGCCGCCGGCCCTCGCGCGAGGCGGCGGTGAGCCGGCCTTCGGACCAGTCCGGCGCGACCTCGACGATATGGCCGCGGCGCTCGAGCTCGCGGATCGTTGCGTTCGGCACGCGCCCCTCGGCGACGAGCACGCCGGGCCGCGCCGTGCGCGGCCAGAACGAGATCGGGAAATGCTCGGAGTGCCACGCCGGCGCGTCGATCGCCTCCTGCAGGTTCATGCCGGCATGGACGTGGCGCAGGAAGAACTGGGTCGTCCACTGGTCCTGCTGATCGCCGCCCGGCGAGCCCCAGGCGAGGTAGGGTTCGCCGTCGCGCAAAGCGAGCGTCGGCGAGAGCGTGGTGCGCGGGCGTTTGCCGGGCGCGAGCGCGGCGGGGTGGCTCGCCTCGAGCCAGAACATCTGCGCGCGCGTGCCGAGACAGAATCCGAGTTCTGGAACGACCGGGGAGGACTGCAGCCAGCCGCCGGACGGCGTCGCCGAGACCATGTTGCCGCCGCGGTCGACGATGTCGAAATGCACGGTGTCGCCGCGTACCTGGCCGAGCCGCCCGACGGTCGGCTCGCCGGCGCCGAGCGCGCTGACCGAGGCGCGCTCGCCCGTGTCGCGCCGCAGCTCGACCACGGCGCCGAAGCCTTCGACCGAGCCGGGTCTCAGCTCCAGCGACGCCGTCTCCCCGATGAGCTTGCGCCGCCCGGCGTTGTAGGCCGCCGAGAGCAGCGTCGCCATCGGCACCTCGACGAAGTCCGGATCGCCGTAGAAACTCTCGCGGTCCGCATAGGCGAGCTTGGCGGCTTCGACCTGGAGATGGATGAAATCCGGCCCGGTGGGGTCGAGCCCGTCGAGCTCGAAGCCTTGGAGGATCGCGAGCTGCTGGAGCATCACCGGACCCTGGCTCCAGGGCCCGGCCTTGCAGACCGTGTAGCGGCCGTACGCGAACGTGAGCGGCGGCTCGACGCGGGCCCTGAACCGCGCCATGTCCTCGCCGGTGAGCACGCCGGCGTGCGGCGTTCCGCTGGTGTCCATCGCCGGCGCGCGGCAGAAGCTGTCGATTGCCGCGGCGACGAACCCTTGCGACCAGGTCTTGCGCGCCCGCTCGATCTGCGCCTCGCGCCCGGCGCCGGCGCTCTCGGCTTCGCGCAGGATGCGCCGATAGGTCTGCGCCAGCGTCGGATTGGCGAACAGCGTTCCGGGTTCGGGCACGTTCCCGTCCGGCAGATACACGGCCGCGGATGTCGGCCAATGCTCGCGAAACAGCTTTTCGACGGCGGCGATGGTGGCGCTGGCGCGCTCGACCAAAGGATAGCCTTCGCCGGCGTATGCGATCGCCGGAGCGAGCACGTCGGCAAGCCGCAGCGTGCCGTAATCGCGCAGCAGCAGCATCCAGGTCTCGAACATGCCGGGCACGCAGGCGGCGAGCAGGCCGCTGCCGGGCACCATGTCGAGGCCCAGCGCGCGGAAATGCGCAATGGTCGCGCCGGCGGGGGCGGGGCCCTGGCCGCAGATCACTTCGGTCCGGCCGCGGCGGGCGTCATGGAGGATCAAGGGCACGTCGCCGCCCGGACCGTTGAGATGCGGCTCGACCACCTGCAAGGTGAACGCGGTGGCGACCGCCGCATCGAAGGCGTTGCCGCCTTTCTCCAGGATCGCCATGCCCACGGCGGTGGCGATCCAGTGCGTCGAGGCGACGACGCCGAAGGTGCCGTCGATCTCGGGACGCGTGGTGAACGGATTGGGATTGATGAACTTCACGGGCGGGCACCTGCTATTCAGACGGCGGACGACGGACGATGGACCGCAGATAGGGCAATTCGGCTCTCTATTTGTCGTCTGGCGTCAGTGGTGCAGCCCCGACGGGCTGACGTCGCGCTCGGCCCGAAACACGTTGCTGTAGAGGTTGGCGATCCACTGCCGTCCGCTCGCGGTCACATTGAGATAACGGATGGCGGTCTCGATCCGCGGCGAAACGCTGTTCCAGTAGAATTGCGGATAGCGATCGACGAGGTCCGCGGGCGAGCCGTAGCCGAGCTGGCGGTTCAGGCCGGCCTCCTCGAACTCGTAGTAGAGCGCGTTGGCCTTGCGCAGATAGTGCGGATCGCCGAGCTGGCCGATGAGATCGGCGGCGCGCAGCAGCGCGCCCTCCTCTTCGATCTCCTCGTGCTCGGGCGGAATGGAGACCGGGAAGCGCGTGCACTCGACCGCCCGCGCGATGCGTTTGGCGTCCAGAAGCTCGATTGGCTCGATGCGATCGAGCACGAACAGAATCGAGCGATCCACGTGGTGCGTCAGCAGCGCGGCGTCGGAAGCGCCTCGCGGCAGCTTCACCCTGCCGCCCGCCGCATCGACGACGTAGCCCTCCGCGTGGTCGTCCTTGAGAATGCCGCGCACGTAGCCGATGTCGTGCAGCAGGCAGGCGACGATGAGGTGCGCGTAATCGGTGGCCTTGGTCGGGGCCAGCAGGGCCCGGCCGCGCAGGATGTCGCGTCCGGCCAGCGTCACCAGCATGGTGTGCTCGACGTTGTGGTAAAGCGCGTCGCTGTTGCCGATGCATTCGAGCGCGAGCCGGGCAACGTAGGGGACCAGCTCGGTCAGCCGCGCGTTGGAGGAGCCGAACCGCTGTTGCATGTCGGAGCTGAGGAACGAGCCCAGCGCGTCCGCCGCCAATTCCGGAACCGTGATCATGGTGGAGCCCGGCCGCATGTTGATGCATCATAGCAGACCAAGGAGGTCCGGGCGTCAAGGCGAGCGAACCGCGGACAATGGACGACCAATGACGGACGGCGGGCGAGGGAAGCGGCCGGCGATGGACGGCGGTGCATGGATCGCCGCCAAAACCGTCTTTCGTCGTCTTTCGCCCGTGGCCTGCTTCGTGGTCGTCCTGGCGTTTGCCTTCCCGGCATTCGCCGTGCCGTGCGGCTCGGGCAGCTTCGAGAGCTGGCTCGAGAGTTTCAAGCGCGAGGCTGCCGCACGGGGAATCTCGCAACGCGCCATCGCTTCGGCGCTCAGCGGCGTGAGCTTCGATCCCGGCATCGTCTCGCGCGACCATGCGCAAGGCGTGTTCCGGCAGAGTTTCGAGCAGTTCGCCGGGCGCATGGTGTCGGGGGATCGGCTGCAGAAGGGCGCGAGCCTGCTGCGCCGGCAGGCGGCGCTGTTCAGCGGCATCGAGCAGCGGTTCGGCGTGCCGGGCCCGGTGCTGGTGGCTATCTGGGGGCTCGAGACCGATTTCGGCGTCAACCAGGGGCGGTTCCCGACCATCCGGTCGCTGGCGACGCTCGCCTACGACTGCCGCCGCTCCGAGCTGTTCCAGGGCGAATTGCTGGACGCGCTGCGCATCGTCGAGCGCGGCGACATGACGGCCCCCGAGATGCGCGGCGCCTGGGCCGGCGAGATCGGGCACACCCAGTTCCTGCCGTCCTCCTATCTCAAATACGCGGTGGATTACGACGGCAACGGCCGCCGCGACCTGATCCACAGCGCTGCGGACGCGCTCGCCTCGACGGCGAATTATCTCAAGGGCTACGCGCGGTCAGCCCTGGACGCCGGGGTCCGCCAATTTCGAAGTGCTGCTGCAATGGAACAAGTCGCAGGTCTATTCGAAGACGATCGCCTATTTCGCGACGCGGCTCGCCGGCGGGGAGTAGGGCGGCGCGGGGCCTATCTCGGATAGACCAATATGCCCTCGGGGGTCCTTCGGGCGGCGGGCGTCAATTTCGCCGGCTCGATCTTTCCGGCTGCGAGAATGTGGAACACGGTATCGCCCGCGGCAATCAGATAATCGGCAACGATGCGCCGATGACAGCGCCACCACAAAGCTTCGGCGCACATGATCGCGGTGCACTGCTGCTGTCCGAGCCTTCGCAGCCGCTCCAGCCCGGCGCGGAACGCTGGCGTCCCGGCATAATCGGCGTAATTGCGAAAGCTCGCGTGCTCCCAAAACTCGTTGGGCGAATCGGCGAGCGCGCGGCCGCGGCGGCCGCCGAGTTCGGGGAAGTGCTCGTATCCCATGCCGGTCGCCGCAAGCTCGGGCGGCAGCGCCTCGATATTGAATTGCGGGTTGGTTCGGGAGCGCGGGATCGACCGCACGTCCGCCAGCAGCTTCACGCCGGCACTTTGCAACAATGCGATCAGCTCGGAAACCGAGCGGGTGGAATGGCCGATGGTAAAATAAGCGGGCATCGCGCAAGAACAGACGACGGATGATGGACCACAGCGGCGTAGATCATGAAGAACTAACGACGAAAACACAGCGGGCAAGCGGCGCACAAGTAATGCTGCGTCTTTGTTGTCTCCTTTTCCGCCATCTCATTTTCCGTGCACCGATCCGAAATGTCCGCTAAGGTAATGGCAGCCGGCTCCGATCGGGATGCCGCACGGCAATTGGTCGGCGCAAGCCGCGTCCGGGAGGGGATTCATCATGTCAGCTTGCATGTCAGCTTGGTCGAATTGCCTGAACAAGTTCCGCGCGATTGCGGCCGGGGCCGCGCTGGTGGCGTTGTGGAGCGCCGCATCCCCTGCGTCGGCCCAGGACCAGCAGCAACCGCAGATTCTCAGCGGTCAGCAGCTGCAGCAGCTGGTCGCGCCGGTCGCGCTCTACCCCGACCCGCTGCTGGCCCAAATTCTGACGGCCTCCACCTATCCCCTGGAACTGGTCATGGCCGCGCGGTGGTCCAAGGACAATCCAGACCTCAAGGGCAAGGACCTCGAAGATGCCATGCAGCAGCAACCCTGGGATCCGAGCGTCAAGGGATTGACGGCGGTTCCCCAGGTGCTGGCGATGATGAACGACAAGCTGGATTGGACCCAGCAGCTCGGGGAAGCGTTCCTGGTGCAGCCGGACGACATCACCAAGGCGGTCCAGGCGCTGCGCGCCAAGGCGGAATCCACCGGCAACCTCAAAACCACCAAGGAGCAGCGCGTGAGGCGGGTGGCGGCGCCGCCGCCGTCCGCCGGCGAGGTCGTGGTGGTGCCCGAATACATCGCGATCGAGCCATTCGAGCCGGAAGTCATCTACGTGCCGGTTTACGATCCGGTGGTCATCTTCGGCGTCGGCTATTGGCCGGCCGCCTACGTGCCGTTCTTCTGGTATCCGCCGTGGTGGACGGTCGGGCCGGTGTGGGGCTTCTGGCCGGCGTACTACGTCGGGCCGGCCCTGTGGTGCCAGTACAACTGGGGCTTCGGCTACGTGCAGATCAATGTCGTACAGTTCAACAAGTTCAATCACACGCATCTCGTGAGTGCCGCCGCGATCACGAAGTGGCAGCACGATCCCCAACATCATGCCGGCGTGCCCTACAAGCACACGGGCCTCCAGCAGAAGTACGGCAAAGCGAGCACGCTGGGTGGCGGGCCGAAGAGCGGCGGTCCCAAGCTCGGCGGCCCCGGCGGCCCCAAGGGAGGCACGAAGACTCTCTCCAGCACCAGCGGCGGGGGCGGCCCCGGCCACAAGCCCGGCGGGAGCGGTCCCAAGGGAGGTACCAAGACGCTGTCCAGCACCAGCGGCGGCGGCGGCACCGGCCACAAGCCCGGCGGGAGCGGTCCCAAGGGAGGCACCAAGACTCTCTCCAGCAGCGGCGGCGGTGGCGGCACCAGCCATAAGCCCAGCGGCGGCGGCGGAAGTGGCCCCAAGGGCGGCAAGACCTTTACCAGTTCCGGCGGCGGCGGCGGCGGCGGTGGCGGCTTCAAAGGTGGCGGCCCCAAGGGCGGCGGCGGCGGCGGCGGAGCTACCAG
>WNGQ01007146.1_pt1 | contig 10748 bp, 9 predicted proteins | sample 5407661 | NCBI WGS metagenome assembly WNGQ01 (sample SAMN13153382, study PRJNA577476) | soil metagenome | isolation source: 60 cm soil or saprolite under Garry oak tree replicate 2 | place: USA:California | collected 2016-06-15 | reverse complement strand
CTGTCTGAGTATTCCGCGGGCTCGGATGATAGGAGCATATGATGACTGGGATCTTCTCACCCAACCGGATGATTCTTCCATGCGCGAAGTGGGCTAAGGGTCTCTCAACCCCGTACTTGTTTCGAATTGTCTTGATGACAGCGTTGAATGCGAACTGGCCTAGGCAGAGAATCGCCTTCAATCGTGTGAGTGAGTCTATTTCGGTGGCAAGATATTCCGAGCAGTTCTGGGTCTCGTCAGGAGTAGGCTTGTTGTCTGGGGGTGCGCATTTTACCGCTGCCGTCACGTAGACGCCGTTCAACGTCAAGCCGTCGTTTCTGTTCTGGGAGAGAGGCTGGTTGGCGAAGCCGGTCTTGAAAAGAGCATTGTAGAGAAAGTCTCCGCTTCTGTCCCCGGTAAAGACTCGGCCCGTACGGTTCCCTCCATGCGCGGCAGGGGCGAGTCCCACTATCAACAACGACGCATTCGAGTCTCCGAACCCGGGAACAGGTCTTCCCCAATAATCCCAGTCCAGAAATTCTTTTCTCTTCTTTTGAGCGATCTCTTCTCGATACTCGACTAGGCGTGAGCATCGTCGACACTCGACGACCCGGTTTCGAACATTGAGGAGTAGATGAGCAGAGGACAGTTTTGACCTACTGTTTCTTGGGTTGTTGAAACTTCCAGATGTCGAGATTCTCCTGCATAGCTGAAACCCATTCCAAGGCTATCGCTTCAGGAATCGTCAGGAGAACTTTGCCAATGTGCTTGCATAATTGCCGGGTCTCGATCGACCTTTCCCAGTCGCCGCAGTCGTGCAGGATCGTTTTTGAGGCCATGTCCATTCTGAGAGTATAGTCTTTTACTCCAGCGCTGATAGTTTTCGAGTTAGCTTCCTTGATTTTCACATCGTCGTCAGAGATCGTGAAGGATCTGGCAAGCCGCGTCTCCCCCATCAGCGTCCCAAGCAGGTCCACCAGTTTCGCCCGGTCTTCGCCTCCACGGGTAAATTCGCCTAGGCCCACCGGTTTCTCCTTCGCCTGCTTCAGGTGGCTTCTCGCATGTTTGAGCGCTTGCTCCTGGGCCGGGGTGAGCCTCTCCAGCATCTTCAGGATGCTGAGCGCGTTCTCCACCGCGTATCCGTGAAAGTGGTTATTGAAGTAGCCATACGTGGTCTTAACCGAGTCTTCGACCTCTTTCACTTTGGGCACCCAGCTGGTCAGTTCGTTTTCGCTGTAGTGATAATCGTACCATGGTCTCTGTCCTTGCCCGTGCCAGCGTATGTAGGCAAAGTCGGCTGTCACGTGGACCTCGGGCGGCAGCAAGGGCTCATCCACGATCGTGTAAGCCACATTGTATTTGGAGAGAGTCTTCCAGGTCTCCTCTCTCAGCCAAGACTTGTGTCGAAATTCTATGGCGTACTTGAAACCGTGTGGAAGCAGTGACAGGAACTCTTCCAAATGATTAGCGTCAAAACGGTATTTCGGTGGTAGCTGGATCAGTAAACAGCCAAGCTTCCCACTGTTGTTGAGGGGAAGCATTAGATTGGCAAACTTGTCCAGCTCCTCCTCCAACGGTTTTCCGAGCGCATCGAGCCTTTCATGGGTTATCGTCTGGGGAAGTTTCGCATTGAATACAAAATTGCGCGGGGAGTATCGGTCCCAGCCAATGACCATGCCCTCTTTCGGAAGAGCGTAGAACGTCGAGTCTATCTCTGCCGTAGGGAATATCTTGCTGTAGAATCCGAGCTTGCTCTCACTCGAGGTGGGGTAGAAGACTCCTACCCATTCAGCATACGACCATCCGGAAGTCCCTAGCAGAAAACGGCCCGTATTCGCACACCTCTACACTTAGTAAGCGGTTAGGGGATTGATTCTTGAACGTATGTCCGAACTGCTCGTAGGTGCTGGAGGCTGGGCCTATTTCCAAGTGCCGGGAACAAGTAGCCTCCAGGCATATTCTCAGGCCTTCGACTTTGTCGAACTGAACAGTAGCTACTACGAGCTTCCAAGCCTCTCGTCAGCCTCTCAATGGCGTGAAAAGGTCCCAGCTACATTCCGCTTCTCGGTGAGATGTCCGAGAATCCTAGTCGACCACTACGGCCTAAAGCTTCTGCCTGGACCCCAACGACTTCTGAATAAACTCGAAGAGGTTTGTAAGAGACTTGAAGCGGAAGTCATGACAGTTCTGATCAGTGCACGTTCGCCAGTCAAAGGAAATGATCTTGCCCCAAGCCTCCGAGAATTTCTCGGAACATTCAACGCCGAGGAGACCGTCGTAGCAGTTGAATTCAGAGACATGAAACCGCCAGCAGAAGCATTCGACATAATGAAAGAATCTGGAGCAGTCCATTGCGTAGATATCTCGAACAGTGAACCCGAGTTCGAAGGCAAGATCCTTTACAGTCGCTTGTTCGGAAAGGGAGAGGACAACGTCTATGAATTTGACGATAGAGAGCTGAGGGAGATCACGAGAAAAGCTTCGGAGCCCAAGTTCGAAAAGAGCATTCTCGCCTTCCATGGCGTTCGAATGTATCGGGATGCTGGTCGAGTCAAATCATTCCTGCAGAAAGGATTCTTTCCCAAAATCACCAGCGGGATCGGAATGGACTCGATTCGAGAAGTGCTCAGCGAAGACGCCCCTTTCCCCGCTTCAAAAGCATCCCTCGTAAGGGACCAGGGATGGAAAGTCTTCCAAGACACTGGAGAGGTGCGAAAGATTTCTACTGTACTGGAAAAGCTTCCTGATACGGAATACAGAAGTTTGGATGATCTGCTTGGGGAGCTTCGAAGTCATCAGAAGCTGTTTTCGTCAGAGTGAGTTGGCTCATCTTTCCACGGGAAGATTCCTTCGAGCAGACCATTCATGCCATGATCCGATGTAGTTCTTGACATTCGGGTATCCAAGTGATCGAAGGGCATAGAATGCGGCAGCTGCCCGGGCTCCGCGATGGCAGTAGGTGACCACTGGCTTCTGCCTGCTCAATTTCTTCTCTTTCAGAGCTCTGCTCATTTCCTGTACGGTTTTGAATCTCTCTCCGTCGTGAAGGAAGTTTGTCCACTCAAGCCACCGTGCATACGGGATTCTTCCTAGGCGTGCGTCGCAATCTCTACCTTCCTTGCCTACGAACTCTCCCTCGCTTCGCACGTCAAGGACAACTCCTGCTCGATTTGAGCGGACCTCGTCGGCCGTCGCAATAAGTCTTGAGACCGGTCTTACTCGAAAGATTTTTTGATCTGGATTCGCCACCCTCTCTTCAACGGGGTAGTGAAACCTGCGCCAGGCTTGGAATCCTCCTTCCAAGAGAAGTACCCTGTGCGCGCCCGCATATTCGAGCATCCATGCAACTCTGGCTGCGCGCATTCCGAATCCTGACTCATATACGATCACCGTCTCTTTGCCTGTTAGACCCATTCTGCCGAGTCGCAGAGCAAGCTCCGCCCGGAACTTTTGTAAGCCCTTCTTGTCGGTGCCAGGGACGAAATAGTGGAAGAGGTCCGCGTGTATTGCTCGGGGAATGTGTGATCTTCGGTAGGCGCCTCTTGATCTGGCGTCAAGTAAGGCCAGATTCCTTGAGGTTCGGTGGTTTCGCAGCCAGCCTGGAGTGACTGTTACTTTCAGTTGTTTCGCGTGTCCCCGGGCTATTCCGGCTGCAGGATCTGGACCTCGCAAGTTGCGAGCTGTTTGAACTTGTGCGCGTCTTGTTCGGAGCCGACGATCACTCCATAGTGCATCGGTATCACTAGCTTGGGCTCGACCATCTTCGCCGCTTGAGCGGCCTCCTCTGGGGTCATCACGTACGTTCCGCTCACAGGGAGCAGAGCAATGTCCGGTTTGAGACCTTTCATTTCTGGTACAGCGTCTGTGTCGCCAGCATGATAGATTCGCAATCCTTTCATCCCGATTATGAATCCAGCCTTTCCATCTTCCTTGGGATGGAAGACTTTGCCAGGTTCACGGAACTTGTTCAGATTGTAGGCTGGAACGAGCTCGATGGAAACATCGCCGATCTTGATCTTGTCGCCAGGCTTTCCCGCTTTGATCTCCTTAACCTTGAGGCTTGACAACTCTTTCTTTACCGCAGGTATCGTAATGATCGTCGTGTTCTCGTCGACCACCTTCTTGATATCGTCCAGAGAAAGATGGTCGAAGTGCTCATGAGAAATAAGAAGAATATCCGCCCTGCCAGGGCTAGAACGGAGTTTGAAGGGATCGATGATTATCGTCTTTCCGTTCTTAATACGGAAGGAGTCGTGGCCAAGCCAGCTTATCTTCAAACCGTGATAATCAAACATCTGATTGCCCACCGTCCAGAACGACCGGTTTTCGATAATTAAGTTTTGCAAAGGCTCAACAGTTGAGGTTACGGAAATCTCTGAGAATAGTCATAAATCGAGCCGGGAGACTATAGACTGTAATGAATCTCCATGACGTGATCATCATAGGCTCTGGGTCCGCTGGCTACACGGCCGCGATCTACGCCTGCCGAGCAGGAAGGAAGACACTGCTCCTCGCCGGTTCTGTTCCAGGCGGACAGTTGATGATCACATCCGATGTCGAGAACTACCCCGGCTTCCCCCAGGGGATACTAGGACCCGAGTTGATGGAGAATTTACGCAAGCAAGCTGAAAAGTTTGGACCCGAGATAGTCTATGATGACGTGTCGAAGAACGATTTTAGCTCGAGACCCTTCACAGTCACCGCCGGGATGCACACCTATCAGGGGAAGACCGTGATAATTGCGACCGGCGCGAATGCGAAATGGCTGGAGATTCCCTCTGAGGCAAAGTACAAGGGAAAAGGAGTATCCAGCTGCGCGACCTGCGACGGATTCTTCTTCAAAGGAAAGGAGGTCGCGGTCGTCGGCGGTGGTGACACCGCTATGGAGGAAGCCTCGTTTCTAGCAAACATCACAAGCAAAGTCACGGTCATCCACCGGAGGGATAAGCTGAGGGCTAGTCAGATCATGCAGGATCGCGCGAGGAGCAACCCCAAAATCCAGTTCGTGTGGGACTCTACTGTACAAGAGATTCTTGGAGATCAAAAGGTTACAGGGGTCCGTTTGGAGAACCTGAAGACGGGAAGAGAGACGTTTTTGAGTGCCGACGGTGTCTTCGTAGCCATCGGGTATGAACCGAACACGCAAGTGTTCAAGGGAGTTATCGATCTTGATCCGAAGGGGTATATTGTTACAAAGCATGAGACCGAAACCAACGTTCCCGGGGTCTTCGCGGCGGGCGACGTAAGAGACCATCGCTACAGACAGGCGATCACAGCTGCTGCGGACGGATGCAAGGCCGCGATGGACGCCGATCGATTTCTTGCTGATCACGACAAGAGCTAGGCCCTACTCGAATTGAAATGCCCCAAGTGCGACTTACAACTTGATTTCGAAGGACGGTATATTGTCCGAGAGGATTTCGAGGCCGGGGCTCCGGCCCAGATACGCGATATGGAGGTTTGGAAGTGCGATAAATGCGGAGCCTACTACGAGGCAAGCAGGAGTGGCCAGCCAGTTCCGATACGGTTCATGCAGAGCCTCTTCAAACGACTCGAATGAATTATTGCCGCACCGTAGAAGTATGTTCGACGAGGAAGAGCAGAGGAATTAGAAGGCCCAGGCTTAAGCCTGCACCGCTTAACCATGCAGCATAGTAGCCGTAAGATCTCGCAAAGTAGGAAAACACGAGGGGAGGCCAGACTGATCCAGTTAGGGAAATACAGTTCACCCAGCCTATCGTGAGGCTCTCGTACTCTCTTTCAACTCCGGAGAGATCCCTGGCAGCGGCAAAAGCGACAGTAGAGGCGGGACCGACAGCTATTCCGCCCACGAAAGCCCCCAAGGAAGCCGCAACAATAGTAGGCACAGAGCAAATGATGAGTGCAACGACCATTCCCAGCCCAGAAGTCACGAGGATCATTCGCGGCTTCCTCAAACGATCATAGACTCTACCTCCCCATAGAGAAGTCAAGATCGGCAGAATTACCACGGCCGCCGCAACGAGTCCTGCAATTGCCGCGGCTTCGCCAAGCTGCGATTGAAGATAGAACACCATGAAGCTAGAGATTAGGACGCTGCCAAGGTTAGAGCCGAGCGCTCCCAAGCCCAATAAAACGAGATTTCTCCTTCTCAAGATTTCTTTCAGTTTCTTGCTGGAAAGGACGAACCGACTGTCTCTCTCATCTCTGGGAACAAACGCCATCACCAAGAGTCCAGAAAATAATCCGAGGCCTCCACTTAGAGCGAGACTGGGACGCCAGCCTGTAGCCGAGGCTATGAGTATCCAACCAAACAACCCGAGCAGCCCACCGACATCAAACGCGGAGTTAATCAGACCCGCGCCTATGCCTGACCGATTGCCTAGAAAGCGCGTTGCGAGAACTACGGTCGGCGCGAATACTAGGGCCATCCCGGAACCCACAATGAATCGCAGGATAGCAATTTCGGGAAGAGAGGATGAGATTGAGGTGACAAGTACAGCCGCGGAAGAGACGAGCATCCCAGTCGTCACTGTCCGTTTCGGACCCCACTTGGCTGCGAGAATACCGCCCGGGATCTGCATCGAGCCGACCCCGAGGTAGAAACTAGATGTCAGCGTGCCGAGACCTGAGACGCCGCTGTTAAGGTCGGCGCTCATGAGATAGAAGAGGGCGCCGATGTTCAACCAATTTATTGCGTATGCAATTCGAGCGGTGATAAGGTACGCGAGTGCCCGTCGTTGAATTGGCTGAACAGACAAGCGTGTCCAGCACGAGTTTTTCCACTCTTTTGTAACGCTTTGGCTCTCGATTCCTAACGCGAGTTATGCTAAGTGTTGGAGGATTGCACGACTTTATCGAGTGGAGCTCGAGCTGATGACTTGTGACGATTAGATTTTCCGATTGCTGGGACACTTCTGAAGTACCGGAGGAATATGCCGATAAATGGCTGAGTTTAGCTAACTAGCCTGTTCGTCTCTCGCCCTGGCTTCTGGCGGAGACCGTGGGACTCCTCATACTTCGATGTCTTGTCGATATCGAGCTCCATCAGCTGCACCGTAGCCTTCTTGATGGTACCGAAAATCTCCTCTAATTCTCGCTGCTCGAAGTCTTTGAGAGATAGGTTGCCGATCCATTGCATCCATCCCTGCATGCTTTTCGCCAATGTAGAACAGCACAGGCCAATCCCATAGACAATGTCAAGCCTGTCCTTCGGATCTAGATCACTTATGCGTTTCACTCTGTTGCGAGCCTCTTCGACCCACGACTTAGGTTCATCCGCTAATTCCATATTTGTTTCTTTTTCTCCTGATATCGAACCATTGCTTATCACAGTTCCAGGAAGGCCGGTCTGAACTGTTCTGCTTTGGTTCTTGTGACAAGTCCACGCAAGAGTCAATATTAACGTTACTTGAACCAAGAGGGGCACAAAACGAGAACACCAATGGGCTAGATAGCCGCGTAACTGCTAGCTAGATCCGCTTAGTCTTTTTCCCAGTCTTGGCCCCTCGACCTTTGTTTGCTGTGGCCGTGGGCGGCGGCCGGAACAGTTCCCTAGATACTTGTAACGCTGACGCTGTCTTTCCAAGGGGGACAAATTTGAGAACGTTAGCGAATCGGTTGTTCCAGTGGACGACAGGTCTTTCGCCCTCAACCTTTCTGAGGGTTGCCTTGATCACAATATCCTCCTTCTTCGGATTGTTCCAATCCGGGACTTCCGCTGTCCAGTGAATTCCTTGTGCACCAGCTTCTATGGCTTCTCCGCGAATATCCTGGACAGCAGCCGGGTAGAACCGTACGCGCTGGGGTTGCGCATTGGACATCTGAAAGAGGGCCACCCGCTTAAGCGTGGTCTTGCGTACACTGCCGCAGTTCCTAGATTATCGCCAGGCTCCGAAACTTGCCTTCTTCTTTCCAGATCTCGGAGCTTTCGAGACAGGACGATCTAGCGTCTGCTATTGCGGATTCTGTTACAATCCTTTTTACGAGCGGAAGGAGTAAATTGGAGAGCGGAGATTAGTTTCTCTCGATCATTGAACAGGTTGTCAAGAAACATTGGCAATGGTTCCTTGTAGTCTTCCTGATAGTTGTCGCTGTTGAGGCTCTGGTGATCGCTGTTCTCGTCGTCGCCTTCTACACGTCAGGACAGAGCCTGCCGGGGATCAGCTTCGAGCCAGAGATCGTTCCACGGTGCATGAGCCTCAGTGTGCTCCTCGTAGGTCCCAACTATACTGGGAGCGGTGGGAATAGGACTGTCCAGTTCGGCTGCCTATTCCAGAAGAGTCCGGCCCTCCGCCGGGTCAACGGATTGGGAGGAGATTGGTTTTCAAATAATCCTCCACTGATGAGTGCAGTCCCAACCTTCAACCTCCCGAAAGGCTATCTCGGGTTGTACTTGGCAGGCTTGAGCTGTGAGTTCCCAGATGTTCCGCTCGTGAGTGGGACCCCTGCAGTCTTTACCGATTATCACCGGGAATATTACTACTGTGCCGTCGTGAGCGACGATATCGCGCTGACGGAACCCTTCACCGTCCACTGGTCCCAGAACAAGGCTCTCCCCCTCATCACTCCCCCGGTAAAAGCAGTAGTTTCTTCCAACATTGCGATTCCTGCCGGTCAGAATGGCACCACGACTATCATCGTCAAATGGCTCGGCACATTTAGGGGAAACGTATCAGTAGGCGTGGGCAACGCAGGGGGTCCTACGGGTACAACCTATCCCAACGAGACTCGTTACGGTGGACCCCTCACATGGAGCGTGAGCCCCACCTCGATCTCCCCAGACAGCTTTGGCAACGGATCCACGACCTTCTATGTTGCGACTCGCCACTGCACCGCTGGGGATGGAATACTTGCCCCTTACTGTACCCCGCGAGGATCATACTACATCCTCGTCTTCATTAGTAGCGACGCACCATATTGCACACTCTGTCTTCATAGCAGCCTTATTCTGAAAGTCAACCTAAACGTCACCTGACTGACGATTAACGTTACCCGACCATTAACCGGCAGATTGCGGTAACAACTCTGAACTGGTTTGTCATGCGACTGTCAACCGTCACAACTTCCGAATCTTATCGAAACACTCGTGTCTTCTGGCACTTAGGTCTAATTTGGAATCTCAGTTAGGATCCGCTTCACGGGTCCTATTGCAAGTCGGTATGCGATTCGTGAAAAGGTCAGTCCGACCAGACAGCTCGATAGCAGAGGCAATGCTTGGATCGGACCCAGCAATGCTTCGATGCCAATAAGCCGAATGCTCAGAATAATTGTAAGAACGAAGGCAACCACCATGAGACCCATGACGATGATTCCTAGGATAGACCCGATGATTGAACCTGTCATGGTAACGAACCTGGGTCTGGGTCCTTCGGAAAAATCGGCATATCTGCTGCCCACCGCTATCCCAAGACTGGATTCCGCTAAGACAACCGTTAGTCCGAGTCCGGAAAATATGATAGCATACAGTATGTACATGTGAAAGACCGCTACAGCCAGGGCTAGTCCAAGGATCAGTCCTATCATCGCGATGACGGAGGAGAACATGAGTTTGCTCTTCACAATCATTCTCTCCCCGACGGGTAACGATCCGAGGGTCCATAGTCTTCCCCCTTCCTGGCCCATTGAGGTTAGTCCGAGAAACAATGCTCCGAGGCCGACGCCGAACAACAGAGGTCCGGCCAAGAGTAATGGATTTACTGAAACTGGTGGGGCAGCGGTTGTGGAGGGTGCGGGTGAAAATACGACCGGGAAGAGAACCATTACCGGGAGAATCAATGGGATTGCCATTAGTCGAACCACTTCCTTTCGACGAGTTGCAGAACGAAGCTCACGCCTAAAGAGGGCTATAGAGAGATTGCTTAGACCGAACCATCGTAGCTTACTCGTTCCTGAAAAGGTTCCGGAGTTTGAGAAGTGGAGTGAGGGCGGAGAGGTTATCCAGAAACGTGCCCGTAGAGAGAGCGCAATGTAAGCAAGTAGGAAGAAGAAGCCGAGGCTCAATGTTAGGTAGACTCCCGCGGCGAAAAGATCTGATCCTAGCAGACTGGTAATGCTCAAGGTTGGCCAGAAAACCGGGACAGCGACAGTTGCAGCAATGTCGCCAACGAGAGTGCTGATGATTCTCACGACCAAGAATCCGCTGAAGAGCGCCTGTGTGAAGACCAGTATGAGGACTACTCCCAGTATACGCATAACCACCATTGTTTTTCCGCCGACCTTGCTGAAGGCAGATGATGCTCGCGCGAGCAGGCTTCTCAGAATCTCGACTCCAACTGAGCCGATGAACATCGCGACCAAGCTGACTCCGACGAGCAAGATGTAGGCATCAGTGTAGCCGGTCAGGAGTCCAATGGGGAGAGCATAGCCGAGGGCGACCGCGACAAGTGGAGAGTATGTGTAGCTGGTGGAGACCGTCGATGCAAGCACGTACTCCGCTGGGGAAATCGGAAGCCAGTTGATAGCATCCGTGGTCTCCGACTCAGAAGAAGCGTTAAATTCCCGCAGTAATCCCATCGAGAAGAAAAAGCCGATCAGAAAGATAGGGATTCCGCCAAAGATCGTAAAGACGATCTGGCCTATTGCTGACGGGCTGGTGCTTGAGGACGTTAGGAGCGAGATGGTCGCCCATCCAAAGCCTAGACCCATCACAAACAATGCAACGCCGATCAGCCCGATAATTATTGGGCGGTTTGTGATGCTGTTTGTTCCGAAAGAACGTCTCGTACCTCGCAGCCTTAAGACCAATACGCTTCTGGCAAACTTCAGCAGGACACTGGCTCTCATCTCAT
>WNGQ01007141.1_pt1 | contig 10753 bp, 10 predicted proteins | sample 5407661 | NCBI WGS metagenome assembly WNGQ01 (sample SAMN13153382, study PRJNA577476) | soil metagenome | isolation source: 60 cm soil or saprolite under Garry oak tree replicate 2 | place: USA:California | collected 2016-06-15 | reverse complement strand
TGGGCGATACTTCCGCACCACCTCGACTTGCTGGCAAGAATCAGCTCCATCGTAGAGGACAATCCGCCACGTTGGCGCCATCCGTTTGGCACGCCGACGCAAACGCCGCAGCAATCGAGATGCCATCAGGCCACCTGCCCTTCGTCCTCCGCTGGCACGCCCAGCACCAGCGGAGCCAAGGCTTGGCGTAAGCGCTTCCTGGCATGCACCCCCAGACACTCGACCGCCTTGCGTGTCGTGCCCATCACCTGAGCCATGTCCGGATCCGTCAAAGACTGCCCATCCAGGCCATAGCGCCAGCGCATGACTTCGCGCTCCCGTGCACTCAACCCCCTCAACGCCTCCTCGACCGCCTGCTCCACCTGCACGCGCCGAGCTTCATCGGCCTCAACCCAGGCTTCAAACAGACTGACAAAACACTGCTGATCTTCGGCCTCCTCCTCGCGCAGCAAGCCTTGCAGACTCTTCATTGACCGCCGCTGCTGTTCACAAGCCAGCGCCTCCTGCAAGGTCTCTTCGGCGATCCCCATGGCCTGAGCCACTTCCCCAGGTGACGGATCACGCCCCAGAGTCACGGCCAGCCGGCATTCGACCTTGTACGCCTTACTGACCACCCGGCCAATATTCTCCGGCAAGCGAATGAGTTCGCCCCGCTCTAAGACGGCCTGCCAGAGCGCCTGACGGATGGAAATGCTGGCAAAACCAATGAACTCCTCATCCCGCGCGGGCTGATGCCTCTCAATGGCCTTGAGCAAGCCGATGTTGCCCTCTTGAATAAGATCGAGCAGCTCCATGTGCTGCGAGCCACGGTGACAGCGTTGGGCGATCGAGATCACCAAGCGCTGTAACCCCACGACTAAATGATCGCGTGCCTCCTTGGCTTGAGACAGCACCTGAGCGTCTGGGCAGGCCTTGGTCTGCTCGGCCTTGCCCTGGGCAATGTGCTGCAACAACTGGAGAATCTCCTCATCGCTGAGACGAGGCGTCCAGTGCACCAAACGCATATACTGGTCATAGGCCATCAAGGACACATCCTGGTCATCCTGATCATCCTGAAATGACATCGAACCTCACTCCTTTTCGTGTTTGGTTTGACAGGCTAGGCTCGATGCCCTATCATGACACCGAGAACCTAGCAATCCCGTTCCAAATGGCTTGCCATTCGTTCTCAACCGCTGACTAGTGTGCATCACCACACTAGTCGGCACCCTCATGGCTTGCCAAGAGACCCTTACCACATGCTTTGAGCCCCACCACATGATCACCACCCAGGTACCGAGCCATGCTCACCACACCCCTCCTCACTCCAAGCAACTCACCCATAAGTATGCGACCCGTCCCTCTCATGCGCCGAGCGTGAACACCCGCATGAGGCAGTTGTGCATCCCACAGCTACGAGAACTGCGTATGCACGCGCACGGTTTCCCGTTTCGGGTCCCTTCACCACGCCCTTCCGTTCTGGGACTCACACGCTCTTCAGTTGTTCAAGTACCTTCGAGTAACTATGGTCGTTACTCTGTTCTGCTCATAGTATGCGGCAAATTGTGGACAACCAGACTTCACTCACTCGTCACTCATTCGTGACTCATTCTTCACTGAAGACAACCATGAAGCTGAAGTACCTGTAGCGACAATTTCAGATATCTCAGCTTTCCATAAACATACTGCCTGACAGAAATATACCATCTAGCAGAATGATACGATCAAACAGAATAATTAGTCAAGGCCGTATAAAGGTGGTATAATGCTCGTGAATTCTTGTTAGGCAAAGAGGATGGACAATCGTGATTGATCTCACTCGTCCTTATATGAGTACAGCAGAAGCAGAAAAAGAGTCGGGCTTGACAAAAGGATACTTCAGTTACCTGCTTCGCAAGGGTGATCCCAGAGTCGAGGGCTTTCGCATCGGTCGAGACTGGTTTATCTATACCGATTCACTCAAGCAATTTTTAGCCACACCACGTAAACCTGGACCAAAACACCCTCGCACAAAATCTGCTCAAGAGCGAGAGAACTCGACATCCACGAATACGAGCGACACTACGTAATCTCCTACCTGCCTGAAACTTTGTCGTTCCAGTAGTAAAGTACAGTGTAGAGCGGAATACAGCCACCAATATCTTGCCTTTCGGCAAAACTCCTTGAGAGTCACAATGACCTGAAACCTTTACTGACTGAGGGACAGATGAACGACAGCAGCATGCATTCACTCAGAAGAGCCCGCAACCGAGTCGGTTTAACCCAAAAACAATTGGCAGATTTTACGCAAGTAGGCAAATCAACCATTGAGCGTGCAGAAGCAGGCAAACCAGTGAGGGCATATAACATCCAACAGATATGTAGCTATTTCTCTGAACGATATCATCGACAGGTGGAACCGGAAGAATTGGGTCTCGTGTATGAGGAGGAAGAAAGCCAGAAGACAAATGACGCACCGTACGAAGATCAGCGTGGCACAGTTTCAGAACAACTGACAGAAAACGGCAGGATCATGAACAGACATGATCTCATTCAAGAACTCATCGCCCTTGGTTTTACCATTCTCATGGCTCCTCATCAGTTGAGAGATCATCAACCAGTGATATACGTTCCTGAAGTGTCACTTCTGTCAGGCACTCATGAGAGCAGCCTCTCCTTTTTCGAGAATGATCTCGCCACACGTTGGGATTTATATTATACAGGGGGACCAGTTCGTGCAGAACGGGGCCTGGATCTGAGCATCAGAGAAATCGCCAAATTGGCTCGATTAGCCGAAGGAGCTGGTTGGCACCAACGCGCTCTGAGACTCCTCACGATGGGCTACCAGCTTCAAACCTGTATCCGACGTGATATGATGAAGTACGATCAGGCACATCTCGCTTACCAAAGAGCATTCCATGTCGCTCAAGAACTGGAGGAACCTGAACTGATAGCATCTGCTCTTGCACGTGAAGGGGTCACACTCATTCAACAAGAGAAACCCAAAGAGGCCATCATTTATCTTGATGGTGCGCTCAATCTGATCGATGGACGTAACTTTCCCACCTTGAAAGGACACGTCTTCCAGGCGCTCGCTGAAGCCTATGCCAAAGCAAAGCAATCGCAGGCCTGTTGGCAGAGCATGGGACAGGCCGAGCAGATTCTCGCACATCAGGAACAAACCCAAGAGCAAAGCCTCGTGCGATTTAATGCGGCATCGTTCGCCGCGCAAAAGGGTGTGAATGCTGTCCTGCTCGGAGATTACGAACGAGCTGTTGAGCTCATTGATGAAAGCTTGCGTACCTATGACCCTGCCTTGATTCGCGGACGTGCACGATTGATCGCACAAAAAGCCGAAGCCTTGTATGGCGATGGATTGGTTGACGCAAGTGTTGCCACTGCCGAAGAAGCTTGGGCACTCGCTAACTCAGTGGGAGCAAACAAGACCATAGCTCGGGTCAAGATATTACATACCACTCTTCTACAATCACCCTGGAGAAAGGAACAAAGCGTCGCTCGGTTTGGAGCAAAGCTTACGACACCTTAATGAAAGAAAAGGGAGTACTTAGCAAGATGAGTATCGGCACCATGGTCTTGATACCCATTGTTGGGATGTGTATATGGACTGCCCTCATCCTGAAAGGAAAACAATTCGCGCTCCGCGACCGCTTACGTAAGGCGGATGCGATTATTGTCCTGGCCGGCACACGTGGCAATATCAACTTTCTGCACGGGAAAATCTGCACAGCCGTGCACCTGTATCGAAAAGGATGGGCCCCTTATCTCATTTTCACGGGAAAGTTTAGCGCCAAAGTCACAGAGACACCCGAACTCATCCCCCTCCACGAGTTACAGGAAGCAGTGGTCAAGGGTCGCCTGCAAGAAAAAGATATGAGCACTGCCGCAAAAACGTGGGATACCAGTCTAGGGGCAAGCTACATGCGCGACCAAGCTCTACAGATGGGTGTTCCGTCTGAAGCCATCTTGATTGAGAACGAGGCACTCCACACACGCGAAAATGCCGAACATGTGCTTGGACTCTTAAAACACATGCAGGTATGCCGGGTGATCCTCGTGACGTCACCATTTCATCAGTTACGGACCTATCTAACCTTTAGAAAGGTCCTTCATCTCTATGACATCGAGATCATCAACTATTACGCTGAAACCGGCGAGTGGCATCCAGCCACCTGGTTTCTCTCAGCCGAACACCGCAAGCTCGTCAGCAGCGAGATGAAGCGCATCAAAACCTATCGGGAGAAAGGTGATCTCATCTAAACATGGGTTATCAACTGCGGAGTGAAACACGAGTTGGTTGAGTCCCAGAATCTGAGCAAGGAGGATGTACCCCGACGCTATGACAATCAACTACTACGAAACCTTACCGAAGAAACGTCTGGCGGTAGGTGTCCTCTTGCTCGATGGGCAAGGACATGTGTTAGTGGTCAAGCCAACATACCGAGCCTATTGGCTTCTCCCAGGTGGCGTGGTTGAAGACAACGAATCGCCAAAGCAAGCCTGTAGGCGCGAAGTGCAAGAAGAACTCCAATTACAAATAGCTATCGATCGGCTGCTTTGCATGGATTACCTCCCCAAGGAAAATGAGCAAAGTGAATGTGTCCAATTCGTCTTCTATGGTGGACTCCTCAGCCAGAAACAAATACGGAGCATTGTCCTTCCAGTAGACGAACTGAGTGCCTATCGATTCTCGTCATATGAAGAAGCTCTCCAGCTATTAGGTACGAAGCTCGCGACAAGACTCCCCCACTGTTTCCAAGCTCTTCAAAAGAATACGGTGACGTATTTAGAGAACGGGCAAGCGGCATCCTACATGGAAACGGAACGACACAGCTCATAAGACATCATCATAGCTTGCTATGTGAAATTAGAAGGATGTTTCAAGTAGCAACTCATGTGGCAACAACAATGAGGAGCAGGAGACAATTGCGGCACAGAGTGAACGGAATGGGAATAGCACCGGTATGCAATGAACGATATTAAACACTAACGAGCAACTTGTGCCGTATCTCTCCTTCGGCACTGCTGCTCTCCGAAGCAATATATTTACCGTCAAATTGCCAACCTGTATTATGGATGGAGGTTAATAATCTCACAGGTATATAGCCATAGAAAACTCGTTAGTGATGTCCTGGCCGTAGGATGAAGCATGATCAGGATCGCATCAACGACACACAGCAGAAAACGGCAAGATACAGCGAACAACACGTAGACAATCTGAGAGCGGAGAGAGCGTCAGCGAATAATGACAAACGAGCCAAAGCGAATCTTTCCTGGACAGGAAGGTCCTTACACATCACAACCGCAGTCTCTTGCCTCTCATTTAGCTTGAAAGACCCTGCTCTGTATTATCTCGTTCTAAATGTCTATATCGAGTACAGGAGTATAAGCTCACTCAGTTGCTCAACGCTGATAGTTAAAGCAATCCCCTGTTCAGTCAGCAGTATTCGAAAGATGTGCAACAACGTATCCTGGTATAGGCTATGTGTATAATGCCAATATGCCCTACTTCTTGCTCCACACCTTGATCGTTAGATCGTCACTGCCACTGACCAGAGTGTGCCCGTCAGGACTGATTGCTACACTGTAGACCGAGCCTGTGTGACCAGTGAAAGTGTGCAATAGTTCCCCGCTCTGTAGGTTCCACACCTTGATCGTCTTATCACCACTGCCACTGACCAGAGTGTGGCCATCAGGACTGATTGCTACACTGTTCACGCCTTCTGTGTGATCAGTGAGAGTGCGCAGGAGTTTCCCGCTCTGTAGGGTCCACACCTTGATCGTCTTATCACCACTGCCACTGACCAGAGTGTGGCCATCAGGACTGGTTGCTACTAGCACACGCTTATCAATCCATCCTCCATGACCGGCGAGAGCGCGCAGGAGTTCCCCGCTCTGTAGGTTCCACACCCAGATTAGATCTTCACTGCCACTGACCAGAGTGTGCCCGTCAGGACTGATTGCTACACTGCGAACCCGGTATCCATCACCGTCGAGAGTGCGCAGGAGTTCCCCGTTCTGTAGGCTCCACACCTTGATCGTCTTATCACCACTGCCACTGACCAGAGTGTGGCCATCAGGACTGATTGCTACACTGAAAACCACGCCTCTATGACCGGCGAGAGTGCGCAGGAGTTCCCCGTTCTGTAGGTTCCACACCTTGATCGTCTTATCACCACTGCCACTGACCAGAGTGTGGCCATCAGGACTGATTGCTACACTGCGAACCGAGCCCGTGTGATCTGTGTGACCAGTCACGAGAGTGTCGACCAAAGCAAACTCTTCAGCCTTAGTCACCAATACAGCGGGGGCTGTTGATGGCTCCTCTGCTGAAGAGGTCATCTGCGGTATATGTGCTATTTGCACCAGCCGATGACCGCAGCTCGAGCAGAATGCTCCCCTTGGATGTAGTTCGGCCCCACACGCTGGACACTGCTTCATGTCGGGAGAAGTTGCTTCCAGTCTCGATGGAGGTAGTGCGTCGATTTGACTGCTGGCTTGCGCGGTTGGGAAGGTTTCATCTGCTGATTGCTTCTCTTGTTCTGAAGCCTTACTTGAAATCCTTGAACTCGCCTCATACTGCATAGGCTTGCTTTGCGGCATTTCTGTAGAAGCTACTGCATGGAGCGATGGTCCTTGCTTCGTAGCAGGTCGATCCGCCGGTTCGTGTAACCTGGAAGACTGCTGTTTCATTTCAAAAAGAACACCGTCTGCTGAACGCATATATAAGACGGGTGTGCCCCATTCCAGTGTATTCGTGATCCCGAAGCTGATGGCCTTGCGGGCTTCACTCACTGCTGTATCCACCGGCAATCCATCGGCCAATGCCTCGTAGAAGGCACGCGACAATTCAATGGCTGCCCGATCGGTAATTGCGTACTGCATGGCCAGCACTGCTGGAATACCCCGCCGTACGAGCATTGTCGCGGTGCTGGAAAAGACATCATGTTCACTGCCTCTCGCTCCCTCGCACGAGTTGAGTACCACCAGACGGAGAAAACGATGATCAGCAAGTAAGCGTCCCAAAAGTGTCGCGCTCAACTGGTGCGCTTTTCCTTCCTCATTCTCCAGCGCAATGAGCCCTTCCTCAGTGTGAGCGTCAAAGCCGCCGTGGCCAATAAAGTGCAGGATGTGCCAAGGGCCCCTCCGCATCGCTCGTTGGAGATGATACCAAGTCTGTCCTGGCAACCAGGTTAGCTCCACCAGGCCATGAGCTCGCAAGTCCTCGATAGCCTTTTCCAGGCGCTGCTTTTCGCGTTCGATATCCAGTTGGGGCAAGTCTTTCGGGCTAGAGACCACACCTAAAATAGAAAGCGGCGGGGTCACGAGGAGTGGTTGGGGGGGCTGGGCCAACTCGAGGTAGCGGACAATGGGAGTTGTACTTGAAAGGCACAGGTACTCAAACCCGCCTGGATCGTACAAAAACTCCCATGGCAGGGCGGCCAACTCCGGAGAGAGAATACGTAATTTCAGCCGCAATCCCTTGCCCTGACTGCGTGCAGCAAGCTGACTGACAGCATATCGTTTTCCTACCTCCCCACTAAAGAGTGCGTTGAACAATGCTCGACCAAATTTCTGCACGGTCTGCTCTTCCGGTAATAGTATTTGACGGTGCTTGCCACCGGAGCGCAACAACGCATTTTGTAACGCTAAGAGTTGGTTTTCTAAGGCCAGTTCGTCGAAGGGAAAACGCATGGCCTCGCGTGCTTCACCAGCGGCTGAGCGGACGACTGCTACGGGATAGATCCGTCCTTCACCGATACCAATTTCGATTTCAAAGTCCAGATAGTCCATCTTCTTTGCCACTTCCTCGCTGAGAGCATCTCTGGTCAAAGTACATGTTGGCCTTCACTACTATGAGACGCTGCACGAGTTCAACTTTCGTGGATGAAGTTGTCCACACTATACTCTACCATCGTTAGAATTGCAAACGAATTGATGACAAGGTTGATCAGCCGGGACGCTGATCATGCAAAAGGAGCAGAATCCCTCATGTGTTCCCTCAATCAAGAATCAGGTGGTGAGGGGATACAACACGGACTTCCTTCGCAATGTGGTATGCTAGCAGATACAAGTTCTTGCATGCTTGTGACTCATAGCCCTTCACCGATGATCACTCATAGGAGGTTGTAACAATGGAGAAATGGACGGTAGAAGAAACAAATGGCGAGCTTCGACTCGCCCCCTTGCGTGCTCTCGGCTTGGATCGCTTTACATGGGCGCATCTTCTGTATGGAAGACTGAGCCAGGTTCAAGTGTATGTTCTCTACTTCCCGTCACGCTTCGACTTGCCGGTAGATAAGACCACCATCGATGCCTTGAGGACTTTTGGAACAAACACAGGACCGGGGACCTCCGTGAATATTTGGGATACCAAGGACCCGAACTTCGGGAAGGCACTCGAACTGTTCGGCATCAAATCTCCGCCTGCTCTGGTACTTGCCACTGGACTCCAACTCAAAGACATCGATCCTCGCAGCCCCGACAAAGCCAACCTCTACACCATTACGATCACACACATGGATGTTCTGAGCAGTTCCAACAAGCTACCCCGGTCAATCAACATTGCGCACGACATTCTCCTTCGGGGCAACTCCAAAGAAATCACCTCCTATCTGCGTACGAATGCGTTTGATTCTCTGTTACAGAGTATTGCCAAAGTTGCTAAGGTTGCATCTGACGAAATCGTCAAACTCAAGCCCAAGTTCCAATTACCCGACGGGAGTTCTATTCAGCTAGGAGGGTGATACCGATGTGTAGAGCAATTCTGGCTCTCCCGGGACTTGATTTTGTTGGCGGAACTCATTTCGATGCTAATACTAATGGCAAAAATTCGCTCAATCAGTGCTCAAATCAGAGGTTCGCCAACAAAAAAGACCACTTGAACAATGCGCCTTGAAAACTAGGTATTCATGTAGCAACGCGCAAATAAGACCATGTAGCAACGAGACAACAAGCACATCCATGAAAACGCATGTAGCAACAAATGTAGCAACACCGAAACACACCAGGATACACAGGAATACCTGATAGACAACCACAAGAAAGAGGAACCCAACAAAACACAGCGAGAATATCTAGAAAACCTATTTGTCCGTCTCCCCCCTTCGGCATATCAAATAACTAATAGCAAGCAAACCGATACTTCAAGATCAGCACCCCTCCACCTCCAACGACGGATGCATCATCTGCTGAGCTTCTCTCCCCATCTCCATCATTTCCCGCTTGATCACTCGCAACTCATCAAGATTCATCGACACCATGAAACACCTCCAAAACCAGCGTTGAAACGCCGAGTTTCCAACTGCACAACATGTAAACCATCATGAACACTCCATATGAGCCAGGAAAGAAGAGGCAGAAAGATATGATCTTGCGCATTAGCCTGCATCTTTCTATAATGAGAGCACCACAGAGGAGGTGAACAATCCTATGGCAGACCAACAACAGCTTGATCTTCTCCGGAAAGGAGTAAAAAACTGGAATGCATGGAGAACACAACGTCCAGATATGCACCCTGATCTTGGAGGAGCCGACCTCACCAATGCCAACCTCAGCGGAGCCGACCTCAGCGGAGCCAACCTCATTAAAACCGACCTCAGCGGGGCTACTCTCTACGGAGCTATCCTCTACGGAGCTATCCTCTACGGAGCTATCCTCAGAGAAACCAACCTCGTTAAAACCAACCTCGTTAAAACCAACCTCAACATGGCTGACCTCACACGAGCTGATCTCAGCAGTGCCAACCTTAGCGGAGCCAGTCTCAAAGGAACCAACTTCAGCAGTGCCAACCTCAGCAGGGTCAATCTCAGCAGCTCCTATGTAGGATGGACAGTCTTTGGAGATATTGACCTGCGAACCGTGAAAGGACTGGAAACAGTAGACCATCATAGCCCTTCGACCATTGGGGCAGATACGCTCTTGCGGTCGGAAGGAGACATCCCCGAGACCTTCTTGCGCCAGGCCGGCCTCTCCGATGCCTTCATTACCTATACCCGCTCCCTGGTTCACAACCCCATCGAGTACTACACGTGCTTTATTAGCTATTCCAGCCAAGACCAGGAGTTTGTCGAACGCCTCTATGCCGACCTGCAAGCCAAAGGCGTGCGCTGCTGGTATGCCCCTGAAGATTTGAAAATCGGAGACGAATTCAAACATTGCATTGACGAGTCTATCCGAGTGTATGACAAACTCCTGGTCATTCTTTCGAAGCATTCCATCGACAGTTCGTGGGTCGAGTATGAAGTCAAAAAGGCACTAAAAAAGGAACAAGATCAGGGAAAGCCTGCCCTCTTCCCCATCGCGTTGGATGAAGCCATCAAGGATACACCCGATGCGTGGGCAGCCGCTATTCGACGAAAGCGGCACATTGGGGACTTTACACACTGGAAAGAGCACGATGCCTACCAGAAAGGCTTGAAGCGGTTGATGCGTGATCTGCAACCCGAACACCCACCAACAAACACATCCTAACAGAACAGAAAGCCACCTGCCAACCAGCGTCACGTGAACGTTGAAACACCGAGTTTGACCAACCACATCAACCATCCTGAAGAGCAAGCAAGCAGACATGTATTTATACCGGCACGGTTTACCGGCACGGTTTACTAGTTCGTGCCTCTCAAGTTTTGACAGCAGTTTTGACAGCAATCACGGTGAAAAACTGCTGTCATTGGCGATACTCAGCGAACAACAAAGCCAGGAGAGAAGCACAAAGCGAACAAAGGAAAACGTCAGCGAACACAGCGAGTAAATCCCTATTTTTCACCCTAAGGTG
>WNGQ01007137.1_pt1 | contig 10756 bp, 9 predicted proteins | sample 5407661 | NCBI WGS metagenome assembly WNGQ01 (sample SAMN13153382, study PRJNA577476) | soil metagenome | isolation source: 60 cm soil or saprolite under Garry oak tree replicate 2 | place: USA:California | collected 2016-06-15 | reverse complement strand
ATCCGCCGAGGCACGTGCCGGTCGCCGGCACATGCGAGACTATTGCAGTGACTTCATTCGGCGACATCAATTCGCCGAATGCCCGGGCGCCAAGCCGATATCTGCTATTCCACCACCAGCGTGCCCTTGGTGTCCTGATGAAGGTCGTCGAAAAATACGTACCGGCCGGGCTTCTGCGGCTTTACCTTGACCAGGAGTTCGGCGTTCGGCTTGACCACGGTCTCAAACTGCAAAGGTTCACTTTCGAACTCGACGGGCCCGGTATCGAGGTTCTTGACCTTGAAGACGATCGCGCTGCCGGCCGCGGCCTTGACTTCGGCTGGTTCGAACTTGTGGTCCTTCACCGAAATCTCGAGCATCGTGTCGTCGGCCTTCGCCATTGGCGCCAATGTCACCAACGCCGTCGCCACCGCCAATATGGTTCCTGATTTCATGACGAATTTCATTCCCGGATCCTCCGTTAGCCTTCGATCTCGATTGATGTCGTTCAACAATGGCCAAGCCTGCCGGCCGAAACGCATTCCGGACTGCTCGCCTGGCCTCTTGTCTTGCGCGCATGGTCGTGCGTCGGTACCGCCATATGCGGATGCCCGATGGTCATTTGTATGTCAGATGTCGGTAGTGCTGGTAACGGTGGTGGCGATGGTGATGGTGATCATGATCATCCATCGCCCTGGCCTCCTTCAGCTTGGGGTCGGCCGGCTTCGCCCCCGTCTCAGCCTTCACGGTGACCGTGATGACTTCGGATTTCACCAGCGGCTTGAATGGAACGTGCGTCCAATCGCCGAGCACAAGTTGCAGGGTATGCTTGCCGGGCGGCAAGGTCAGCGTGGTTTCGGTCTGGCCTTTGCCAAAGTGGATATGCTGTTCGTCAACGCTGATCGGTTGAGTCTCTTCCTCGGACTTCAGCGTGGTGTCGATCAGCACATGATGATGACCGACATTTGCCTTCTCGACGCCTGAAGGCGCGACTCCCATGCTGGAGCTGAGCCCGAACACCACCTTGAACGGGCTGGTGACGGTGTCGCCGTCCTTCAGGTTGACGAAGTAGGAGTAGGCACCGGCCGGTGCGGTCGACTGCCCGCTGTCGGCTGGCGGCGTGGACTTAGGTGCATCGGCCTGCTGGGCCGATACCGGGGCGATGGCTGCAATCGTTGCAAAGGTCAGGATAACGTAACGGTAGTCGCGCATAGTTGCCTCTCGATCATCAGGAAAAGGAAAAGCGGGGAAGGTAGGTGAGGTGTCATTCAAGCCATGTCGGCCGCCGGTGGTCGGCTCCGTTGGCCGATCATCCGCGCCGTCACGCCGGCACGCCTCATGAAGTGATGGTACAAGGCCGCCGCCACGTGGACGGCGACGAGCGCCAGCAGCACGTAAGCCGACGTGATGTGCCAGTCCTGGTACTGATGGGCGGCGGCCTTGTCTGGTGAAGTGAACTGGGGAACGCGAAGCAGCCCGAACCAGTCGGCATAGTCAGGCTGGTGTGCGCCGGAATGCGCCCAGCCCAGCAGCGCCACGAGCATGGTGAAGCCGTATGGCGCGCCATGGCTCAATCGTGCCGCGAGACGCTGCCACTGCGGGGTTTCGGACGGCAGGGCCGGCACTGCGGTGACGAGCCGCCAGCACAGCCGCGGCGCCGTCAGCAACAGCAGCGCATAACCGATACCGGCATGGATCGAGCGATAGAAGAAACGGTCGGGTCGCACAGGTCCATGGTTCGTCCACCAGCCGTACGCAATCATGCCGATCATCACGGTGCCGAGCCCCCAGTGGAGCGCGCGCGATACTCTACCCCACATTGAAGGATTGTCACTCACAACCATGAAATCCCCGGAAAAATAGTGCATTACTCGCGCCAAGATTGAAGGGTAACGTGTTCGAACTTGGTGAGCTTCGTGGAGCGGCTGGGGTGATTTTAGGCCAAAATTTTGCTTGCACCACCAGTGCGAGTGCCTTTCCAAAAACACACTTGGGCGGATTGGCGCTCGGATGCCGGGCGCGGACTCGGCGGCGCTCCGTCGCGCATCCGATGACAAGTGCATTCGATGAAATGCCGCGAGCGCTGCCTGTGCGGTCAGCATTGGCGACGCATCGAGGGATCGATGACACGCCGCGCGCACCCGATCGCTCCGTCGTCTGACCGATTAGCTCCGAGGCAGATGTCCGTCCATACGACAGACCCGATGCCTACCGGGCCAGGCGCCCGGCTCGAGGTCGCAAGATCGCCGTCGGGCCGGCCGCGCGCGCCACATTCTCTGCTGCAGTCCGGCACCGGCCGGGCGTCCGCGCCAAATGTCCTCGCGAACGCGCCATTGCCACACGAGGCCACCCAGGAGCGCGCGCGGAAACCGCCGCGCCTCCGCACCAGATATTCCCGCTTCCTCCAGGAACGACTTCAGTGGTCTTCCTGCGCTGGATCAGACCGAGTTGATCTTGCGCATCATTGCGGCGGCGGGGACGTCTGCCGACATCAGGTCGGCAGGCACCAGCGTGGGCGCGGTGGCGCGCCGTACCGGCGTCTTTTGCGCCATCGCCACGACGCTGGCTCGACCGACCATGACGTGAGCGGCGATGACCGCCGGAACCACGAGCCCGAAGGCGATGTGGACATAGCTGATCCAGGGCCGGATGGTCTCGGAACCCATGTAATAGAGCCCGAAGGCCGTCGTGATGAGCAGACCATAGAGAACCACGCTTACGATTCCGGTCGCCCGGTTGGTCTTGGCGCGCCATGCGCGCTGAACATGCATCGGAAAAAGCGCGCCGAGCAGCAACAAGGTCACCATGGCTGCGCCTCCATGCAGGCTGAGCGCAAAGGCCGAGGCCTGTTGCCACATTTCACTATCCGCCTCGGCGTTCTTCATCTGATCCGCCAGCAACCACAACACACCGCTGATGAACAGAAGCGCGAAAATGCCGTAAAGCGCGAAACGAAACGTGGACTTAAGACGCATGACCAACTCCCTGCCGATTTGTAGTTGCGTGGACGTCGCCGTCCGCCGATACGAAGATCGCGCTTGCGCGATAGTGGTCGAGCGACGCGGCTGCTCTCGCACCCGCGATCATGACGACCTTGGTGAACGCATCCGCGACCGTGCTGGATTGCGCTCGCACCACCCACGACGGTTGCCCCCATCGCTGCAGCAGCGCGGCGAATGCCGCTCCGCCGGCATCCTGCGCATGGATCTCATCCGCATCGGCGACGTCGGTGTCCACCAACGTTCCGAGTAGCGGACGTGCCCGCGGCGACTTAGTGGAAATGCGATGCATGATAAGCGAGAACTTTCTTTACGCCTTCCGTCAGATGGGTCGACGACAGCGTGGCGCCCGAGATGTTGCGGATGTCACTGTTTATCTGGAGCGCGCTCTGGCTGCTCTTGCCGACGAATTGCTGCAGCCAGCTGTCGTCGTGAACCTCACCTCCGTAAGATTCCCGGTAAGCCAGGATGTCAACGCGCCGCACCCTGCCGTCGGAATCGAGGGCGACCGTGTAGTCGATGAAGAGATGCTTGCCGATCACATGGTCGACATAGAAGAAACCGACCACCTTGCCGCCCGCCTGCGCCTTCCAGACGTGACCGGCCTGGAGCTCGGCGAAGCTGGCGTTCGGAAATGCGTGCTTCTGTGCTTCCTCGACACTCATATATTGCGAGCAATATGCCGGCGAGGCGATCGACATGACGATCGCGGCAGGCGCCGTCCATTTCAACCATTGAGTCATATGCAACAAACCCTTCTGCGTGATGTTGGGAAACTCATTCCGAAGCGCCGCCGCTTGGCCGTGACTGCCGGGGCGCCCTCAAGCATTTGCTTACAAGATACGAACCTCTGTGGTCCTCCACCTGAGCCACACTCGTCCACCGCTCATGAACCACACTGCAGACAATAGTGTGATTTTGATTGCGGCGGTTTCCTGATTCCAATTCAGGCATTTTGCCGGTGCTGCCGAGGAAAAATCACGCCACGATCTGAAGCTGCACTTGGCCCTGCCAACCACCACGGCAGTCGGGCCCCGCGGCTTGCGATCGGATCGGAACAGAGGTTGGAGCTCGAGCGACATCCACTCGACCCAATCGCCGGCCGGCTCTCGCCGGACGACGCTCTCCGATCAATGGCCGCAACTGATGACTCATCCCAAATCCACGTTGTTTGCCACAGGACACGACGCATGCCTCGCTCCGAAAAGGAGGAGTAGCGCACCAACAAGCCATCGACGCGTCGCGAAAATCATCCCGAGGTTCGAGGCGCGAAAACGTTGGATCGCTCCGCCTGCACCCACCTCAGGCCGAGGGCTTCGATGTTCAGTCACACATTCCGCCGCTCCGGTGGAGCCGCAGCCAATGCGGCGACTACCAATCGTTTCGATGGCCGGAGATGGACCAAACGCCGCGGCCAGCATGCCGAGCCGCGGCATTTGTTTGTCAGGCCATCACCACAACCAGCCGACGCTGCCTAGAATCCGGTCTGACTGTGGCCCGGTCGGGGAATGATCGATGATCTTGGTGTAGTCCAGCTTGAACACGAGGTTCGGACTCGGGAACACCGCGATGCCGATATCATGGAAGGTCATGTCGCCGCTTCCAGTCGACCCGTCCGGATCGATGCCGAACAGGCCGCCGGTCTGCAGGTTCTGCCGGGTATAGCGATAGAACGGAACAGCCTCCCATTCGCTGCCGAGAATCGTTCCCATCCTGACGTGATAGGCGATTTCGCCGGAGTAGCCGTACATGTCCTTGCCGACATTGTTGGTCGGGTCGGTGTCGTTGTTGGCGCGCAGATTTTCCGGGTTGCTGAAGTTGACATAGGCATATTCGGCCCGCAGCTCCAGTCCGGTATTGGGCACGCGATAACGCGCTTCGGTATCGAAGATCGTCATGGCGTTGCTGCCGAGCAACGTGCCGTCATCCCCGTAGGCGCCACGCGGTGTGACGTTGGGCGAATAGTACACCGCCGTGCTGCCGCCGAAGCCGGGAATGAACGACGGGGTGTAGCTGAGACGACCCGTGTAGGCGATGGTGTCGCTGAGCTGGGTGAAGCCGCCGAGCGGCGCGTGCGAGAATCCGAGGGCGTTGGCGCCGTCGATCCCGGCCGCGTAGCCGCCGGCGACCGGCATTCCGTTTTCGCCTCGGTGGTCAAAATCGTCACCGAAATCCTCGGCGCTCTGACTGATCTGGAACTGATAATTCAAGCCATCGACGATCTTGCCGTAGAAGCCGGTCGACGCGGCCACCCACGTCGACGGGATCAAGCCATTGGCGAGCTCCGGCCGCTCGACGCTGTAGAACAATGTCGGCTCATGGTAGAGGTTGTTGAACGAGATCGGCACGAGGTCGACACCCGGCGCGCGGAAGGTGAAGTAATCGTTGACCTTGAAATCGAAGAAGGCCTGCTCGATCTCCGCGGTGCCGTGCAGTTTGTCGTCGGCGTCGAACCCGCTTCCGGCATGCTCGAACTCGATCTCGGCGTTGAAGACGATGTTGTCGGTGACCTGATAGGTCGGCAACAGCACCAGGCGGCCCATGTCGAAGCCGTTCTGCCACTGACCGTTGGCGGCCGGGTTCTGCTGAGAGCCGAACTTGATCTCGCCGTACATGCCGATCTTCAGTCCCGGAGCCGGGGATGGCGCCACCCCGAACAGGTCGTTGTTCTTGCTCGGCATATCCGAAGCCTGGGCGCCCAACAGCCTGCCATCAATGCCGCGTCCGGCCCGCGCAGCTTGCGCCTCCTTCAGCTTGAGCTCGACCTCGAGCGACTCCATGCGTCGCTCCATCGCCGCAAGCTTCTTCGTCAGCGCCTTGTTCGCAGCGTCGTCGGACGCAGACTTCTTCGGCGCCGCCTTGTTCGCCGCCTCCTCGGATGCAGACTTGTTCATCGACGCCTTGTTCGCTGTCTCCTCGGATGCAGACTTCTTCGTTGCCTGCTCGGCCTTGGAATTCGACGAGGTATCGTCGCCGGCCAACACCGCCGCGCTACTCACGCTGAGCATCAGCGAAGCGATCAGCAACGACCACGCAGAGCTGCCTCCGCGTTGAAAATTTACGCTTGGCTTCCCCTGGAAGCGATACGCCCGACCGATCGAAGCCATGTGCAAATCCTGCAGAATGCAGTCGCTGACCGACATGAAGTGAGACTCCCTAAGTTCGTTTCAAGATTTGGCGTGATATCCGGGGTATCGTCGTGCAACGACTTCAACCAACGTTTGCAAGCAAATAACGAGTAAATGAATTATCGTATGGGCGTGACTATTTGGCTCCGATTGCGGCGAGATACCGAGTCGAAATCTGGCATTTTTAGTCGTTCTAATGCACGTCGGTCGAGCGAGCCGAGGCCGCCGCATCGGCACCGCTCGCGGAGCCTCGCACCGGCGAGGTCGATGCACGGCGAAGCGATCCAATGCGCTGCTCTGTGTGGCAAATCGGAATCTGCATGACAGCGAAAGAATGTCAGGATTTCAGCGCGGACTTGGTTCGCGCCACAGTCTCGAACGGCGCAATTCGCGCTTCCGGTTTGCCCACAGGGGCGAGCGCTTCATCAACCGCTGCTGCGGCTCGGTTCGATGCCAATGCCGCTTGGTAGAACCGGCCGCTGAAATTTGCGAAGGGCCATGAAAGCGCGAACCGCGCATGGGCGGTCATTCGCTGCTGGGTGGATGCTTTCCCGGCGTCGCAGCGACTTCCTCGCAGCCTTTGATGAAACCCCACAGGCCGTGATACGGACAGCCCTCGTGGCCGTCGTTGTTCGAAGCCGGTTCCTGCTGCCGATCTTTTCTGACGTTGGCAAAATGCGTCCGATGGATCCTGTGGTAGGTTCGATGTCTCGACCGCTTGCTGACGCGGTCATCGTCACTGTCGTCCTCGCCTTTTACCGTGATGGTGATCTTTTTCGAGATCAGCGGCGGGTTGAACGGGAAATGATTGCTGTCACCCAGCACCAGCTGCAGGGTATGCTTTCCCTGCGGCATGTCGAGGAACGCCTCGGTCTCGCCTCCGCCGAAATGCAGATGCTTCGTGTCGTGCGGGATCGGCTCGTTGGGATTGATTGGTTCATTCGTATCGATCAGCAGGTGATAATGACCGGTGTTGGGGAATTCATGGCCGGCCGGAGCAACTCCCATGTTGCGCAGACCGAAGCGACACCAGAATGCGCCCTTCATGGTATCACCATCCTCTGGAGAGATGATGTAGATCAGGGCGTCCTTCGGTGTGGTCTTTCCCTGGGCCAATGCTGCAGCGGGCAGCAGCGCCACTGCCGCGGATAGCAAGGCCATTCGCAACGGCGGCATCATGTTCCCCTCGTTCCTCTCGCGCATGGTCCTGGACGACACAAGAGCCGAGAGCGAGGTCCAGCGCAACCATGAAGGACGCCGCACCCCCCGCGTATCTTCCGGTCTCCGTTTCCCGGCGCCCGCGCAATTCCTAAAGCGAGTGGGCTACTCGGAACCCATGCGTCGGATACCGGATCCGACCATCATAATAATCCCGGCTGGCCGGCCGGACATCGTTGAAGGCGCTCCGCCACGACCCCGAGCGGATCACGTGAAAGACGCAATAATCGTGATCGACCCAGGGTGATCCATCGGAGACGGCACCCTGGTAGTTCTTGTGCCAGCAGTCCGACACCCACTGGGCCACATTTCCGCCCATGTCGTGAAGGCCGAACGGATTAGGCTTCAGATCTTCGCCTCTCACCATCTGCCTTGGATTCTGGTCGCCATTGCATCCCTTGCAATTGACCATCCCCGGCAGAAGGTCGTCGCCCCACCAGTATTTCGTGCGCGTGCCGCCGCGCGCCGCATATTCCCATTCGGCCTCGGTCGGCAACCGAAAACTCATTTGCGTTGCATCGCTGAGCCACGCAAGGAACCGCTGCACATCGTTGAAGCTCACATTCGTGACCGGCGCGTCGTCGTTCTCGTCGGTCGCCACATAGCCACAGGCCTTGGCGGCCACGCATTGATTCCATGTGCGAACCGTGACCACCGCCTTGCTGATGGAAAACGGCTTGATCGAAACACTGTGGATCGGCGCCTCGGAGGGATTGACGTTGCTTCCCATCGCGAATGTGCCGCCCGGAAGCGATACCATTTCGGGCTCCGCGAGAGGCTCGGGCTGCGGTGCGGCCTGAGACGTCGGAGCGGCGTCGATCGCTGCAGACGCCACCGATGCAAGCGCCTTGGGATTGGGATTCGATGGCGCCGGCTCCGTCGACGGCGCCGGCTCGGTCGATTGTGCCTGCTCCGTCGGTGGCGCCTGCTCCGTCGGCGGTGCCGATGGCGCAGCCTCGGGCGAGGGCGAAGCCGCGGCCGCTAATATGGCGGGTTGCGGGCCGAGAGGCTCCGCGGCGAGCAGCCGGTATGCCGGCGCTGGGGTTGGCGCAATCGCCGTTCCCGCCGCGGCTGCCGACTGCTGTTCCGCCACCGACGTCTGTACGGCGGCCTCGGTCGGCTGCGGCGTGGACCGCGCCAACAAGAACCACGCCACACCGACGACGGCAACGACCGCGCCGAACTCCAGGATCGGGACGAGCCGACGCATGCGCCGCCGGCTGCGAGCCGCCCGGTCTGCTTTCTTGGCGGCATCGCGCAATCGCCGCGCCAGTCCGGCTCCGCCGCAACGCCTCCAGATCTCGCCCTGCGCCCGGGCGTGAACCGAAGAATAGTACCTGTCCCGGTCGCCCGGGATGCGGCAAGCGACCTGCCAGACGCCCTCGCGATCCACCACGTCGACCGCGGCGCGTTCGAGGGTTTCGGCAAACGACCCGGCCAGGGGCCCACACATCATCGTCAACAGCGTTTCACCGCCCGAGGCGCTGCGCTGCAGAATCTCCGGACAATCGGCTTGCTCTTCAACATTGCGGAAGCACGGCGGACGCAGATTGCTCACCGCCACGACTCTCTTGCGGTGGCATTGCCCGCACAAGACGACATGTGACTCCGTCGTCATTGGCATGACACCGCCAGCAGCACCGCGGCCCGGGTCCCCGTCATTTTCGCCATCCCCATGTCCGCCATTCACGGCGGCAAACCGGTCACGCCGCAACGTCGTCACTCACCCCACGCGGCAAATGCTTCCTTGAACGCCTGCTCGCCGGACGACCCCTTGTCGATGGCCAGGATCGCCTTGCTCCCATTGCTGTAGCTGATCACGACTTCGAACCAGGTATTCTCCTTCAGGAGCTTGATATTGCGCTGCAATTGCGAGGCACCCGACGCCAGCCCGACCATGAAATATCCAGGCGTAACCTTTGCCGCTTCGCCTTCGAGCGGGGCACCGTGGACCTTTCCCTCCTGTTTCATCAGGAGGCCGTGCAGTTTGGATACCTCGCCGTAGGGAGCGTCCCGCGGCCTGTCGAACTTGATCTCGACGACATGGCTCGCCGGCATCGTATGGTCGGTGTTGCGCCGGAATGTCAGGGACATAGCGGTGTTGGTGTCGACGACATTCAGATCGGCCTTGACCACCAGTTCCGGCTGCGTCCCTGAGATCGGCGAGACGTTTTCGGTGCGCCAAGTCACCCCGCCCGCATAGCGCCTGCCTTTCGGATCGGTGGGATCCTCTTCGTAGAGAACCGCGCGCTGCGCGACCGGCGCCATCACCGGGGCAACTGAGGAGCTCTCACCAGCCGTGGGCGGATCGACCCGTACGGTGGAAACTTGTTTGGGATCGTCCGCCGCCAGGTTTCGCTCGGCGCTACGCGCGAACGGATCGGAGCGCTTTGCAAACGCCGACAGAGAGAATTCGCGGGGGATCGCATTCGAAATCCGCGCAACCAACCTGGAACTCGCGTCCGGCCCCAACAGCCAATATGTCGCCGGGAGCATCAGCATGACCAGCAAGACTGCCGCAATCGCAACGCTGCGGCCCTTGACGGACCATCGCGCGTCAGCTTGGTGCGGTTGCGCCTCGACGTTCTGCTCCGGGCCGGCGGCGCGCATCTCGCCTGCCAACGGGGTCTCGTCCACGGGCGCGTTAATCGGCCGCGCCGCGTCATCGACGAGCCAGGACGGCAACCCCGCCTCGGTGGAGCGGATTTCCCGGACGTGCTCCAGACCCCCAAACCACCAGCCCTGCTTGTCTCCCTTCAACGACGGAAGCTCGGCAAACTTGACGTCTGTCTCCGGCAACCGTTCGGATCCCGGCCAATCGAGCCTGGCGACCTGGTGGACGGCGATCGGCGGGGATTCGATCCGCACTGCGTCCCACGGCGCGGGCTTCAGATTCCCGATGGTCGACACCGCGTCCGGCCGCTCCGGCCGATTGTTGCCGGGCAGGCGCGCGACGACCTTCGATATCTCATCGACCATGACGTCGGCTCCGTCGAGCGCAGACGTCTGCGGCGACTGCCACGGTTCGTCGTGCATGGCGAACACGTCGATCGCCCGGTCGGGCTGCGCATCTTCGGCAAAGCCCGGCGCCGTGATCGGCCACGGTTCTGCGGAGTGGCCAATCGTTCCGATCGGATCCCGGTGCGCATGACCATGATCGCGCAGATGGATGTGATTTCCCGGGAACATGACCTTGGCGAGGTCATAGAGCGACGAGCCCGGAAGCACGAATGGCCGGATCGTCCTCGGAAGCGCCCGCAGGAAAGCATCTCCGAGGCTTTCCGTGTGGGGATTGTTGCCTTGGAGCGGGGGCCGCTCGACTTGTTTGTCGTCTCCGATGACCAGAATCTTGCGGCCGCGCAGCAGCGTCGTAAGTTCACATACATCCGCTCCCGATGCCTCGTCGATGATGACGAGATCGAATGCGCCCAG